>ERZ825384.1744-NODE-1744-length-24555-cov-2.989673_pt1 | contig 24555 bp, 26 predicted proteins | sample MGYA00519931_ERZ825384 | MGnify/ENA primary metagenome ERZ825384 (study PRJEB31778, sample SAMEA3449200) | human gut metagenome | biome: human gut; feature: human-associated habitat; material: faeces | place: United Kingdom | collected 2010/2012 ...
CGGCTTGATAGAATCAATATAAAGGAAATTTTATATCGGTATATATGCTCAACGCAGCGTATATACCGATTTTTGTTTCAAAAAGTTTCTTAATTTTCTGAAATTTAAAAGCAGAGTTTTGTGTACATACAACATATTATACTGCATATGTGATAAAAATTAGTCATATTGTTCAATTAACCTACGAAAAGTTGTGCTAAAATACGAAAATTATTTGTGTAAACGTTTTACTCAAATATTTAAGTTGACTTATTATACTTTTAATAATATAATGTTTTACGTTGACAGAGTTAAGGCAGCAACGCACGAGGATAATACAGTGCTGCCTTAGAATACCGGTATTTAAAAATTAATTGTATAAGAGGAGCTTTTTATGGTACAGAACAAAACTTTATCTGTAAAGGCATTACAGACTTTTGTTGCTGTAATGTTTGCCGTAATAACCTGCTTCGGTTTTATGACAACACCGACCGCAGAGGCGGCATCAGGATTTTATGTAAGCGGTACTAGTATCTATGACGCTAATGGAAACAAGTTCGTTATGCGTGGCGTGAACATTGCTCATGCATGGTACACAGAGAAGACTGAAACTTCTATCAAGGGCGCTGCAAACAACGGCGCAAATACCGTAAGAGTCGTACTTGCAAACGGCTCAAAGTACACAAAAACAAGCGTGCAGGAAGTAAAGAACATCATAAGCTGGTGCAAGTCAAACAAGCTGATATGCATTCTCGAAGTACATGACGCAACAGGCAGCGACAGCACTTATGATCTTAACAAGTGCGTTGACTACTGGAAGGAAATGAAGAGCGTTCTCAGCGGTACTGAGAAATATGTTATCGTAAACATCGCAAACGAGTGGTGCGGCACATGGAACGGAAGCGCATGGGCTGACGGCTACAAGTCCGCTATCCAATCTGTAAGAAACGCAGGCATTACAAATATGCTTATGGTAGACTGCGCAGGCTGGGGACAGTATCCTGACAGCATCAAGGATTACGGTAAGTCTGTTTTCAACGCAGACTCACAGAAGAATACCGTATTCTCCATTCATATGTATGAATACGCAGGCGGAAACGCATCAACTGTAAAAAACAACATTGATAACGCACTTAACATCGGTGTGCCTGTTGTTATCGGCGAGTTCGGCGGTCAGCACACAAACGGCGACGTTGATGAGGCTACTATCATGAGCTACTGCACAAGCAAGGGCGTAGGCTATCTTGGTTGGTCATGGAAGGGCAACAACTCTGACATGAGCTACCTCGACATTGCAAACTCATGGGACGGCTCAAGCCTTTCTTCATGGGGAAATACACTTATCAACGGCTCAAACGGAATTAAGGCAACTTCTAAGACCTGCTCAGTTTACAGCGGTTCAGGAAGCTCTTCCGGCGGTTCTTCTTCAGGCGGTTCTTCTTCAGGAACTTCACCAGATTCTAACGGCGGAGTTCTCGGACTTGACGGAACATATTACATCAAGAACGCACTCAGCGGCAAGTATCTTGACGTATACAAGGCAAAGGCTGACAACGGCACAAACGTTCAGCAGTACAAAGGTACAGGCGGAAACAATCAGAAATTCAAGCTTGTAAGCGACGGAAACGGCTATTACACTATTTACACAGGTGCATCAAATTACAAAAGCTGTCTTGACGTATACAACTGGAGCAGGGACAATGGTGCTAACATCAACCAGTGGCAGTATCACGGCGGTGACTGCCAGAAATTCCAGCTTGTAAAGATCGGCGACGCTTATGCTATCAAAACAAAGATCTCAGACTGCTACTCATGCCTTGACGTTTACGAACAGAACACAGCTGACGGAGCAAACATTAACCAGTGGAGCTACTGGGGCGGAAAATGCCAGCTTTGGTATCTTGAATCAACATCAGGTTCTTCCTCATCTTCATCTTCTTCAAGCAGTTCAGACAGCAATTACAAATCGATCTTCTGGGGTTCTTCAACTGCTTCAGCATGGGGTCAGGCTGCTTCAGCAATGACTTCAAAGAATGGCGGAAGCTTCAACGCATATGACATTCAGTCAAACGGCTACTTCTACGTTGAATACTCAGGAACACAGAATCAGGTAGAATTTGTTCTTCAGAGTTGGTCAGGCGGAGCAGAGTGGGCAAAGGTTTCACCAAGCGAAACAGGCACAGCAAACGGACACTACTACGCAAAGTATTCTTACAACAACTGCAAGTCAGCATTCGGCACTTCCGATTTCGGCGGAAAGCTGGATCAGATCCATGCAGGTGCAGCAAACGGCACAGTAACGATCTACTCTGTATGCTACTGCTGGTGATCTAAGATTTTTTTCAGACTTCATACTGTTTCACAGCGGTATGAAGTCTTTTTTATGCAAAAAAGTTTTAACTGTACCTTTGATTTTCTTCCTTCAAAAAAAAATCAGAGCCTACTGTTATTTATGAATTGCCTGTACGGATTGTTCGCTTTAAAATATCAGATGACAGATATGAAGTAATTGCTACAAATTTATCTGAAAATCTTTTTTCTTCTGATGACCTTAAATACACCGTGGGGCTTAGATATTTTCACGCAATTTTATTTCTTGATTTTATTAGCTTAATGATATTGATAGAAAACCATGCGAGTTTTTCTTAGATTGTTTGGATCTCTATCACGAATTTTCCTTCGGAGTTCACCTTCAGACGCAATGTCTTGACATATCTATTGCAAAAGTTCTCCATTTCTTTCATGGTAGCGGTCACTTTTGTGGCTTCATATATCTTGTGAGTAAGCTCCAGAGGGTTCTCTCCAATAAGTGAGGGCAAATGCTTTTCAAGCTCTGCAAAGAGTACGGCACGTTTCAACTCCTCCGTGCCTGCGGTGCAGAAATCATCAATGGCACAATAATAGATGCCATGCTGTGCGAGGGCGTTCTTGATCGCCGTTCCACACTTCTCGTATTCGTACATAACGAGAAACTTTGCTTTCGGCAGGCTCTCAATAAGTCCCCAAAAATCCGAATCACTTGACACAATAATAAAAGATGTTATCCCGTCACGGTAGAAGTCCGTGACTACGCTTGCGGTCATTCGCACATCGACCAGTGACTTTCTGTCTGTCACTCGGTCGATCTCTATATGTTCAACGGGTATCTGCGTGAATTTAGAGAGCCAATCCCAACCTGCGGTAGTGTTCGGATCGTCATATAGCGTGATCTTCTCGATCTTAGCAAGCTCCTCCTGATTCAAGCCTTTCAGAACACTATAAAGCTTGTATGGATCAGAGTTCTCACAATCGACAGCTATAGCTGTTTTCTCGGTGCTGTCAATAAAATTATAGATATTGTTTCGTGTTTCATCATCTGCGTCCCGATATTTCGTATAATCGGTGAAGCTGTCATTATGCTGACCGTAGATGATCTTCAAAAACTTACGGTCGGAATAGATGATGCTCCCGACTTCGGCAGGTTGCCAGTGAATATACATCTGAAATGGGTAATGTTCGATATTCGCCATATATTTATTGAACTCGGCTTTCATTACACCGTTCTTATTGTATTTCGGGACAAAGAACAGATCTCTGATATACTCCCAATTCAGCCAATCGTAGAATAGTTGAGAGCATTTGTCGATATTTTCATTGATGAGCCTTGTAAACTCCTGCATATACTTCTCTGAACGGCAATTCGCTTGGATAATGGTAAATCCCCATTTTTCAAGCTGTTTGATATTACCAGTATCGTACCATTCTATGTTATGCAAATTTTTGAGCTGATACCGCATAAGATCATCGGTCTTTTTGAACTTCTGCATCAGTACTGTTCGAAGCTTACATAAATATCTTATCGTAGTGGCGTCCTTATCAGCTTGGAGCTTCTCGATAAGCTCGGAACATTCACCGTAACTCACGGTCAGAGCTGACATTCGGACGCCTATCATATAGGCTATAGTAGTAACTACCTCTTTTGTATCAACGGTCAAGTAAAACCCTCCTATTCATTTAATATGATCATCAATTGCCGTCATTATCCTGTTGAGCCGATTTTATCATAGTCTTGCTGATAGAGATTTCTGCGATCTCCACCCGTTTGATTTTCTTGTATAATACACAGTTTACTAATTCTTCGTTTTCGTTATCCATTGCGATCCACCTCCGCTCTGCTCTATATCCTGATTATAGCACAACTGGCGGTATATTGCAATGAAAAAGGCGTGAAAAAGTGTGCAGAGATTGACTTTTTCGGAGCTGTTTGGTATAATGAGTATAAGTGAGATGTAATACGGTTTTCTCGCTTAAATCGGAATTTGTGGGAGGTGAGATTGATATGTCAAATTATAGCAGTTGCGGTATCGATTGTGATTCTTGTAGATTTAAAACAGAGCAAAATTGTACGGGATGCTACGTGCATAAGGGACAGCCATTTTGGGGCACTTGTGAGATTTATGCATGTGCTGCAAGCCAAGTTCTACCTCATTGTGGAAAGTGTTGTGATTTCCCTTGTGAAAAACTGATAGAGGCACACAAGGGAGAAAATCCAGATGGAAATGGCATTGAAATTGATAATCTAAGAAAGCTTTAAATTCTGATTTAGCTTAGTAACTGAATATACTCAAACACGGATAGACCGTCCTCAACAGACGGCTATCCGTTTATTATTCCGCATTTCCACAAAAAAGAGTGCAAAAACATTACGGCAAATAAGGTTTATTCTACTGTATTTTCCCTCTCTCCTCCACAAACTCCACCAAACACATATCCTCCACAGCTATCCTGGTCTTGTCCATAAAAACAAGCTCATTAGTATAGCTGTCATAAATTCTCACTATGCCTGTCTTGGTCTGATAACTGCCACCACTTTTTCTCTTATCGGGAACAAAATATGTCACCCTTATCTCAGGGCGTTCGTCAAGCATATCAAGCAGGCGGTTGAGATCGTCATTGAGCTTGTTTACCTCGTCCTCGGTCAGCTCCTCCCTGATTTCGGTGTATCTTGCGGTTTCATCAACAGCAGCGTCATAGCCTGTCAAAGCTGCAAAAGGGCTGAACTGCGCCGCCCTGTCCGATATAGACATTTGCGGATGATCGTCATAGTGCGGACGTGAAAACTGCTTTATATCATAATAATTGTCGTACATTGTAAGTCCCACCTTTCATGCCTTGTGACCGCCTATACTGCGGTTGCGCTCTCTTGCCGTAGCGCCCTCGGTATAGTTCGTGCCTTTCAAAATGGCATTTTTCCCATATTTGTGCTTTATCAAGAGCATTGCTTCCTGCAATGCCCTTTCTTTTTCTTCTGCGTTGTTATCAGCATTTGCCGCTTCCGCCATATCAAACAAGCTTATCTGCTCATAGCTCTCAACTTCGGGGATATCCTCTTCTCTTATGACATTACAGGCGGTCAGATTAAGCCGTCTTGCAAGCAAAGTCTTGTCGATAATTCTGTCAAAAAGAGCCATGGTTGCGTCTGTTATTTTTCTGGTCGAGGAAGTGTGCCTGCCTAGATTTTGAGTGCCATGGGCGTGCTTTGGTATCTTCCTGCCATAGTGGTCGCAAACCACCTCGCCCGTATAGTGACCGTCCGCCAAGCTTTCTTTATCATACCCCACAGTGAGAACGATCTGATTTGTTACAACGCCCTTATCCACAAGGTCAAGGGACAGCATATCAGCCATTTCCCACAGAATAAGCCTTGTGCGCTCATAATTACACGGCTCTTGCAATACCTGCCCAGAGGAAATGCTGTTGTTTGAGGGGCGGTATGACTTCACGTCAGGTATGGCGGTAGGTTCGATACCCCATGCGTGGTCGATAAGAAGCTCGGTATTTTTGCCGAAAACCTTGTAAAGCTTCCCTATAAGATAATGGTCCAGCGACCAGCGTGAGATATCCCCCATGGTGTAAATACCAAGCTTTTCAAGGCGGCTTGCTGTGCCTGCGCCCACACGCCAAAAGTCCGTGATAGGGGTATGCCCCCACAGCGTTTCTTTGTAAAGCTGTTCGTTCAGCTCTGCGATACGGACGCCGTTTTTATCCGCAGGAATATGCTTTGCCACAATATCCATTGCCACCTTGCACAGATACATATTCGTTCCAACGCCTGCTGTGGCGGTTATACCTGTAGTTTTCAGCACGTCCAAAATGAGCATTTGTGCAAAGCCACGTCCGTCAACGTTATAAAGCCCGAGATAGCCCGTTGCGTCAATAAAGACCTCGTCGATAGAATAGGCGAAAATATCCTCTGGTGACACATATTTCAGATAAATCCCGTATATTTTTGCACTCACAGCCAAATATTTCGCCATTTGCGGAGTTGCCACGATATAATCAAGCTCGCAGGCTGGGTCGGATAGCTCCGAATAGATATAGCTTTTCTTTGCAAACTGTCTTTTAGGAGCTTTCTGCAAACGCTCCTTATTGACCTGCTCCACACGCTGAATGACCTCAAAAAGCCTTGCCCTGCCTGAAATACCAAAGCTTTTCAGTGACGGTGACACTGCAAGACATATAGTTTTCTCCGTTCGGCTCTCATCAGCCACCACAAGGTTTGTATTCAGCGGGTCAAGCTGTCTTTCCACGCACTCCACCGAAGCATAAAAAGATTTCAAGTCTATTGCAACATAGGTCTTTTCCATAGCATCACCGCCTTTTTCCTTTATGTATAATAGTATACCACGAAACTTTCTGTTTTACAATAGAAAATCGAACAAAAGTTCTTAATTTTTAATTAACTCTTTTCATGGCAGTTGACAAAGTAAAAAACGTCCCCGAGGAAAACTTGGGGACGTTAGTGTTATATTGGGTTTTAAGACGGCATACAATAATCTACCAAGCTTCACTGTCATAAGGCTCAATAGGAATATTGTAATTCTCTGTTACCTTATAATACTTATCAGTGTCAGTGTCTACCATAAGAACATTTATATCTCCTGTGCTGAGCACATCTCCGTCAATGTAGTAGTGACTCGCTCCGTCATAGTAGATATCGTTAAATCTGCGGTCGCCTGCTATACTGCTGGTGTGGACATGCCCTGCCACCACCTTTTTGTCAAGTCCGTGTATCTTGCCAAGCCTGTGGGGATACTGCTCTGTAAAAATATAATCCTCGGTACAGTATTCCCAAGCATTGCCCGAATCCTCGTCAATGCCTGCATGGACAAAGATAGTGTTGCCCTCAACATGGTATCTCGGCAGACGTTCAAACCAATATCTATACGAGTCATCAGCGTCATCATATTCGCCGCTGCCCAGCATATCATTGACCGAAGAAAAACCGCTCATCACCATTTCCTCGTGATTGCCAAGAAGCGCCACCACCTTCCTATGACCATATATGTTCTGCAAGCCCATTATCTTTTTAAGCACAGCTATATTGTCCTCACCGCCGTGGATATAATCTCCCAGAAAGATAAGCTTTGTGTCAGGCTCGTCAAGGTGGTCAATGACAAGCTCCAAAGCGTCGCAAAGTGCTGAATAACAGCCATGGATATCACTCATGCAGTATATTTTCATGCTTTTCTCCTTTTGTATCATTAGTTTGGTTGTATTCGTTTATCAGGTTTTCCATTTTCTCAGATCTTGTTTTGACCTTATCCATAACTAGGTCGAGCATTTTTTCAGGTTTTCAAGCTTATCTTTTATATTTTCCTTTTCTGCCATAGTTTGCCCTCCTATAACAATTATCTCTATAATTATATTGTATCACAGGGAATATATCCCTGTCAATCAACTATGCCACACGAATTATAGTATTTGAAATTATCTTGAAAAAAATATCTCCTTTCTCGCTTGTTTCAGGTGTGATACTGTTATACACAAAGGCTGAAACACAGCCGTCTATGCCGTCGCCTTTCATATCCAGGCACTCACGCTCTGCTTTCCAATCGTTTTTGTACGGACTAACATAAAGCACTGCATTGCCACCTATGATAGCATATGGATAACACTTATCCTCACGATACTTCTGAAACTCATCAAACGCTGCCAGAGCCTCTGCTTCCGCTTTTGTGAGCTTCTTTCTGTTTATTCTTCCACTCCCCATTCTGTCTGTCATGAATTTCATGCGCTTTTTGCTTTCTTCCACAAGCTCTTTTTTAGTTGCAAGGACCTCTGTGTTAAAAATCTTTGTGTTCTTTTTCATAGCCTTACCTCCGTATCAACTCTGTCTTGACCTTATGTGCTTATTATAGCACCTTTAAGGTTCTGTTTACTGTTCCAAAATGGTCTGTGGTGTGTTTTTTGATTTTATTCCCTTTTCAAGCTTCTGTATATATTATAGCACCCGTATAGTACAGTTTACCGAACCAATTCGGCACGATTATGATAATATTCTTTTTTTCTTATATATTTTTTTGCGAGATATTTGATAGTGTATTTCTCATACAATAAACTTTTCTGCACCTTGTTTTTGCTACAGAAAAATGATATAATAAAAGCAACAAAAAAATCGACAAGAAGAGAGGATAAAATGGATATTTCAAAGAAAGATTGGGACTTATTCAAAAAATTGCTTCCAAAATGGCAAGAGGCATATATGGAAAGGCTTATCAAAGAATATATTTCACTGCTGAACGGAGAAAAGCTTGCCTCTGAACGGTTTTGGGAGCTTGAAAAGCGTATGAATAAAGATAAGCGTAGTCCAGGGGTGATTGTGCAATACCGTAAATCAGATGTAATGATGATACTTCTTAAACTCATAAATGATAGTGTCATAACATTTGACGATCTTGATGAATTCAGCGATAATGTAAAAGGTAGTTTAAAATTTATAGCTGATGCAGATCAGGCTTATCAGAAACAGGGAGATGTGACAAAATGAACATTGCGTGGAAATGCCTTTTTTCAACAGGGGCACATGACAGAGGTCATGATTATTTCTTAATCGGTGCTGTCAATGATATTAAATATTCCAACAACGAGCTTAAAGCCGTTGTATCAGGAAGCAAAGATTATATCGTCAGGATAGTTTTTTCAGAAGATGATGAAAACGATATATTGGATATGGATTGTACTTGTCCATACGCTTGCGACGGATATAACTGCAAGCATATGGTGGCAGCACTTTATAAATTTGATGAATGTAGGGGAAATGTGCTTTCATTCAAAAATGCGACCGATATTTTGCTCAGACCTGCATATACAAAAAATGATCTTGCGGCCAGAGAAGTTGCAATAAAAAAGCTTATTGCATATGCTGATAATAAAACTGTTCGCTCTTTTTTAGCTGAGGTGCTTGCTTCTGATGACAAGCTTTACATGCGGTTTTATAACATTATAACTGCGCTATGGGAAAACTGATGTGAGAACCTATTTTAACAAGTTTTGCTTCTAAAAATCGACTTGCTTTCCCCGCAGAAAAATGGTATAATAGGAATAACAAATATTTTCAAGGAGGCAGGACAAATGGGCATTTACGTTAACCCTGATAATATTGATTTTCAGCGTGCAATAAATTCACAGATATATGTTGATAAAAGTGGACTTATAGAACTTACAAATGCAAAACTTTTTACCGAACAGCAGTTTATTTGCGTAAGCCGACCACGTCGTTTCGGCAAATCAATGGCAGCAAATATGCTCACCGCCTATTACAGCCGTGGCTGTGATTCTCGTAAGATGTTTTCTGATCTAAAGATCGCAAAATCTGCTGATTTTGAAAAACATCTGAACAAGTATAATGTTATTCATATAAATATGGTCGATTTTCTTGACCGTTCTAAAACTATGGACGAAATGCTTGACTACCTCAGGTGCAGACTGCTTCATGAGCTGAAAAAGGACTTTTCAGACGTTGATTGTTTTGACTGGGATAATCTGCAATCTGTGTTAGGCGAAATATATGCTGACAAACGCATTGCTTTTATTTTCATAATCGACGAATGGGACTGCATATTCCGTATACACAAAAACGATTCTGACGCTCAGACAAAATATCTTGACTTTCTGCGAAATCTTTTGAAAGACCAAAGCTATGTTGCGCTCGCATATATGACAGGCATTTTGCCCATAAAGAAGTACGGCGAACATTCTGCATTAAATATGTTTACGGAAGTTTCGATGACAAATCCCCGTGAGTATGCAGAGTATACAGGCTTTACTGAGGACGAAGTCAAGGGGCTTTGTGAAAAATATGATATGCCTTTTGATGAAACTAAGCGTTGGTATGACGGCTATAATTTAAAAGGCATTGCAACATACAATCCTCGTTCGGTGGTAATGTCAATGACAGGTCACGATTTTGACAGCTATTGGACTTCCACAGAAACCTATGAGGCGCTGAAAGTCTACATTGATATGAATTTTGACGGGCTTAAAGACAAAGTGACACGGCTTGTGGCAGGCGAGAAAATACCGATAAACCCGACAAAATTTCAGAATGATATGACTACTCTGCGCAGTGCGGACGATATTTTCACGCTGCTTGTCCACCTTGGTTATCTGACTTTTGATTTTTACACAAAGTGCGTATGGATACCAAACAGTGAGGTCGCTCAGGAGTTTATAAACTCTATCGAGGACGGTGGCTGGGAAGAAGTCATGAAGGCTATCAATGCTTCTGACAAGCTTTTGCAGGCTACTATAAATGGTGATGAACAGGCTGTTGCTGAACTTATCGACAAAGCGCACAGCGAGAATACATCTATTCTGAAATACAATGATGAGAACTCTCTTTCCTGCGTTATTTCCATTGCTTATTACTCTGCAAAGAGGACATATACAGTGGAGCGTGAACTTCCTGCGGGCAAGGGTTATGCTGACCTTGTTTTCAAGCCAAGAAGAAATAACAGCAACCCTGCAATGATAGTCGAACTGAAATATAACAAATCTGCTGAGTCGGCGATACAGCAGATAAAGGACAAAAATTATCCTGATTGCTTGAAAGATTATTCGGGCGAGGTCTTGCTTGTGGGGATCAGTTATGATGATAATAAGAGACATTGTTGCAGGATAGAAAAAATAGTTTGCCAAAAATAATACAACATTTGTATTTGCATTTTTATGTTAACAAAAACTGGGATTGAGGTATGTTTTATGAGTATTATTTCAATCATCACCGAAAAGGGCGGCGTTGGTAAAACAACTACCGCAATCAACGCAGGAAGTGCGTTGGTCAAAAAAGGCTTCAAAGTTCTGCTTATCGATATGGATAAACAACAGAATCTCACCTCTACTGCGAATATCACTGCCGATGGGCAATATAGAGAAATTCATAGGACCATAGTTGATATTTTTTGTGAACTTATTAAAGGCAGAAAACCCGACTATTCAGAATTTGTACATCATAATGACATCAATGGTTTTGACTACATCGCTTCTGATATGTTTGTGGATAATTTAAACTCAATGATTGATGACTATGCCAAAACAAACGGCTATAATGTTTTACAAAGAATGTTTAAAGACCCATTTTTCCAGTCCTATGATTATATTATTTTCGACAGCAAAAAGTCTACAGATAGTTTTTCAAAATGCCAGATTGATTCTTCAGACTGTGCGATAATTCCTGTTGAACCATCAGCATATGCTTTTGATGCTGTCGATAGAATAATTGATAAGATATACCAAAATAATCACACAAAGATAATGGGCATATTGATAAACAAAACAGGTCAAACAGCGCTGGCAAAGGCTTTCTTGAGCATATATAATGATACGTATAAGGAACTTGTATTCAAAACCAAAATACCTCAACGTGCTGCTCAGGTCGAGAAAACACCGTTTGACGGCATCGCTTGCGTCAACCAATCGCATAACACTCTTGCAGAATATTATATGGCTCTCGCAAATGAAATTATAGAAAGAACTTAAAGGAACTGAATAAAATGGTAAGTAAAAAAAACAAAATATACTTCTGCGATAGCAAATAGGCGACAAGTCAATCACGCTACCGATGTTCGAACTCAAAACAATTTCTATTCTAGGCTTACCCAGAGATATAACAAATCTGCTGAGTCGGCGATACAGCAGATAAAGGAAAAGAATTATCCTGATTGCTTGAAAGACTATTCGGGCGAGGTTTTGCTTGTGGGGATCAGTTATGATGATGAGAAGAGACATTGTTGCAGTATAGAAAAAATAGTTTGCAAAAATTAATATGGCATTTGAATTTTTGAAGCCACGTATTTCAGCGTTGATAATCTAAGACTTGATAATTCAGTTTGAGATTGAATGTACTGAAATTGCAAGAGAATGTGATTTATGAAAAGAGGTCAAGCGCAGTGCCAAACATATGGTACAAAAACAAAGAAACCGATACTATTTGGTGGAAAGATGACCCTACAGTTATCGGAGTGTGGATATTCAGCTTTGACAAAACCACTGAATTTAATATGTTCCATGATTATCCCTATAAATTAACAAAAGAGCAGAAACAGATTTTTGATAAAGAAAATCCCGAATGGGCGGATTTCTTTAAGGATAGAAAATAACAGATACAAGGTATTTATTTTGTGATTAGATAAATCTCAGATACCTAACATAATGAAAAAGCCCACAGACCCGATCACATTGATCGCATCTGTGGGCTTTTGAAATTTTACCACACATCGTATATCTTAACCTTTTCCTCGTTGAAATCATCAGGAAGCGTTCCGATATCCCAACCGGAATTGGTAGTTTCTATGTAAAGATAATGGCTTCCATTGTAATCATAGTACGTGCCGGGGGCATCGTCTGTTGCCTTTACTCCTATTGCAACGTGTTCAGGAAGCTCGATAAAAATGCAGCCATAGCCAAGTTCTTTGAGCAAAGCACCCAAAAGTATGGACGAGTCCTCACAATCGCCGCACTGGTCATAGAGCGTTTCCAGAGGATATTTTGGAAAATCAGTATATCCCGTTGAGGTCATGTCGTCAACATACTTTATGCTCTGCACGAAATTTGCAGTTTCTCTTATAGTCTCAGATTCGCCATAACCGCATTGGTCGCAAAGGCTTTTTATTTCGTCTGCAAGCTGTTTTACGAGCTTATGATTATTGTCGTCACTTACATAGTTATGATAATCCTTCACATATGAGTATCTCAAAAGACTATGATAATATTCATACATATCGTCCTGAATATTCATTGATATTTCAAAGGTATATCGTTTGTCATAGCTCGTCCAGTTAAAAGTCCTTTTCGACCATGTGGGGGCTGCAGGCTGAACATAGTCAGGCTTTCGATCGTCACGAGGCTCATATCCGTCCTCATCAGTGACTATGGGTGTTTGCTGAGTAACTGCGGTAGTGGTCTGCTGTGTTGTGGTGGTATATGTGTTGTATGTATTCAATCCAGGTCTTTTCTCTGGATACAGAAATTCATCAATTGTATTGCTAAATGCAAAATATACACCCACTGCCACACAAATAGAGATAAGTAATTTCTTCATATATTCGTCCTGTTCTTAGCTGATTTATGGCTTCTGTCATATGTACATTATACTACAAGATGGTATAAAATACAATACTATTAGATATACTTTACGAATTTGTTCTTATTTTTGCTATGGTTTGATATTTTGCTAAATAGTTGAAATTTGTGGGGCGGATTTCATTCTCACCTTTCGTGAATTTCTGTTATATTCATAGCATCTGATCTAGCGGAACATTTTTTGTGACAATGAAGATCTATGCCATTGTCGATAGAGTCCCTTATGGCTAGTTTGTGTATGAAAAAAGCACCCGGTAAGGTGCTTAGTTCCGATGTTTGGGTATAAAAATACCGCCTCGCCGTAGCGGAGCGGTTAGATTTATAACTGACCGATATAATCCAAAATACTTTCGCACATCAAGCCTTCTTCATTTGGATTATAATTTTCATCCAAACAGTTCAAAGTCAAGTAATCACCAACTTTATCTTCTATGACATCAAGTTCATCATTTGGGTCAATACCAATAGAAACAAGAAACTCTTTTTGTTTTTCTGACATTATAATCACTTCCTTTTGTACTTGTTGATTTTGTTCTTGCCTGTTTTCCATATAGTTGCGATAGTTCCAGTTTGGGGATTTACATTAACAGTTGCTTTCTCACCAATAAATCGTTGGCTTGGTCTGCCCAAACTATCAATTTTAATTTCATCAATATACAGCGGATTTATAAGTGCATCTTTTATATCATTTACAGAAACCTTTCTTTCGGAAGCTCGCTCTTCCATATGTTTTGAAAATTTCGTTACACCAATTCCGTTAGATGTTGTTAATTCAATTTTATCATCTTTTTCCTTTTCTGTCAAGCCGCCATACACTTTCTCCCTAGAATAATCCCTCCGCAGAACTTCGCTGTTAGCGTTTATAAAGGCTTTCAATTCCTGTTGTGCCTGCCTTACTTTCCTGCGGTATTCTTTCGCTGTGTCGGGGTCAAGCGTTCCCTCGGCAAAGCGTTTGAGCTTTCGTATCTTCCGCTCCATTGCACGCTGTTTCTGCTCAAGCTCTCGCTGCTCTTTTATCTTCTCCGCCGGTATCGGCTCAGGTATCTGCGTTCTGCCGTGTATGTACTGCGTCATTGTGTGACGGCAGTTGGGGTGGAAAAGCCCGTTCTTTACAGCGTATGACAGCAGCCAAAACCACTCACCGCAGTAACTCAGGAACGATCTTTACAGGTGTTTGTTCAATACTTACTCTTTCCCACCCAATATCTTTTCCACATTCACTGCATCTTATCGGTTCTTCTGCCCACATTGTTAAACAATAATTGTTCATTCAAAACTCCTTTCGTTATATAATGTTTACTTCATTACATTTTGACATTTATTTGCCAAATATATTGTATCACACATCAAAACGATCTGTCAAATTTAAAAGCGAACAAATTCGGACAGTTGCGTTTTTGTATAATACACATTCTATAAAGCATACAGATTCTGGAATATAAAAAGAGAATTAATTAAAAAGACGCAAAAAAGTGATATTTGAAGATAGCCAAGAATTCTTGCAAAATCTTTTTGACATAGCAAAAAAAGAAAGCATATATATTTTCCAGAAAAAGATACAAGCAGCACCACGACAGATCACCATAACACTGTTTATAATTATAAATAAAATTGTATTACTTGATATATTTGTTCAACTTATAAGATAAGAAAATAAATGACATATTATATATTCAAAATTAAGAAGATATATCGTTTTATCGCAAATAATAGTTGTTTACTTCCTGTATCACGTTCGCCCTAAAAAAGCAATAGCTCAAGTTGTTTTAAAGATAAAATCAGCGGATCGCACAAATATGTTAATGTTTCATTGGCGATATTGCTGTAATTCTTAAAGATAATGCATTATAAAATAACAAGTTTTAATTTATATAAACATAAAACTGTAATAAGTAAGCAAATAAATAAGAAATAAGGATAAGTAGTTCAGTTTTATTTGATCATATATACTCAGTATGTTTACTTATTCTTGTTATAAAACAAAATAAGAAGAATAAGCTACTCATTATAATATATAAGAAGAAAGCACCACTTCTTATATTACAAAGGAAGAAGATATATCGTTTTATCGCAAATAATAGTTGTTTATTTTCTATATCACGTTTGCCTTAAAAAAGCAATAGCTCAAGAAGTTTTAAAAATAATGCTGTAGTGCTACAATAGATATTGGACAAAAGTTCAGAAAAAAGAAAAGAGAGATAGGCAAAAATCTGATAGAATAAAGTCACCACAACAAAATTCAAAAGAAAAGGAGCCTACCTCTCATGAATAGTATAACACAAGATATGAAGTTTCGTCAATCCTTAATGAATTACGCAAAGAAATATGGAGTGAGCCGAGCAAGCAGGAAATACAACAAGGCTCGCTCATACATATATTTTTGGCTTAACCGCTGGGACGGAACCATTCAATCACTTGCAACGCAATCTAAAAGGCCGCATCATCACCCAAATGAACACACTCCAGAGGAAATAGCACTGATCCGCCGATTTCGTAAACGCAACCCGCAGCTTGAAGTCACAGAACTCTGGCACAGGCTAAAAAAGAAAGGCTATACAAGACGTGTAGAAAGCTTGTATAGAGTAATGAGAAGGCTTGGAATGTTGCCTGAAAAGAAGGAAAAGACAAAGCCTGTATCAAAGCCATATGAGCAGATGACACATCCCGGCGAACGTGTTCAGGTCGATGTAAAGGTCGTGCCAAGGTGCTGTCTTGCAGACCCGACAATGAAGTTGTATCAATATACTGCGATAGATGAATTTACAAGGCTGAGATTTTTGTACGGCTATGAAGAACAAAGCACTTATTCATCAGCAGATTTTGCAAGGCGCTTGGTCGAGTGGTACAAGCGAAGAGGGATAAAGGTCGAATGTATCCAAACAGACAATGGATTTGAGTTCACGAATCGTTTTTCTTCCAGCAAGAAAAACAGGCAGACGCTTTTTGAGGCGACATTAGAAAAGTTGGGAGTAAGGCATAAGCTTATACGTCCATATACTCCACGGCACAATGGCAAGGTTGAAAGAAGCCACCGTGAAGATCACAACAAATTCTATAATTGCCATAGTTTTTATTCCTGTGAAGATTTAAACGTGCAGCTAGCTGCACGTTTAAAGAGGACAAACAATCGTCCTATGCGTCCTTTAAACTGGCTTTCGCCTATCGAATTCTTCAATAACTATCGTGTCCAATATCATTGACAAACTAACATATAAGTAATCGGCTATTTCAACTTCCGTGTTGATGTTAACAAACATTTCACAATCGACAAGATTTTAATTCAACAGACATTCCCCTCTTGAAATTATATATAAATAATGCTATACTAAGTTTATTACAAAATTAGACAGAGGTGATCAAGTGCTCGCCGTTTGTATGACGCTGATCGACGATGATGATAAATCAGAGTTCAGAAAAATATATGACTCTCTTGAAAGAAAATTGTTCGTATTCTCAATGTCAAAGTTACATAATAACGCATTGGCGGAGGAAGCTGTTTCTGAAACATTTTTGGCGTTAGCAAAAAATTTCAAAAAAATTCATAGTTTAGAACCAGCCGAAATAGTCGCTTATACAGTTATTATTAATAGAAACGTGTGTATCGATATTCTTGAAAAAGAAAATAAACACAGTATCAATGTCCAGATAGATGATAAAATTAAAGAGATATCTGAAGACTATGACCACATTGAAAAGCTTATTGTTGCTGATATGGTCGAAAAGCTGCCTGATATTTATCGTGACGTTATTATGATGAAATATTTCTATGGCTTTAAGGTCAAGGAAATATCAAAGCAGTTGCATTTATCTGTTGGCGGAGTAAAATCAAGACTTGAAAAAGCCCGAAAAATACTCAGAAAGGATATAAACGACGATGAGTGATACACGATCAGAATTAAAAAAGCTTGTGCCTTTGTATTGCGATGAATTAAATAGCCTAGACCTGTCATCATACAGCTATTATGAGTTTTCTGAGGACTATCTGAACAAAAAAGAAAAGCTCATAAAGAACCAAAGCCGCATCTATTATCCGCTTATCAAAACCACAGGACGAAGGATCGCTTCTGCCATAATTGCGGCAGCTATTATGGGTACAACTACTGTTGCCGCCTATGCACCTGCAAGAAATGCAGTAAGAAATTTCTTCCTGCGAATTTTCAATGATCACACCGTTGTATCTGTTCAACATGATAGCAAAGATATAGGCAATCACAAAAGCAAGATAGAAAAGCAATATAGCATTACTGTTCCGGAAGACTTTGTTTTAGATGAAAGCGAAAGTGTTTCAACTGACGATCATATCGGATTATGCTATTATTCAGATGATAAGAAAAAGAGTATATATTTCGACCAATATACAGCGGATTCTTATTCTTCATATTATGACAATGAACGTGGTCATTTCAAATTCTCATCAGATAAATTTGGAAATAAGTTTATGATATACAAAAATGATGATTTCATAAATATCTTGTGGGTTAATGGCGAATATATATTTAGTTTAAGTGGTGAAATATCTGAATCAGAAATAATGGATATCTACTATTCTGTAAAATAGGAATTAATAGTGCATGGTGTGATTCTGTACACTATTTTTATGCAATAATAATAAAAACAAGTACGTGCAATTGTGAAAACATACAAACTTATGTATTTCAATCAGCCATTTTCACTGCTTTTTCGGTTTGTATAATTGAAAGCTGCTGAGTTCAATGAAGATGTGAATATTCATTATGCACAATTACCCATTGCAATAATTGTGTGATATGATGAAATTTAATTTTATTTGCAACAAAATTACCCAAAAAACACTCTTATATTATGAAAGGACGTTTAATATGAAAAAGATCGTTAAGAGAATCGCAGCTATGGGTGCTGCTGTTATGATGATGAGCTCTATGGCTATTGGGGCTAGTGCGGCTAACTCCTACAATCTGCACTATACTAAAGGAGCTCCGTCATCAGATAACGTTTGTGAGAAATGGATGTATGGTATAAAGGCACAGAATAATGGCTATTTAAAATCCACCTGCAAATCCATAAATACAAGTGGCAAGTTTAGTGTCTTAGCAAATGGATACAGATCTTCAAGCCATACTATTAATTGTGGTTCTTTCGATATCTGGAACAAAGGAACAACAAATTGGAAAAATTCTAATTATAAGAAGGGTTATTCTTATGATGTTGTTGCTGAATTTGGAGTGTCTGGCGGTTACACAAATATTTCAAAGTATGTTTCAAGTGCTTCTGCGTCAGGAAGTTTTAACTAAAGAATAGTATTTTGAGCCGCTGCGGATTATCTTGCTGGTAATGACGAGCGGCTCTTACTTTAGAGGATAAATTATGATGAAAAAGATTTGTATTTTGGTTGTTGCGGTGTGCATGGTACTTTCAGCGTGTTCAAACAAAACTAATAATGTAAAATTCAGTGAATTTAATTCTGAATATGTGCCTGTAAATGAAATAACAGATACATATTCAAAAGCCCTCAAATTGGAGTATGCTCATTTCACTATTCGTGACAGTGTAAGAATATCTGATGTGAGTTCAGTTAGCAGAACGTTATATAAGCCGTCGGACGGTTTTCTGTTCAATAAAGAGCAGAGATTTATAGACTATTTAAACGGCAGTCCTGTTGATCTTAGCAAAATAAGTGTTAGCAGTGACGATATGGGTGAATATCATCAGCTTAACGCCGAAGGAGGTTATCCCTACTTTACTGATTATGATGGTGGCTCGATAGTATGGATCAAAGACGAAGATGCTGAGGCTTTTTTTCTAACTAATGAAAACATTACAGTAAAACGATATTATTGTTGCAACACCTTTGATGATGAGAAATATAAGCTTAAAGACTGTGAAATGTCCATAAGTGAGGCAATAGAAAAAAGTGCTGAGTTTTCAGAGGGACTGAGAAAAATTGGCTACCCACAAATGTCGCCTTTTGAGATCAGAGTTGAGAAAATAAACGATACTTATGCGTTCAGAATAGATATGGTGCAACAGGATAACGGAGTACCGTTGAGAGCAGCTAACAGTGGCTTTGAGGGCAGGGAATCCTCTGTCAATGATGTTTTCACAGGTCGATTGAGCAAAATAAATTCAAATCCAGCGGGATACACAGTGCTTATAACTTCTTCGTCCGATATAGGTTGTTTTAGAAATAATGAAAATGTATTTTGTGAATATGAAAAAGAGAATATCGACAAGGTGATAACACCATATTCTGCACTTAGATATATTGATGACAATTTAAGTGATAATTCCAGTTACGAGGTGGATTACATAGGACTTGAGAATAAGATATACTGGGTGGACGCTGAAACGGGCGTATATTCAAGTACTCCAATGTGGACTGTTTCGCTCTATAGCCCTACTGAGGAAAAATTATACTATGCTTTGGTAGATTGTGAAACGGGTGATTTTTCATTTTATTCACAAAGCAGTGGTGATATAAATTTGTAATTTTACAATATAGATCGGAGTTGATAAAGTATGGATAACAGCATAAAAATATAATGCGATACCGCATAACACCGTCAAGCAGTCTTTGTGCGGTATTGCCTTGTATTATAAGAAATCAAAGGAGCAACAATATGAAGCTACATTTAAAAATAACAAGTACGATTTTATGCCTGTCGCTGTTATTCTTGTCATCTTGTGCAGAGACACCTGAAAGTGTTAAGAAAGGATCAAAAAATGAAAACACTGCGACTCAGGGATATGCTCTCACTTCGCTGGATGAAATGAGTAAAAAGAAATCGGAGTATATAGATGAACTTAAAAAGCTTGAATGTGACAATATGAATTTCAGTGATATCCTTGATATAGATATTCCGCAGAAGATAAAAACAGGAGATTTTATATGTCCTACAGGTTTTGAGGATAATTACAAGGAAATATTCACACATTATGATGAAGATTTCAATGAAGCAAATATTACGAATGACGATACTACTTACCCAACAGGTCCGAGCTATGAGGATAAAGAAAAGGGTCTGCAATTGTCGATCGGATGTACCGGCTTTTTTTCGTATCAAAAGGTTTTTGATGTGCAAAAATATTACAATGAATCCGAATTCGTCAAGACGTTTCCATACTCCGAAGCTGTGGAAAGCTCAGAAAAATATAAGCTTGTTGGCAGTGAAGGAGAGCTATCTGTGCCTGAGGCTGTAAAGTTAGCACAGGATTTTGCTGATGATTTTACAAATTTCTGCAATTATTCCAATGATCTGTCAGTATCTAGAATAAGCTTGTATGAATGTTCGGACGGCTATTTTTATCTGGCAAATTATACTCAGTCCGTATCTGACGTAAATATTTTGGAATATGCAGGCTATGATAGCATTGACGAAAATATGATCGTGTCCTGCGCTTTCGCATATATCTGCGGAAACGAGGTCAATAATTTTGTCACGAACTCCTACTTTGAAGAATATAAAATCGACGGTGAATTGACGAGTACATCCGATCCTGTTTCTGCCGCTAAATGTTTAAGTGATACTTTAGCAACAAATATGAAGTTGAACGTCAAGCGTATAGCTATTGAATACTGTATGATTAAAAAAGGTAATATTGAGAAAAGCACAGGAGATGAAGAAACAGACCGTGAAAAAGCTCCCTGGGCAACTTACTGCTCGTATGACATATATGAAGCTGTTCCATGCTGGGTGTTTTACTTTGACGAAACTCCGAACAAGGAAATTTATGCAACCATAAATTGTAACGATATGAACGTTTCTTTTGTTAATAATCAAAAAGGAAACGTATAACACAATAAAATGTGACCTGAGCAAAAGCAAAAATTACCATTGACTTACTGATGTTATCACATATGAGGAAGGAAGTTGCTTATGAAAAATCTAAAATTACTTGCCGCAGCGGTGGCTGTCGTTCTTGCAGGCTGTGCACAGACACCTGACAGCGTAAGATTCTCTGCCGAGAAAGACAGTAAAGAGAGAAATGAGATCACAGCTATACAGTACATATCTTCCAACAAACTCAGTGATGACATAGACAATGCTCTTGATAAAAGCTATACTCAATTTGATCTGAGAGAAAATATCAGTGTGGAATTGCCCGAAGATTACTGCGAAGTCGATTTTACTCAGATATCGGATTATGAGGAAAATTACGAAAAGATAATGACCCGGATTTTTGGCAAGGATGTTCTCGACCGTGAGAATACAGTTCATGATGAAACCGGCGACGGCATGGTAAGTTACAGCTTTAGCGACGATGACGGGAAAATGTATGGCTGCGTTGGAAATAACGGCTTTATCTGTTTTGCCAAGCCCTCAGCTTTTGATGATCTCTTTAACGGCGGAAACAGAGTCAAGATCTATCATATTGACAGAGATGACGATCTTTCAGACAGCTATGAACTGGACGGAACTTCAGTCACGATCAAGCAGGCAGCTGATTTTGCTCAGGACTGGCTCGATAAGAACTATGCCGATCTTGAACCTGACTTGGAGATAGCCGTTAAAACTATAATTGTAAGACAAAGCGATCAGGGCATTTACTCTTTTGATATCCATGCGTCTAAAAAATACAACGGCGTATTGCTTGACGATCTTGTGCAAATGACAGATACGTCTGATGAAAGTATGTCGAAAATGAAATATATCACGCAGGGCATATATATGCAGATGTTTAAAAGCGACGAGATAGGCAGCCTTACTAACGGCAACGGTATCTTGATACCCAAAAAAGAAAAATCTGTTGATAAGATAATTTCCCTGTCAAGTGCAATGGGGTATATTGAAAATACTTTTACAGATTTTAATGAGAAAATGGAGATAAGTGCCATTGACCTTAAATACACACTCACCCCTCTTAACGATAATAAAAACGGTCAAAGCTGCTACGATGCAGGCATAAAATTTGACAGCCATTTGGTCTGGGAGTTTGTTATGGATGTTCCCGAAAATGAAATGCCAGTAGGTGATGAATATTCATCGGCAGGCAATATTCAGCGATTTATTTATCTTGACGCTGAAAGCGGCGATCTTGATTATGAGTTTGATATAAATATGCTTATGCAGTGAGGTAGATCATGAAACAAAAGAAGTTTATGACGTTTTCGTGTATCGTGTTTTCTGCTGTTATTTTTCTGACTTCCTGTGGGGAAAATAAACCACAGTCGGATCTCTCTGCTGTTGACAGCGTGTCAAATATTCCGGAGAGCACCGTGTCAAAGCCAAGTTCGGAATTTGAGAACATAACTGTGGAAACAGAAAAATATGAGAATGAACAGCTTACATTCACATATGAGGGCAAAAGCTATACATTGCCGCTTTCAAGAGATAACTTTAAAGACGATATAGTTTATTATCCTGGATCAAAGCTCCACTCAGAACAGATCATAAACAATAAGCTTGGTGAAAAGGTCACTGCTGTTCTTACCGTTGATGATGGAATAACTAAAATCAAGCTGTGTGATGTTATAGGTCAAAACGGCAAAGTTTTTTCAAACAGCGGCGGCATTTGTACTATGACAAGAACAGGCGGATCTGCCTGTGAATTTACAGATCCACAAAGAACATTAAAAGCCGACCTGAACGATCTTATAGTATATCAGAAAATAAACTATCCCGATGAAGTCGATGATGTTGTATATGTGGGGTATCTTTTCAAGGACAATAATTTTATCCTTAATCAACTGTATGTTGCCGAATATGACGAAAATGGAGAGAAAAACTATGAAGAACAGCTAAACCGTGACCTCCCCAGCTTTTTCGGCACAGTACAGACCATAGGCGACAACACGGCCGAAATTAAGCTCACAGACAAAAAGACAGTATGCACAGTGCCTACATATTATTGCGACGGTGAGCTTAGCGAGGGGCTTGAAGTTATGGTGATAATTGACTGCTCCACAGACCTTTTCGATAGCGGAAAGTCGGAGAGTTTTGATTACGCCGTTATATGCACAGACCCTGCGGAGTATGACCCCTCAGGGCATGAGTTTGGAAATCTCGCCTACGCCAAAGCTGACAGCAATAATCTTGGTAGGTTTATCTACACCGAGATCGGAGATATAGAGAAATGAAACTAAAACTTCTAAACGCAATAAAATGTGACCTGAACAAAAGCATAATAAACATAGGCTTTGCAGGGGCGGTGCTGCTGACAACAGTGCTTGCTTTCACCTCCTCAGCCTATACAGACCTTGCCACCGATAAATCATATTCGGTGTTCGAGTCACTTTTCACCCTCGATAAAAATATCCTCCGCACCGACCCAATGCTGTCCTCAGTGCTGGTTTTCAGAAACGGACTTTCGGGATATATCACAATGTTTTTGCCTATTGTCGTGGCATTCCCATTCATGGTGTCTTTCTGTGCAGAGCGAAATAACGGACTGATGCGTTTCACCATATCCCGCACAGGCAAGCTAAGATATTATCTTTCAAAATTCATATCCGCTCTTATCTCAGGCGGACTTGCCGTTATGCTAGGTATAGCTGTTTACGGCATAGCCTGTGCAGTGCTTTTTCAACCACTTTCGGAGTTTGACGTATCAGCCGACCAGCTTCAATACATAATGCAAGACAGCACAGGTAAAGCCATAATCAAAATGCTTGCGGTAGCTTTCGCATATGGTGCAGTTTCCACTCTGCCTGCGTTTTTCCTAAGCTCTTTCTGCAAAAATCCGTATATCATAACCTGCCTGCCCTTTATGCTCAACTATGTCCTTACAACAATGCTCAATAGGATAATAGACGCAAATCTTTTCAACGAAAACTTTGATTTTGATAGAGCGAATGCCTTTTATCCAAGCTCTGTGACGAATTTTCTGTATATACAAAGCTTTGACAGAAGTGCAAAGTGGATAACTGCGGTGAACTGTTCGGGGGCGATTGTTACCCTGCTGGGATTTATTATCGTGATGAATTTGCGCAAGGACAAGGGGGTGTAGGTCAGCTATGATGAAAAATTTCAGCCTTAAACAAAGCTTTTTCTGTGCAAGGGCGGAGTTCATAAAGTGGATATGCGTCGCACGAATGATAATCCTGGGAGTGCTTCTTATCTTCATTTACAGCTTTGCTATCGAGCCTCTTAAATCAAACGCAGAGCTTATGGGCGAGCCGCTGAATATCCTTGAGCCTTTTATCGCCATAGCAAATTCGGGTGCGATACTTCTTATCATACCGCTGGTTTTCCTCACACT
>ERZ825384.1751-NODE-1751-length-24430-cov-2.835323_pt1 | contig 24430 bp, 18 predicted proteins | sample MGYA00519931_ERZ825384 | MGnify/ENA primary metagenome ERZ825384 (study PRJEB31778, sample SAMEA3449200) | human gut metagenome | biome: human gut; feature: human-associated habitat; material: faeces | place: United Kingdom | collected 2010/2012 ...
CCGCTGCGCAGCTCGTTCATGACCTCGCGCCAGAGCTTGTCCTCGGGCTGCGCGTCGATGGCCGTGACAGCATGCCCTTCGTAGGCGAGCTGGATGCCGCATTCGAGCGCGGAAAAACCGCCACCCACGATGACGACACGCTTGCCAATGGGCGCAAGTCCCAAATCCGCTTCCGTTACGGTGATGACATTGTCCCCGTTTGCACCGGGAATCGGCGGGCAGATGTGCTCGCCGCCGATGGCGACGATGACCTCGTCGGGATTCTCCGCCATGACGAGATCCGGGGTCGCCTCGACACCCAACCGAATGTCCGCGCCGCATCCAAGCGTCTCGCGACGGTCCCAGGCAAGGTAGCGCTTGTGGTACGGCTCCTTGCAGAAGAGCACCGATGCCTCCTTGAGGCGTCCTCCCAGCTCTTTGTCACGCTCGAAGAGGACGACGTCGTGACCGCGCTTGACGGCGGTCTGCGCCGCCATCATGCCGGCCGGACCACCCCCGATGACGACCACTTTCTTTTTCACGCGCGCCTCGGGAACCTCGCGGTAGTAGAGCTCGCGGCCGAGCTGCGGATTGACCGAGCAACGCACGCCACCGCCCACGGCAGGACGCGACGCGCACTCGATGCAGCGCAAGCACGGCCGGATGGTGTCCTCCTCGCCGCGATACGTCTTGTTCACCAGGTCCATGTCGGCAAGGATGTTGCGGGCGAAAGCGACGATGTCGGCCTTGCCCTCGGCAAGGATATGCTCGGCCGTCTTGACATCGGGAATGTTGCCGACGCAGGTCACGGGGATGTCAAGCTGTTCGCGGACGATGGCGGTGCGCGGGATGTTGAGGCACAGCTCCTGCGGATAGCCTGGCATCATGTACTTGACGTAGACCGGGTCGAAGATCCAGCCGCCCGACAGGTTCGCGTCATCAATGTACTCTTGCGCCGCCTTGAGAAAGGTGATGACATCCTCGAGCGTGGTGCCGCCTTCGACGTATTCGTTCTGGCTGATGCGGAAGTCGATGGCCATGTTGTCGCCCACGGCCTCACGCACGGCCTTCACGAGCCTGAGCGGGAAGCGCATGCGGTTCTCGAAGGATCCGCCGTACTCATCGGTACGCTGGTTGGTAAGCGGCGAGAAGAACGCGCTCACCAGGTTGCCGTGCGCACCGTGGATGAGCACCATGTCGAAACCCGCATCGCGCAGACGCACGGCCGCCTTGCAGAAGAGATCGATGACCTCGTCCATCTGCTCCTCGGTGATCTCCTCGAAAAGGTCGGGGTCCATGTCGGGCGTGAGCCACGGCACCCACGCCTTGCGTCCGGCGAGCGCATTGGGCTGCGCGATGCGCCCGGCGTGCAGAATCTCGCACGAAATTGCCGCCCCGTATCGGTGTACTTCCTCGACAAGGCGGTGCAACCCCGGAATGTCCTCGTCCTTGCAGACGGAGAGGCTGCCGAAGAAGTCGCGTGCCCTGCCCTGATCGACGGGAGAGGCGCCGATGGTCACCATGCCCACGCCGCTTCGAGCCTGGGCACCGAGAAACTGGACGAGCGCCTCGGTGACCTGCCCATCGACAACCCCCGCATGCCCCGATACGACCGGCGAGAAGACGAGACGGTTCTTCAGCTCGACATTGCGAATCTTGATTGGCGTGAAAATGTGCGGAAAATCGTTAAAGCTGGGCATGGCGACTCCTCGATTCTTCGAAATGCGGACTGCGCTAGCGCGCCTCCCGTGCGGGCTATCCTCCTAGAACGTCAGGCCAACGCACATGGTGCCGCCGTCATGATTGGCGACGACGCCCGTAATCTGCGCAGCGGCAGGCGAGGCCAGGAACACCGCCAGTGCACCGATTTCGAGCGGCTCGCCAAAACGATGCATGGGCATGGTCTCGTCGATGAACTGCGTGATGGACGGCGGAAGGCCGGCATCCAGATCCGAATGCGTGGGGCCGGGGGCGATGGCGTTCACGCGAATGCCGTAATCGCCCATGACGATGCTCAGGTGCCTGGTCAGATGGTCAAGCGCCGCCTTCGATGCGTTGTACGAGGGCATGGGATGCGCGCGCGGATCGCCAATGGCCTGTCCGCCAATCGACGAGATGTTGATGATCTCGCCACCGCGTCCCTCGTCCATCATCCACTGGCCAAAGACCTGGATCATCGCCGCGACGCCATCGAGATTGACGTTCATGACGCGCTTGAACTCCTCGAGGCGCGCATCGTCGAAGACGCCGTGCTTGCCGTCAATGCCCGCGTTGTTGACGAGCGTGTCGATATGGTCGAACTCCCTGGCGACGACCTCCTTGGCCCTCAGCACGGAATCGAAGTCCCCCACGTCGCACTTCACGGCGAGGGCGCGCGATCCAAGCAAGCGCAGTTGCTCGGCGGCCTCGTTGCCGGAGGCCTCGTTACGACACAGGATGGCGACGTTGGCGCCGCACTCTGCGAACGCCTGCGCGATGCCACGTCCCAGGCCGCGATTGCCACCGGTGATGACGACGTTTTGGCCGGCAACGGAAAACGCGTTCTTCATGCTGGTGATGGGCTCGATGATGATCTTGTCCATGTCGGTTCCCTTCCTCGTTCTCTCACGTGCGATTCGATGTGTCAGGGGACCGGGCCCCTGACACATCGGCCTGTCCCTCACATACGTTCGCTATATCTCCATGGCAGCGTCGAATCCGCTGTGATTCGCCTTCTTGATGGTCCCGATGTCGGAACAGTCGCCCACGACGTAGGTCTCGGGAACGAGCTCGCGGAACTCGTCGGGCGCGACGGGGATGATGCCCATGGCATTGACGACGTAGTCGGCCGGGATGACCTCGCGGCGCCAGTTCCTGTCCTGGATGTGCACGCCGTCTTCGTCGATTGCCTCGACATTGCGGTCGTCCAGGATGCGCACGCCGTATTCCTCGAGCAGCGCCATGAGCATGCCGCGCGTGATGTGAATCATGCCGCCGGCAAACCTGTCGGCCTCGACGCGATCGACGAGCGTGACCTCGCAGCCCTCCATGGCTAGGGCCAGGGCCGACTCGCACCCACTCGCCCCGCCACCGCAGACGACGACTTTGCCGCTGACCTTCTTGCGACCCGAGTCGACGTCGCGCACGCCGTAGACGTTGTCACGGTCAAGCCCGGGCACCGGCGGGTCGAAGGGTTTCGACCCAAGCGCGACGATGAGGGCATCGGGATTCTCGGCCATGACGAGGTCCGGGGTCGCCTCGGTGTTGAGGCGCACGTCGGCACCGCACTCCATGGTCTGCTTGACATCCCAATCGGTATACCTCAGCAAGTCACCCTTGAACGGCAACTTGTTGATGTCATTGAGTGCCCCGCCCAACGATGCGGACTTCTCGAACAAGACGACCTCGTGACCGCGTTTGATGGCGGTCTGCGCGGCCATCATGCCGGCCGGGCCGCCGCCAACGATGACAACCTTCTTGCTCTTGGACGCCGGCAGGATTTCCCAGTAGCGATACCCGCGTCCGAGTTGGGGGTTGACCGCGCACGACATGTGATTGCCCCCACCTGCCGCACACGAATGGCAGCGCAGGCACGGACGCACCGTCTCGGGTTCGCCGCGATACGACTTCTTGAGAATCTCGGTATCGGCCAGCAGCGCACGCGCGATGTAGCATGCATCGGCAGCTCCGCTTGCGATGATGTCCTCGGCTTCGTCGATGTTGGTGATGCATCCGACGACGGAAACGGGAATGGTGATGTCCTTGCATTCCTTGACCTTGCGGGAAAGCTCGCGGTTGAGACAATGGGGCTGATAGTACGGCGGCATGGTGAAGAACTGCGCGCGCCAATCGACGATGAGCCCGGCCGAGATGTTGACCATGTCGAGATATTCCTGCGCGAGCTTGAGAAACTCGATGACCTCCTCGACCCTCATGCCACCATCGACCATCTCGTCACCGCTGATGCGCATGTCGAGCATGAAATCGTCGCCGACGGCTTCGCGCACGGCCTTGAGCAGCATGAGCGGGAACCGGCAGCGGTTCTCAAAGCTGCCGCCGAAGTTGTCGTTGCGATGGTTGGTGAGCGGAGACAGGAAAGCGGCGATCAGGTTGCCGTGGGCAGCGTGGATGTTCACGCCGTCGAACTGGGCCTTCTTCAACCGCACCGCGCAGTCAACGTAGTCCGCGATGATGTTCTCCATGTCGCGGAACTCCATCTCCTTGAGATAGGGGTACTGCCCGGGAATGGGCAGCGGCGTGGGTGCAAGACCGTACTCGCTCTGGATGAGCTCGGGATGCACGCCACGACCGGCATGGACGAGCTCGACCGAAATCTTGGCACCATGGCGATGAGCGACCTCGGATAGCAACACGAGACCGTTGATGCGCGTGTCCTCGGTAACGTTGAGCTCGGCGGGATAGTCAGGCGCGGTATCCCAGTTGACCGGCGTCGCACCCAGCGTGATGAGCGCCGCCCCGGTCTTTGCCTGCTCCTCGACGAAGTCGATGTATCCCTGGGTGGGCTCGCCGTTGGCGGTGGTGTAATCGGAAACCATCGGCGAGAAGATGATGCGATTCTTCAGGACCTGACGCCCCACCTTAAGCGGCGTGAAGACGTACTCGTAATCATTGAAAGATGCCATGTTCCCTCCTTGGTAGATGGGCGCAGGACAAACGGGCGGGGACCGTGTCCCGCGGCAGGGCGAACGGAGAGGGCCGGGTACGAGACCCGGCCCTCGAAACGTCACTTGCAGATATAGGGTCCTGGTACGAACATGACCTGGTTCGGTTTCTTGTCCATCTCCTTGACGAGCTCGTCGATGGGGCCGTACTTCATGACGGCAGCCAGGCAGTGATGCACGCACGTGGGAAGCTTGCCCTTCGCCGTACGGTCAGCGCACAGGTCGCACAAGGTCGTGGGCGTGGGAATCTTGTTCCAGTTCATGGTCTTCTCGTCGACCTCCCAAGGACCTTCGTCAAGCACGCGAATACCCCAGGTGCCGGCCTCGAAACCGTGCTCCTTCTGGCAGGCGACCTCGCAGGACTGGCAGCCCGTGCAAAACTCGTAATCGATTAACAGTCCGTTTCTCATGACGTCTCCTCCTATTTACCCAGCTTCTCGACCTTGCAGATGACGCATTTGAATGGCGCGCCGAAGCCGAGCTTGCCGACGAACTTGTGTGGAATGAGCTCGTTGATGTTGCAACGCCAGACGCCGAACAGATGCGGCTCCTCCCCATCTTCCTCGGGGAACCAGAACCCATGCTGGGCATGCACGACGCCACGCTTCACGATCGGGGTGAGTTTCGCCTTGAGCTGGCACTTTCCAAACTCGTTCTCGACGTTGACCCACTCGCCGTCGACGATGCCGAGCTCCTCCGCGTCCTTGGGGTTAATTTCGAGCAGGGGGTCGGGATTGACCTCGCGCAGCAGGGGAATCTGCTTGCCCTCGGAGTGGAAATACGCATAGGTGCGCGCACCAGTCGTGAGCACGAACGGGTACTCCTCCATGAGCTCGGGCGTGGAGACCGGCGAGCGCTGCGGCTCCTCGTAGTACGGTAGCGGATCCTCGCCAAACTGCTTGTACATCGTCGAGTAGAGCTCGACGCGGCCGGTCGGCGTGTTGAAGCCGGGCATGCCGTCGGGACGCAGCTTGCCGGTCTCGTACTTCTTGTAGCTGACGTTGCGCTGAACGACGACCTTCTCGCGCAGCTCCTCGTAGCTCATGCCAAGATTGCCCAGGCGGAACTCGGCACGGAAGTCCTCGAAATCCTTGAAGCGCTCGTAGGTGCCAGGATTGAGGCGGCAACCGAGCTCGTATTGAATCTCGAGGTCGCCCTTGGTCTCGCCCACCTTGACGGCATCGACGACGGCACCGAGCATATTGGGCGACGCTCCGTAATGCGTGCCGACCATGGACTGGCGCTCGGCGTACGTTGCGAGCGGCAGGATGACGTCGGCGCAGCACTGGACGGTCGGGGTGATCCAGCAGTCGGCCGCGAAGACGAAGTCGAGCTTGACCATGGCGTCATGCCAGCGCTTGGGTTGGGCGGCGCAGGTTCCGGCAAGCAGGTTGGTCGATGCGATGAAGCCACCGTGAATCTCGTACGGCTCGCCCGTCTCCATCGCCTCGAGCGTGAGGTCGGCATGAGAGTTGAGCACCATACCGACATAGGCGGGATACTCGTACAAGCCAATGATCTTGTTCTGCAGCTCGGGGCCGAGCTCCTTCCAGCCAAAGCCGAGGTCTCCGAGTGAATCGCTCACGTCACCGAGCAACTGGCCGCCGGGAACGTCGAGATTGCCGGTGATGGCCTCGAGCGCAATGATGGTGTGACCGGATTGGGTGCCGTTTGCCTTCTGGTCAGTGGCGAGGCCCCACAAAATTGCGGCGTTTTCGGCATTCGCGTACATGCGCGTCGCGCCGTAGATGTCCTCGACATCCAGGTCGCAGATCTCTGCAGCCATTTCGGGGGTCATGGTCTTCACGCGCTCGGCAAGCTGTTCGAAACCGTAGCAGTACTTGTCGACGAACTCGTGATCGTAGAGGTCCTCGGAGATGATGATGTTGAGCATCGCCATGCCCAGGGCGGTGTCCGTACCGGGGCGAAGCTGCAGATGATAAACCGCACGCGTAGACAGCCAGTTGGAACGCGGGTCAATCGAGATGAGCTTGCTGCCGCGCTTCATGACGTCGATGACGGAATGCCCGAAGAAGCCATCGCCGTTGGAGGGAAGCGGCTCCTTGCCCCAGGTGATCATGACCTCGGGAATCTTGTACATCGGGTCGTCGTAGCGACCGGGCAGGCCGCCGGCGTAGTCCATCTCGGGATAGGTCACGCCCGCGACGTACGTACCAGCGGCGACACGCGGGATGTAGCAGGCATAGCCGGACTGGGTGTAGCAGGCGTTGGGCGTGCCGATCATTGCGGCGCCGTAGGGACCGCACATGGGACCACCCTCGCGGCCGGTACCACCGAAGACGACGATGGACTCGGGACCGTACTTCTCCTTAAGACCCTGGATGTTCTCCTCGATGATGTCATAGGCCTCGTCCCAGGTGATGCGCTCCCACTTGTCCTTGCCGCGATCCTCCTTGGCGCGCTTCATGGGATAGATGACGCGGTCCGGATGATAGGTGAAGTCGGTGAGGGTCAGGCAACGCATGCAGAGGCGACCCTGCGTGATGGGCTGGTTCTCGTCACCCTCGACCTTCTCGAGAATGCCGTCCTTGTTCACGTAGAGCTTGACGCCGCATCCGACGGGATGGCAACCCGGAGCCGACCAGGCGCACGCACGGGTGACGGTATATCCGTCTTCCTCGTAACGCCACGGCTTGCCCAGGTCGTTCTTAAAGTTTTCGATACCGCTATCGATCTTAGCTGTTGTAGTCACGTTTCCTTCCTTTCCTCTCTTGTCGTGCTTCTCTCTCTGCCTGGACGAGGATGTCTCGCGATGCGTGACCGCCCCGGCCAAAATGACAATCTCCCAGAATCCTCCCCTCCCCTACTCCGGTGTGGCGAGCTGGCTGTAGCGATTCCAAATCGCCTGCATGTCGGTGTCGTGGCTCTCCTCGATGGGCTCGACCTTGCAGATCAGGCACTTGTACGGCGCGCCGAAGCCGAGCTCGCCCACGTAGAAATGAGGCATGAGCAGGTTGATGTTGGAACGCCATACGTCGTAGAGATGCGGCTCCTCGCCGTCCTCCTCGGGGAACCAGAAGCCGTGCTGGGCCATGACCAGCCCCGGATATACCGTCTGGGTGACCTTGGCCTTGAGCACGCATGAACCAAAGGGGTTGCTCACGCGCACCCACTGGCCATCGGCGATGCCGAGCTCGAGGGCGTCCTGCGGATTGATCTCGATGAGCGGGTCCGGATTGATCTCTCGCAGGTACGGGATCTGCTTGCCCTCCGAGTGGAAGTAGCAGTAGGTACGGGCGCCCGTGGTGAGCACGAACGGGTACTCTTCCATCTTCTCGGGCGTGGACACCGGCGAGAGCTGCGGCTCCTCGTAGTACGGCAACGGATCTACCCCGAACTGGCGGAACATCGTCGAGTAGAGCTCAACGCGGCCGGTCGGGGTGTTGAAGCCGGGCATGCCGTCGGGACGCAGCTTGCCGGTCTCGTATTTGCGATAGGATAGCGTCTCGGTCTTCTGGTGGACGACCTCCTCGCGCAGCTCCTCGAAGGTGGTTTTGCCGTTGAGGCGGTAATACTCGAGAAACTCGTAGAAATTCGCGAAGCGTCCGAAGTTGATGGGCATGCACCGACGGCCGATCTCGTACATGATCTCGGCATCGCCCTTGCCCTCGCCCACCGTGATGGACTTGTTGACAGCGCCCATGGTGATGGGCGAGGCGCCGTAATGGCTATAGACCACGCTGTCGTGCTCGACCGTCGACGACAGCGGCAAGAACAGCTCGCACGTCGCCTGAATCGTGGGCGTGAGCCACACGTCGATGCCGAAGCACCACTCGAGGTTCTTGACCATGGCGTCGTGCCAGCGCTTGGGCTGGGCGGCACAGGTGCCGGCCAGGAAGTTGGTATCCTCGAAGACGCCCATCTTGAACGGATAGTACTTGGCGTCATCGCCTGCCTCGAGCGCGTCGAGAACCATGTCGCACTGCGCGTTGAGGACAAGGCCGACATAGGCCGGGTACTCCTTGATGCCCAGAATCTTGCTCTGAAGCTCGGGGCCGAGGTTGTTCCAGCCAAAGCCGAGCTCGAGTCCGTCGTTGACATCACCGATGAGCTGGCCGCCGGGAACGTCGATGTTGCCGGTGATGGCCTCGAGGGCCATGATGCAGTGGCCGGCCTGGACGCCATTGGACTTCTGGTCGATGGCCAGGCCCCACGCGATCTGCGCGGGCTTGGCCGCGGCGTAGACGCGAGCGGCCTCGCGAATCTGGTTCGCTTCGAGGTCGCAGATCTCGGCGGCCTTCTCGGCGGGCATCTCCTTGACGCGCTCGGCGAGCTGCTCGAAGCCGTAGCACCACTTGTCGACGAAGTCGTGGTCGTAGAGGTCCTCCTCGATGATGACGTTGAGCATCGCCATGCCCAAGGCGGTATCCGTACCGGGGCGCAGGCGCAGGTGCCAGTCGGCGCGGGTCGCCACCCAGTTGACGCGCGGGTCGATGCTCATGAGCTTGGAGCCGCGGCGCATCATGTCGATGGCGGCGTGACCGAACAGGCCGTCGCCATTGGACGGAAGGGGCTCCTTGCCCCAGAACACGATGAGCTCGGGAAGCTTGAACATCGGGTCGTCATAGCGACCGGGCAGACCGCCGGCGTAGTCCATCTCGGGATAGGTCGCGCCCATGACGTAGGTCGTGCCCGCGACACGCGGAATGTAGCAGGAATAGCCGGACTGCGTATAGCACGCGTTGGGGGTACCCAGGCATGCGTGCGCGTATGCGGGAAGCATGGGGCCACCCTCGCGACCGGTACCGCCCATGACCAGGATGGATTCGGCACCATACTTGTCCTTGAAGTACTTTACCTTCTCGGCGATGGTGTCATACGCCTCGTCCCAGGTGATGCGCTCCCACTTGTTCTTGCCGCGGTCCTCGCGAGCGCGCTTCATGGGATACAGGACGCGATCGGGATTGTAGACGTAATCGCGGATGGTCAGGCAACGGACGCAGAGGCGGCCGTTTGTGATGGGATGGTTCTCATCGCCCTCGACGCGCACGAGCTCGCCGTTGGAGTTCACGTAGGTCTTGATACCGCATCCGGTCGGATGACATCCCGGAGGAGACCATGCGCAACCACGGGTGACGGTGAGGCCGTCTTCTTCGAAGCGCCACGGCTTGCCAAGATCGGCAGTGCCCTGACCTTTGAAAATCTTCATGCTCTTTCCTTTCCTCTTTCCTTTCCTCTTCTCTCTCAACCTGTCTTGTCACTTCGTGTCCCAAGTCGGCTTTCACCGACCGGGGGGGACGCCTGCATCGGAACGTGCCCGACGAGACATCTCGACTAAGACGGTGCGCCCGGTGCCGCGGGAGCTCCGGGAGCGGCGGGGGCACCAGGTGCCGCGGGAGCTCCGGGTGCGCCGGGGGCTCCGGGGGCACCGGGGGCGCCAGGGGCTGCGGCATCCTCGGGATCTCCGGGAACGAAATAGGGGTTGTCACCTTCGGACTCAAAGCTTGCGGGTCTGAAACACATACACGTCTCTCCTTTCAAAAGAGGCGGGATGCCTTCCGCGGCTCGGGACACAATCCCGTGCCGTTGTGCGAGGAAGGCGGTCCAGTGAGCCAGGACACGTTCCCAGCTCGAATTTGCAATTGCCGTCGAGGGAACACGGCACATGCAAAAATTACGGTTCCGAGACGCAAGTTGAGAATCGTACATGGGTGCGGAAATCATGGTCCCCCCTGCGAAATCCCCTCGTACTCCACGGCTGATGTCGGTTATAGACAAGGCCGTGAGCGGGTGATTTACATGAACGATCTCGGATTCCGTTCCAGTTACACAAAGGACAAAGAACGCGCGAATGGGGTGGCCGCCCCAAGCGGCGCACCCCATCGCACGCGAAGCAAACTAGAGCTTGAGCTTCTTCTGGACGCCAAAGGCGAAGTAGATGATGAGGCAGATGATGTACAGGGGCACCATGCCGATGAGGGAGCCCATGCTCCAACCCCACATGACGATCGCGTTGCCGATGATGAGCGCGCCGATGGTCATGCCGATGTTCTGCGTGAACGCCATGAAGGCGTTAGCCGCGGGGATATCGGCATCCTCGACCGTGTTGGGCGTGAACTGCCACAGGATGGAGGGCACGGCGCCGCCGACGATACCGGCAAGGATGGACAGCGGATAGTAGAGCATCGGGTCTTTAAGCTGGAAGACCAGGGCGGTGTAGATGACCGCGACGAACAGGCCGACGAGCAGGACCCAGCGATGGTTGTTCCACTTCTGGGTAATCCAGCCGGAAATGGGCGGCGTGAGAGCACCCATCAAGCCGAACAACGAGAAGATGGCGTTTGCCAGAACGAGTGACGCATCGAGCTGCGTCGTAAGGTACTGGACGATGAAGCCGTTGATTGCCATGAACGCGGCCTCGTCGAACAGGAAGATGAGGGCGAGCGCCCACAGCATCGGGCTCTTCAGAGCGCGGCTGATGCTCGCCTTCTTGGTACCCGTGGGATCCTCCTCGTTCTCGACCTTGTCGAGGTCGAGCGGCCTGCGATAGAACAGGATGAACAGGATGCCGACGACGAGGTCGTAGACCGCGGTACCCCACCAGATGCCCGCCATGTCGACGCCCATGGACTCGTTGAGCCAGCCGAAGAGAATCGGGCAGACGCACATGCAGACGGCAACCCACATGGACCAGATGGACAGCGGAAGCGAGCGCTTCTTGGGCGAGAACCACGGGCCGATTGACGATGCGCCAACGACGCCCATGATGCCGAACGACGCCCCCTCGATAACGCGGCTGACGACGAAGACCGTGAGGTTGGTACCGGCCATGGCGCCCATGATGGAGCCGATGATGCCGCAGCCGACGGCGATGGCGACGGACCCCTTCATGCCGAGCTTGTTAACCAAGCCCGTGGTGGGGAACGCCATGATGAAGCCCATGATGTAGAAAGACGCGACGATCAGACCGAAGGTTGCCTCGTTGATCTGGAAGTTCATGCAGACAATTGGTGCGAGCGAAATCGCCTTGGCCATGTTGGAGCCCGGAACGAAGCCCACCAACATGGTGAACAGCACGACTACCCACCCATAGCTGCCGTCTATGCACTTGGACTTATCAAGTGATTGATCAGACATAACTCCTCCTCTTCTATCGATTACCACATTCCCTCCCCAACCGACACCCCTTTGGGACATCGGTCGCTCCGGGCCGCACAACCCGGAGTCGAATGCGTGCGTGTGGGCGCACGTCTCCGTGGGTAAAATTGTCCTGGGTTTATTTCCGGGCGAGAATTGGCCGCAAATGTGGAAATTCTGTGAGAGGTTCGAAAATCTCCCGGTCAAAGCATCGAACCTGAAGTATGAGGTGTTTCGACCCCTCTGTCAGAGGGGTCTGGGGACGAGCTCAGCTCTTCTCCTGATCCGTCTCATCCCGCTCCACGGGCTCATCGGAAACGCCGAAATCGATGAACTCGATGTCCTCGACAAAGTCGAGCAGCTCTTGACGGGAGTGGATGCCGAACTTGCGATAGATGTTATATATGTGCGTCTTCGCAGTTGACTGTGAGATGTAAAAGGTGTCCATGATGTACTTGGCGTCGCGTCCCCTGAGCAAGATGGGAAGAATCTCGCGCTCGCGCGGCGAGAGATGATACTGCTCGCACACCGCATCGATCTTCTGATGCCATTGGGCCTTGCGACGTCCCGTGCGTTCGATGTGCGCAGTCACCTCGTCATCAACCGGTTCTTCGATGATGGGCTCGAAAGGATAGATCTGATAGTTGACGTTTATCTGCATCCACGCGCAGATTACCGCGACCACGATGCAGAGCATGAGCGTCGCATCGACGTCACCGACCAGCTGCGCCAGGAATGGAAACAGCGAGAAGAGTAATCCTCCCACACCCATGCCCGCGAAGAACACCGAACACTCCTTGCCGATGAGCCACATGGCGGCGATGAGGTTGAAGCGCACGGTCTCAATGATCGCATCGAGGATGGTCAACGTCTCCAAGATGACAAAGCAGCTATAACACGCGAGAAGCACGAGCTTCACCTCATCGGGAACGAGCACGAGCGGCAAGAGCAGCACCACGGAGGCGAGCGCCATGCTCTTTCTGAGCGCGTCCTTCGAACCGCGTTCGTTTACCTGTCGCATGATCAGGGAAAGCAGACCCGCGATGGCAAAGGCGAGGCCGAGCGCCACGTTCGACATCTCGATGCCGAAGGACAGCGGGTTGAAGAACAGAAACGCGGCGATCATGAAGCCGACGAGAAAGAGCGTGTGAACGTTTCCCTTGACCTTGATGCTACGGGCCTTTGAATCCGCGGCACTTATGAGCTCACCGAAATCGTAGTGGCGTCGGACGAAGAGCAATGCGACGACGATCGTGACGAGCACCATGACCGAGAGCACGATTGTGTCGTAGGGAGCGGGAACGTTGACGATAATCATCATCAAGACGCCGGGGTATAGAAAGGCCGTGTCCACGACGAGCATGAGGGCCTTTCGGGCAAGGGCAGCCAGAAAGCGCCCGTAGAGTATGAGGGTGTCGGCGAGACCGAGTGCCGCGGCGATGGCCGTGACGTAATCGATACCCAGAAACATGCCTATGACCGAGACCAGGAAACAGAGCGCGTGCCCGCATACGTAGACCACGCGCGGCAGGTTTGCCGAAATGACATCCGTCTTGAGCTGGACGATCTTGAAGAACAGCGCCGCGACGACTGCCGACGCGACGAGCATGGTCGCCGCTTGGAAGATGGATTGCGCATGGGATATGGAACCGACGAGCAGCAGTATGGCATTGCCGATCGACAGGCTGAATCCAAGGATGCCGTCAATCAGCACCGCCTCGAAATCGGCCTCGTTTCCACCGATGGGCTTGCGATTGGCCTGGATGTCACCGTCGGCATCCGATTGTGCCTCGTTCATGATACGCCCCCTTGCTTCGCGCAGCGCGCGTTGCGCGTTGCGAGAGCCCCCTCCCCCGAGGAAAGCATCTGAATCTAGAGCATCTGCGGTTGCGGGCGCTACCCACGCGGGCTACCGCGAATTCTCCTACCAAAGGACGGCAAGACGCGAATGACACGCGGGCACAGGCCCAACCCCCAATGCCAATATATCGTCTGCAAAAAGGCGAAACCATCGTACAAAAAGTATGACGCACATGATACACGCAACGAACACGCAGGCCAAAGTGGGGACGGCAGCGTATGAGGCCGGCCACACGCCCCTAGCGGAGCTTGCAGATGGCGATAAGGGCGGTACCCGCAAACCCCAGAACCATGAGCGCGATTCCGGCAAACCACCACTCGGTCAACTGCGGACCGAGCAGCATCTGCACGAAGAAGGTGCCGAGGAACTGGCCAACTCCTTGGAAGGTGACAAGGACGCCCATTCCCACGGACGCGAGTTCGGGACTCGGCAGCAATTTGGTGAAACCCGAAAGGTACTGGCCAATGCCGCCCATGCCGAGTAACCCCATCGCGATGACACCGACCCAGAGCAACGGCCCCGTCTGGGTATAGAGCAGGAACGTGCATGGGCCCATGACGAACATGGCGATGATGAGCAGCGGCTTGTTGCGGCCGATCTTGTCCGAAATCACGCCGAACAGCGGCGAGGATATGATCGAAAGCAACATGGGAGCCGTGCTTATGATGCCGGACAGCGTCGCGTCGAAACCCTGCATCTGCAGAATGGTCGGCACGAACGCCAGGATAGCGAGCATGCAGATGTTGTAGACGACGAACGCCCCGAAGAACAGGAACATGTCCTTGGAGAAGATGTCACGATAACGTGGTTTCCGAACAGGCTGCGTCACCGCGTCTTGCGCCTCCACGGCAACGGGCATCTGCGCCGGCTTGCGGATGAAGACGAGCACGAGCACGGCAGCCACTGCCGTGACGACGGCAAATGCAATCCATAGACCGTCGAAGCCCCACATGCCGAAAACGGTCGGGGTGAGCACCGCCGCGACGGTTGACCCCAGGCAGCCCCATATGCCCCATATGCCCATAGACGTTCCCACCTTGTCCGGGCTCACGTTCTGCTGAACGATGATGGGGCCACACGTCGTGAGGATGGTGAGGGCCGCACCCTCGACGGCACGCGATGCGATGAGCATGGGACTCGTATCGGACGCGAGACCGATGAGGGAACCCGCGATGGCGATGCCACATGCGATGATCAACATGCGCTTGGCCCCGAAGCGCTGAGCGAGCGCGCCAGCCGGCAACGCAACGAAGATGCTCACGAGCGTGAAGATCGACATGAGCCAGGAGGCCGTTGACGCATCCATCGAAAACAGCCCCATGAGATTTGTCATGATGGTGGGGACCTTGTACTGGATCATCGCCACCGAAATGCCCGATATGAGCAGCACGATTCCCACAAGCACGGGATTCTGATACCTGCGCCCGTCCTGCGGTGTCCCTTCTTTCATAATGGTACCAGTAGATTTTGCGTTGTCCTGAGCCACGGGGTTCCTTCCCTTCTTCTGCCATTGGAGCAAACCCTATCGTCTCGTTGCGCGGCGAGCTATCGAGCGGGGAGTTTGATAGCTTGTATCCAATCTCATACCTTTCATACGATAGGCAGGCGATGAGCGGGGAACTACCATCTGATGGACGCCGGAATTTCATACGCGGCGCCTTCCCATGGGTTATGAGACGGCGTTCGCAGGAGTCCGGCAGCCTTGCATTCAATGAAGAGGAGAGGAACCATGGCTGACGAGAAGATTACCGAAGAGAGCGTAGAGGTCGATGAGATCGAGGCTCCCGTGAGCGCAATCTGCAACAACGCAGAAGAGCTCGCCGCCGACCTCGTTGACGACGATAGCGAGATCAAGCCCGTCGAGGGATTCTTCCTCACCTCACAGCGCTGGCACTAGGCGCAACCGCTCGAAACCGCAGAGCAACCCGGGGCAAATGGACACGTCATTTGTCCCGGTCTTGCCAATGCTCAACGAAAGGAGCGGTCATATGGCGCAAAAGGGACAAACCGCGCGCTTCCTGTATCGCGGCAGCTTTCCCGACGGCGAGGTCTTTGACGACTGTGAGGGCACTCCGCACGAGATAATCCTTGGCAGACGTCAGGTCATGAAGGCCCTGGAAGACGTCCTGCTCGAAATGGAGCCGGGCGAGGAACGCACGGTCGAACTCGCGGCGGCAGACGCCTACGGCGAATACGACGAGAGCGCCGTGCAGCACTTCCCCACCTACAAGGTGCCCAACGGCGAAAACCTACCCGTTGGCGAATACATCGGATGGACTTCGCCGCGTAACATCGAACCCATTCCGGCAAAGGTGGTGAGCGTGGAAAACCAGGTCGCCACCATCGACTTCAACCATCCCCTCGCAGGCAAGGACATCGTCTACTGGGTAAAGCTGCTCGACGTGAGCGACTAGGCCCTTCATCCCCCGTGTCCTTTGCCATACATGAAGGCACCGGAAAGACCGCTTCTGCCCAATGGTCTTTCCGGTGCCTTTGCACTGTGTATGTCGGCCGCTATGCCTGCGGCTGCTCCTGAATGGTGACCTTGGCCTGCTCGGCCGCCCATTTGTTCGCCTTCAGTCGCTCGGCGGACTCGCGCAGGACGAAGCCCTTGCCCTCGTTCTCGACCTGTTGGCGCACTTGTTTGGGATTGGCGTTGGGCGCCATCATGTGACACGCCTCGTTGATATCATCTTCGGAAATCCCGAGCTTGGCATGACGGAAGACCGCGTCGAGCGCGTAGCCCTGGACGACCATCTCGCGCGTCTGCAACATGAGCATCATGTTGATCTGCTGCTCGCCGCCGTTCTGGTTCACGTAGTCCTCCCAGGACATGCCCTGCTGCTGCAGGCCAATGCGAATGTTTCGCATGAGATTGTCACGTGCGTTCTCGTACACCTCGTCGGCGATCTTGCCCTCGAAGCGCTCGCCCAGTGCGCTGGCGACGACCTGGCGCTTGTACGCCTCGTACTGCTCGAAGTCGCGATGCTCGATGCTGCCGCGAATCTCGGCGCGTAGGTCATCGAGGCTCTTGTACATGGGAAGGTTCTTGGCGAGCCATTCGTCGTCGACAGTGGGGACGACCGGCTTCTGAATCTCCTTGAGCGTCACCTCGCAGTCGAACTTCTGTGTGATCTCGTTGTAGTTCTCGTCGACGCTCGGCCCCTCGAAGACAAATTTGCGCGTCTCGCCCGGCTCCATGCCAAAGATGTGGGCGTCGAAGTCGGAGGGCATGTACCCTTCGCCCGCGACGTACGTACGCCCGTCGGTGGTGAGGCCGGTAAGCTCCTTGCCGTCTTCGTAGCATTTGATCGCCACGAGACACGCATCGCCTTTCTCGAGCGGCTTGGGATCGGCAGTGACATACGTGGTGTTGCGGTCGGCAAGCTGGGCAATCTGCGCGTCGACCTCGGCCTCGTTGATGGCAAACGGGGGAAGCGTAATCTCGACGGGATCGTACGAGGTGAGCTCGTATTCTGGCTTGGGGCTGACCTCCAGGGTGAAGCTAAAGTCCTGGTTGCGCTTGAGAGCCGTGCTTGGCGTGGGACGTGGCGGAAACGCGGGAACGATGCCGCTCTTGTCGATGGCCATGGGAGCGAGCGCCTCGAGGGCGTTTGCCTCGATGATGGAATCGAGGTTCTTGATACCCATCTTTTCCTCGGCGATTTGCTCGATGGTCTTGCCGGGCTCGGGATTGATGCCCATGGAGTTGGCGAAGTCGAGCTCCGCGAGTGCGAACGCTTTGTTGACGTCATCGGCACTGGCGGTGACTTCGAGGATGACCTTGCCATCCGCCTTCTTGATCTTGCTGGTCTTCATGAGGTGAACCCACTTCCGCTCTCGTGTCCGCGCAGCGTCATGAGCGCGGAATGGCTGGCCACTGCGTGGCGTACGCACCCACTATATGCCGAACTGAATAAAGTTTGAGCGGAATGCGGGGTCTGTCCCCATTTTGTTACGCAGGATGGGGCGTTTCGCGCTAGGCATCCTTCTTGGATACGAGGAGCAGGATGCCACCCACGAGGCTCACGAAGATGAGCGTGCACACACCGAAGGCCGTCGTGTTGGGCCTGCGGCCCTTGTAGATTCCCCAGGCGCACACCGTCATCGGGACCATCCAGGCAAGCGGAATGAGCATCCAGCCCGCCGTCACGGTGGAGATGACGCAGAATACGAAGGCGATGAGACGCAGCGTGGAATCCTGCGAGTCCATGCCATATGCGGGCCTGCCGTTTTCGATGATCTGGGCCTCGTACACGGTCTCGTCGCAGGATTGGGCACCCTGGCCGGTGCCCGGGGCGCTCGACGGGCTATCCGCATAATCATCGGTCCACTGGCTTCCGTCCCAGTAACGAAGCTTCGATGGGTCTCCCGATGGGTCCGGATACCATCCGGCGCGCGATTCACTCATGTGCTCTCCTTGTGCAGGCGTTGTCTATGATCGCAAGTATAGGGCATTGCCTCGCGAGAACCGCCTACATGTCCTCGCTTGCCACGTTCATGTTACCTGTGCGGTATCCGTCAGGGTCAATCGACACACGCTCGAAGCCGATCTCCTTGAACCTGCGTTCCATCGCCTCCGTGTTCTCGGGCAAGGCGAGTCATTCGACCTCATCTGCTCGCACCTCGACGCGGGCCATGGGTCCGTGGTAGCGTACGCGCACCTGATGAAAGCCCTGGTCGAGGAGAAACTGCTCTGCAGCATCGATCATGGCGAGATGCTCTTCGCTCAGGCAGGTGCCAAATGCAAAACGCGTGGCAAGGCACGCGAACGACGGCTTGTCCCAGATGGGCAGTCCCCTGTCGCGTGATAGCTCACGTATATCGCGCTTTGTGAGGCCCGCGTCTTTGAGCGGGCTGAACACGCCGAGCTCGGCTATTGCCCGAGAACCCGGACGGTAATCGCCCTCGTCATCGACGTTGGATCCCTCGACAACGGTTTCGACGCCGCACTCATTTGCCGCATCGATGACAGCCTGCAAGAGTCCCATTTTGCACAGATAGCAGCGGTCGGACGGGTTCTGGCGAAATGTCTCATCCTCGAGCTCATGCGTGGGCACGATGACCTGCGGGATGTCACGCTCGCGGCAAAAGGCGATGGCCTCGTCGAGTTCGCGCCGCGGAAAGAGGCGAGATTGCGTCGTGACGGCGATGGCGCGCTCGCCAAGCGCTTCGCGGGCGGCATGCAGCAACAGGGCGGAGTCGACTCCGCCCGAGAAGGCGACGGCGACGCTCCCGAACGACCGGAGGCGTGCGAGCAGGTCCTGGTATTTCTCTCCGAGGGTTTCGCTGCTCATGAAGACTCCCGAGTTGAGACGGCAATGTGTCAGGGGGTCGGAATGAGACAGTTGCTCAGAGACGCTGTCTCTTTCCGGCCCGCACCTCTCCCTAGATGACGGTTCCCTCGTCGATATCCAGATGGAGGCACTTGACGGGGGTTCCGGCCTCGAAGGTGCCGGTGCCCTGCGGTAGCTCAATGAGCACGGTGCTGCGGTTCATCTCCGACAACAGGGCGGAGGACTGCTTCTCTTCCTGGCAGGCGAGCAGCTGGCCATCCTCGCCAAGCTCGAGATGGCCCCTCTGGAAGAAGGCTCGGGCCTCCTTCTTGCGCGTGGGCTGCGCGAGGACGGCTTTGCTGGCCGGGCGGTCAAGCTCCCGGAAACCCTGTATGGCGCGGAGCGCGGGACGCCCGAAGAGCTGGAAGCCCACAGCCGCAGCGGCGGGATTACCCGAGAGGACCTCGACGAGCGTGTCTTCCACGCAACCAAACGCCTGTGCCTTGCCGGGCTTCAGGCTCACGCAGTCAAAGACGACCTCGCCAAGCTCGCGCACCGTTTCGATGGCGTAGTCAAAATCGCCGTTGCTCGCCCCTCCGCTCGAAACGACGAAATCGCATTCGGCGATAGCTCGTTCGAACAGGGATCGAATGGCGGCCTCGTCATCTTCGACGATCGGATACAGCTCGACTTCGCATCCCATTTCGAGGGCGTATGCACCCAGCACGTATGCGTTCGCGTCGCGGATCTTGCCGGGCTCGGGCTTTGCCGGGGGCTTGACGAGCTCGGTGCCAATGCTGATGACGCCAACCTTGGGCCGGGCATATACGGGAATGACCGTATTGCCGGTGCTGGCAAGCAAACCGACGGTCGCGGCACGAATCACCTCGCCCGCGCGTACGACGACATCGCCAGCCTTGGCCTCCTCTCCGGCTTTGCGCACATTGGTCTTGGTCACGGGCGCGCAAATCCGCACGCGCTCGCCCACGCCGCCGTCACCGGTGAAGGTCGTGTCCTCGATCTTGACCACGGCATCGGCTCCTTCGGGCATGATTCCACCTGTCATGATGCGGATTGCCTGGCCAGGTGCGAGCGTGACCTGGCTCACGATGCCCGCGCCGACCCAGTCGACGATCTCGAGTTCGACGGGAACCTCCTCGCTCGCGCCTTCGAGGGAGGAGGAAACCACGGCAAACCCGTCCATAGCCGTGTTATCGAAGGGCGACACGTCGATGTCGCTCGTAAGATCGGCGGCGGCAACACGTCCGACCGCGGAAAACAGATCGACTTTTTCGACAGGCATCCTAAAACGCGCCTGGCTCGCGAGCTCGATCGTCCTGCGACGGGCCTCGTCGACGCTGATCATGTCCTGGCTCATTATTATTATCCTCTCGAAAGGTTAAACGAATTGATAATCGACAGGGTATCAAATCTCGCGGTAAAAGCGGTGTTCAATTTGCCCATTGGGGACATCGTAAGCCATTCGTCATGTGGCCGTCGGGCACGGTGGAAAACCGTCAGATCGGCAAGATGCGCATGTGAAAGGAGCCCCTGGACGGGGCTCCGAAAACCCAGGGCGCAAAAAGCTACACCTTTGGGTACTGGGATTCCGACCCATCGCGACGTCCACGCTCGTAGCGACTGACGAAGCCGACGATGATGACGACGACCGCCACGGCCAGAAACGCGATGACGAACAGGGCGCTCTTCGTGTAAAGCCCCGTGATGGCAGCGCAGACGATGGATAGGATGACGATGGCGACGGGAACGGCCATCTTCGTCTTCGAACGGGCGATGTTGGCACGCAAGATGGCATCCTGGCGACGGGATTCGTCGTCACGGCGCGCGCGAATGTCGCGGTCTGTCCACTCCATGATCTTGCGTTGGACTTCGGGAGGATACGAGTTGAAGACATCGGGATGGGGCAGGCTCACACATCCGTCCTCGAACTCTATGGGATCGTAGGTGAGGGGGCCCTCGTCGGAATCGAGGATGCCATCTGCATCTTGGCGCGCGAACCCGGGAAACCCGTGCAACGCCCTATCGACGCCAACTGCAGGCTCGCCGGCAAAATCCCCCGAAGCATCCGCAACCGGATCCTCGACGTCAAGGTCGAGATCGGGAATGTTGTCTTCTCTGATTCGCCTGTTCCTGCGGCTGCCCCTGGATTTTGGCGACTCACCGTCGGATTGCCCTCGATTGTTGATGAACGCGTTGTACATTGGTTCGTTGCTCATACGTTTTGTGCCTTTCGCGACTCATTCAGTTCTGGCAATTATAGCATCGCTTCACGTGTGCGCAGCGCAAGGAGCCGGGTGCTTTTCGCCTTGTGCCATCGTGTTGACACGCGAAGCGGGTATCATGAGGAACACGCGCGGCAGACCGCGCCATGCAAACGGTGACGACCCACAGGTGGGCATACGTATGACACACACCAGCGAAGCAGAGCGTATCGTCAAGCTCATGCTCTTCATCCGGGAAAACGGCCCGATTGACCTTGCCGGCATCCGCCGCGCCCTTCCCTACGAGTACGGCGAACGTGCCGGCAACGAGGATTCCACGCGCAGGCGCTTCGAGCGTGACAAGAAGACACTGCAGGATAGCGGCGTCTTTCTCACGATCGACGACCGACAGCGCTACGCGCTCGACGTCGACAGGACCGTCGCCGCACCCCTGAACCTCACAGGTCCGCAGGTCAGTCTGCTGCGGCTGCTCTGTGGTGCCCTGCTCGAGGACAGTGGCTACCCTTTCAAGGAGGAGCTACGCATGGTGCTCGTCAAACTCGGCGATGAGCTCGAGATTCCCGACATGCTCCCCCAGCTCGTCGAATCACGGGGGCGCGGCTCCTCGGGCACGTACGAGCCGCAAGGTTTCGCGAAGGTCAAGAAAGCCATCACCACGCGCAAGCGCCTCTCCTTCGACTATGTGAACTCCGCCGGCAAGGAGTCGCAGCGCGAGGTGGAGCCCATGGGATGCTTCTTTCTGAGGGGCATCTGCTATGTCGCCGCATTCGACCCGGCCGCACAAGACGAGCGTCTCTTTCGCCTCGACCGCATGAGCAGGCTGCGCGTCAACGGATCCAATCCCAAGTCACCCGATTTCGAGGAGCGTCCCTTCGATGCGTCCGACTACTACGGCCTCTCTTTCCAGTTTGGTGAAGAGCGGTTCACGGCACGCATCCTGTTTGATGAGACAACGGCGCAGGACGCCCAGCGGCTCACGATGGGACAGGGGCAGCTCGCCTGGAATGACGGAGGGCTCGTCTGGACGGTCGAGTGCCGCGACGAGCGCACATTGGTCCAATGGTGCATCGAGAACGGCCCGGGGCTGCGCATCCTCGAGCCCGCACCCGCACGAGATGCCTATGTCGCCGGGCTCGAATCGTACCTACGCGCTGACCGGGAGGTACACGATGAAGGATAGGCAGCTTCTCCTCGCCATCATGGCCCAACTCGAGCGCGAGAAAATCGTCTCGATTCCCCAGCTCGCGATGCTGCTTGGTATCGAAGAGCAGCGCGTGTTCGACGCGCTCGAGGTTCTCGTCTTCGCCTACGACGCCGCATCGATACGCCTCGACCTGCACGATTCGTATGCGACGCTCCAGATGCACGGCACCGATCGGCTCCTGCGCCTCACGGCCACCGAAGCCGATGCGCTGGTCGACGCGCTCACGGCGGCGGGGTTCTCGGACGGTGACGAACTCGTGGACGCCCTGCTGCAGACAAAGGGCGTGCTCGATTCGACGCATGCCGGCTCCGGTCCCCGTCTGCGCGTCATTTCCGAAGCCACCTCCCCTGACGTAGCCCAGACGATCGCTGCGGCGTGCGAGGATGCCGAACATCATCTGCTCGAGATCGAGTACCGGGGCACGGACGACATCGAGGCGCGGACCAGGCGCGTCGAACCGCTGCGGATCTTCTCGGAAGACGGGCATCGCTACGTGCAGGCATACTGCCACAACTCGGATGGCTGGCGCTCCTTTAGGATCGATCGCATTCTCCGGGCGACACCACTCGAGGAGCGTTTCGCTTCGCGGGATGACGCTCCCCGTCCCCGCGTCGGGTTGGACCACGCCGCCAAAGCGCGCATTCGCCTGGATGCCGATTGCCCGCTGCCTGCCTGGCGCTCCCTGCGCGTCGTGAGCGATGAAGAGGCGGGGCGCATCGTGGAGGTCCCCTGGACGGGAAGCTCATGGCTTTCCAAACAGGTGGTTTCGCTCATGGGACAGGCGCTTGCTCTCGAGCCCGCAGAATTCGTGCATGCCTGCAAGGAGTATGCTGAAAAGCTACTGCAACCGTGAGTTATGCACGTTTGCGCATATGATTTTGTCGTTTATTTGACTGGGACTCCGGCACCGAAGAGCAAGTCGCGCTCGTCGGTGGGAAGGCTTGCCCGCGCATCGTCACGCACACCGTTCACCCCGATGAAGAACTGCCGCATCATCGCGACCATCATGTAGCGGCCCTTGGGGGTAAGCGTGATCTGCTCGTCATCGTCGATGTCGATGGCGCCGCTCGTCTTGAAGAACGCGTACTCGGCCGGAAGGCCTGCTGCCACGGTGCAGCCAAAGTCGCGTTCCCACGCCCTCTTGTCAAGCCTCAGACCAAAGAGCTGCATCATGAAGCGGTAGCGCATGTGGTCGCGCTTGCTGAACGTCGTCATGCGCGAGACCGACATGTGACCGCTCTCGATGTGTTCGTCATATTCCCTGATGCTGAAGGTGTTCACGAAGAGCTTGCTGTCGAGGAAGCTCATGCCACCGCTACCCAGGGCGGGGTATTCCTCGTAATCGATGATGTACTCGTCGATCATAGGACTCTTCGCGTCGTTGAAGGTCCAGGCATCGCCAAAGGCAAAGGCGGGGTTATCCCCTCCCGTCAGGCCCTCACAGATGATCTCGTAGAAGGCTTGCTCGCGCGCGTAGTCGACCTTGCCCACGGTAGCCGCCAACGACTTCTCGACAGCCGGGGAAGCCATGAGGGGATAGAACGTGGCTTGGTTCGTGTGGGATTCGAGTATCGCCGCGATGTCGTTCACGAGCATCGCCTCGTCCTGCGCCGGGAAGTTGAAGATCATATCGACGTTCAGCGATTTGAACACATTTGCATCCGCGACATCGATGATTCTGTTCAAAATCTGCTCGGCACTGCCATATTTTTCATATCTGTCCATTTGTCTAAGCAATCCATCGTCGAAACTTTGGACGCCAACGGACAATCGCTGCACTACACCGTCGAGTTTCTCGACATATTCGGGAAGGAGATGATTTGGGTTCGTCTCGCTCGACACATCGACGATTGAGAACATGTCGCGGGCTTTGCCAATCGTTTTAACGAGCTCGTCGATGAGAATCGTCGGCGTTCCACCGCCAACGTACAGAGAATCGAAGTCGTAGCCCAGCCGGGCGACCATATCCATCTCGGCACGGAGGTTCGCGAAGTACTTGCGTGCCTTTCCCTCCTCGAACGGAAACCTGTTGAACGAGCAATAGGGGCATAGACGCTCGCAGAACGGAATGTGCATGTAGAGCATGTAGCGCTTGCCGGGCTTGGGGG
>ERZ825384.1752-NODE-1752-length-24414-cov-8.316680_pt1 | contig 24414 bp, 18 predicted proteins | sample MGYA00519931_ERZ825384 | MGnify/ENA primary metagenome ERZ825384 (study PRJEB31778, sample SAMEA3449200) | human gut metagenome | biome: human gut; feature: human-associated habitat; material: faeces | place: United Kingdom | collected 2010/2012 ...
CTCAAATCTTCCTTGTATAATCTTTGATGATTTTACAACTGATTCAAAAAAAGTTGATTTCCCCTTTAAGGTAAAATCATCAGCAATGAAGATTCTAAAAATACACAAGGATATTGAAATTGATTATGTGGCAATGTTTATGAGCATTACCAGATTGGTAGGTGACACTCATAAACGATATTGGATTTCCGAATACTCAAAATTAGAAATACCCATACCACCAAAGGCTGAACAAAAACGAATAGTTTATGCAGCCCGTGAAATATTTACACAATTAGATGAAATAATGGAGAGTTTATAAGCTCTCCATTATCAAATCCAAAGACATAAAAACCTTATTTATAGTCTCTACAATCCTTTGTTGCTCTTTGTAAGGTGGAATTGGCACTTCTATCGCTTTGAATAGTTTCTTGTTCAAGTGAGGAATAGCAGAACCCACCTTGTTTTCTCGTAATATCCTCCTATGCAAATTGATAACTTGTAATACATACCTGCTATTCATATTCTCGTTGATAAACAACTGTTTAAAAGTGCTACCTTGATAACCTTCGATTGGAGTTCTGAATACTTCACCCGAGTTTTCTCCATCAACTAAAATCAAAAGAGATTTTGTAGCTACATATTTGCCGGAAGTCAAAGTTTTGGCATCACGCTCACCACGCAAATATTTGACATCAAGATTTACTCGTTCTATACCATTTTGCTTATCACCATCAATCAACGAACATAGTATTTGCATGGGTGCAATTGTCCATCCATCAGGCAACTGCGTATAATGCCCGATATATTCTATTATATTGTTGCCGTATTCATTATAAATCAATATAATATGGTAACAAAATTCAAAAGCTATCTCACCAAAACTAATTTGGCAAAAAACACTGTTACATCGTATGTGTGGACAGTACAGTATTTCCTCAATCATTATGGAGAAGTAAACAGAAAGAACCTTTTAACATATAAAGGGTATCTGGTGGAGAACTTCAAGCCGCAAACGGTAAATCTACGATTGCAAGGTATCAACAAGTATTTGGAATTTACAAAACAGGAGAAACTGAAGGTAAAGTTCGTCAAAGTGCAGCAGAAGAACTTTTTGGAAAACGTCATCAGCGATGCAGACTACAAATTTCTAAAAACACGCTTAAAAGCTGATGGCTATAATGAGTGGTATTTTATCGTATGGTTTATGGCTGCCACAGGCGCACGTGTCAGCGAATTGCTTCACATCAAAGCAGAGCATGTACAAGTTGGTCATCTTGATCTTTACAGTAAAGGTGGAAAAATACGTCGTTTATATATTCCGAAAAATTTGCGTACAGAAGCTATAAAATGGCTCAAAGAAAAAAGTCTTATTTCCGGCTATATATTCCTGAACCGATTTGGAGAACGTATTACAACACGTGGCATAGCCCAACAACTGAAACATTTTGCGGAAAAATACGGAATGAATAAGGAGGTGGTTTATCCTCATTCATTCCGTCATCGTTTTGCCAAGAATTTCCTTGACCGATTCAATGACCTTGCCCTACTTGCCGATCTTATGGGACATGAAAGTATTGAAACTACTCGTATCTATCTTCGTCGAACAGCCAGTGAACAGCAAAAAATTGTGGACAAAGTAGTAAACTGGTAAGTTTTATCTATCCTTAGAAGTGTAATTAATTACACTTCTAAGGATTTTTGAATATCATCAAGGGATGAAAAAAGTTCTTCTATCTTTTGAACGATGCGTTGTTGCTCGATAAGAGGAGGTAAAGGAACATTTATTTTATGTAAAGCATTAGAAGATAATCCTAACAGACCAATCCCTTTCCCTCCTATGAGATTATTTTCTTTCAGATACACTAAAACATAATAATAGAATGTTACACACAAATCTCCTTTTGCTCGAAGTCTATGAATATGATTCTGAATACAAATGTCATAATCAAAGTTCCAAATAGCCGAACGACCAATATCGCCACCTTCGCATACCAATAAATCTCCTTTTGTTACAGTGCATTTATTCAATTCAGACTTCCTGTATGGCATTTGTTTAATTACAGTAAAATCAAATTCATTCCAATATACGTTGGATGTTGTCAGATAACTTTTCATTATTCCTTCCTTATTTGAAGAATTAAGAGCTTTACCAGTATTGTGATTAAAAATATCTCCTAAAAAAACATATTGCCATCCTTTGGGATAATGCCCGTTATCACAAGCAAACTCTGCCTTTGGATTTATTCGTTTGAGCAGTTCGGAAGCTGGTTCATCACTTGGATCTTGCGCTACGAGCTTGCCTTGTATAGCAAGGTCAAGAATCTTACTTTTGACCTGTTTAATAATGGTCTGCAAATCTGTTTTACCCATTTCAATAATATCAATTATACCCATCCATTTTGAAAGTTCAGAAACAATTCTGAACTGTTCGTGTATTGGTGGTATGGGAACATGCAAATTGCCTAATATGGTTCCATTTACATTTGGCTGTCCCACTCCAACAGATCCTTGTTCTATTTGTTCCCAATAATAACCTGACTCAAAATAGAACTTGACGTATTGAGGCAATACTGCATCATAAGTTTGGACTCGGATCAAATATGAAGCATAAATAGCTTCTTCAGTCAATCCTTGTACCAGATATGACTTACCGACAGTTGCACCGGTTCTAGCAAACAGAATATCGCCATCGCTTAGTAGATATGATTTTGCTTTATTTTCATCGAAATCTGTATATGGAACAGAATCCCATTGTACGCTGTTGTTTTGAATGTCCGTAATGCGTAAAAGCCTGTATTTCCCATTAGTCTTTGCGGATTCACTTACACCGTACAAAATGGATTTAGAAATAGTATTTATGGTTGTCCACTCCCACGAACTTGGAATTTCAAACGGTACATTCTCATAATGGGGCTTATGTGGTTTTAAAGTAATAAACAAAAGTGGTTTATTGCATGAGTATTATTAATAGCGACAATATTATTCTGTGTAATATAGATAGTAGGTATATTTCAATGAAAAGCGCAGGTGTTTACTATATTAAAATAACTATTCTGTATCTTTGTGACTTAAAAAGTAATTCACGGGTAGGTGATTTTGTTTTTATAAAGGTGTTTGTTATGTTGTAGGGTGATTTTGATTACATTGTTGAAAGAATTGGACATGATAAAATAAAGCATTGGAAGGTGAATTAATGAAGAAAAGTTTTAATACTATTTGAGTATGATTGACAGAAGACAGATATATCAAGATTTTCAAGCTGCTTTTCCGAAAGAGCATCTTGTAGAAATGACACTTACACAATATACAAATCTCGAAAGACAGAATTCGTTTTGTTATTGGATTGAATCTAAAACATATGATTTAGGTTCTATTTGGGGTGGCTCTTCTTATAAGTTTGGTATCTATGAATATAGAAACAAACCCAATAAGAATGATTCTCGTATTGTTAGCAATGATAAGTATGCTTGGTATAACAAATATGATAAGCAGACTGCTGATGAAGCATTTGCTGTTGTCAGAAGTACAATAATTAAAATAGTGGAACATGCAAGCAAAGGTGAATTGGAAGCAATAGAAACAATAGATGAGTTAGGTGACGCTTACAAATGGAAAATAGCATTTTTATATTCAGATGAGACTCTAATACCAGTATATAAGCGTGATATGTTGGTTAAGTTGGCTAGTTATTTTGGTATGTCTGTCACAAATAAAACTAAAATTTCTGATTTGCAAAGGTTCCTGATAGAACAGAAAGGCGAAAAAGACCTTTTCGAATTTTATGAGGAGTTACTAAATATTGTAAATGAATTAGATAGTTCAAATATGGAACATAAGATTTGGTTATACGCTCCGGGAGAAAATGCATCTAAGTGGGATGTGTGTTTATCTCAAAACATAATGTGTATTGGTTGGGATGATATGGGTAACCTTTTGGAATACTCTTCTAAGAAAGAAATGGCAACTAAATTGCAGGATATATATGGCAAGCCGGGATCCTCGTTTAAAAATGATAGTTTGGCATTATGGGAGTTTGCTTATGAGATGCAAGTGGGTGATATTGTTATAGTCAAAAAGGGACAGAATCAAATAATAGGGCGTGGTATTGTGAAAAGTGACTATACTTTTGATAATTCTTTCTCTGATTTTAAGCATGTTCGTAAAATGCAATGGACGAATGTCGGAGAATGGGAGACAGTAGGCAAGAATGTCCAAAAGACTTTGACCGATATAACCAAGCAGCCGGATTCTGTGAAATCTTTGGAGAAGCTATTTGAAAATAAATCTCAAAAACAATATTGGTGGCTTGTGGCAAGTCCTAAAATATGGAGCTTTTCGAAAACTCCGGTTGGCGAAATACAAGACTATACTCTTTATAATGATAGTGGAAATCAACGAAGGGTATTCCAAAATTTTATTGATGCAAAAGAAGGAGATGTTGTTATTGGCTATGAAGCTACTCCTGTTAAACAGGTGGTAGCTATTGCAGAAATAGCCAAATCTGCCGATGGACAAAAAATATATTTCAAAAAGACTGAGAGCTTATTGAATCCTGTTGATTATTCAGTTATAAAGGATATACCGGGATTAAGTGGCATGGAATTCCTGAAGAATAAGAACGGCTCGTTTTTCAAACTGACAAAAGACGAGTATAACATATTGATGAAATTAATACGTGGCGGAAATCCTATGCATAATCCTCAATATTCCGAAACAAATTTTTTGGATAATGTATTTATAAAATCAGAAGAGTATAACAAATTGAGAAACCTGTTGTTGGCAAAGAAAAATGTCATATTACAAGGCGCTCCGGGTGTTGGTAAAACGTATTCGGCTAGGCGTCTGGCTTATTCTATTATAGGGGAAGAAGATAGAACTAAAATAGAGTTCATTCAATTTCATCAGAATTATTCCTACGAGGATTTTGTGATGGGATATAAGCCAAAAGAAGATGGTGGTTTTGAACTTAGACGAGGGGTATTCTATAATTTCTGCCGGAAAGCCCAAAGTGATCCGGATAAGAAGTATTTCTTTATTATTGATGAAATTAATAGAGGAAATATGAGTAAGATTTTTGGTGAGTTACTGATGCTTATTGAAAAAGATTATCGGGGCGAAAAACATCAAATCCGTCTTGCATACAATGATGAGTATTTTTTTGTACCGGAGAATCTTTACATCATAGGTATGATGAATACGGCAGACCGTAGCCTGGCTATGATTGATTACGCTTTACGTCGTCGGTTCAGTTTCTTTGATATGGTGCCGGGATTTGATTCGGATGGTTTCAAAAAGTATCAGGAGAATCTTGATTGTGACGCCTTTAATAGGGTGATTGATGCTATCAAAGCTCTGAATGTTGAGATTGCTAAAGATGATTCACTCGGAAAAGGTTTTTGTATCGGTCATAGTTATTTCTGTAATCAGGAATCTATTGATAATATGTGGCTTGGAAATGTGATTGAATATGATATTGCCCCTATGTTGCGTGAATATTGGTTTGACAATGATAAGAAATTCAAAGAAGAAACAGACAAATTATTGAGCTTGATAAAATGACAATAGACAAAGGTATATTCATTCGCAATATCTATTATATGTTGACTTATGCTTTTCAAGAGCTTAAGCAGAATAACTATGAAGAAATAGCAGGTGAAGAATTTGACGAGATTCATGATTTATTTGCCGAAATTCTAGTTCGTGGCATTTCGTATCAACTTAAGCAAGGGTTACATAAAGAATATATTTCCTGTCATGGTTCATTATCTACGTTAAAGGGCAAGCTTGATATAAATGGTACTATCAATAATTTGATGCGAAAATAACAGAAAATAGATTGTGAGTATGATGAATTATCAGAGAATAACAAATTTAATCAGATATTAAAGACGACTGTTCAATTCTTGCTGAAACATCCGAATGTCAAATCGGACAGAAAAGCTTCGTTGAAGCGTCTTATGCTTTTCTTTAGCAATGTAGAAGTTATTGATATTCTGACGATAAACTGGACTACTATGCGCTTTGATAGAAATTGTAAGACTTATCAGATGCTTCTATATGTTTGTTATTTTATTCTCGACGGGATGTTAATGACTACGGAAAAGGGTACGTATAAAATGAGGGATTTCTCCGATGAACATATGTGCAGGCTTTATGAGAAGTTTGTTTTGGAATATTACCGAAAGCATTATCCGGAATTAAAAGCAAAGGCTACTCAAATAGACTGGAATATTGATAAAGAACAGTCTACTTCCAGTATTCTTCCTATAATGCGGACGGATATAACGTTGACATTTAAAGAGAGAACATTAATTATTGATACCAAATATTATAGTAAATCAATGCAATGCCAATTTGACAAGAGAACTATTCATTCTAATAACCTGTATCAAATCCATTCTTATGTAATGAATTATGATGTTAATCATACTGGGAACGTGGATGGAATGTTGCTGTATGCCAAGACAGAAGAAGATATAACACCTGATGGACAGACGACATTTAGGGATGGGAATATCATATATTACCGGACACTTGATCTGAATCAGGATTTTGAGAATATCAAGAAACAATTGGATGGATTTCTAGTACATAGTCTATAACTATTATTGGTGTAATACTTCGCTTGCCATGATATAACAGAGAAATCATACCCTATCTAATTTATAGTAATATTTTATTTAAAATAAAACCATTATTACTTTTAATTCTAGATAAGTTACTCTATCTTTGTAAGGTAGCACAAACAAAAGTGTAACCTTATATGAATCAAGACCATTGTTTAGTAGAACAGTTTGAAATGATATTTAGAGCTCATTTCTCTTCAGTGAAGTTTTTTATCAATACGTTTCTTAAATCGGAAGCAGATGCGGAAGATTTGGCTCAAGATGTATTTACCAAATTATGGACTAATTTTGAGACGTGGCAAAATAATGATGGAAAAGAAGGGTATATATACGTTATGGCAAAAAATGTAGCATTTGATTTTATCAAGCACAAAAGACTGGAAAATGATTATCGGGAGGAACAAATAAAGAAAAGTACAATTAAGGATTTGTTAGGCTTCTCAGATCCGTTAAATTCGCTTTATTATAAAGAAATGCAACTAATAATAAGAATGGCTCTTGAAAACTTTCCTGAACGTCGCAGAAGGATTTTTGAGATGAGCCGTTTCAATAATATGAGCAATCAGGAGATTGCATTATCCTTACATCTTTCTGTTCGTACAATAGAGCATCAGATATATTTGTCGCTTCAAGTTTTAAAGAGAATCATTTTAATTTTATTTTTCCTGTATTTTCTTTAAGTAGCTGGAATGTTTCAATCGTTATATATGAAATTTCAAAATCTAATATAATGATAACATGAAGAATTATTTTCAGAAAATATTATCCCTTTTTGCCCGACATAATTATTCGGAACAAACAAATCAAATGTTTTACAGGTGGTTGGTTGATAATGAATATGAAAAAGAAAAGGATGAAGCATTACAGGAGCTTTATCTAGAAGCAAGAAAAAAAGGAAAAGTATTCGACCTGGAGAAATCACTGGAACGTTGGAAGTTAGATAACAATCTTACACATGTTCAACCTCAGCAAAAGTCCGATAAAAAACTGTTTATGCGATTGTGGCAATCGGTAGCTGTTATATTATTAATAGTATCTATATCTTTAGGATATCTGCTTTGTAAGGCAGAAAAAGACGATTCAGGAATAACTCAGCAATGCATATCGGGCACTCAGATGAAGACATTTTTTTTGCCTGACGGAAGTCGGGTAAGCATGAATTCGAGGAGTATGTTATTATATCCCGAACAATTTACAGGAAAGTACCGTAGTGTTTTTCTAATTGGCGAAGCTAATTTTAAAGTAAAAGCTAATAAAAACAAACCGTTTATTGTCAAAACCAATGATTTTCAAATAACAGCTTTGGGAACCGAGTTTAATGTATCCGCATATACTGAAGATAATAATGTTTTTACAACTCTAATAACAGGGAGCGTTCTTGTGGAATTTGACGACTTGGGCAAAAAGAAGTTGCTTAAGCCAAATGAACAATTGGTGTATAATAGGAAGAGCCGTCAAGATACTCTGACTTATCCTGATATGAAAGATGTGACAGCATGGCAAAAAGGTGAGTTGGTATTTAATCGAAAGACTATAACGGAGATTATAACGATATTGGAACGTAAGTACGATTGTAAGTTCTTTTATAATCAGCATAGCTTAAAGAATGATCGTTATAGTTTCAGGTTTAAAGATAATCCACCTTTGTCTGAAGTTATGGATGTTATTGTTGATGTAGCAGGAGATTTATGTTTTAAGATAGAACATGATAAATGCTATATTATGCAGAAATAATTTTGATATTAGAAAGTTAAAGCGGTGGAAGGTATGTCGAATAACTAAAACGGAGAAAGGAGGAATTATTAAGCTTTTAGAACGCATTACCTAAGCGAAATAGTAACCATATAAAAAGTAATACTATATGAAAAATTTGAAATACTTCTTGTTACTCGTTGTAGCAATGGTGGCAGGAACTTTGATCATAGGTTGCAGTAGTGATGACTACATGGGGGAGGCACAACAACAAGGTATTTCGCCAACTACTCGCGGCGTCAGCGACAAGATGCCGAAGTTGACTACTTATATTGAAACTAATGATGTAAATCCTCTAAATGCAGGAGAGTACTATTTTACAGGTACGGATCCGCAAGAGCAGGTGATTGATAATGTGATTCTGTTTGCTTCTAATATTCGGGGTGCGGCTAGTACTGTTCAATTGTATCATAACAATAATCAGTCTCATATATTGACCAATGCCGGTACGCTTATCACTCCTTTACAACAGAAAGGTATCAGAGTCTCTTTAGGGCTGTTGGGTGATCACACCGGAGTGGGGTTCTGTAACTTGACACCGGCCATGATTGAAAGTTTTGCACAACAGATTGCCGCTTGTGTTAAGCAATACAATTTAGATGGTGTGGATTTTGATGATGAATATGCAGACTATTGGAAGGCACCTTCTAATTTGCCTTCACCAAGTACTATGATTTTTGGAAATCTTGTAAAAAGAGTGCGTCAGTTGTTGCCTGATAAACTGATTACAGTATTCAGTTTTGGTGGTTATACAAATTTTGATGCGACTACAATGAATGCCATTAGTTACATGTGGCCTGATTTCGGAGCGGATTGGAGTACTCCGGGCGGATTAGGGAATAGCAAATGGGCAAAGATGTCAATACACTGTACGGATGGTAGACCAAGTGCAGGCGTGATACAAAGTAGTGCTGCAAATTATAGTGGCTATGGCGCCATTATGATGTTCAATCTACGCGAGTCCGGTCAAACAAGCTTAATGAATAACTTTGCTTCAAGAGTTTGGGGAGGCAAGACCGTATCTCGTACGACGACTATCTATGCGAAGAATTATTAAGATATCAGGACGCTCTATGTGAATGAATTGAAGACTGGAAGTGATAGACTTTCAGAGAAGGACACTTCCGGTCTTTTATAAATTAACCTGAATATACAAACTGCAGATGCCTTTCATTTGTTGATAGGCACTGCTTAATAATAAAGATATATGTGAAAAAGTATCTATGCCAGAAATCTTTCTGCCTTGGATATGAAATCGAAAATTAAAACAGATAGACATGTGTTGCGAATAAAAAAGTTAGCAAACTAATACTTAAGATTCATGTTACACAGTTATACATTGAAAAATGATAAGAAGGCAAAAGGGATAAGATTTGTGTTGTTTTTATTTATGGTTGTAATACAAGCTACAGCTTTTGCCCAAAGTGGTATGAAAATTACTATTCAAAAAGAAAATATAACTGTTATTGAAGCACTGAAAGAAGTGGAGAAGCAATCAAAGCTTTCAGTAGGATATAACGATTCGCAATTAATTGATAAACCGGCTATCAATCTCAATTTGAAAAATATTGATTTGGAAAAAGCCCTCTCGATTATCCTTAAAGGAACAGGATTTACTTATGGAATTAAAAGAAATTATATTAATATTATTCCTCAACCAAAGACTGGAACTGTGGTTGTTAAACAGGTAACAGGAAGGGTTGTTGATGAGAAAAATGAACCACTGATAGGAGTAAATATACGGGTAGAAGGGACTGATGATGGAACTGTTACTGATTTGGAGGGTAAGTACGTCATAAAAGCTTCTATAGGTAGTATATTAAGCTTTACTTATATTGGCTATATTTCGTCTTATGTAAAAATAGCAGATAAGAATGTGTACAATATACAAATGTCTGCTAACGTAGAGGCGCTAAATGAAGTAGTTGTAACTGCCTTGGGTATCAAGAGGGAACAAAAGGCTCTGAGTTACAATGTACAACAGGTAAAATCCGACCAGTTGACAAATGTCAAGGATGCAAACTTTATTAATAGCCTGAATGGTAAAGTCGCAGGAGTTAATATAAACAGTAGTTCTTCAGGAGTAGGTGGAGCTAGCAAGGTGGTGATGCGTGGTACAAAGTCGATAGAACAAAGCAGTAATGCATTGTATGTTATTGACGGTATTCCCATGTTTAATTTCGGAGGTGGCGGTAGCATGGAGAATGGTTCACAGGGAGTGACTGAAAGCATTGCCGACATCAATCCGGATGACATTGAAAGTATCTCAGTGCTGACTGGAGCAGCAGCTGCCGCCCTTTACGGAAGTAATGCGGCAAATGGAGCCATCGTTATTAATACGAAACGTGGCAAAGTTGGTAAATTGCAGGTTTCTGTGTCTAGTAATACCGAATTCGCTAAACCATTCGTACTTCCACATTTTCAAAATCGCTATGGTACAGGCAGTTCGGGAAAAGCAGGTAATTCTACTACGTTGAGTTGGGGGACTTTATTAAATGACGCATCTCGTAGAAACTATGAACCACGTGATTTCTTTGATACGGGGATAACTTATACCAATTCCATTACATTATCAACGGGAACAGATAAGAATCAGACCTTCTTTTCTGCTGCTGCGGTTAATTCGGAAGGGATTGTACCGAACAACCGTTACAACCGTTTTAATTTCACCTTCCGTAACACTACAAACTTTCTGAATGACAGGATGAAGCTTGATGTAGGTGCAAGTTATATTATTCAGAATGACCGCAATATGACTAATCAAGGTGCTTACTCAAATCCGATAGTTCCTGTTTATTTGTTTCCACGTGGCGACGACTTTAATTTGATAAAAGTGTTCGAACGTTGGGATCCGGCCCGTAAGATTAAAACTATGTTTTGGCCTCAAGGGGAAGGAGACTTGCGGATGCAGAATCCTTATTGGATCGCTTATCGCAATTTACGGACGAATGACAAGAAGCGTTATATGCTGTCTGTCTCTTTAAGTTATGATATTACAGACTGGCTGAATATTTCAGGGCGTGTTCGGGTTGATAATTCCAGTACCAAATATGAACAAAAATTATATGCAAGTTCCAATACTACTCTTACTGAAGGTAGTGCACAGGGATTTTATGCTATATCTAAACCTGACGAAACACAAGTGTATGCTGATGCGTTGGCAAATATAAATAAACGTTTGGGTGATTATTCTATTGTGGTCAATATCGGGGCGAGCATCGTAGATAATAAGTATGACGAATTGAGTTATCGTGGACCGATACGTGCCAATGGTATTCCCAATGTTTTTAATGTGTTTGATCTTGACAATACTCAGAAGAAAGCACGTCAGGATGAATGGGAAGAGCAGACGCAGTCTATATTTGCCAGTGCTGAAGTAGGGTGGAAGAGTATGCTTTATCTTACGCTGACCGGACGTAATGACTGGGCGTCACAGTTGGCAAACTCATCTTCTACTTGTTTCTTTTATCCGTCAATTGGACTTTCGGCTGTCGTCTCTGAAATGGTGAAACTACCTTCTTTCGTTGATTATCTGAAAGTGCGCAGTTCGTTTAGTTCGGTGGGTATGCCTTATCCTCGTAACTTGACATCGCCTACTTTTGAGTATGACGAAACTACTCAAACGTGGAAGCCGAAAACACATTATCCCATTGGTGACCTTAAACCTGAACGGACCGATTCATGGGAATTAGGCTTGGATATGCGGCTTTTCAAGGACTTTAATCTCAGTTTGTCATGGTATTTGGCTAATACGTTTAATCAGACGTTCGATCCGAAAATTTCCGTGTCATCCGGATATACCACCATCTACCTTCAAACAGGATATGTACGTAACCAGGGAGTAGAGCTTTCATTTGGTTACGGACATACATGGAAGAAAGATTTTCGCTGGCAAAGTAATTTTACATTAAGCCATAACAAGAACAAAATTATAGAATTGGTAAAGGACTATATACATCCGGAGACTGGTGAGCCTATAAATAAAGATCGGCTGGATGTAGGCGGACTCGGAAAGGCCAGATTCATATTGAAAACAGGAGGTTCGCTGGGTGACCTTTACACACAGTCTGATTTGAAGCGGGACGACAATGGAATGGTAGAAATTTCTCCTGCGGGTACATTAGTAACAGTGAATAATCGACCTGATATTAAATTAGGAAGTGTTTTCCCTAAATGTAATTTGGCATGGAACAATCAGTTCTCATGGAAAGGGTTTAATATCAGTGCTTTAGTTACTGCACGTATAGGCGGTATTGTTTATTCGGCTACTGCAGCGGCTATGGATCAATATGGGGTATCTGAAAGTTCGGCGGTTGCCCGTGATAATGGTGGGGTATTAGTGAATGGACGTAATAGGGTGGATGCGCAGACATGGTTCACGGCTATCGGTTCACAAAGTGGTCTGCCACAGTATTATACTTATAGTGCTACCAATATTCGATTGCAGGAGGCGGCTATCGGTTACACGCTTCCACGTAAATGGTTGCATGATGTATGCGATATTCAGTTGTCTGTTGTGGGACGCAATCTCTGTATGATTTATAATAAAGCTCCTTTTGATCCGGAAGCCGTTGCAACGACTGGTAACTATTATCAAGGGATCGACTTTTTCATGTTGCCGAGTACCCGTAATGTCGGTTTGAATGTGAAAATCAACTTTTAACAGATAAAAAGTAGTCACTATGAAATATATAACATCTACCATAAAATTGCTTTCGCTAGCGCTATTGCTTATTGTCGGTTACGCTTGTACGGATAATTTCGATAAAGTCAACCGGAAGGATTATCAGGTTGACAAAGAAGAGCTGGGGCGTGAAAGTTATAACGTAGGCGCCAGTCTTAAAGGATTACAAGGGTTGGTGATTCCTACGGAAGAACATCTCTATCAGTTTGTTGAAGCACTTGGCGCAGGTGCGTTTGCCGGTTACATTGGTTGTACTGTAGAATGGACGGCTAAGTTTGAAACGTATAATCCACCAATAGATTGGCAAGAAGCTCCTTTTTCAGATTTAGTCACCCGTACTTATCCGTTTTATCGGGACTTGTTGGATAAAACAGACGATCCTGTGGCGTTGGCACTGGGGAAACTGTTTCGTGTGGTCATCATGCAGCGTGTGACAGATATGTACGGTCCGATTCCTTATTCAAAAATCATTTCTAAAACAGGTAAGGTTTCTCTTACCGTACCTTATGATTCGCAGGAAGAGGTATATAAGCAAATGTTCAGTGAATTGGACGAAGTGAGTGATGTCCTTAGGGATAATCTCAATTTGAGTGCGGAAGCTTTTCGTAAATTTGATGATGTATATCAAGGCGATCTTTCCAAATGGCTCAAATTTACTAATTCACTCAAATTGCGTATGGCCATGCGCTTGACTTATGTACCGGAAATGCAGGCGGAAATACAACGAATAGCCGAAGAAGCTGTAACGGCAGGCGTAATGACGGAAATAAATGATAACGCTTTCTTGAAAGTGGAAGAAAATAGGGTTGCTATGATTTTTAATGACTGGAATGACCAGCGTGCGGGGGCTGATATTATCTCATATATGAATGGTTATAAAGATCCGCGTCGGGAAAAGATGTTCACTACAGTGAAAATGACTGTATATGATGAAAACTTCCAACCGCAAGAGGTTGATGGATACGCGGGTATTCGTATTGGCATTGATGTGACTACCAAGGATGAGATGGTAAATGCATACAGCATACCGATTATCAGCAGTACCAGTCCTTTTTTATGGATGAATGCCGCAGAAATCACTTTCTTACGTGCCGAAGGTGCCTTGCGAGGCTGGAATATGGGTGGGGAAGCTAAAGATTTATATAATATGGCGATAGCTCTTTCTTTTGAACAATATGGTCTGTCGGGCTCTGAAACCTATGCGGAGAATTCGACCGACACTCCGGAAGCGTACAATGATCCGACATTTGCCTATACTGATTGGGAAGGTCCGAGAAGTACTATTACTATTGCTTGGGAAGATGGTGCGGATAATTTTGAACGTAATCTTGAACGTATCATCACTCAAAAATGGATTGCTAATTTCCCTTTAGGTGTTGAGTCATGGAGTGAACTCCGCCGTACAGGATATCCTCATCTTATGCCGGTTATAGAAAACAAAAGTGGTGGTAGCATCAGTTCCGAGCATATGATCCGTCGTTTGTGGTATCCGCCTACAGAATATACTGAAAATCTTTCGAATATCAATTTGGCGATAGGTATGTTAGGAGGTCCTGACAATGGGGGAACGAGATTGTGGTGGGATAAGAAATCTTATCTCAATTGACGAGAGAGTTTGAATACGAATAAAAGAATGAAAAAGAATTTATATGAAAACAATAATATATAAACAATTCATTTATAGTCTTCTGTTTTTAACGGCTTTTTTATTGCCTGTTGCTTGTGATGACTGGAATGAACCTGAAATTGTAGATATTGATATTAATAGTGCGAAAGAACAGAATCCGGAACTATGGGCGCGTTATATGCAGGCATTACGTACCTACAAACAAAGTGAACATTACTTGTCATATGCGCACTTTGATAATTCTCCGGAAAAATCGCTAAATGAAGGTAGTTATCTTCGGTCATTGCCGGATTCGTTGGATATTGTGACCTTGGGTAATTCTCATCAAATCTCTGATTATGATCGGGAGGATATCCCTCTATTGCAGGAAAAGAGTATCCGGGTGCTTTATTTAATAGATTATGTAGCTCACGCCTCTTCCTTAACAGATATCACGGCATTAAATAGTTGGTTGGATAAAGAAATTGCTACGTCGGCCGAACTCAATCTGGACGGATTTGCTTTTACCGGTCTTCCGCTCTATAATGGAACTGATGCTGAATTGACATCGTATAAAGAGAAATCACGGTTGATTGTTTCTAAATTATCTACTGCTACGGGACAGGATAAATTATTGGTATTGGAAGGAAATCCGGCTTTCGTTGATGAAGCAGACTTTGACAAATTGAATTATATTGTGTTGAATACTGCAGAGTTGACTAATGTTACCGATTTGAAATTGCAAGTGACGGGGATTCTTGCCAATAGTTTATTGTCTAAAGATAAATTATTGTTATCTGTTCAAATGGGCGGACAAGTAATTGATGAGACTGGTGTAAAACAAGAGGCTGTAACTTTAATGACTGACCGTGTGGTTGCTCTTGGTCCATTAGCTGGATTGGGAATTTATGCTATAGGCAATGATTATTATAGCCCGATAAGGAATTACGAGATTACACGAACGGCTATTCAACTAATGAACCCATCGAAATAAAAAAGAATTAATATGAAAAAGAATCTTATCATACATTTTATATTAGTATTGTTACTGAAAATAGGAGTAACAGGGTGTACCGAAGAGACTATCTCAATGAATGCGGACAGAATGCCTGACGAGACGGCTATGGATAATATTGCAGGTGCCCTGCGTAACACAACTACATTGACTAATAAAGCATTTATTGAGTTGACGGAAGGGGACGAATCTGCCACAGAGGAAATATTCTATTCACTGTCACAATCAGCCGGAAGCAGGTTGACTGTCACAGCCGTTGTAAACGAGAAGCTTGTAGAAGATTATAATGAGGAAAACAATTCCAAATTGAATACATTGCCGGCTGGGAATGTGGAGTTCGAAAATGGCGGAGTTCTTTCAATAGATGCTGGAGAACAAAAATCTGCCAAAATCAAATTTACTATATCCACAGCCGGACTGAATACTGATACTCCATATCTTTTGCCATTAACTATGGAAGAAATACCTACAGGAGTAAAGGTGGATACTAAGAAACAGGTGCTTTATTATATTGTGAATATTCGGAAAAGAATAACGACTTGTTATCCTAATAACCAGTATGAACAAATAGATATGCCGCCAATGCTACCTGATGCATTTGTTGTTTTCTATGTGAATACTTCAACTTATCAACCGTTGATAGCTGATGTTTATGGAATTCAAAAAATTAATCAGATAGATTATACTCAAACTTTACATAATATAGGTAGTATCGTGAATCTACGAATTGTGACAATGGACTATGAGTCTGCAACAGGACGTGCACTGCTCAATTTGAGTAGTGATATACGTGATGTGTTGGAAAAGGCGGATAAGTTTATTCGTCCGCTTCAGGAACACGGACGTAAAGTATGTCTTAGCATTGAAAATGGTAATAAAGGATTTGGCTTTTGTAATTTAAACGATATGCAGCTTGCAGATTTTGTTCAACAGGTGAAAAATGTGGTAGAACTTTATCGTTTGGATGGAATAAATCTCTGGGACAAAGTGAGTACTTATAACAAGGAAGGTATGTTTGCTATGAATACAGTCTCTTATCCTAAACTAATAAAAGCATTGCGGGATGCACTTCCTGAAAAGTTGCTGACAGTTGTTGATAAGGGAGAAGCTACTGAATATTTTTATGATGTAAATCGATGTGGCGGCATTGAGGTAGGTAAGTATATAGACTATGCGTGGCATGCGTATGATAGTGGAAAAGAAGTGGTACAGATTATAGAACCATGGGACGCAGAGCATCCTTATAGTGAATATACTCGTAAACCTATTATAGGGCTGGCACCGGAATGTTATGGAAGTCTGGTTATTCCATTATATGAAAAAGGAGAAAATCCTTTGAGAGATAAATCGCAATATAGGATGGTGGATTGGAAAATGAATAAGCGTAAAAAAAATAATATTGTTGTATATGCGTTTGATCTTACAGCCAATGAGCAAAATATGTATGAAGGAATGGTGAACGATATCGCGATAGGAGATGGCATTAACGCTATGATGGATGATGGTGCTTATTGGGGGCAATCCATCTATCCTCCTTATGATTGGGGATTTATTTCCGGTGAGTATTCTTATACTTATAAACCGTTGGACTGGCTTTTGCGCCAGATGTATAATGTGTATTCAAAAGGATGGGTACGTCCGTCCGGAATGTGAGAAATGAAATGAATCTTAAAACTAAGATATAATGAGTCTGATAATTCAAAACAAGAATATAATGAAAATAAGTAATAATTGTTTGGTCATGGTTTTCCTGTTATTAATAACAGGTTGTGACAATAAAGATTATACTAAGGAATCTCCTTTTGGTAATAGTGTATATATTGATGCGGCGAAAGTGAAGGATATAGCTAATTTTACATTTAATAATCTTAAACAGGATGGACAGCAACAGATTTCTGCTGTACTGGCATATCCTGCCGAGCAGGATATAGATGTCAGCTTTCGGACAGATCCTTCATTGATAAGTTATTATAATGCACGTTTAGGGAATAATTATGCAATGTTGGATGCTAAGTATTATAAGTTTTCTACCCAGCACGTTGTCATTCCTAAAGGAAATGTAGATTCAGAAATGGTCACTATTGAATTTTCCAACCTGATAGACTTGGATATTGACACTAGCTTTCTATTACCTGTTACTATTGGAGAAGCATCAGGAGGGATGAGTATATTGGACGGCTCTAAAAATATCTGTTACATAGTGCGTCGTTCCAGTGCTATAACTACTGCTGTCAGTCTTGCTGACAATTATTTTGAGATACCGGGATTTGTTGCCGGTAGTCCTACTGCTAATGTAGTAAACGGATTGAAGCAACTTACTTTCGAAGCTGTTGTTCGAGTGAATAGATTTGATCCTCTTACCGAAATCTCATCCATTATGGGTATTGAGCAATATTGTTTGTTACGTTTTGGTGATTCTGGCTTTCCTAGACAGCAATTGCAATTTGCGGCTAATGAAATGAAATTTCCAAATGCCAATGATGGTAAACTGCTGCAACCTGGTGAGTGGTATCATGTTGCCGTTACTTATGACACAGAGACAAAGGCTGCTATTATGTATGTAGATGGCAAAGAGCAGAGCCGCGTTGACGATTACGGAAATGGGGAAGCCATAAACCTTGGAAAACAGAAGAAAGGAGACTTTATGTTTAAGATAGGACACTCTTATGGAGACCCCGACGATATGAGTCGGCAATTAAATGGAGAGATTTGTGAAGTACGTATATGGAATGTGCTCCGTTCACAAGAAGAAATTTACAGGAATATGTATGATGTTGATCCCCGAACTACTGGTTTGAAAGCTTACTGGAAGTTCAACGAAGGTAAAGGAAATAACATTGCAAAAGACTTGACCGGTAATGGAAATGATGCTGTGGCTTATACAACTGCTATATGGCCGGAGGGGATTGAAGTACCGCAGAAAAATAAAGAGTAGCTTTCGGGAATAATATCTTGAAATGAAATTAGTGCAAATAAATCACCTTTGTTACATTGTGTTTCAAAGGTGATTTTTCTGTTTAGATTCAATTCTTTAAAATATCAGTCATTTTATCTTAGGCGATATATAATGTGCATTTGCTATAAGAATAATGCTTGGTGCTTTGGTTTTCTCGGATTTTATGTTCACCTTTGTATTGCATTACAATATTTAAGTCGTTTATATGTCTTAGGAGATCCTTAGTTGTCGTCAGTTGCAGGTATATATATACTTTGCAGTTAATGATAGTACGGCTCTGTGTTCCTCGTGTGGTAGGTTAATTACCCCACTCATATCCTAGGCTGCGGCTAATAGATTTGTAATGCAGCGGGGGATCAGGGTCGTATCTTTTTATTGAGATTTTTATATATCATTCTGCATTATTTTATAATAAAACATTGATTTTATTGGCTTTATAAGGAAATAGTCTTATCTTTGTAGGGCATTACATGTCTATTTTGCCGACTGGAAGCCAAGGAGCCTTTAGTCGTAAACGGCTACGAACATATTTTTAATATGTTCGTAGTTTCGCGATATTACGGTTCTGTTCCCGTGTGGAGGGTTAATGCCCCCACTGTATCCTAGGCTTCGGCATAGATATGTAATGCAACGGGTCGGCAGGACCGTATTTTTTATATTGATTTAGACTTGACTCTGTAAAGACCCTGTAAATGACCCTGTAAATGGGAAAATTTAGCAATATAAATATTCTTTTATGTATCGCTTATCGTATTGATTGAGTAATGAAACGTGCGATATAGTTTAGTTCCATCAGGAATCGGGTAATGTTATTCAGTAGAGCATCTTTGAGCAATCGTTCATTGTAACGCCCAGTTATACCCGTGAAAGCAAAATTGTAAGGGTCTTTGGTCAACTCCTGTGCAAGGTCGCTCATCGCATCGGGTAATGTTTTTGTAAAGTTAGTCAGTGCCTTGCCCTGCCGCTCATAAAGGTCGGTGCTAATGAAATTGAGCAGTATACTACGACTCCAACCGTTCTCCACCGTCTGGTGAACATAGAACAGAGCTTTGTCTATATCGTCTTTCACTTTATCCATTATCAAGCAATGGTGTCTCCATGGGACTTCAAATATTCCACCAACTTGGTGGAATAATTCCGTTTCATTTTTTCCACCAACTTGGTGGAAAGTTTTCAGAGCATCCTTGTATAACAAATAAAACTTCCTACAATAGTAAATATTGCTCTTTGATAAACCAGCCGCATTGGGTATGGCTTCACGTAAATCTTTGCTTAATTGAGTGATAACACTTTCGCCCCAGCGTTCTTCTACGTGCAATTCAACAATGTCACGACCTAAAAGTCAGTTGAATTTCAACTGTTCCACATTTACTTTCACCGCTGCCTTTATTTGGCTTTGACGATAGCGACCGCAAAGGTCTTTCACCCATTGCAGATATTCTTTATCAAGTATGTTTATTGACTTGTTCATCGTAATCTATAATACTTCAGTTGCGTTAATTTTTAGTTCTCCTGACATCAGCTTCGGGAGAAGTGTGTCGCGTAGAATTGTTAACCTAATACTTTCTTGTTCATTTATCCGGCGGTTCAACTCGATTTTGTCTTCAAGAGAGGAAAGAATGTCAGCAATCTTTTTTGCACCGATAACGAAGATACTGTTATTGATTGTTTGGCTAACTCGGTTACAGAAAGCCCCGGTTGAGCAGATTGACCAGAGAATCGTCCTAAATTCATTATAATACCGAGTAAGTATGACAAAAAACGAGTACTATTATTTTCATTTGCCACCGCAATAATTGCATGTTCGGTCATATAAGCTTTCCTTTTGAAATATCGCACATTGCCACAAAACGCACCTTGTCTTCCTATTATAGCACAATTACCTTCAAAGTTGTTTCGAGTAGTATAGCCTCTCACCCCATTACCACCATAAACAGGGTATTCTCCTTTTGAAGATATTTCATTAGCATGTATTCCCTTTCCACTTTTTAGGTAAGCGAAAACGTCTCCTATTTTATATTTTTTCCACTCTTTCATGTCATTGAGGATTATCAAAATAACTATCAATGCTGTCTTTCAAACTTTGTAGGCCTTCAATTTTTGTAAAATCAAAAGATTCTAACCATTCCAAGATGTATTTTTTTACATTTTGCAAATAATTGGCAACAATCACATTGCCATTACTAAAATTTACATCAACTGTGATAAAACCCGCACTTGTTGTGGAAATTAAAAAACCTCCACAATAAATTCTATTATATTCATTAGGGAATATATTTAAATTCCATTCTCTCTTTGTGTCCTTCGCTTTTATACAGGCATACATTGCCATTATACCAATGGGAGATGCTAAATTTACATATCCTTTTATATAAGCATCTAAATCAAAATCTACAAGATGATTATTTGTTCCAGAACTTGCTCCAGCACCAGAAATAGAAGTCATATCTAATAATCTGTCTGTTTTTTCTTCAACACGATTTACTGCCGTAATTATTTTTGAAATATTATCTTGTAGGCTTTCGGCTGATTCTGCATATGACGTAGTTGCTCTTTTTACACTTTCAGCTGCTTTATTTAAAGTTTCAACTTGGCTGGCTGATTGACTATTGCTATAGAATGAATATATTATTGTTATTATTGCCAAGATTATTGATATCAAAGCAGAAGCAAGTGATACAAAATCCAAAACATTTCTATTCCCATAAAAACAATAAGAGAATATTGATATGGTAAATATAGATAATATACTTGCATAATATATATATGCTCCCCAACTACGTTGTTGTCCTTTTTTTATTCTATACGCAGATACAGCTATTATTGTTATTATAATAATAGTGCAACAGATTATAATTGTCTGTAAGATACAAGGTGTTAAAATTGTATTCATAATATTATTCTTTTAGTTTGTAGATAGAAGTTTTATGCTGTTGTTAATCTCTTCCATAAATGAGAAGTAAATGTAGGCATTATTATTGATGTGATTGTTATAGTTGGAGTAAAATTTATTCTTCGGGTCGTTAGAATATGCAGAAACTCCTATTCTAACAAAAAAATATGATTTGCAATGAACATTCTAATGCAAGTTTAATACTTCGCTTAACTTATCTCCAATAATTTTCTTCTCATTACTACCGATAGTAGACAATCTCACCAACGGAATTCCGTACAACTCTAAAATACGGTCCTTTTTAATATCACGTTCTGACTGACTCGTCCCCGATTTATGGAATGTATAACCATCTGTTTCAATAGCCAATACCGGTTGTTTACTCACACGATTATAAATCAGAAAATCAATATGAGTATTTATATTTGCAGCATATTTGCTTTCCTCTTCATTCAATAGAGAATAATCCTGAATCAACATATAGAGTGGTAAATGGCAAATAATATTCAAATGACGCATATTGATATTTTCTTTCAGGATATCTTCGAGTAAGGCAAATGTAAGATTCTCGGAATCGTATTCGGATATTTTCTTGTGTTTTTTCAAATAGGCAATTCGAGCATCTGTATATTGCTCATATAGATAATCGAATATAGAATGAATCTTACTGGTGGAAACAGTGCCATTGTTATATTCGATATAAGCAATCAAATCGCTGATATTGCAGTCTTTGGGTTGTTCGTTTCCCGATACGACTAAATAGAATTGTGACTTAGCCCGCGAAACAGCAACATTGAGCAGGTTGGGATCGTCGGAAAAGGAAGTGATGACATCGTCGACAGTGGTCATAATGATAGCATCCTTTTCTCTTCCCTGAAATTTATGGACTGTTGCGACATCAATATCCTCTTCAAGTGCGGATTTTACTGCATCTACTTGTTTGTTATATGGAGCTATGACGCCAATTTCATCTGTTTCATAAGATAGATTCGGTAGTACTTCCTCTTTGATAACATCTATTTCCCGTTGATTCATGTGGCTGCGGGAGTGGTTACCTTTGGCTGTCCGTATGGCACAAATGACATCCTCTTCTCCTTTATCACGTGTCATGATGACAAGATCTCCACCATAAAATTTCTGATTACAGAAGTTGATAATTCGGGGATGGCATCGATAATGTTCCCGTAACAAGGTCTGTGGTACATTCGGAATAACTTTGCAGACGGATTGCAGAAAACTCATATTGGCACAATCATATTCCGGCTTAATCAGGCAGGCATTAGCGATAAAGTTTAGCTTTTCCTTATTTTCTTCCGTGACTACATTGGGAAGTTGCATGGTGTCACCGACAATGATTGCATTTTTAGCACATGACAAGGCTAAAGCTCCGGTTTCAACGGAAACCTGCGACGCTTCGTCCATAATGATATAATCATATACAGCATCTCGTTGCAGACTGCTTAATGATGAAAAGGTCGTACTTAATATAATAGGGTATTCTTTTTGTACCTCTCGCCAATTATTTCTTAGATCAGGGAGCGTAAAGATGGGCTTGTCATGATTATTGCCATAGGTATGAAATAACTGATTCTTTAGATATTTCATTGATGTATCGGTCATTTGTCTAGCCATTTCTGCTGCATCTTTGTTGGCAAGCTCCTTTTCTAATGTGTCTATTTCGACTTCCAACTCTGCATACTTTGTTTGGTAGAATAAGATTTGGAAGTCGGCGATAATCAAACTCATCTCCCGTTTATAAAAACCTTTATCGGGGATTTTACAAATCGCTTTGCTCCTGAATTTAAAGAATAACCATTTCAACCGTTGAATAAAAGCAGCTATTCCCCGAAGACTTGATGATTGCTCTTTTTCTGCAAATTGTTGACATTCATTCCATAAATTCAGAAGGTCTGCCGAGCTGGAATTTTTCCGTTGTTGGAGAGTAAATTCTTTTGTTCCGAACTCTTGCAGATAATGTTGCCACTCTATTTTTAAAGCTTGTATTTCCTGTCTTGCCATGGCAAGGCGTTCCTGTTTGTAAAATATGCTTTTTAGTTCTTCGGTCAGATGATGTATCTGATTGAGAAATTGAGGTTGGTCGGCATCCGCATCATGCCATGACTCAAAGTTCTCCGGATATTGTTTTTCCTCTTCTTGAGTCTCGATGAATTTCTCTTTGTTAGCTGTGCTGCCAAGCAATGCAACAATGAATCCCATATCGTATTTGGATAACTTCTCAAGTACATTGACAATGGCGGAGTTATTATTAGATACTACCTGAACAGTCTTACCACGCACAAGGATATTGGCAATGATGTTCAGAATCGTTTGGGTCTTTCCAGTTCCCGGAGGTCCTTGCACAACACTGATTTGATTCTCAAAAGCTGCCTGGACTGCTTTTTGCTGGCTTGCATTACAACCGAAAGGAAAAATCAAGGTTGAGGCAGTCCGGGTCTGCATTTTATATTTTTGAGGATTCAGATATACAGCAATAGCTCTGTTGTTTGCGATGAAATGAATCTTTTCATATTGTTTTGCCAATAGCTTCGTTCCGTCATCAGCTTTCAATTCGTTCGCATCGGCAACTTTCTTCAAATATTCGAATATACTTTTCGAACGATTCTCTCCCAAGCATGATTCGATAATTTCTAAGTCCTTTTCTCTGTAATCATACTCTTTACCATTCTGAAAACGAATGTGCCAATAGTTGTGTGATCCGGCCTTAAAAATAGATAAGGCTTTGATGTTTGATAAAGTTCTCCCTTTACTGATTATTTGATAATTATTGGGGTCCGGTTTGTCCGGATCAGTCAGCCAAAGGACATTTTCTTCTTTATACGTATACGTACTAGGAACATTTCGGAATACTATCTTATAGCTGCCATCATAATTCTGGCAGC
>ERZ825384.1790-NODE-1790-length-24092-cov-8.244290_pt1 | contig 24092 bp, 30 predicted proteins | sample MGYA00519931_ERZ825384 | MGnify/ENA primary metagenome ERZ825384 (study PRJEB31778, sample SAMEA3449200) | human gut metagenome | biome: human gut; feature: human-associated habitat; material: faeces | place: United Kingdom | collected 2010/2012 ...
GTGAACACCCGGAATCCTGTGTAGTTCTTAAAACAGGCATATCCTTTCGTGATTATAATCTCAAACGAGCCGAAGTTTTCTCTCTCCAACACATCACTTTCTTTGATGATGAACTCAAATCCTTGTTGTTTGTTTCCTTTTACCATAATATATCTATTATTGTTTTCTAATTCTTTAAATTACTACATTTTCTTATCGCTCATAATCTCACTTCCAATTCTTCACCAGTTAAGGCATAATAGATGTTTTGTAATTGATGTAGATGTTCTATCTTCCTAACAACCTTATTGGAACACATTACTCCATAAAAATCATTATGACAATTATGTAATATCCAAAAATCTTCTATTGCAAATAGTCGTTGTTCTTTTATGCAATACTCATAACATTCAATGTTAAAACCACACTTTAAAAGCAATTCTTCCGTAAGTGGAACAGGCTCTGCGTAATCCAAACTGCATTTAAAACCATTTTCCATCCGTATAGCATATCCGCCATTAAAAGTTTTGTATTCGTGTATTGAGTGGACAATATGTGTTTTGGATTCATATTTCACATACAATACATTACCTACCCTCAATTCTTTAACATCTATCATAGACTATCATAATTTGTGCTTACATACTTCCGTATTTGAATGAAGCAAAACAATCATTTTCATCATCAACGAAAAAACCAAGTTCATCAAGTGTTTTCTTGTCCTCATCAGGAACAACACTTGGGTCAATATCAACGTAAAGAATATCATGCTCACAAGAAGTTGGGTATTGCTTATTACCGTACTTCAAAAATATCAGCAACGCCTTAATTAAATCTTCCATATCTATTCTTCTTTTTTAGTTTTTCTACCTTTCTTCGGTCTGAACGCTGTCTTAGCGTCCTCGACCTCGATAACACACTCTCCTTCGTCCTCAATTGTCGCCAACGCCTCATTCTCCTTCAACACTTCCTCAACAACCGGATTAGCCGCTTCCTCCGCTTCTTCCACAACAGACTTCCCGAATCTAGGCTTCTCCTGGTTCATGTTCAGCTTCTGCATATCCATGGCGTACTGCAACTGGTACACCTTGAACTTCTCATCGTCCGAATCAATGATGTCGTCCGCTGCATCAGCATAGTGCATGGCGATAGTTCGTCTGTTTGCTTTCATAGCCATTCCCAACGCCTCTTCATCCACGTACATATACGGATGGATGGAGATAAGACCATCAATGGGAGAAAGCCGCCCGAATGTCTTCTTGTACTGGATAAGTCCGTCAGCCCTTTGTTCAACAATGGCATAGGCATTCATAAGGTTTTTCTTCTTGATAAGGGCGATAGCCAATATCCAAGTAAGCCCCAGTTCGGGATTGAACTTCTTGGGCAAATCCTTGCACTTCGCAAAGGATAATGCTTCCGATAAGGTTTCTGTTTCTAAAAACATAGCAATATAGAATTTAATTGTTATTCGTTAGGAAAAGTTTCGTCATATCCGAAGGAATGCCCATATACGTTCTTGAACGTAAATGTCACTTCCTTGTATTTCTGTCCGTAAAGAGTGTCGCTTTTAGGTTCTGTGGCTCCTGAAAGGTACATAAGGACCTTTCTCTTCCTCGCTGTATCACGGTAGGCAATCTTAGAACCGGTAATGAAAGTCATAAAGTCATGGTAAGACTTATCATCCTTGGTATCATCCTCCAAGAATATCAATGTCAGTTTTATAGTTGTCTGCTTGTGTGCCGGTGTGCTGGAAATATACACCTCCGCCTTGCTTGTCTCAGCAAAATCCTCTGCATACATATTTGTAGGCTCTCCATACGAATTAAGACCTGTACATTCTTTATACCTTAAACCTGGGAAATCTATTTCCAAGTCTTTCCAACTGGCACCAAGCTCGCCATAATGCATCATATAAAACTTGTATTCATTCATGTTGTTCTATTATAATACACGCAAATATAATAATTTAAATTTATATATTAAAGCTTTACTTTAATATTTATCACTGTGATATATTTAAATCCGCTTTAATATTGAGCTTTTAATCTTAAAAGTAAAAGAATACTTGAAATATACCTTGCATTGCATAGTACTACCTCATTGCATATTAGACATACCCTATATAAATAAAGGAAAAATGTCTAATCCAAAACCCATAAAAAAGAAAGTAACATAAAGAAAAAAGTGAGCGACAGCGAACACCGCTCTCCCTTTTATTATGAATATAATGAAAGGGGCTCATACACACACTGCATAGAGAAGCATCAACGTAAAACAATAACTCGTATAAGATAATAATATTATATTACAGCTTGTGCATCTTGATTTAGATAAAATATTCGAACAATCAGAAAGAGAGAAAAAATCAGAAAAAAATAAAAAAAATGAGAGAGAGGACGGATGTTTACGGTTGCACCGGTATAGGGGGGGGAGGGGTATAGCGTTCATAGTTGGGCTGCTGTGTATTGTATTGCAACGGTTTGCGACGCTCGTTTGCTTCGTTGCATATGGCTTCAATATGCGCGATATAGGCGAATAAAGGTAAACACGATACATTGTGAAGATGAAAATATAACGCCATATAAAAGCGTTATATTGGCTTATAAACGTATGTTATGAAGCATGTATTTATTTATAATTACTTACAAAATATCATGCGTTTTATTTGGTATTTTGATAAAAAAGCGTTATCTTCGCAATGTGAAAGGAAGAAAGGTGATATATTCAAGTCCTATTCTTTTACAGGGGCAAACGTTAACGCCAAAAGCGTGTTGTTAAATGCTGAGATAAAAAGAGAGCCTTAACATTGCCGTGTTAAGACCCTCGTAAGTTGGAATACTTAAAGTAGTACTCTCCAAGAACGGAGGCAAAAATACTTCTTTAACTTCTTACTTGCAAATATTCTCCCATTTAATTTTCTTGGTTTACTGGTATTGCGATAACATTCAGTTCTTGAGTGTATAGGCTGTATCTGATATTAGTAGGCTATTAATCACGCTGTAATGAATTGAAATATTAACATTAAACATTATAGCATTATGAAAGCAATGAGTTTTTATACCGCAAATGGTTGGGCTGGTTCAAATTATGACAGCAAGTTAAGCACAAAGGAAATCGCTGCAAAGGTTAGAACCTATGCAAAGAAGAATTTCCCGGGCTTTAAGTTCTCTGTTCGCTCTGAATGGAGCATGTACGCGGATTCAATGGCGGTTGAATTAAAATCCGGTCCTTGTGTTCCTTTCGCTGAAGGATCAAGAAGCGCGGAACGTGGTTATATGTCCACAATGTCCAACGTGAAGGCATGGAAAGACGAGTTAACCCCGGAAGTATTCGCAGCGTTAAATGCTGTATCAAATTACGCTAGTTCTTTCCGTTATGATGACTCGGACGGTATGCAAGACTATTTTGACACTAATTTCTATCTGAGTATAAAAGTAAGTGATGAATATAAGGTTATAGAACCGAAGGCAAAGAAAAGCAGCGTTAAGCCTGAAAATGAGGAAGCTAAAGAAGTGGAAGCCGTGACGATTGAAGGTATAGAAGTCGTGGACTACTCCGAGAAAGCTATCGCCGTTTTTGGCGATACCAAAGCCATAAAGGGGCAATTAAAAGAGATTGGCGGACGGTTTAACCCGTCTTTAAACTACAACGGTGAAAAGCGCGCCGGATGGATATTCAGTAAGAAGCAGGCGGACAAGGTGCGGGAATTGCTCACACCTGCAAATAGCGAAAAAGAGGCGGAAATACTTAACGGGTTTACGGACGGTCATTTAATTAGCTGAATATGGTTTTGTTGGTTTTGTTATTCGGTGCCGTGATATTCATTTCCGGCGCCGACAGGGATAAGCTACGCGAATTTATAAACAAGAGTGATGAATCAGATAAATTTTAAAGATATGAAAGAATATAAGTTAACAGTAGAGTTTCACAATGGGGCGCGTTATTGCTATTACGGCAAGACAAAGAAAGAAGCGTTAGCAGCGTTTAAAAAATCGTTTGGCAGCTTTAAAGGCTTCGTAAAAAAAGAGTGGACGATAGAACAAGATTAACCAATGTAGGAAGGCGGAGCAACACCGCCACCGGGAACTATTTATTAACTTAAACAATAAAGAATATGAATTCATTAAAGAAAATTTCATTTGATTATTTCAACGGACAAATAATAACATTCGAAAAAGTGAACAATTACGTACAGAAACTATGGCTTGATGGCAACGAGTTTAGCCAAATAGTGAAAAAAATAATCAATACTGAATTAATGATTAAGGCAGTAAAACAGTGCAAAGAATTTATTATAGCTTGCATTGATATAGATATAGATAGCAAAGAAAATACAATGCAAATAATATACGGTTTTATCGATTATTTACAATGCATATATGACAGATTAGAAAAACTATGTAAGCAATCAGGGCAAACGGCCGTACTTGAATGTGAAATTTGAATAGAAATATATTGCCACAATTAGCATAGATACATTGTTGGGGCTTTTGCCAACATATCATCTTATGACACCCCGGCAGTAATACGGCTGCCGGGTAGGCGATAGGTAAGAATGAACGAATAAATTTAATTAAGGAGGAAATAATATGTTCATGATTTGCGTCTTGATTTGGTTAGCTGTTGGAGTAGGTAAGGAGCTGACAGGAAATAACGGTTTTTAATCCGAATTATCCGCCAAAGGTTCAACGCCTTGCAAGTGGTGCAAGTTCCATGGGCGGAACTATTATTTATAATTAAATGATTGAATTATGAAACAAATTGCAATTTTGGCTTTATTATCATTGAGCCTATCATCATGTAGTGAATACTTCGATAAACAACATAATGATAATGAACTAAAGAAAAAGTATTCTTTCGCATTAAATTACTATGTTGAAAGATTGTCCGAAACCGGAAATGAAATGGCTAAAATTAGCTATTATAATTGTCCGTTATTTGAATCATATAGAGATAGTGTGAACAAATACACAAGACTTTTAAATGAACTTGATTACTAACTTAAAAACAAAAGAATATGGGAACGAACAAACAACTAAGTATTAAGCAAATAATTTGCTATAACATTATAGCAGCCGAAAAAGTTGCCGGGGATGTGTGTCAAGGTCTTGCCATCAAGCTGGCGAAAGCGTTTATATACGATAGCCGTGATATTGATGCCGATGAAATCTCATACATTAGCCAACAATGCGAAATTGCGCTTCAAAATATATCCGAATTAGGGCTTACAGAAGCCAAGAACAACGAAACGAATAATATAATAGCGAATTTAATCTAAGGAGGGGAAATTTATGAAAGTAGTAGAATATGGTCGTGTATCCACTGACAAACAAACATTGGAGCAACAAAACAGAACCGTCCAAGAATGGTTGAAAAGAAACGGTTTAAAATCTGACATTGTGATAACGGAAGAAGGAATATCTGGCGGTGTAACCTATAAGAAACGGAAATTAGGCACTGATGTACTTCCGTTGCTGGAGACTGGAGATATGCTAATAGTAGCCGAAATTTCTCGTTTAGGACGATCTATGAGCGATTTAAACAAACTCATCAATGATGAACTAAAACCGCGTAAAATACGTCTTGTAATCGTCCAAATGGGCATTGATTTGAATTGTGGCATGATAAAAGCGATGGACGAAATGATTTTGTTTGCCTTTTCTTTTGCTGCCCAACTGGAAAAAGAACTTATACAGGAACGAACTAAATCAGCATTGGAAGTAAAGAAAAAACAAATTGAGGAAAACGGTTATTTTATTTCCAAAGCTGGAAACAAATGCACCTCTTTAGGTGGAACAACCACCGGACAGGCGAAAGGCGGTAAGGTGAACGGGGAAAAAAGAAGAAAGGAAGCGATGAACGATGAAAAGAACAATATGATAGCCGCCATGTTGGAGGGGTGCAATACTCCGCAAGATATTGACAAGGTAGTTGAACGACTGAACGCAAGAGGCATTCGCACACATAGTGGCTTAGAATTTACCCGAAATCGCTTAACCGCGCTCAGAACGAAAATAAACAGGCGTGCGGAATATGCACAAAGCGTATTATCTGAATGAATGTTTAAAAACATGCCTTCTTTATTAATGTAATATTTTGCATTGTCAAGATAAACATTTATATTTGCAGTATCAAATAACACAATAGAACCGGCGGCAACGGATAAGCGGCATTAAGCAATGAGAACGTATTTTGCGAACTTTAAGGCCAATAACGGCACGAGTCTTATGGAACCGATTACAGGTACTAACAAATCGGTGTTAATAAAAGATATTAGGCATATTGCGGAGGCTAACCGCTTTGCCGGAAATGAATGTAGTTGGTCCGTGTTCATCAAAGAGGGTGACAACTATATAAGCATCGCCCGTGGAGGTATGTGGCCGGATGGTTCTAGATGGCGGGACAATACGCCTGAGATACTATAATTTGGTAACTATAAACAAAAATAGGGCAGCGAAAAAATCGCTACCCTAAATGTTGAATTGTGATTTAAGTCACAATGACATTTTTAATGTCGTTTCAATCCACGCCCGAAGGCGACTAATATCATTTCTGATATGCGGTGCAAAGGTACGTGTTTTTGAATTAAGAAACAAGCAATTTTCAATTTTATAAAATATAAGATTATGAAAATTTTTAATTCATTAGATATAAATTTTCGCAGAGCATTCAAGCAGGCTGCAAAACGAGGTATCGTTAAGTTCACGGTTGAAGGGATTAAAGACGATCCTGATTCAATCTATCCGATGTTTGAAGTTTCGAATAATCATGTCACTTACTATTCCGTGCAGAGACAAGAGAGTGTTTGTATAACTGACAAGGAATTAAAAGCTGTTATCTACTAATGAAAAAAGAAAATCCGAAATATCCAGGTATATACCTTGCTGAAAACATTATTGATTACCATGGCCAGATAGGGATTATTCGCCTATCTTTCCCTCGTTGTTTTATTTGGTTCGACCAAGATGCCGATAGTATATACTGTAGCTATGATGAATTTAAAGATAGAATTGCCCACATAAATTGGCTTGATCCATCTAACAGCGGAAGCAATAGAGATAAGGAATTAGCATTGATTGAGATGTGGAATTTCTTGTGTGAAGAAGAAAGAGAGGAAGAGAGGTTATATGGAGAACTTGAATGAGAGAGAACGAATCGGTAAGCGTATTGCCGAGCTCAGAAAGCAAAAGGGATTGTCCCAAGCGAGATTGGCAGAGCTGGTCAGTATAAACCAGGGTCACATAGCACGAATAGAACTTGGTAAATATAGTACAGGTATAGATATCCTTGCAAAGATAGGGTATGCACTAGGTTGCAGGATTGATTTTATAGAAAACTAAAAAAATGAAAACATTAGAAGAACTCAGAGACTTTATCAACCGAGAAATAAACTTTGTGTCTTTGGATATAATTTTTAAAGTCGTTGATTTAGTCATAGCTGAAAACGGATGGACCGATGAACGTCCCAGTTCTCAATACGGTATATGCAATGATGGTGTGCGTATCCTTTTCTTTGATTTGGAAATGGTTGCTGTAATCAATGCCATTGACGACTCAGTTTAAAACAAACAGTTTCAGCAAGTAGGGCTGTATAACTCTTGCTGAAACTGTTCTTCCAATTCAGGTGTTAAAGTCTAATCTTACTTTCTAGCAAATCAAATCCTTTTTCCACTTCGGAATTAAGAACTTTCGCATAAACTTGTGTAGTGCGAATGTTTGTGTGTCCAAGCATTTTGGCAACAATTTCAATAGGCACACCATTGTTCAGGGCAAAAACGGCAAAAGTATGTCGCCCCATATGTGTGGTTATATTCTTATCAATACCTGCGTATTGAGCGACCACCTTTAATGAGACATTATATTTTTGATTGGATATGATAGGTAGCTTATAGTCATACTTCTTCAATATTTCGATTGCCGGAGTAAGAAGCACTATTTTATAATCCTCATTGGTCTTTTTTCTTCTGTCGGATACAATATATTTCCCATTCCTTTCCTCGACATCCTTTTCAAAATTGAATTTCTCAAAATCAGCATACGCAAGTCCAGTGTAGCATTGAAAAAGAAATAAATCACGTATCCGGTCTATTGATGGCATATTAATTTTACAAGTACGGATCATTTTTAGTTCTTCTTCTGTAAGATATTTCCGCTTCTCAAATCTTCCGCGTTCAAAATGCAAACCAACATAAGGGTCTTCATTCAATAAACCGAACTTCATTGCCTCATGCAAATAACGCTTTAAGCGTTTATGATAGTTATAGATTGTAGGTTGAGAAATCTCCTGTTGATGCAGGAATTCATCGTAAAGCGTTATATTCGCTTTTGTCAGGTCATCCATGTAATTTAGCTTTCCGAACTTTTCTAACGATTGTAGCAAAGTTCTATGCTGTTTTCGCGTGCTTTCCTCAATGTCTGTCCTATCCTCTATTCTTGTGCGAACAAAATCAATAAACGAATCCGAATGGTTGGATTTCTCCAAGAACGCGTTAAGTTTTTCAAAGTCGAATTGCTGGTCATTTCTAAACAAATCAAGAATAAAATCATTTAATTTGCTCATCATACCATCAAGCATCGCATTTAACTGGATTGAGTGTACGGAATTAACTACCTTCTTTTTTTCATTCCATTGGTCAGCGTATAGTTTCACTGATGTCCCAATCCATTTCCGTTTACCTTCTGATGTTACTTCAATCTGAACCAGACCTTTTTTGTTTCTTGTGGCGACATGCTTTCTGTCGAACACAAACCTCATTGTTGGATACTTCATACTTTTTGTTTTTTAATGTGAATCACTGGTTGTAATCGAACAGAATCACGAATTTTCATGTATACTGTTAAATAATGCATGTATTGGTTTAATAAATAAAAAAACAGTATTTATTCTATTTGGTATCATGTTTTTGGGTATCATTTGATACCTTTGATACTTTATCGGTATCAAAAATAATACGTTTGATGCATTACTGTGCATGATTGTGCACTAATAAACGTTAATAAAAACGAGTTGTAAATGCTTATATTCCAATATATTACATTGTAATTAGCTGATATACAATAAAAAAGGCGATTACCGAAGTAACCGCCTTTAGTGATTCCGCTGCGATTCGAACGCAGGACCCACGCCTTAGAAGGGCGTTGCTCTATCCAGCTGAGCTACGGAACCATCCTTGTTTGCGGGTGCAAAGATAATAGCTTTTATCAAAAGTTCCAAAAATCTTAGCAACTATTTTCGCTCATAACTTATTTTTTTCTATTTAGCATTCCAATAAAAGGAATAAAACAACAAACATGAAAGACGTAAACCATTATGCTTGAGTCTATTCCAATCCATTCTGTCAAATTAGTATATAGTAGCGAAGAGAAGAACTGAACAATAAAAAACAAAATAACAAAGTAATCGGCAAAGCGAATAAACAAGAAAGTCATTCCTCGAATTATATCTCTGTCATTACGCAAACGCCCGGAAGTATAGCCAAAAACTACTCCTGACAAACCTATTCCGAATGAAATAAGATAATATATGCCTTGCTGAAAAGGTGAATTTCCTAAGGAGCCGGTAATACTTCGCAATATTGTCCAAGGAGCAAAAGTAGTCATGATGATTGTCAACGAATAGATAAATAAAATACAAGCAGAAAACAGTAGGGCACGCTTTTCTTTTCGCGTTAACTGCTTTCCTCTTTTCAAAATCCTGCCAATGGCATTAACCATGCCGCTATAAGAAGCTATTCCAAGGCCAAAGAGTAAAATCATTATAATTCCCAAAGCGGGAGTCTTAACATAATTACTTGTAATATGTCTAAGCTCCCAGCGGATACCTTCCGGACTAAGCAGACTTTGCACTGTGCCAAGCCCGTAAATACTGCCTATCCATGAGACTAATGCCACTATTACTGTCAATAAAAAGAAGAATGTAGCTACATGGGGAAAATAGTAATTATTCTTCATCCGGCTCTAAATTATCAATATCAATAATACGCAACTCTAAAGCGCGCGTTACAAGACGACATGCATTGACACCGCTTCGCTCATTAATAGTAAACAAGCGATTAATAAGATCGTTTTGCCGCTTTTCTATTGATTTTACACCGAAAGGCATACCTTTTAGATTTGTAATCATTTCTTTGGTATACCCTAGTGCCAAATGTCGAAGAAGACGTTCGTCATATTCATCAATATCATAATTGATGATAGCTTCCTGCCGGCGTTGTTCTTGCGCGACAGATTGTTTGAAACGTTCTATTATTTTTTCGAGTATGGGATAATTAAACACAAGTTTCTTACCATCCATTACGGCTTGCACATCGGTCGCCGTCAGAAGCTCGCCTGTTTTGAGAATAATACCATCTGCACCGGCATTCAAAACATCTACCCAAAGCTTTTCATTCAACACCTCACCTGTGAATATAAGTACTTTTATTTCAGGGTGATTCTTCCGTAAAGAAGAACATATATCTACACCTATGGTAGTGGAACCACCCAATCCTAAATCGAGTAATACCATGTCAGGAGTATGTACTTTAAGAAGTTCCCAAAATTCATTTTCAGTCATAGCTGTACCAATCACCTCGGCATTAGGAATTTCATGTCTGAAAATCTCTTCAGTACCTTTTAATTCTAACTTAACGTCTTCAACAATTATAACTTTAAATTTCTTGCTTTCCATATTATCTTGATTTATTATATTTCATTATTTTGTTATCTTGCAGGAATAGTAAACCATATCATAAAACCTCCATTGCTTACCGGCTGGGCATTAATACGACAGCCACGCCTGCCTGCAAACTCGTCATGTTCACGAATTACCTGCTTGCATATTAGATATTCCGTACCTGTCAGAACTCCTTCGCTACCACGTTTCATTCGTGATAAATGCGGATAGAATAATTGATTCAGTTCTTCTTGAGTTTTATCGCGACGTTTATCTATAAAGTCGAACCTGGCAAAGTCTGTGTCCTTATATATATGTAAATACAGTCTTCCGTCAACCTCATAAGACAAGGCTTCATCTATTAAATTTTCAAGCATATATTTTAATTGAATCATATCTCCAAGCATTGAAACATTTTCCACCTCTATTTTTAGTTCTACTTTACAAAAAAAACGTTTTCCCACACGTTTCATGTAGCGTTCTGCATAATCAGCTAAATCCTGGGCCTTTACAATACTGCGTTTAAAAGTTATTTCTTCTAATTGTCGAGCAGCACAGGAACTTAATATTGTAAAAATATCTTTGTAATAACTAATCAGCTCACTTACAGTCTCTATTTGTCTTCTTTCGTTCTCACGAACCGGTTCATTGTTTAGTTTGTCGATAATCTGCTTTATTTTATTAGGATAATAAATTGTTTCATGCTTAATGGTGGACAAACAGTTGTCCAAAACTAAATTCTGTACATGAAGCTGGTTTTCTTCACGGATAGCCCGGCGAGCATCGTCTTGAGCCGTCTCTATATCACGATATTTTTGTGCCATCAGCACCACCGCATTATAAGCGATTATAGCAACATATCCGGCTACTAACTCTACCATTAAGCGGTCATCTTCGCGCTCGCTATCAAAAGAACATCTTAAAGCCAGTACACCGGTGCAACGATTTTCTCCTCCGGTTTCTACCCACAAAGGAAGGCATTTAATACGATTTTTTTCCGTCCAATATACAGTCTGTGTCTCAAAACAACGTGTTATAAGTTCACGCATATCCTCATTTCCCTCATCCGATAAAGAAAAACTGCATTTCAAGTTATGACTGTCTTCACTATAAACGGCTATGCCAAGTACATCAATGGCAATTAATTCATTTATTCCCTCAAACATGGCATTAACCAAACTTTCCGCAATATCTTTATCGGTCTGTTCGTTCAGCAACGATCCTGTAAAAACCTGTTGATTAATCTCAAGTACCTGCTCCAAATTATACCGGTACAGCAAACGATGGCGAAAATAAAGCAAATAATAACCTGTCAGTAACAGCAGCAATATGACAATACAAAGAATAATAGCGACAATCTTATTATTTGCCGACAGTTGCATCTGCCGGCAATATTCCTCAAGAGAGGTGTCTTCACTTATCTGTTTATAAAGCGCAGTATATGCATTGTTATTGTATCGATAAGCATCTAAATGACCCAACGCCAAAAATGCCACTGCTGATTCATTACGTACGTCCAACATGGTATAATAATCCGTGTCAAAATGATTGTTGAACCACTCCAGTTCGGCTGCTGTCCCTTCTCCTTCCAATCTCAATAAAGGTGCTGTTTGATGAGAATACTGTTTATAGTGGGCATTCAGGCAAAATAATGCGCTGTCAGCATATGATAAGGCTTGTTGATAAAGTCCTTCGATATTGCAATTGTATACATCATAAGCATAATTATTTGCTGCCGTTAACCATTTGTCATAGCATTGGACGGAGTCTTCCGGTGTCATTGTTTCCTGGCGCTCCAAATGATTCTCTCCACAACTGCTCAATAGCGATAGAGTAGATATAAGAATCAACATCAGTATTTTCCGTATTCCTTTGGGGAGGCGAAAATAAAAGCGACTGCCTCTGCCCGGTTCACTTTCAATATTAAATGTGCATATTCGAAAGATGTCGTTCGTTTTTCTATATTTATCGATAATGCCTTTACAATTCATCAGTCCGAACCCATGTCCTTTATTCTTTTGAAGTTCTGCTGCATTCTTGGTACTTTGTAAACCAATTTTTCCGGAATCATATACTTTTTCACTCAATATTCGTTCTTTGTCTTCTACAGAAAGCCCCAAACCATTATCTTGAATAGATATTTCTACATAATTTTCGTTTTCTTCTGCATACACAGAAATTTTCCCTCCTTGTTGGGTATACTTACGGGCATTTTCCATTAGAGTGTTAATCATAAAGAGTGTTAGTGCCTTATCTGCCTTTACTATGGCTTCGGTAGGTATTATCGTCAATGTCTGTTGCTTCATTTCGAAGGTCTTTCTTCCTTTGACTAAGACCTTAAACAGGTCATTTAATTCAAAATTTTCAATACTTAAACTAAGTGTTCCTTGTTTCATCTTTATCCATAAAGCTAGGATGTCGTTATACTCGTTGATACGGGTTATCAATTCATCTATATAATGATATTTGCTTTTCTTAATATCTTCATTGTCAATATAATTATTCACTGTAAGCTTATGCGTCTCATTAATAATACGGTCGATATAAGGCATGATACCCATAACAATGAAGAGACATGCTTTCTTTACCAGATTTTGCCGTTTGTTTTCTGCCAAATGTTGTTCGTGTATATATTGTTCTTTTTCCAGCCGTTTGCGTTCATCTCCCAATGAAATAAAAGCCAGTCCGTTTTCCAATGTCCATGATATATAAGGAATTATAACCTTCATCAAAGCTTTATCATCCTTTTTCATTTTCTGTGAAGAATACAAGTTTATTTCTCCTAACGGTTGTTCTTTGTTGGGGACACTTAGAATAAACCGAGTACAACTGCCATCATACTGTATCGGTTGTTTCGTTTCATTTTCGTAAACGACAATTTGCAATAGCGATGCTCCTATCAACTGCAGAATATCTTCACCTACTGCAGTGTGCATGGCACTTATGACATCATCCACTTCATTTGCATCCGAAGGTACGGAAGCTGTAATCTTTCTGCAAATATCGAGAGTACGTTTCAACTTGGCAATATATAACGTATTGCGAACTTTCCATTGTCTGTTTAGTATCCAGAACAGCACAATCAGTACTATAATTCCGATAATGACAACAGCCAATAAGCCAGTTAATTGCTCGGATTCCTTTTCTAATGCAATATAGCGGCTTTCCAGTTCTTTGTCTTGTCGTGTATAATCAAGTATATCAAGATAAATATTTCTGTTATAATCAGATTCCGGTTTCATTCCCAGGGCAGCATAAGTTACACTAAGTTGTTCACGAAAGCGGGCAATCCATTCGGGAACCGTTTTGATACCATCATCATTAATCCATTGAAGTTCGATGGAAGTGGATGCCATGGGAACATAAGGGCGAAGACGATCTGTCGTATCTGTACAATGATAAAATTTCTCATGATGGCGGTTCACATATCCTAAAGCCTCAGATAGATAACTTAATGCTTCCTCATACCTTCCTTGCTCATTACAACAGGAGGCCAAAGTGCGATAAGTTCCTGATATCTGATATAAATCTCCATAGGTTTTAAATAATTGTAGAGCATTTTCGGCAAAAGACATCACCAATTCTTCCCATGGTAAATCTTCTGTATTAATGCCTCTCATCACACTGGGACGGCGTGCCATCAACAAATCATAATTCTTTCTCTCTTTCAGTAATTCCGCCATTGCTTGCGAAGCATTAGCTTCAAAGTATACATATCCTAAATCATGACTGATGCGCAAACAATCCACTAAGTAATTAAACTCGCCCAATACAACTTCCTCTTGTGTAGGTGCTTCATACATACCTCCCGAACCTTTCATGTAATAATAATAGAGCAGTTGTGCCGTGTCGCGCTCCAGTCCTTCGTCTACTTTAATTTCATTTATGGCCTCCAAAGACTGCTGTTCTTGCTGTAAATAATAATAGTAGATGGCTGATGCAATCGAGAACTCGGAATGTGCATAGTTCAAACGTTCTAATATCGTAGGATCGGTGATGGCAGAACGATCATCGTTAATACGCTTCATACGGCGTAAGGCACTGTTACGGTAATCATAAAATTCTTTATTCATGGCGGTACGCTGGCAAATCTTCATCATGCCAATGTCAGCTATCAGACACTCAAGTTCATTTGTCGTTGTTTCGTATACTTGTTGAAAGAACTTTTCAGCCGTTTCAAAATCCATGTGAATAAAGGCACAAAATCCTATATTATTCAGTGCTTCGGCACGCAAGGAAGAATTGTTCAAAGAAAAACGATATGCTTCATGGGCAGCTTTGCAAGAAGCCTTCAAATCTTTGTAACGCACTTTATAAGCAACTTGATTAAGTGAGTCGGCCCGAAGGTATAAAGAAGCATCTTTTTCGTTTTCACACGAGAAGAAACTTCCTGTGACTGTCAATATACTTGCACAAATAAGCAATAAACGCATTTTCTTCATTGGATATTTTTTCTCTAGGTTATAAGCAGCAAACAAAAATACAAAAATTCCGATTATTCCATAAATTAAAAACGAATAAGTATCAATGAAAAAGAGATTAATCTTTCAAGAAATAGAGATGATAAAAAAATAGGGGACTGTGAATTTCATGGCAAATCATAAAACTAAAAAAGCTATCCGGTTATGGACAGCTTTTCTTTGTGCTCAAATAATCATGAAATTACTTTTTAGCTTCTTCCAAAGAAGCCTTTCTAAACTCTTTCAGTAATTTTTCCAGCTCTAAAGAAGCTTTGCGTGCACGTGTACCTGCAGCTTTATTACCTTTTTCTGTTTGCAATTCAGCATCCATAAAGAATGCATTGCTTAATTCCTTGATTTTTGCAACTAATTCGTTCATCTTACTATTTATTTATTAATTATTAAATCGGATTCAAATTAAATCCTTTTTTGTTAGAATACGCTTTAACATGCTTGTTTTTTACAGTTTTTCAACATTTTTAGCTGAAAAGATAGACGATGATACCTGTTATACACACATACACCAATGCATAAGGAATGGCAGCTTTTAATATTTCTCCTTCTTTCCCTTGTTGGTTTCCGGCGGAAGTAGCGATTGCAATGCTCTGAGGCGAAATTATTTTCCCTCCTGTTGCTCCTACGGTATTTGCAGCCGATAACCAATCGGGACTTACCTGAATATGTCCGGCAACACTAGCTTGTAATTTACCGAATAGGATATTGGAAGAGGTATCACTACCTGTAATAAATGTGCCCAAGCAACCGATTATCGGTGCAAAAAAGGGATAAAGATTTCCGGTAATAGTCGCAAGTGCAGTAGCTATTACGGATATCATACCGGAAGTATCCATGACAGTGGACAGGCTTACCAGACAAATCACTGTTATAAATGTCTTTTCCAATTGTTTCACCGTTTTCCAAAGTACAACGAACAGTTCCTTGACAGTTGCTCCCTGGATAAGGCCACCTGCAAATGTACCCACAAAAAGCAAAACGCCTGCATGGGTCAGCCACGAAATCGTATAATTCACTGTCGACATATTTATAGGAAGACTGATGTGTGTTACCCAATTATTCTCCAATGTGTTTCTCAGTCCCGGAAATAATGGGCTTGTCACAATTATCAATAAAAGAATAAAGAGATAGATGCTCCACGCCTTGAATATATCCTTACTTTTTAAAATGTTTCTCTGATTCTTTTCTTCTTTTGTTGCAGTCAGTTTACCATATAAAATAATAACAATAATGGACAATATACTTCCAATGATAGCAGGAGATTCAGCACCCATATAACGTGCTGCTATATATTGACTCCCCAAAGAAACACTGCCTACCAATAGTGTTAATAATACGTTTTTAGGTAGTGATTTTAATTTAGGATTTGTAAGAAAGAGTAATATTAATGGAATTAAAAACATCAAGACTGAAAGTTGGAGGACAACATTTGTGCTTAATGTTTGTACATTCAGGCTTGTTTCTTTGGCAAGTACAAGTACTGGTGTGCCAATAGCGCCGAAAGCTGTGGCTACACTGTTGGCAATCAGACTGACTGTTGCCGAAAAGATTGGTTTAAATCCTAAACTAATCAGAATGGCAGCAGGAATGGCTACGGCTGTTCCAAATCCGGCCATAGCCTCTAGCAATCCTCCGAATCCCCATGTAAGCAATAACACCTGAATGCTTTTATCAGTTGAGATAGAAGAAAACTGTTGTTTAATAATTTCCATTTTTTCAGTTTTAAGCAAAACGTTGTAACTGAATATAGCCATCAGGATAATAATCAAAATAGGTGAAACTGCTTTCATGGCTCCATAAAGAAAGGAGAATAATAAATCATCCAAAGGGAAATGAAACCCGAAAAAGGCAATTAGCATGGTAACTACTAAAGATATAATGCTGCTTTTATCACCTGACATTTTAAAAAATGCCATTAGTACTATCAGTGATAATACGGGAACTATGGCTATAATCAGATTCATATAGTTAATGGTGGCTTAAAATTACTACAAAATAACAGTTCATATAAAGTTAAAGTTCATGTTAAAGGAAAACAATTAACAACAATTCATAGAAAGACGGTATAACAAAGTGGACGATTTAAGGATGAAGCAAATAATGTTTATAGAGTAAATATATAGCTTACCGGAAATCAGGCTGCGATTGCTTAACCACGGCCGTGGTTAAGCCTACCCACCTGGGTGGTTAGAGTTAGTCACGACTGTGGTTAATGTTAGCCACGACCGTGGTTAATAGAAAGTTTGCTTTCATTAATAAAGAAACGGCAATATTGTACGCTGATGGAGTACTTATACAGTCAATCAGGACTTAAGTGATTATATATGCTATAAATGTAAGCATCCGAGAGTCTGTGCAAAAACTACTTTTGGAAGACCGATGAATATAGCCACGAGGATGTAAATACAAAACCAGAACATAAGCGACTAATAATATGGTAATCAAAATAGTATTAAACAAGGACGATGTTGAATGCTTCAATGTAATTGTTGCAAAATCTGCTCCATGCTCGTTTCGGGTACGGTTGCTCAGTTCATGATCGTAGAACATACTCGAAATAGGTGCTCGCCAATCGTAAATTATGGTTGCTCGGCTTTCAGTGTTGTGAAAGGTATGAATGCTGACCCGACATGGGAACGTATTGGGGCAACCATTCATCTGGTAGACTCACTCACATCCGGTCTGCTGGCAAAGAGTAGGAATATAGACCTGCATATATACCGATACATTGGATATTGCAGTCAGCTTTTCAGTGATGCAGGAACTTGCCGAATGGCTCTCTTTAAAGGAAGTATACTGATAAGAATCTGGTTCAGACAGAAGAAGAGTGCATCGAATGGCACGTCATTTACGAAGATGAGGACAGGAACACGTGGAAGTTCGACATGATTCATAAAAGTAACTGCTGCCATTACGAACTGACTTACTCCTGAAATCAAGAACACTATCCTTCAAATTAAATTCGATGTGCCGGACGGTGTGCAGATTCCCGGCATAGAAATCTATCATGTTGTTTTCGTGGGTGGAGTTTGCAATTACGAAGAACTGAAATAATGGAGAAAAACCAATCTGCTGACAAATAGCTTGGATTGGTTACCGTAACCAATAGAGAATATCACATCCGGAAGAAGTTCACGACCATTTTTCCCGGAGTCCTTTTCCGGATAATATGGAAGTTTGGCTATGACATCATTCAGCCATTCCCTTGGGTTAATTTCCTGTGCTTTACAGGTAGCTAATAGTGAGCATATGATTGCTGTATTTTCAGCTGCCTCGTGGTTACCACAAAAGAGGAAGTTCTTTCTGGACAAAGTAAGTGGTCTAATCGCATTCTCCGCCAGATTATTATCGATTTTCAGATTTCCATCTTTCAGGTAATTCTTCATTCTTGGCCAAAGAGGATAAGTATAGGTAATAGCTTGTCCCATACGACCTCTTGGTGGTGCTTTGCCGTAAGTCTGTTCCATCTATTTTTCAAAGGAGTCAAGTATGGGTGTTGCCAAACGCTGACGGAGCTCACATCGTCCCCGAGCATCGAGTTTCCCGGCATCTGCTATCTGCTCAATATGATATAATTCCTGTATTTGTTTAAGGGCATATTCAGCAAGTGATCTATTTTCATCCAGTGCCAGCTCCATATGTCTTCTGATATGGGCCAGACAGACAATAAGGCACACGTCCTTAGTACCCTCAAACGCATTGTAGGCATTGTATCCGTCACTTTGAAGATATCCTTTGAAGTCCTTTAATAAATTTCTGATTGTCTGTCCGGATCGGGAACTGTCATCATAATGGAAGATGACCGGTTTTTCCATAACTGCCCTGACCATCCATAAATACTCCTTATCGTTTTTTCCCTTTCCTTTGTTGATGACCCGTACTGTGGTTTCGTCGACCTGAACATATCCGCTGCCCGTTACGAGCTTTACTAATTCCGAATAAAGAGGACTTAATAACTCACATACCGGCTTAAACCACCCGCTTAAAGTACTTTCCGTCAGTCGTACACCCAAATGTCTGTATTCCTTTACCTGACGGTAAAAGGGAACATGATATTCATATTTCTGCAGAAGTATTTCGGCTGGCAAGGAAGGTCCTGCCGGACATTTGTATATAGGGAAGGTGGAAGCGGTGCTATTATGACACCGCTTTCACCCTCTTTGGGAAGACTTAAATTATTTTTGAGTCCGTATTTGGGACGTACTGTCTCTTTGACATACAGCTTTCCCGGTTCAAATTCAAGCGTACGTGTGCGCTCTTCACCTATACGACGATATCGATTCAGATCCACATTATCAGGTTCGACAATGACTTCCACAACGGGCAGCCCCTCTAACAGTTCCCGATTACAGCGGGATTCTTTTTTCTTTCCGTCCGGTTTACATGTCCCGGTGCCTACGCCAGTCTCCACAAGATCCGTTTCCTCTTGCCTGGGATTAACCAAGGTATCAAACAAGGCAAGCCGGTTGGGATCCAAGGATGCCGGCTTTTCACTCTTTCTGCCGAAAAGCTGTCTGTTTAACCAGACTACTTGCGACAGGAGTTCCTGTACTTTTTGCTGCAGTTCTCCCGTCTGTTTCATAAGTTTCTGATTTGATTCTACAAGGGTACGATTTGTCTCCGGAAGCCCTTTTATTTGCTCCTGTTGATTCTTGATTATTAGTTCCATCGTATCTGTATGAATCATTCTTTTTAGTATCTTATTATAATGTAAAGATACTGAAAATCGTACAGCTATACAAGTTTAGGAAGCTCTTTTTAATCAATAAAATCCTTCTTTTCGACCGGCTTTAAGACGTTTGAGTCTATCACTCGGATTATCGGTTATGCCTTCCACCATCACTACTAAATCACGCCATTCCATGGGATAGGAACGGCTTTCACTATCATAGGAAGGAAGTCTGAAGGTACCTTCCTCAAGGCGTTTTATGTATAACACCATACCTCCGTCTTCGGCATGCAGAAGTTTCATGGTTGTTCTGCTTCGGTTGACAAAGATAAACACATCGCCAAGTCGAACGTCATATCCCATTTTATCATGAACAAGCCCACAAAGAGAATTTATTCCTTTGCGCATATCTGTCTTCCCGGGGCACAGGAAGTAGCGCATCGTATCATTCAGGCAGAACATGGCTACATAATTTACTGATCAGGCCATAAATAATCTCCGGATTACTTAGGATGTTGAGGTGGGTCTTTATGCCGGATGGAAGTTCTATGGTTACATGCCTGTCACCACATGATGAAGTGGGAATGGCAGGAGTATGATTAATATTAAGAGGGATAAACGAATCACCTGTAGGTTCGGTGTGTTTGGTATATGGGTGACTCAATCCATATTTCTTCTTCCAATAATGAAAACAGGAAGCAGGATACGATTCATTATCACAGAAATCCTTTATGGTTAGTCTGCTGGACTGTTGGCGCTGATATAGCGCTAAAAACTCTTCTTTACTCATTGATCGTTTCATAACTACGTTTTTGATCGCAAAGTAATAGAAGAGTTTTTAGGTCTACAATGTGTACTTTAGCGGATGCTTACGTCAAACTTAACTCTTCTGCAAGTTATAATGTTAGTATCTCTGTTTAATGTTCTATATGCTGGAAGAGTTTTGTATTTAAAACGATTTATTAAATATTCATTAAGTTCTATGCATATGACATTGATGTTTTTATTATCAGATTCATTCAGTTTCATATATTCTATTTTATAGTTTTAATTCTTTTATAGATTGGAATTAGTAAATGTTAATCCTCCAACTTTTTAAACTGAGCTATCATATTTCAATATTTTAGTGTTGAGGTATAAAATCAAAAGAACCCTGACCTAAGCCAGAGTCCTTTTTTTGATATGATGAGCCGCACGCTTGCGGGAAGTATTTGCAAATATAGGAAAAGATTCTGACTTTTCATAAAATGATCGATTAAATTTTTATTTTACGCTATATTTTTTTTAAACCACACTTCATTTCTTGGTTTTTATGAACATATCCCTTTATATTATCTTTCTTACTTCATTCGAAATAGTTTATTATCTTCATTTATTTGGTATTTTTCGTACAAATATTATATCATTTTTATTCTTAACATAATTAATTATATTAAGAATAAAATTTATTTTTAGAGAAAAAATATGAAGGTATTGAAAGTTTGTATTGTTGAATAAAGAAAGCCACTATAATCATCTACTTTTATGTTGTTATTATATGCAGGAAGTGAAATTGGATATATTTCCACGAAATAATATACTATAGATATTAAGTATATTGTGAGTGTATTCTCTTTTGAGTGATTTGTAAATATTTGAATTTAAACAGCTTCAATTGTATTATCATTTATTAAATATTTGTGATAATTATTCTATCTTAAAAAATACTTTTTCGCTATCAATTTCTCTATTTAATATACTTTTATTTCATTTGCAGTGAACATTTCTTCTTCTTTATATGTTATCATAATGTGTTTTTCATAGTATTAGATTAAAGGTTGAAGATTGCAATCGGCTTGAGAGAAGTAGTTGCATCTGAAGTAGAAGCGTCTACTATAAAAATATGAAAAGACTGTCTTTGTAAATGAAGACAGTCTTTTCATATTTTTATTTGCTATTTTTCTTTAGATCGAACTGAATGCCAGGGAATAGCGTTTATAGTCGACAAATCCTTTTCTGCTTCTATCAGGCTACTGATGATATAATCTCTAGCACTAGGATTTTGGAACGGATACAATTCAAATTCAGGTAATACAGATACAAAATGTTCCATAATTTCAGCCTGAATGGATTCGTAGCTAGGCCAGTTCTTATTGATGGAGAAACAATAGATCTGCATTGGTAGCCCGTTTTCAGTTGGAGCCAGTGTGCGTACCATGAACAATAGATCTTTGCTGATGAAAGGATGTCGTCTAAGATACATAGTCATATAGGCTCGAAGTAACCCTACATTTGTATCTATGGTACCATTTACTAAACCGTCTGGATTTTCTGTGTTTGCTATTTTGTCTTCAGTTGCTTGTTTCTGTTTGATAGTGATGAATTGTGATAGTTCGACATCAAATCCTTTCATCTTTTCTAAAAACTCTGATGTGCATGGTTTTATATAATCTAATTTCAAAGTATATTCGCGCATGATACGTCGTCCACCAGATTCAGTCATACCACGCCAGTTAATGAAAGAGCCCGAAACTAATGAGTAGGGGGGGATTGTAACAGTGGTATTATCGAAGTTTTGAATCTTTACAATATTCAAGGTGATGTCTGTAACAATACCGTTAACATTGTTTTGTGGCATTTCAATCCAGTCACCAATGCGGATCATATCATTTTCAGAGAGTAATACACCGGCAACAAATCCTAGAATGGTGTCTTTGAAAATCAACATAAGTACAGCCGCAAAGGCTCCTAATCCTGTAATCAAATTGAGAGGTGACTTATTTATCAGAATAGAAATAATTATAATAATAGCAATACAAGAAAAAATGACTTGAAAGATTTGTATGAACCCCTTCATCGGTTTATTTTGTAATTGCTCTTTGCTCATTAGTACATCTCCAACTGAGTTCAGAATTGCATTGACAGAGAAAAGTAAAGCGATAAAGAAATAAATCCATGTAATCTTTTCACTCACAATAAACCAGGTGGAATGATAGTCGAAAGCAAAAGGTAGTAATGAAGCTATGATAAGTGGTGGAATGATGGCTGATATCTTTCTCAATGCATTATATTCTATAAGTGAGCTAAGTATTCCTATTTGTTTGTATTTCAATATTCTACGAGTGAAATATAAAGTTATGTAATGCATAGCTGTTCCGATTGCAAAAGCTATGATAATAATAAAAACAAGAAAGATAATTTCATCTAGCTTATTTAATATAGGATGGGGGATTCCTATCCACAAAAGAAGAGTTTTAATCCACGTTAGTAAAGTTTGGGCAAATTCGTTCGTATTCATATCCTGGTTATATATTTTTCTATATAACCAAAAAGGGTAGATTTTGTTTTATCAAAAGAAAAGCTGATATTCCCTTCTTTTGCTTTTTCTTAAGGATGAAGAGAATATCTGCCTCGTCTTTTTTCATTTACTTTTTATACACAATCATTGTATTATTGAATCTTTCTGCTGAAGAATGTTGCATATAATGAAATATGCCTAAACTTAGGGTGAAAAACGCTAATGTAACAGAAATGACCCCAAATACAACTTTTCCAATAGTTTTAGTTCCCATGTGTTCTAATTAGTTTAGTTACGTATTATATATTCATTACATATAATGCTTGAAAAATGAAAATACTGCATGGATTATTATTATTTAAGAAAAAAATAAATTGCAGTAATTATCCGTTTGCTGCTAATTGAATTGACAAAGTTAATATAATTGCGTGATATGTAATAACTTAATCTATTATTATTGCAAATAATACCTTTTTCTTAAATAAATAATAGAAATTTTAGACAATGCCAACAGTGGGTAAGTACAATTCCTTAGGTGCTTTTTGCGCTTTTTTTTGGTCAGATGTTCTGTTTAAGTAGTTTTCAGAGAATGTAAATTGTACACTGTTGATCTTATAATACTATATGCTGAATTTGGGTAAAAACTTTATTGGTGTACTTTGAGGTAAAAACAGCTTTTAAAAAAAAGTTGTATTTTAGATTTAGAAATACATTTGATTTTAGCATAGTTCATAAAGAGAGCTGTTTGTCGCATATTATAATGAATTATAGCTAAGAATAGAAGATTCATATATTACTTATAGATCATAAATAGTTGTTTCATTTTGATACAGTCTCAACTTGAGATATTTTTTGGGAGGATGAACCATACCCTTCTACGTGCGCATACATGCGCGCCCGTAATATAATTAGGAGTGTTCCATTTTCTTCCAGTTTTGTTGTTTTCAAAAAGTACTTGTGATGTCCTGTTGTAAATCAGCGTATTACAAACAAGTTTCAAAAAAGTGTAAGAAAAATCAGATGATATGTTTGGCAGTC
>ERZ825384.1794-NODE-1794-length-24067-cov-5.101241_pt1 | contig 24067 bp, 16 predicted proteins | sample MGYA00519931_ERZ825384 | MGnify/ENA primary metagenome ERZ825384 (study PRJEB31778, sample SAMEA3449200) | human gut metagenome | biome: human gut; feature: human-associated habitat; material: faeces | place: United Kingdom | collected 2010/2012 ...
TTGAGCGTGATGGTTACGGCAAGTGTCTCGTTGGGATTATTGTTCCAACCCGTCACTTCCGTAACGCCTACCTTCACATCCTGATGGCCCAGGTAGGTTATTATCAGCCTCTGCCCATGCTTTACGGGCATAATGGCATACTTCCTGCCGCTGGTCTGCAAGCCTACGACTTTGCCGCGGAATACAGCCATTACGGATATGTCCTTCGTGCCGAGCACGGTCAGCGTGGCCTTGCCGGGTACTTCGGGATCGTTATCTATTGTATAGTCTGTGCCTTCCTTGCCGCTTATGTGCCAAAGCAGGAAGTCCTCGTAGCCATCGGGGTTGCGCGCGGCGACCAGCTCCACCTTATCGCCCTTCTTCAGGCCGGTAAGGTTGCTTTCGCTCGTCAGCGTGCCGTATGTTGCCTCGTTTACGCTCAGCGTTACGTTGACCTTGTTTTCCACCTCAAACCTCGCCTTTATGGTGAAGAACTTCTCCGGCACGGTGAAGGTGAGGGTCTCGCTCTTGGCCTGCTCTTCGCTCAACTCAACGCCTTCTATCTCCCAACCTGCGAAGGCATAGCCTTCGTTGGCGGCGGCGGTGATGGTGGCTTCGCCCGCAGGGAAGTCTATTATGCTGCCCGCGGCGTAGGTCGCGTCGTTATAGGACACGGCGCCGTTTTCAGCCTCTATCAGCGCGCGGCGCGCGGGGGTGAAGCGTATAACGCCCTTCTTCACGTTGCCGTTAGCATCGGTCGCGGTAAACGGCAATTCATACAGAGTAGCGGCTTCTTCCTCGGAGAAGGTATATTTATAGCTTCTCGTGGAATCGCTCGCATTACTGTGTTCAGTGCCTTCGCCAAAGTCAAACGACACATCGGGCGCGGCAAGTACCGTATACCTATACCGATAGAATATACTTACGGCCTTATCTGCCTGTGCCGCAGCGTTAAACGTTATCACGATAGGTTCGGACAGGTCGTTCGACCAGCCGGTGAAGCTTGAAGGCACAGTTCTGCCGGGGGCATAAATTGTAGACTCGGGCATCATCAGACAGCCGGCGTGGTAAGAATTGGTGTTATACCTTACGAAGTTAGGCTCACCCTTCTTGACGAAGTGCGCCGTCAGCTTCAGATCCTTCTCACAGTTGAACGTCAGCAGCTGATTATTGTCGCCCGTTTCGTCATTGTTAACGGTGTTCACGTTGAACATGAACATGTTGCCCTTTTCTTCATCGGGTATCTCGGTGCCGTCGGCATAGGTTACTTCCCAACCCATGAACATGCAGCCTTCAGCGGGCTTCGCGCTGAAATCAAGTCTTCCGTTGGTGCCCGAAATAATGTTCTCTCCTTCGGGAGTTACGGTGCCGTATGCGCTGTTGTCGCTGCCAACTGTAACCTTTATACCTTTGCCGAATACCGGCACTAACTTCAGATTAACGTGGAAGTTTGCACTGCTGTGCTTCGAGAAACCTATGCGCAGCGGGTTGCTTGCCTCGCTTTCGCCATCTTCAAGGAAGTAGTTCCCATACTGACCACCCATCAGGCCGACAGCTTTCTTACCGGTGTCGGCATTCAGTATTATCCACCCACCAAAGGCATAGCCCTCTTCCGGCGTGGCCTTAACGGTTGCAACTATGTTGCCGGTGCTGTCGTCCGGCCCATACACGCGGTTGTCCGCGTCCGGCGTTACGCCCACGAACTCCGCCGTACCGTGCTCGCCCTGAGCAAGCTCCACGTAGAGCTGCTTGGTAAACTTGGCCGTGAAGCGGAGACTGTAATCTTTCATCCTCACGCCCAAATCCGCATCGTCAAGGCTGCCAAAGGGGCTGTAATGCTTAGCTAATTCGGCAGGCGCGTAGGTGCCGTCCTCCTGCTTGTATTCCACAGTCCAGCCGTTGAACTCGTATCCGTCATTTGCGGTCGCGGTCACAAAGGCCATGTCGTTCGTATAGAAGTAACCGTCAGTGTCGCCGCTCGCTTCCACCTTGCCGCCCGCGGCAGGGTCTGCTACAGCTTCAACGGTGAGTCCCTTGGAGAACTGCGGAGTTATGCGCAGGTCATATTCCGTTACCTTTGCGGACATCGAGCGCTGCGTGCGCCCGTCGCCGTTTACGGGAGTCCAGAAACGGTATGTCACGAACGAGCCGGCCAATGTCGGGTCGGCTACCCATTCGTTTTTGGCCGTGTCAAAGTATTCTATGCCCCATTTAACGAACCTGTAGCCGGTTTCGGTGCTTTCAAGCTCCCACGTTACAGCGTTGGAGTCCTTGGTAAGACCGGATACGGCATCCTTGCCTATGGCGCTTACGGGTTCGGCGAAGCTCGCCTTACCGCCTTCCGCCTGCTGTAAGGTTATGCTGTAAGTCGGTTCAAATTCAGGATATACCCTAAGGTTATATTCCTTGGCAACAATGGTGATGGTGCCGTCGGTTAGGCTTTCGCCCGCGCCAAGGGCATAATGGCGGCCTTCTTCGGCGGGCATGAACTTGCCTTCCGCCTTTTCATATTCAACGTGCCACGCAACAAACTTGCTCTTTTTGCCGGGCACGTTGGTTATGCTTACGCTTTCGCCCGCGGCAACGGTTTTGCTTTCAGCCGTTTCGTCGTCCGCAAACCTGGCCGCACCTTCGGAAACTATGCCTTCGCCCGTGCTTACGGTAACAAGCTTGGCGAACTTGGCCTTGATAATGAAGAACTTGCCGTCCGCTTCAATGGTCAGCGGGTTATCGGAATATTCCTTTCCGCCTATTTCCCAGCCCGCAAAAGCATAGCCTTCGTCAGCCTTGGCCTGAAGGGTTATTTCGCCCGCGGCAACGTCTATGGTTTGGCCGTTGGTATATTCGGTATCGTTATATATAACGCTGCCGTGTTCGGCTTCTATACCGGCCTTGCCATCGCGCTCGAAGCGTATCACGCCGCGCTTTACAAAGCCGTTCTTATCGGTAATGGTAAAGGGTATTTCATAATCGTCCGCATTAAGCTGGGTATAGTAATACCTGCTCCAGCTGAGCCATGAGCCTTTCTCTCCGGTCTCCCTGCCGCCGAAGGAAAGCGATGTTCCGTCAGGCGCATAGGAATCGTTGTTCAGCCTATAATACGCGGCAACGTACTGGGGCAGCGTGCCTACGTTATTGAACGTTACGACCACCTGCTCGTCCGTATCGTTAGACCAGCCGGTCACGGTGCCTTCCGTCGCCAGATCGACAAACGGGGTGAGCGTAAGCAGGTTATCCCTTATGTCAAAGCGGGGAGTTTTGCCAGCGACCACAAATTCGGGCGCGGCAAACACGGCCTGAATATCAAACGTGCTTTCCGGCACGGCAAAAGTTATGTCGTTGCCGTTGGCGGGATATTCGGCGCCGTTTATTATCCATTTGAGCAGCTTGTAGCCTTCTTCCGGCACGGCGGTCATGGTGGCATCGCCGTCGCCATCGGGAACGAAGTCTATTACGCTGCCGTTTTCATACTGCTTGCCAAGGTACTGCACAGCGCCGTGTTCGGCAGTGAGCTTGCCCCTGTTTTTAAGGTTCAGCCTTATAACGCCGGGCTTGGTATTGCCGTTGTTATCAAGCACGTTGAAATGTATTTCGTATACATCGGCAAAGTTTCCCACATGATATGTATCCGGAGACAAACCTTGAGTATCGCCAATGCCATAGGTATAGTTGGGGTTTTCATCGGTGAATTCCACCGTAAGCCCGGGCGCTGTTCTTATCGTACCGCCATCCATGCCGATAGGCATACTAATAAAATATGTATTTGCGTCCTTCAATTCGGCTGCGGTAACGGCGCCGTTAAATTCCGCAACTACTTCGTTGGTGGTATTGTCCCATCCCGTCACGTTAGCAGAATATATGGACTGATTGCCGTTCTGCGGACGTACAGTCATGCCGATTTTCCAGTTGTCATCGGCCAGCGTATAGTTAGGCGAAGTTTTGTCGTTAAACACGGCGGTTATGGTGATGTCGTGCTTTATGCCCTTCCTATTGTAACTAATAAGGTCGCGCACAGTGTTTCCGACAACGGTATCGTCCTTGCTCCAAGGATTCTGATCATATGGCCATGTCGTCGTGGGACGCATGCTAAGATCCATATAATGATAGGCATCCAGATCTTCGGTTATGCCGCTTTCGCCGTTGGTATAGCGTATTGTCCAGCCCACGAACTGGTACTTTTCGCTGTCCTTCAGCCGGTAGCCTATTTCCACGTTGCCAGCGTTATAGCTGCCGACGTAGCCCTTTTCGGTTTTTTCGGTGAGCTGCTTGCCCGTGTTCGGGCCCAGCACTACTTCGCCCATTTCAGGGTCGCTCGATTCAACGGCCAGCTTGAGCGGTATGCCGAAGTTAGGCGTTAGCTGAAGGAACTTGGCCATTGTGCCGTTTGCTATTTCAATCGGGTTGGAAGCAAACGTCTGCCCGCTTTTAAGCACATAACCAGAGTTAGGCTTGGCGGTACTCAGCCACTTTGTGCCGTTCGTGGATATTTTGACCGTCCAGTTAAGGAACTCGTAGCCTTCCTTAGGCGTGGCCTTAACCGTTACGAACCCCGTTTTCGCCGTAAGGCCGCTAACCTTATTGCCTTCCTGCGTAGCGCCGTCCGGTATGGATACTATCTCCACGGTGCCGTTCTCTATGCCCTCTGTATTTATCATAAGGGTCATATTTCCCGCTGCCAGCGCCTGCGTGGGCACAAGGCCCGCGCACATTATAAGCGCCAGCAGAAGGGACAACAGTTTTTTAGCTTTCATATGTTTTCCTCCGTGTATTTCAACTCTTCCGCATTGAATACATTATCAATCAAGTACATCGGTCCATTCGGCGCGGGAGCTGTTCCATGCCCTGCCCGTGCCGGAGTTGTTCCAGCCTGTGCCGGTGCTGCCCCAGCCCGTGCCAAGATTGCCCCAACCGGAACTGCCGCCCCGCTGGTTATATCCCTTAGAGGAATCCCAATATGAACCGTATCCGCCCGGCAGGCCGTGCGGGTCGTGGCTCACCTGGTGATCCTTAACGGAGTTGTTGCCTTCTTCAGCCATCTTGTCCCAAAGCTGATCCGCAACGCTGCGCTGATATACAACGCTTACCGTGTATTGCTTGGTCGTTTTACCGTTCACCACCGTGTATACAACTGGAACGGACAGGTTCACCATCTGGTAAGAGCCGGGCGTTACGCTCGCCCCAGCGCTGACGGTGACTATAGGCGCGACTGCCGTAACGTTTGTGCCGTAAGGCAGGGTTATGACGATTGTGCCCGCGCCGTGGTTTATAACGCCTTCCGCGCTCAGCACGTTGAAGCCGGTTATCATGGCATCCGAACTTACGGGCGTGCTGCCGCCGGCGGTTATCAGGCTGCCGTTTTTATTGAGCACCTTCACCTTATATGTGCGGCCTGCAAGCGCGTCTGTACCGGTGAGGGTATATTCAACAACGTTGGAGAAGTCCACCGCCGCGCCGGACGAGGGGGAGCATTTGCTGCCCGCCGTGAACGTGGCTTCCGCAGTAAGCAGGGTGGTAGTGAGCGCGCTGTCGTCCACGCCGGAAACGGTTATGGTGTTGTTGTCGTTATCTATAACGCCGCTGTACCATGTTCCGTCCGCCTGTACGCGGAATGTAAGCATTTCCGCCTGCGCGGCTATCATTACCTTTACGCGCACCTTATTGGTGGTCTTTTTGTCGCCGGACACAACGGTAAACTCCGCAAAATCTGAAAGATCCATTGTCTTTTTGCCGTCCAGCACCGGTGTTACTTCCGCGCCGTAGGACGCTTCGCCCTTTATGCGCAGCTTGGTCAGATCCACCGTGTTGTTTATTATCAGCACTATATCCGTGCCGTCCGCGGTGTTCGTTACCTTTCGTTCAACAATGTTGAGAGCGCGCCTGTTCGCGTCCTCAAGCGTTATGCCGTCCGCAGGTATATCCGCGCCCGTTGCGTCCACGTTGCCGTAGGTAACGGTGACATAATATGTCTTGGTGGTCTTTCCGTCGGAAGCTTGCACCACAAACGGCTGCTCGGTACCCGCCACCAGCTTTACCGGCAGTTCGGGAACGATGAGCTTTGCACCCGCGGACAAAACCATTTCGGGCGTGATGCTGTCAAGCGGCATGCCATCCGGCACGGTAACGGCGATTGTGCTGCGCTCGCCTTCGGTTATCTCACCTTTCTGCCCATCTATTGCAAAGGAGAGGATGTTTGCCTCGGCAGAGAGGGTCTTTGCGAAGTTATAACGGTTGTAATACATATGGTATGCCTTGCCCGCACCGCCGCGTTCAAGGAACCCGAGATACCATTCGAGCGCGTAGCAACCCTGTTCGGTAGCCATACTGTTGGGCTGCGTTTCGGATACAACGTGTTTGAAGCCGCCGGCCCAGGCGAACTTATCCACCCATTGGGTAACTATGTTGGTCTTTCCGTCGCCAAAGCGCGGGTCGGTATACGGGTCAACGCCGCATGCGCACAGCGCGCATATTACCTGGGACGTGGATTCGCTGTTGGCAAAGCCGTTGTATGTGAATGTAAAGTCAGGATTCATGGCCTTGGCAATGCTCTCTATGCCATCCTGTATAAGGCTCTTTACCTTATCGCCATACACGGGGTCGTCGGCATAAGGCGCTATTGCATACATGTTCATTGCGCCCATGTCCACCTCTGTGCCGGTTATAAGCTTGCCGCTGCCTGTTATCCTGCTGAGTATGCTGTCCCTTGAATACCTTGAACCTTCAGGCACGGTGTAGTTGCCCATGTCCAGCGCTATAAGCGCGAACGCATCGCCCATCATGCCATATGTCTGCACGCGCTCAAGGTCGTCAAACAGGTTGTCTATCTGTTCGCCGCTACTGTTCACAAACGGTTCGCCGTTATTATACTTAGCCAGATTGGAGCAATCGTAGCCGTTCGCGGTCAGGGCGATTATGTTGCGCTCGACTACCGTATCCATGGTGGAAGCGGTCACTTTCCAGCTCTTCGCCCATTCCGCAAGGTCTATATACTGCGTGGTGCTGCCCTGCGCGGGGTTGGCATAAATGCCAAGGTCCATCTGCTCCCAGCTGCCAAGGCTCGCCTTGGACTTATAGGAGGATATTATGCCGTTGAGCAGGTTCTGGAGCTTTTCCCTGTCCGGATTATCCTGCGGGGCGGAAACAGTAACTGTAACGCTGTATTTCTTTTCCGTGCCGTTCTGCGCCTTTACGGTGTATGTAACGGGGCGGGAGAAATCCTGCGCCGCGCCTATTTCGGGCGTTATGGTCGCAAATTCGGATATTGTAATATTCGGAGCGAACGTTGTATTCGAGCCCGCAGGCAGGGTCATAGTTATGGTGCCTTTGTCGTGATCTATCCTGCCGGCAACCGCGCCGTACTTAAAGGATACCAGCTTACATTCGCCGGAAGCCTTCTCCTTTTTGACCACAACGCTGTAATCTTTATATGTTTTGCCGTCCTGCGCCGTTACGCGGTAAACTATGGGCGTAGCTTCGGATTTTTCAAAATCTTCCTCTGCGGTCGCCTTTATGGTCGCGTCGTAGGATATGGTATATTCGGCCTTCAACGTGCTCCAATCCGTGTCAAACGGTATTGTTACGGTCACATTTGTGCCGCTTATTTCAACCTTTTCGTTTTCTATGCCTACGGAGTAGGCTTTAAGCTCGCATTCTGCGGAATTGCCGCGGGTTATGTTAAGCGCATAATCCTTCGTGTATTCGCCGCCGGCTATGTTAAGCTCGATGCGCAGCGTCTTTACCGCGCTAAGGTCTGTTTTGCCGTCCGCATCCGCCGCCACGACGGCGCCGTTTTCATCAAGGAACTCATAGCCGCTGCCGGAGCATTCCACAACGGGCGTCTGCTTCCAATCCCACGCCGTATCAAGGTTGAGCGATATAGAGCCTGTCGCTTCGTCTATCGTGGCGACCCTGTCGTTTACGGCAAAGTACCTGACGCTTATCGTGGGTTCGCCCGTGGTCAGCTTCAGGCGGTACATATTCTTTATGCTGCCGAATTCAACGCCCGTGGCCTGATCCCACGCGGTGCATTCAATGAACAGCGTTTGGCCGTTGGCCCATTTGCCATCCACTATTGCTTTCGCTCTGCCTATGAACTCTATTTCCAGCGTGCTTTCTGCGCTGCTAAGATCCGTCCCCGCTGGCAGGCTCAGCGTAAATTCGTTAGTGCCGGTCTTTACGGCTTCCGCGCCAAGCACGCGCAGCGATGCTATTTCGGGCTGCTTAATACGTTCACTGCAATAGTCCAGCCATTCTTGGGCCATGGTGGTAAGTACGTATTTGCACTGCTCGGGGCTAAGATCGGTATGCCTGTTCTTGGCTTCAAACATCTCTTCCATTTTTGTTTTGAAGTCAATCCCGGCATGCCGCCAATACATATACAGGCCGGAAGTGGCTATATCGTTATTCATTTTATAGATGGCTTCCTGCATATCAGGATAGTATCCGCCTGCTTCCGCCGTATTGGTGCTCTTCAGCTCGCTCAGGAGGGCCTGTGTGCGCACGTCCAGCTCAAGCATAAGGTCTATTACTTCGGAGTAATCGAACTTTTCATCCTTATAGCTGTGCTGTTCGGGAATTGCGACTATGTATACGGGGCATTCCCTGCCGTTTTGCGCACGCAGCATCACGCGCTGCGGGTAATAATAATTCGCGCGCGGCAGTTTTATCGTTTCATACACGCCCTCCGCCGCGCCTGCCTCTTTGCGATCAGCAGCAAGATGCGTCACGCTAAGCGTAAGATTATATTTTTCTATCGGTGCGCTTGGGTCAAGCCCTGGTATCTGCACCTTTTTTATAAGGCTGTTGTTGTCATCACCGGCGCTTTTCAGCATCATGTTGCCGACGCCGGGATATTCATCGCTGGTTATTGAACTGGTTTGAATATAGCTGCTCGTTGTCATCCAGCCGCTTTCGTTCGTAAGCGCGGGCCATTTGCTGATGTTTTCCGCCGCGCTCGCCATATGCGCGGGCAGCAGCTCAAACGCAAACACCAGCGCCAATATAAGCGCCAACAGCTTTGCATTAGTTCTTGTGCGTTTCATTTTCTCCTCCTGTTATTGTGATAAAAACGTATACCTCAACGTTGATTTACTTTTTTTCGTCAGTCGGACGCACGGTGAAGTTCTCCTCTTCACTGCCATGCACCACACTGAACGTCAGCTCTTTGCCGTCCTCAATGTTAAGCATAAGCTGCATGGGCGATTCCATCGCTATCGCCTCGCTCTCCACCTTAAGCATATTGCCGTTGAACGTTATCGTTACCGGCACGGCGGATGGCTCCGCATCCTGCGGAAGCATGCTTTCGATTTCGTATCGGTATTCTTTCACTTCGCCGTTTTGGTCGGCCGTTTCCACGCGCCATGTGCGCCAGTATCCTTCGCTGCACATTATGGCCATGGTGCCCGGCTGCGAAATATCTCCGGTCATCTCTATGCGGCGCTCGATAAGCTGTTCCTCGGGCTGCGCAGCACTTTGCAGGGTTTGTTCGTCCTCCAGTATCTGCACAATGCCTTCTTCTCCCCTCCCGCATCCGGTAAGCATAAGCATGAATGCCAATATAATAGGTAAAAGCTTTCTCATATGCATCACTCCGTCCGTATGGCCGCGTTCGGGCTTATGCGCATCGCACGGCGGGCAGGGAGTATGGCCGCTATCAGCGCAACCACGCCGGAAAACGCAACGCCCGCCACGGCAAGCCACGCCGGGATTATGCTCCTCACCTGCATGTTCTCAAACAGTACGGGCAGAAGCTTCTGCGCCGCGTAGCTCAGGCCAAGGCCGAATATGCCGCCCAATATGCCCAATATCAGCGCCTCTATCAAAAACATGCCAGAGATGCTGCCAAGCGAGGTGCCTATGACCTTCAGTATGCCTATCTCCTTCGTGCGCTCGGTTATGGACATCATCATCGTATTTGCTACGCATATCGCGCTCACGAGCATCGCCACCGCACCTATTGCGCCCAGCATGCCCTGTATCTGGCGAGACTGAGTGCGGACCGTTTCAAGCATATCGTTGAGCGAATATACCGACAAGCCGCTGTTCCGTATCAGCTTTGCTATCCTCTGCACGTCCTCAACGTTTTTCACCTTTATCCATACCAGCTCATATGTCGGACCGTTTTTCTTTTCCTCCGCAAGCCGCTTTTCATCCTTCCTTGCGCCAAGATAGTCCGCGTTTGCGTCTATCAATTCGTTCAACCGGTCAAAATCCATGAAGGCGGAAGTTGAATAGGTGTTGTTGAGCGTGGAGCATATGCCGGTAACATTGAGCGTATAAAAATTGCCCATCGGCAGCGCGCGGCCGTCGCCGTCCGCCCTCTGCTCACCCGAAAGGTTTGAATAGTCAAACGTCAGCTTTATGTTAGCCGCCAACGGGTCTATCAGCGCGTTGCCGTCCGCATCGACAGCGGCGGCCCAGTCGTTCTTAGCGTCCGAGAATGTCGCCGCAACATCGTCCGTGAACATCACGTCCGGATGCAGCCTCGTCCCCTCTCCGGGGGCTTCGCCGCGTTCAGGCTCAAGCTGAAAGCTTGCCGCCGTGCTGACGTCCATTCCGTATATGCGCACCATGTTCACAAAGTTGCCGCACTTTATATATGCGCTCTTCTGCACAACCGGCGTCACGGCCTCGACCCCTTCTATATTCTTAAAGGCGTTCACGGCCTTTTCGTTAAGCAATGCCGTTTTATCCAGCAGCGTTTGATCGGCGGGCGTCACGTCTATCTTTGTAAGGCTGCCCAATTGCTCTATGCTTTCACGGTACGAAGCTTCATACCCAAGCCCTACCGATATCAGCACTATTATGCACATTACGCCTATCGTCATAGATAGCGCCGTAAGTACCGTCCTCGATTTTCGCCGCCATAGATTTATGCAGCCATAGCGGAATAAATCAAAGAACGTCATGCCTTTTTACCGCCGTTCATGTCGCTTATATCATCGTTGTAAGCATCCTTAAACTTCTTATTCTTGTTCTTGGATGATACTATCGCTATTATCACTATCGCTACAACCGCCAGCGCTATCAGCAGCCATGCCCACCAAGGCAGTCCGCCGCCCCTTACGTTGGTGGAGTCAACGTCCGCATCGCTGCCTATTATCACCGCGTTGCTTGAAGCGGGCTTAGCTTCCTCCACGTTCAGCGTCAGGGGAATTTCCTGCGTATACTGCTGACCGTTCGCATCCTCGTACTGCACAAGCAGCTTGCCCGTGAACTCGCCGAGTTTGGTGCAGTTCACCTGAAAATCCGCGCTCAGCGTACCGCCGGGGAGAAGATCTCCGCCGTAGTAGCTTTCCGCCATGGATATGCCTTCAAGGGCGAGTATCCTTACGTTGAGCGCCTTGCCGCGGCCCATGTTCACCATGTTCAAATTTATTGACGTGGGGGAATCCTGAGTTGGCGTGCCGTATACTATGGGCGCGTCTATCGCTATATCCATGGGCTGGCTTATGGGTATCATTATTGTCTGCGCCGCTTTGCCGGCTATGGAATCGCTGTTTTCATATGTAAGGTTCACGCCTACGGTGGATGCGCCTACATCCGCATCCCTCTTTACGGAAACGTTAAATTCAACTTCAGCTGTTTCACCCGGACTTATCGCCCTCACATACGCCGCATCGCTGCTGCCAACGGTAAGCGTAAGCCCGTTTGAATTGGCAAGCGATAGCGTTGCAACGTTTTTGAGCGATGTATCCTTCTTTGCGTTGTTTATAAGTGTCAGCCGTATCGTTGCGTCGTCGCCCGCCATAAGGCCGGATACCTCGGCGCCGTTCACAAACAGCTTGTAGCCCGATACCATTACGGACATGGCGGTCTCTGCCTTCTCTATGGGCGCGACGTAGCCGTTGGTTATGTATACATATGTTGAAAACGCGCACTGCTGCGGTTCGCCGTTTTCATAATAGGTCGCAAGGAACTTAACGGGCTTATTGCCGTTGGTGGCATAATACGAAACGGTGAAGTTATATTCAACGTATGCCATCCCGCCGGATTCCCAGCGTTCAAAGTACCTGCCGTAGTTCACATTTTCCGCTATAAACGGGAATTCATCGAGTGAATTGGATATAACAGGGGATATGGTAACGTTTTTAAGCACGCCGCCCTTATTCACTATGGGTACGCGCAGCGTAACGTTCTGCTTGGGTTTCAATATTGGGGATTCGAACACGCCGGATTGATTGGCGGCCGCTATTTGCAGCGGACCGAAATTGGTCGTTATGCCCGATTCGCTGCCGTTGCCCATAAGCGTTACATACACGCAAAGGTTGAATGTTACGTCCTCTGTTATGGAGGTACCGTTCACATCGTCATACCTCCACACCGTCGCGCTTACTTCGAAGTTCACGGGATATACGCCTTTTTTGGCAAACTCGCTTATGCGGAAATCGTAATATATCTCCGCAGTGGAGTTATACGACATATCGTCAAGGTGCCTTGTATAGCTCGCGTTTATAAGATCGAACGGCCAGCTTGATACGGACGCATCCTTGGGTATTTTAGGTGAAACGGTTATGTTGCGGAGCATATACCTTTCGCTTGGCAGATATTCCCTGTTTACCGCCACCGGCAGAACTATCGTTACAACGTCGCCCGGTTCACCCTTGGGGCTTTGCGCGCCAACGTCCATAAGCACCAGCGCGTTAGCGTTGCTGGGTATCACCACTATGTCCGTATTCGGCTTTTCGTCGGATACGGGTATGGTAGGCACAGGAGTGCTTTCAGGCTCCTTAGTCTCCTCGGGTGCGGGCGTGCCTTCCGGCGCAGGGGTACTTTCCGCGCCCGGCGCAGGGGTTTCGCTGCCGTTTTCCGCCAATGCCGGCAGCGCGAATGCCAACGCCAGCGCCGCAACGAGCATAAGTGCCGTGATCTTCTTCAACTTTTTGCTCACTTGTTTTATTCCTCCGCTAATGTATTGCTTATCCTTCCGTCGCTGAAGGTTATTGTTCGGTCTGTATATTTTCTCATTCCCGGGTCGTGGGATACGAGTATGAACGTGGTGCCTCTTTCACGGAAAAGCCCTGTCAAAAGCTCCATCGTTTCCTCGCTCGTACCCGTGTCCAGATTGCCCGTAGGCTCGTCCGCCAGCACTATGGGCGGACGGGTTATAACGGCTCTTGCTATGCCCACCCTTTGCTGCTGACCGCCTGAAAGCTCACCCGGCTTATGGTGTATATGCTCCTTTAGTCCAACGCGCACGAGCATGGCCTCCGCAATCTCGTTCCTAAGCTTGAGCGGTGCGCCGCGTATTGCGAGCGGCAATGCAACGTTTTCAAGCGCCGTATACTGCGGCATGAGATTATAGCTTTGGAATACGAACCCTATATCATCCCTTCTAAAACGTATCCTTGCCTTCTCGTTCATGCGTTCGATCCGCCTGCCTGCTATCTGCACCGTGCCGGCCGTAGGCAGTTCAAGTCCGGCAAGCATATTGAGCATTGTAGATTTACCGCTGCCGCTGCGCCCAGCTATGCATACGGACTCCCCTTTGTTCACGGTCATGTCCACTCCGTCAAGCGCTTTTACGGTGCTTTCGCCGACAAAATAATACTTTTTCAGGCCATGCGTTGATATGATTACATTATTCATGCGAATCCTTCCAGTCCTGTGCCCCTTCCCACCAGCTGCCGTCAAGGTCAAGCCCAAGGTCGCAGGTATAGTTCCATTCTATCTTGTCGCCCGGTTTAAGGTAGTACACGCCGCAGCCGTAGTTAGGATACCAGCCGTTAACGCAGTACATCCATCCGCTCCAGCGCCCGCCGTCGAACTCATAAAGGTTGTTTATGCCTTCCACATATGCTCCGCTGCCGCTGCCGCCGGAGTATTCCATATGCAATCGGAACTTATCGCGCGCCATCTTCAACACGTCCAGCACCGTATTCCCATCCTCTATTTCGAATTCGGTCGTATCCAATATGCAGCCGGACGCCGGAACTATTCCCGCCCACTTTGCTTCGCGGTGCATGCCGTTTTTAACGGCCGTGTCACAGCGGATCTGAATGGTTACGGTGTTCTTCTTCGGCTCCGCTGTCGGTACGAGAGTGGGAGCGGGCGTTGCGCTCGGTTCGGGCGCGTTCGTGCCGTTTGCGCCCGGCTTTTGCGTTTCTATCGGCGGTACGAACGGCGTCGCTTCCGTGTTGGACGCATCCGTTGGCTTGGCGTTCTTTTCGGGCCGCTCCGTCGGCGCGTCGCCCTGCTCGTATAGCTCCCTCACACTGTCTGGCGTGGATGTGGGCTGAGCTGCCGCCTTGGTCGAGCCTTTGTTCGCCGTGCCGAAGCTGAAAGCGTCGGTAATAAACGCATACCATGGCCTTTCGGTGGCTTCCGGTTCGGCCTGCATCGCGTTTTCGTTTTCTACATAATCAAGGTCGAGCCTACCACTTGTTTCCGTTTCTGCCGCTCTGTTGCTGCCGCTGCACGACGTAAAGCAGAGTATAGCCGCGATGACAAGGGCTATAAGCGGCATTATCCTTTTAAGCTTCATTCTCGTTCCGCTCCTTTGTTTTCATTTCTTCCTGTTTCTTATACTCCTTCCTACGGCGTCGGGTGGCTTCCCGCTTTTCGCGCATGGTTTTGCGCTGCGTGGGCGGTTTCAGTCCCGCCTTTTCAAGCACCCTCGGCCATGGGCCGAAACGACTTTTTATTAGCTGATAGCCTGTTATGTCAGCTTTTTCGGGCAGTCTGCCCAGCTCCTGCGCTTGCCGCCTAAGGTAGGCGAGCAGTTCTTCGTCGCTTGCCTTGCTGTGTTCCTTCGCAAACTTCTGCTCCAGTTCAAGACGAGTCTTTTCATGAGGATCCGTTCCGATTTGTGCCTGTGCCATTATGTTTTTCCCTCCTAAGCATAAAAAATTGCGGCAATTCCGGGGTTCTCCCCTAAAATTGCCGCAACCGCATTTTTGCAAAGCACTGTTCATGCGCCGTTTTACCGCACGGACGCACCAACTACAAACCTCGTAGGTCTTCTGACTCACGCTTATGGATATTATCCTGCGTCTCCATCGCCTTCTCAGTTTCCCAATGACCGGCCTATGCCATGATGGAGCCTCGGCGCTTACAGCGGCGGTGCCGTTCGGGATTTCCACCCGATTCCCTTGTTCATCTCCGGTTTTCGCCCGGAGCCACGACGTTCCTCTATTTTTTTATTTACCACAGAATACTGTTTCCGTGGTATAGGCATGGATAAGCTAACCGATTCTATTGATTGAAATAAATTGAATAACGCGCTGTGAGCAGGGGAAATACACCGAAACAGCAGATATGAGCGCCTATACGGAAAGTGCTTGCCATAATTGCGTAATTGTGACAAAAAAACGAATTATTTTCTTGATTTAGACCTATTCCGGATGCTATAATTACAAGGTACAAGGAATGTTTTACTTGTATTACCACGGAAACAGTATTCCGTGGTATTCTTATGTTATCAACTTCATCTTATCAAGCATACGTTCATATTGTCTGCTGCTCGCGGCAACGTAAATGCGTGTGGTCTCGATAGAACTATGGCCAAGCACATCGGCAAGATGCGGAAGGTTCTTTTCAACCGAGTAAAACGCGCGGGCAAAAAGGTGCCTCAGATTATGCGGAAACACCTTGCTCTGTTCCACATGCGCCGCATCGCATATTCTTTTCATATCGTGGAAAATATTTGCCCTGTCAAGCGGCCTGCCGCTTTTCGTGCGGAATATAACGCCGGAGTCTATATGCTGCCGCGCTGCGTATTCGGCAAGCTTTTTGCAAAGCTTATTCGGTATCAGCACCGTGCGACTTTTGCCCTTCAGGCGTATTTCGGTATGATGCTTTTCAATGGCATCGGTGGTTATGTAGCTCAGCTCGCTTATTCTTATACCCGTTGCGCATATGGTTTGCATTACAAGACTCAGCCTTTCGTTCCCTCCCACGTCCGCCGCGTTGACCAGCCGTTTATATTCCGCAGCGCTCAGTTCCCGGCTTTCGTCTATAAAAGCCCTTCGCTGCACCTTTAGCAGCTGCACTTTATATTCATCCGCGCCGATGAAGGAAAGGTAGCCGTTTATCGCCGCAAGCTTTGTATTAACCGTATGGCTGCTGAAATTCTCCGCAAGCGTTTCGCGGTATTCAAGCAATGCGCGTTTGTTGAGCGGATTGCCATTCAGATACTCCGCCAGCCGTTCAGCTTCATTTATATATTTAGTTACGGTTGCCTTTGCCTTTTCCGCCGCAAACAGATATTGTTTGTAATCGTTTATGCTTTTGCGTGTGACGCTCCGCTGCATGTGGGCCCCTTCCTCATCCCCGCAGCGCGATATTTCGTGCGGATGGTTTGCAGCCTTCCATGCATACGGCAGTAAATTTATATATGAAAAACACACCGCTCCCATGCAGGGGCCCGCGGGCGCTTCTCTGTGCCAGTTCGCGTGGCGAAGCCTGTTCCGTGCAGGTCTTCTGACTCAGGCCGTATATGTCTGCCGCGCCTTCCCAAATCGCTTCAGTGGCATTTTGCGGCCGACTCGTCCTTTACAGCGGCGCGTCCGTGCGGGGTTTTCACCCGGCTTCCCTCTTAGCCGCCCACCTTCGGGCGGAACATGGAACCTGTTTATTCTTTTCTTTGACATTATCACCCCATCCCCCGTTTGTCAATCTTTACCATGCGTTTGGGGTGTTGGTAATTTTTACCAATAGAAAAAGTTGACAGGCCTGAACTGCACCTCGTTTTTATGCTCGTTCTATTGCGCAAATTATGGGACGTATGGTCCGGGATGGGAGGGTGGAACGGTAAAGAAGATGCTTGGTATGGGAGAGGCAATAATAGGGTGAGTTTGGGGCGGGAGATCTGGGGAGAAGGAACCGCGGAAAAAAGAGAGCATAAATAAAAACATGAATAATGTACGATAAGTTGCACAAACAAAAATCGACATGGTTTGCTTTATTTTGCCAGGATGAACTTGTAATCAACCTTAGCAAAGCACAACAAACCATGTCTACAATCTCGTCAACACCCTACCCAACAACATCTTCCATATAAACAACAAATCCGAACCCATTCCCTATCGGGATTAAGTTCGGATTTATCAAATGTGGTGGAGCTTACCGGATTCGAACCGGTGATCTCTACACTGCCAGTGTAGCGCGATAGCCAACTTCGCTAAAGCCCCATATTTGCTGCGCTTTCCGTTGCGCAAGATGTATTATAGCGTATGCGGGCGGGTTTGTAAAGAGTTTTTTTGCGGATATGCAATTTTATTGCGGAAAACGGAAAAGGGGACGGCGCGAGGCCATCCCCTTTGCAGATAAGCTTAGTTGAGCTTTGTGCCGCATTCCACGCAGAATTTTGCGCCGTCCGCAAGCTTTGCGCCGCAGTTGGGGCAGAAGGCGGACTTGGCGGCCGCTTCGGCGGGCTTTTTGCTGCCGCAGTTGGGGCAGAAGGCCATGTTCGCGCCGTTGGTCGCGCCACAGGAGCACGTCCAGCCGCCCTCGGCGGGCTTGGGAGCGGGCTTCTTGCTGCCGCAGCCGGGGCAGAAGGCCATATTGTCGCCATTGGTGGCGCCGCAGGAGCATTTCCAGCCGCCCTGCTGAGCCTGCTGCTGTTGGGCCTGCTGCTGCTGAGCCTGCTGATACTGCATCTGCTGCTGGTTGGAGGCGGAGAACGCGCCCGCCATGTTGCCCGCGGCATTCATGCCCAGGCCAACGCCCATGAACGCTGCGCCCGCGCCCGCGGTGTTGCTGCCGGCGGCTTCCACGCCGCGCGCCATTGCGCCCTGAACGTAGCCTTCGCGCACGCTGGGATCGGACAGCATTGCGCCCTGATTGCGCATATTGATGAGCTTCTGACTTTCCTCGTCATAGGACAGGGAGCCTATGCCCACGGACTGCACCTGCATGCCGCGGTTCTGGTTCCACTCCTCGTCCAGCACGTTCGCCATGTACTTGGAAAGCTCGCGCGCCTTGCTGGTTACGAAGCTTATGCGCGTGCCGTCGGCGCTCATCTGGTTGATGGCGGCCTGAAGGGCCTCGAGGAACTCGTTAAGATACTGCTCGTTTATGTCGTTTATGTCCACGCTCTCCGCGTTGCGGGGAATGGCCTCGGCATAGAATTTGAGCGGCTCTGTGACCTTTATGGAATAGGTGCCGTGCGCGCGCAGGAACAGCTCGGAATTATAGAAGCAGTCGAAATAGTTGATGGGGGTGCGCGTGCCGAACTTAATGCCCTTTATCTCCTGAAGATTGATGAAGAATACCTTTTGGCTGGAGGAAGGCGTTCCGCCGTACTTGATGCGGCTGAAGGTCTCCTTCAGAGAATCGCCGAACTGGCCGCCGAAAAGGCTCGGCATGGAAGAATTATCAACCTTGAAGTAGCCGGGCTCCGCAGTATAGTCCACTACCTTGCCGCCGTCAACCAGCATCATGAACTGGTTATCGTAAACATGGATTATGGAGCCGTTGGACACGGTATCCGCTGTGCCCTTGGTGTTCTGGTTGCGGCTGTCGCCCTTGCGCACCTTTATGCCGCGGGTGAAAACGGTGTTGTCTCCCATGGGAGCGGACTCGATAACCTCAAGCCAGCTATCCGCCAAACCGCCGCCTATTGCGCCGGTCAAGGCCTTGATTATGCCCATAATTTTGTCCTCCTGATATTATTTTCTGTTTGCTTTATTATCCCCGCTGCACACCTCTTTGTCAAGCAAATGGCAGGTAATGCCGCGGAAATTTGTCAATTCGCGTCCTCAAGCGGCGTGCCGTAGGGCTTCCACGCGGGGTCGGGCGTTTGTCCGGATGCGAGCGGCGCGCCGGTGCCTATGGAAACCTCCGGCGGGTTGCCCTTATATTTATCGGTATAGAGCAGCTTGCTTTCGGCCAGCTTGCCGTCCACATACTTGTCCTGATACGCCTCGGCAACGTAATACTTATGCCCCTGCACGCGCTCAAGCTGATAGCCCGTGGGTATGGAAGCGTCGTTTGTGTATATTGCCTCGTCCTGGCGGGAACGTTCCTCTATTATCTCGTTCCTTGATTGATACGTTACGCCCTCGGGGAGCGGTTTGCCGTAAACGTAAACGGTTATGGTATGGCGGCTGGAGCTGCCTTCCACGTTTTCCACCTTGGCGAATATGTACGCGGGCATATCCGTATTGTTCTTCCAAACGAAGTCTATGCCGCGGGTATCCACCGTTGCGTCAAGCCCTACGGGAACGTAGTCCGAAGGTATTGTATGCGCACGGCGGTCAACAATTTCCATGTTGGCGCAAAGCAGCGCGTTGTAAAGCGTTGTAGATACCTGGCATATGCCGCCGCCGGCCTGAATGGTGTATTCCTTGCCGCCGCTTATGCCGTTGGCGCCCTTCCAGCCGAGCTCGTATGTGCGCGGGCCGACAACCGTATTGAAGCTCCATTCCTCGCCGGGCTGAACGGTGTTGCCGTTTATTATGTCCGCCGCCTTCTGTATATTGAACTTGCGGTTCTGTTTTACCTCGTCGTCCCTGCGGGCGGAGAATTTGGTGGTATAGCTGGCGATAAATGACGTTGCGGCTTTAAGGTCGTCTATATTGCCGCCGGGCAGCACGGCGTTTACCGTGGCCTCAACGGTGCATACAAACTCGCCTTGCTCAAGGGCTTTCTCTATTGCATCGGCCGTGGCTTCTTCATTAAGGGTAATGCCTTCTTCGCCGGCATGGTAAATAAAGCGTTCCTCCTGCGACCAGTCCGTTACAGGCTCCGCGTATGCGGCGGTAGCTTCCGTGTTTATGCTTTGACTCATTGCGGCAAGGGCGGATATTATCTTTCCCCTGTCCCATGTATACTTTGCATCGAACTCGCCAATGCCCCCGCCGGTTATAACAACGGTGTTGTCGTCCTCCCCGCGGCCGAAGTTCAGCCCGTCCGCCAAGGCGTCCGCAATGTCGTACCCCATGCCCATCGCGTCGGAATCGAGCGTCCAGCTGTTTTCACCGCTGCTTATGGTGACGGCAACGGTTTTCAGCTTCTTTTCGGCTGCGTTCTTAACAAGGCCTGTCGCCTCCTCCGGCGTCATGCCGCTCACGTCCACGCCTATCAGCTTAACGCCCGCCTTGAACCGCTTGCCGGTCTGCATCAGCTTATCCATGTCCGCAACGGCGTCCGCGCCGCCGCTGTTTGCTATGGACACTATTATTATTACGCATATAAGCGCCGCCGCTGCCAGGGCGATCCATTTGAGCGCGCCGCTGCCGGACTTTTTCCTTTTGCGCTTCTTATGCTGCACTTGATTCGCCGCGTGCCGGGTATTCGCCTTGGCTGCGGTGCTGTGCGCTGCTGTGCTGCGCGTTGCAGAGCTGCGTGCTGCGGCGCTGTGCGCCGTGCTGCTCCTTGCGGAAGAACGGCTTGCCGTGCTGCGGGTCGCGGTGCTGCGGGTCGCGGTGGTATGCGCCGCGGTTGTGCGCTTTGCCGCGGCGGAGGTGCGCGCCGCTGATGCCGTGCTTCGCGTGGCCGTGCCCTGCGCCGCTGTGCGCTTGGCGGCAGTCGTGTTCTTTTTCATATATGACGGGAGCTGGGGGCCTGCGTTATAGCTTCCGGAATACTTATCGTTTGCCATTTTTCCTCTTTCTGCCCGTTCAGGCATAAAATATCATCTTATATTGTAGTCTAATTATGTGAATTGTGCAAGAATATAGCGGTTTTGTTTACAGAATGGGCAAAAAATGCAATGCTGGAACGGATGGAATATGTTACCTTTGGGACTGTATGGCCTGAACAAATGTGCGCAGCATTTGTTCCGCATAGGCGCGCTGTTCCGCGCTGAGCGGCTCCACGGCGGCGTTAAGGTCATGTTCTGAATAGCCGGGCCGGGTACCGAACACGATATAATCGGCGCTTACGCACAGCGCACGGCATACTTTTTTAAGGCTGTCCGTGGTCATGCTCTGCTTGCCAAGTTCAACGGAAGCCATAAACTGAACGGACAAACCTGCCCGCTCCGCCATTTTCTCACGGGTGAGGCCAAGTTCTTCGCGGCGCTGCCGCACACGCAGGCCGATATCGCCGTATTCACCGTTTGCCATATGCAGCACCTCCTATAATTATATTGTAGGTGTTGCTATCAAAGCTATACATCAGCTATAATATATAAAATGCATCTATTATGGAAGATGTTGGCAATGGGAAATAGCTTATGGCTTGGCGTGCAGTACCCGTTTGAAGGATATTCCGCTGAAAAGTTGCTGTTTATAATGCGTTTACCCGAATACAGACAATATATTAAGGTACAAGCCGAACTGGAAAAAATTGCCGCACGGCATACTCATTCCGCACATATATGCTGCACAAGCAAGCTTCTGCGCAAAAAGAGACAGATAGAGCGAATCGGCAGAAAGATTTTCAAAATTTTGGATGAACTATAAAAGGCTCTCCTGCTCGGCATTATGCGGAGGCGCAAGGCCCGCACCTGACTATGCGGCGCGGGCCCTGCGAACAGTGTTAGCGTGAATGCCTGTTTATATTGCGGCGCTATTTGGCGGCGCACCTATTTACGAAGGCTTCGAATATGGCGCGGTGCTCCGGATTTTCGGCATACAGCAATTCGGGGTGCCATTGCACGGCGAACACGGAACCATCCGCATTTTCAACGGCCTCGACAACGCCGTCCATTGCGCGCGCGCTTACCTTCAGCCCGTCGCCTATGGTATTGAGCGCCTGATGATGGAAGCTGTTTACCAGCACGGTATCGCATTTGGCTATGCCGTGCATATAGCTGCCCGGCTCAATGGCCGCGCTGTGCGTGCGCTCGGTTCCGGCGGCGCCCTGATTATGGCAGATATCGCGGGATATCTGGCTGGGGATATCCTGATAAAGCGTGCCGCCGAAGGCAACGTTTATAACCTGTATGCCGCGGCATATGCCGAGCACGGGCTTTTTCTTTGCAAGCGCGGCATGGATAAGGGCTATTTCAAATCTGTCGTTTGCGCCGCAGGTGGGGCCTATTGCGGGCACGGGCTGCTCGCCGTATACCAGCGGCGTTACGTCCGCGCCGCCGGTTATTATTATGCCGTCCATCATGCCGGCTATTGTATCAACGTCGGCAATATCGGCTATGGGTATTTGCATGGGAAGCCCGCCCACGGCCGAAATGGCATAAATGTAGCCGGCTTTGGTAACAAAACGGTTGTCCTTGGCAAGGTACCTGCTCATTATTCCTATACGCGGTTTCATGCTGATGCCCTCCTTATGCGTTGCTTTTAAGCTGCTTCACCAAATGGTACAGCAAAGAAGCGCCGTAGCCCGTTGCGCCGTATGCGCAGTATGCCGGCGGCTCCGTGCGGAAGTTTACGGGGGCCATGTCTATATGTATCCAGGGGATATTGTTTTCTATAAATTCGCCCACGAACATTCCGCCCAGCATGCAGCCGCCGCCGTCAGCCGTTGCATTGCCGGCGTTTTTCAAATCCGCCACGGGAGTTTTTATGCACGGCAGCATTTCGCGGTCGTTATCCAGCCGCCATATCTTTTCGGCGGAGAGGCGCGAGGCTTCCCGCGCGGAAGCATACAGCTCTTCGTTATTTGTCAGCACGGCGGCGCTGTATTTGCCGACGGCGGTTTTTGCGCTGCCGGTAAGGGTGGCAATGTCGGCGACGAATCGGCAGCTTTCCTTGCGCTGTATATACGTTACCGCATCCGCAAGGGTGAGCCTGCCTTCTGCGTCCGCGCTTATGACCTCTATCGTTTTGCCGCTCATGGAGCCTATTATGTCCCCGGGGACGTAAGCATCTGCGGCGATTTTGTTTTCGCACGCGGCAATAACGCCTATTACGTTGGCCTTTAGCTTTTGATCCGCAACGGCGGTCATTGCGCCTATTACTGCGGCGGCGCCGCCCATATCGTCAAACATGTTCTTCATGCCGGGCGTGGTTTTTATGCTGTAACCGCCGCTGTCGTACACTATACCCTTGCCCACAAGGCCTATGCGCGGAGAGTCGCCGCCGTTAAGATAGCGCATCACGATAAGCACGGGCGGGGTATTATGCGCGCCGCCGTTCCTTCCGGAAACACGGCGGATACATAGTCGCGGTTTTCGGTTACCTGCATGCGCAGCAGTTCGTTCATTTTGCCGTTGCTCAGTATTATGCGGCCATCCGGCGCTGTAAGCAGAACGCCCTGCTCCATGTGTTTAAGAATGCTGTTCATATACATGCTTTTTGAAAGCGTATCCCTGTATTGGCGGGATATTACGTCGCGGCAGAGCAGCATATTGAAGTAATTCATAAGCGGGCCGGCAATTTCGGATATGTTCACCTCCATAACATTGCAAAGCGCAAGCACGGTGGAAATGTCTATATGGCGGTTGCCTATGTCTATTATGTTTTCGATATAGCTTGGAACGTACCGGCTTTCGCCAGGGGTTATGGCTATTTTCAGGCTTGGGTCATAATGCCCGGCGGTATACGGAACATATGTAAGCCCGTCTAAATGCAGATCCATCAGCAGCTCTATCACGCCGGACGTGGATTGTTCGGAATCGTTGACCACAAGCACGTTGGTTCTGATACGTTTTGTCAAGGGTGTTTAAGAACTTTTTTCGCTGTCATTCAAAATCAGACGCTTGATTTTGTCGCTCATGGTTTCTTTGCTCGTTTCACTGAAATGGATTTTGACGCGGTAGGTGGTCTTTCCGATTTTCTTTATCATTACAGGTGGCGCGGCTTCCTTTACGGTCAGAGGGGAAGCGGTTGCGGGGGTGCTGCGGTTGCTGGTGTCGTTGTTCATAGGCTCTCCTTTCCATGAGAAAAGCCCCATGCGGTCATACATGGGGCGGTGGTTTTGAGGTTGAAGTGGCGAAGTGGCAAAGTGGCAAGGTATCTGGGTTTTGCCACTTGGATTTTGCCGTTTCACTTTTTAAGAGCGTGATACCATGCCGCGCCAATGCGCTTTGAGGTAATGCGCCCGTCAAGGTTTCTCTTTGCCGCCCGGACGGTACGGGCGGATATGCCCGCTTCTGTGGCGGCTTTCTCTATGTCCTCGCTGGCAAGCTCTTTCCCGTCTGCCAGTAAATCCAGTATCAGCCGTTCCGCCTGTTCGGTCTTGGTGGCGGTGTTCCCGCCCGCGCCGGACAGCAGCTCGTCGGCGGTTATATCATATTCGCCTATCCACG
>ERZ825384.1803-NODE-1803-length-24017-cov-3.351223_pt1 | contig 24017 bp, 27 predicted proteins | sample MGYA00519931_ERZ825384 | MGnify/ENA primary metagenome ERZ825384 (study PRJEB31778, sample SAMEA3449200) | human gut metagenome | biome: human gut; feature: human-associated habitat; material: faeces | place: United Kingdom | collected 2010/2012 ...
TGAGCACCTGATAGAGCTCCTCGGTATTGGTCGGCACATCCATGCCCACGGCTTCCAGCCACTTGCTGTTGATCTGGATGCAGTGCGGGTTGGAGCTTCTGGGGGCGTAGGAGATCATGGGCAGCACATAAATGGCGCCGTTTTCATGGGTGGTACCCTTCACAACATCCGGGAAGGCCTCGTACAGGGCCACGATGTTGGGGGCATATTTCTTGATCAGGGGTTTAAGATCCAGCAGTTTTCCCTCATAACCATAAGTCAGCTCGTCCGCCTGGGTGATCTTGGCAAAGAACACCTCGGGATAATTGCCGGACATGAAGGCCAGGTTTTTGCGTTCCTCCCAAACGCTGTCCTCCACCAGGGTAAAATCAAAGGTGATGCCGGTCAGCTCGGCCACATGCTTGGTCCACCAGATGTTGGAAAAGTCCTCAGCATGGTTGGCATTGCGGGGGAACATGACGCTGACGGTCATGGGCTCGTCCACCAAGGGGAAGGTAATATCCTTCTGGAAGAATACCGGGTAATCCACAGACAGATCGATGCTCTGGCTGTACTCGCTCACGTTCTCGGCCAATACGCTGCCTACGCTCAGCAGCAGCGCCATCGCCAGCAGGATGGATACGATTCGCTTCATCTTATTGTTTCTCCTTTCAATATACAGTGAATACAGGGACTATCTTGCAATGCCCAGACGCGCCCGCCGCGGCGTTCTCCCTCCTTTCCCGCAACGTTACGCGACCCGGCATCGGCTTTCTTTTGCTCAGCCCTTGACCGAGCCCATCATAATCCCCTTCATAAAGAAACGCTGCAGGAAGGGATACACGCACAGCATGGGCAGGGCGGATACGACGATCAGGCCGTATTTCATGGATTCACGCAGTTGACGCAGGCGCACCATATCGGCCAGCTCGTCCGCATCCGAGCCCATAAAGTCCGTCGTTTCACCCATGATCAGGATGTTGCGCAGATGCACCTGCAAGGGATACTTGGTGGGATCGGACAGGTAAATCAGGGGCTTAAAGTAGCTGTTCCACTGCGCCACGGCGGCGTAGAGGGCGATGACAGCAATCACAGGCTTGGCAAGCGGCAGCATGATTTCAAAGAACAATCTAAAATCGCTGCACCCATCGATGAACGCCGCCTCGGACAGATCCTTGGGAATGGAAGTGTTAAAGTAGGTACGCACCACAATCAGATGCGACATGGACACCGCGCCGCCCAGGATCAGCGGCCACATGGTATCCAGCATGCCGTAGCTTTGCACCGCCAGATAGGTAGGCACAAGGCCGGCATTAAAGAACATTGTAATGGCAAAATACGCGGTAAAGAAGCCGTGGCCGCGAATCTCACGGCGGGAGAGCACATATGCGCCCGGAATGGTCGCCACCAGGCTGACAATCGTGCCGCACACGGTGTATACAATCGTATTGGCATAGCCGCGCCATACAGGCTTATATTCCAGAATGCGGCCGTAGCCCTCCAGCGTAAAGCCCACCGGCAGCAGCCTCACCTCGCCGCGCACCACGCTGAGCGGTTCGCTGACGGAAGCCGACAACACAAAGATCAGGGGATATACCACAATAATCAGCGTCACGATCGTCAGCAGCAGCACCGCAGTATCCACCGCCAGGTCATCCTTGCTGGCCAGGCGACCGCGCCCCGAAAGCATTTTGATTTTCACAGCGCGCTCACCTGCCCTATCTTTTTGACCACCCAGTTCATGCTCAGCATCAGCACGACGTTTACGATGGAGTTAAGCATATCCACAGCCGTAGACAGGCTGTACTGGGCCTTTTTCAGGCCGATTCTATACACATAGGTGGATACCAGCTCACTGGCTTCGAGGTTGAGGGCATTCTGCATCAGCAGCGCCTTTTCGTGTCCCACGCTCATCAGGCCGCCCATCTGCAGCACCAGCATGATCGTCACCGTGGGCAGGATAGAGGGCAGGTTGACGTGCCAGATGCGCTCCAGACGCGTCGCGCCGTCGATCATCGCGGCCTCATGCAGCTGCGGATCCACGCCCGCCAGCGCCGCCAGGAAGATCACCGCGCCCCAGCCTGTCTGTTGCCACATGCCCGATATGACATACACCCACTGGAAAGCGCCAGGGCTGGTTAGCCAGGTGCCCGCGGGCAAGCCCATGGCCTCAAAAAGCTGGGTCAGAACGCCCGTATTCTTGGCCAGCAGCAGGTTGACCATGCTGATCAGCACGGTAACGGAGATGAAATAGGGCGCGTAGGTAACGGTCTGGACGAATTTCTTATACTTGGCCGAAGCGATTTCGTTAATCACCAGCGCCAGAAAGATCTTGAGCGGGAAGGCGATCAGCACGCCCCAAATGGACAGGCTGAGGGTATTGCGCACATACTTCCAGGTGTTGGGGGATTTGAGGAAGCGTGCAAAGTGCTTCAGCCCCACCCAGTTGCTGCCCCAGATGCCGCGCGAGGGCTTGAAATCGCGGAAAGCGATTTGCAGGCCATAGATGGGCACATAGTTAAAAAACAGCACAATCAGAAACGCGGGCAGGATCAGCACATACAGCTGCCGGTCGCGCGTCACATCATGCCAGAATCTCCGCATGGCGCTGCGCTTGGGTCTGGTATTGATTCCGTTCATTCGCTCTTCCCCCACTGCTTGCGCGGATGCTCCTCCGACACGTGCCGCATATCGCCCAGCAGCCTTTGCGCGCTGCTGATGATGCTCCACATATCGGTGCTGGCCGATATGAAATCCACGCCCTTTTCCATCCAGTGTGCCAGCTCGGCGGGCGAATCCGAGCCCGTGGACAAGCCGATGGGCTTGCCCGCCGCATGCGCCTTGGCAATGGCCAGATCCACCAGACGGTTGGTTTCCTTGCCGTCAACAGCGTGGTTCAATTCGCCCACCGAGCCGCTCAAATCCATCGGGCCAATCAGGAAGCCGTCCACATACGGGATCTTGGCCACTTCCTCCATCGCGTCCACCGCATCCTTGGTTTCCACCTGTAGAATGCGCACCAGCCGCTTGCTGCCCTGATCGATATAATCCTTCACGCTGTCCAGCCCATAGCGCACGGCGCGGCAGGGGCCGAAGCCACGCTTGCCCTCCGGCGGGTAAATGCAGGTGTCGATGGCGCGCTGAGCCTCCTCCACGCTGTTAACCATGGGCACCACAATGGCGTCCGGCCCGGCCTCCAGCACGCGCTTGATGTGCGGAATATCATTCCAGGTTACGCGCACCATGCAGGGGGTACCCGCCGCCTTGGCGGCGATCAGATGGCGCTCCATATCGCTGAAGCTGGTGGCGATATGCTCCATATCCACCCACAGATAATCAAAGCCGACGCCGCCCAGCATTTCGCATACGCGATAGTCGGTCAGGTTTACATGCGTACCAAACAGGCGGTGGCCGCTTTCCAGGGCCTTTCTGAACTGGTTTTCCATCTTCACTCATTTCCCTTCCGTACAAAACTGAAACGCATACAAATCTGCATCCCGCAGAATAAAGCGCAGGCGCACCGGCTGCCCGGCATGCGCCGCCAAATTGCCGTCAAAGTGCACGGCGCGATCCGCCGCATCGCCAAACAGCTCGCCGCTGTCAAAGCCAGACAGAGTGCTGCCGGCTTCATCCTCGATTACCACGCGCAGGCTGCCCGCGGCGGAGGTGGCAAAGTTGATATGCAGCGCGTCGCCCGCAAAGCACAGCGGCTGGGTGACCACCTCGCCGCCCGCATAGGGCGCGCTGCGGCTGACAAAGCCATCCAGGCGCAGGGTGTAGCGGAACAGCTGCACCGGGGTGTCCGACCAGTCGTTGCCAGTGGCATAGAAGGACAATTCGTCATCCTCGCCCTCCACGCCCGTAGGCGTGGCAATCAGCCCGTAGGCGGCATAGCCATCGCCGTACACCCAACGCTTGGGGCTTTCCGGGCCAGGACGCAGAAAGGCTTCGTTCCAGCGGCGGAAGCTCTTGCCATCCCGCGAGGTCATAAACAGCCCGTCGGTCACAGCCAGGCCGTAGCGTGGATGGAACTGCATGCGCCATTTACGGTGCTCCGCGCCGCAGAGCGCATCATAATTGGCCGTCCATTCCTTGCGCTCGGTATAGCGGGCGGGGAAGGCCACATACAGCTGCGGCGCGCGGAAATAGGGCTGCACGCCGTTGGTGTACATGTGAAAATCGTAGGGAGAATCGGTATAGCTGATGCGCTCCGGCTCAGACCAGTTTTTAAAATCCGTCGATTCAATCCTGCGGATATCGCGGATGCGCTCGCCGTTCGCGCCGTCATGGAAATCGCGCATATAGCACACATAGCGGCGCAGGCGCTCATCCCAGAAGGCCGTATTGTGTGAGTCAAACACGCCGTTATCCGACAGCATCCAGCCCATGCGGAAGTGAACGCCATCCTCGCTGAGCATGCACCACAGCTGACGGTGCGGCCGCGTCAGCACGGCCTTATAGCGCTCATCCCTGGGGCAGGCAGGGTTCTTATCCAAGAACACATGGAAGGCGTCCATCGTCTCGCTCAGCACAATGACGTTATTGCGTGTACTGCCGTTAATTTCGCAGATACCCAGCTCGGGCTTATTCCAGTGCACGCCATCCGTGCTTTCAGCATAGCAAATGTGATGGAAAGGCGGATCGTGGCGGGTGTGCTCACGATTGTACATGGGCATGCACAGATAGTACATGCGGATGAAGCCCTGCTCCTGAATCAGCGTATAATACACCCAGCCGTCCGCTTCCCACGGGGCGCTGTTAGTCATCACGCATTCGCGCCGCACAGGATGATGCAGCACCTCCTGCGCGGTGGTGCGTGCCGTATCTATCAGTGCGTTATCGATCAATAATTCCCGGTTTCCGCCGATATTGTGCGCCATGTTTTTCACTCCCTGCGAAAAAATATTTCACATTGTTTTTCATGCTAAATGAGGCTGCATATCTTCCAGTGCTGCTGATCCGGTCGATTCAATGCCGTTTTATTATCATCTTGCCGTTCAAAATAGTCAATTGAATTTCAAAAATTTCAAAAATTTCATAGTTTTTATTGCAAATGCATTGCATGTCTGTCCATCTCATGCTATAATCATATCACAGTGCTGTAAATTCATGGAAACGATGCATTTTTTGAAAATACGGAGTGAACAGCGATGGTAACCCAAAAGCAAATTGCCGAAATGGCCGGCGTTTCCTTTGCCACCGTATCGCGCGCGCTGACGCACAGCGCCAAGGTGCGCCCCGACACCCTGCAGCGTATCCGCAGCGCCATGCAGGCATTGGGCGTCAATAATTGCGATGATTTTTTTCTGGGCCGCAGCACGCTTTCCAAGATGGTGCTGGTGATCGTGGGCGATATCGCCACCGAGTTTTTTGCCAACATCGTCATTGGCATCAGCGATGTGCTCAGCGCCCAGGGCTATTCCATGGTGCTGTGCAACAGCCGCTATGATTCCAAGGTGGAAATGGAGCGCCTGCAATCGGCGCAGGATTGCGGTTATGCGGGCATCATTATGATTACCGCCATGGAAACCCACGAGCTGGTTACATTTTTGCAAAGCGCCGCCATCCCCATCGTGCTGGTAAACCGCTATATCCGCACGCTGGATATTGATGTGGTGCGCATTGACAACTATCGCGGCGGTTACATGGCCGCGCAATATTTATTGGAAAAAGGCCATCGGCACATCGCCCATCTGGCCGGGCCGCGCAATTCCGCCGCGCCGCAGGATCGTCTGCGCGGCTTTGCGGATGCAATGAAGGACAACAGCATTCCCTTTACCGCCGGCGATATCTGCTATGGCGATCTCTCGCGCGAATCAGGCAAGGACTTTGCCCAATGGCTGGAAGGGCGCGATTATACCGCCGCCTATATCGGCAACAACTATATGGCCGCAGGCGCGGTGCATCAATTGCAGAAGATGGGCCGCAGCGTGCCGAAGGATATCAGCATCATCTGCTTTGACGATTCCCCGCTTGTCAACGAAAACGGCCTGAACCTGACCACCATCAGCTGTGATCCCCAGGAGATGGGTCAGGCTACCGCCGAAACGCTGCTCAAGCGCATGGCTGATCCCCTGGGACGCAGGCTGAAAATGATTTTCTCGCCGCAGCTGAACCTTCGCGGCAGCGTCGCGCCGCGCAAATAACGCCGCACGTTTGCCTGCACGCAAAAAAACCGGCTATCCGATTTGGACAGCCGGGTTTTTTAATGGGAACGCAGCTTACTGCTCGACGGGATAGATGCAGACCTGCTTCTTATCGCGGCCCAGGCGCTCGAAACGGACGATGCCGCTGGCCTTGGCGAACAGGGTGTCATCCTTGCCGATGCCTACATTGAGGCCGGGATGGATGTGGGTGCCGCGCTGGCGAACCAGGATGTTGCCAGCCAGTACAAACTGACCATCCGCACGCTTGGGGCCAAGTCGCTTGCTTTCGCTGTCGCGGCCGTTGCGGGTGGAGCCCATACCTTTTTTATGAGCGAACAACTGAAGATTAAGTTTCAACATGGTGTTTCCTCCGTTCTGACTTCACCGCAGGGTGATGTGAATATACTTTGGATAGGACGAGGCAACGTCGCGTATTCCCTGTTCAAAGGTGCGCAGGATAATCTGCGCGTCGTGCGTCATCTGATCTTCCGGAACCACAGCCTTCATCAGCCCGTCCCGTACGGTCAATTGCGGCTTGACCCCCGCCACGCTTTCCAGTGCGTTTACGCAGGTGGTCGATAGCACAGACACGGCGGCGCATACGATATCGCTGCCTGCCTGGGCGTATCCGGCATGGCCGCGGCACTCAAAGCCGCTGAGCCGCCCGTCCGCGGCACGATACAGGGTAACGCTGGTCATTAGCCGTTGATCGCGGTGATCTCCACCTTGGTGAAGGGCTGGCGATGGCCGGCCTTGCGGCGATAGTTCTTCTTGCTCTTATACTTGAGCACAACGATCTTCTGGCTCTTGCCCTGCTGCAGCACCTTACCGGTAACGGTGGCGCCGGCAACCACGGGATTGCCCACTTCAACGGTGTCCCCACCCAGCATCAGCACGGGGAAGGTGACTTCGTCGTTCACTTCGTTGTTCAGCTTTTCCACATAGATGACGTCTCCCTGAGAGACACGGTACTGTTTGCCGCCGGTAGCAATAATCGCATACATTCTGGCAGCACCTCCTCATACAGAACTCGCCGGGAACTCAGGCATATTGCAGCCACGAGGCAGCGCAGGCGCGCGTTTAGAAGCCTCTCCCGAGCGGCTTACCTGGATAATATACCACACACAGGCGGCAATGTCAATAGAAATTCACCTAATTCAAGGCGTTTTTCAGCGCTTCGCACCATATTTCGGTCAGTTTTTCCATCGTCCAGGCCGCGTTGGCCGGGCTGGTGGAGGGCAGAATCCGGTGCGAAATTTGCGGTAGATGGACATATTTTTCATACAATCTGCCTGCCGCCTGGCCGTTGAGCAGGATATGACGAATCTCCCCCTTTGCGGCGAGAGCGGCAATATCGTTTGGCTGCGCGTTTTTGATGCTTGCATCCTGCGAACCGCGGATATCGCAGCGGGCGATCACATCCCACAGCGCAATATGATGAGTCAGCAGCAGCCTCTTTTTATCGGCAATCGTGCGCGGGACAGGCTCCCCCAGCGCGGCGGCAAGCACGCACCAGAAGCGATTTTGCGGGTGCCCATAATAAAAATCATTTTGCCGCGATTTGACCGAGGGCAGCGAACCCAGGATCAGCACCCGGCACTTCGCATCGAACACCGGCTCAAAGGGATGGATAATCGTTTGGTATTCCATAGGCTCTTTCCAAAAACAGCGCCGGGGCGGAGCCTCCCCCGCCCGGCCTGTATTCACTGGAACATACGCTCCAGCTCTTCATATTTTTCCTGGGTAATCAGCGCGTCATGATCCGTGCCCGTCAGGCGGACGATATACGTCCAGCGGCCATAGGGCGTGATATCATGAATGCGATTCAGATTGATGATGTAGCTGCGATGGCAACGGAAGAACACCGCCGGATCGAGCCGCGCCTCGGTTTCGGACAGCGTATCCGATGTGTAGTAGCTGCCGCCGTCGGCCGTATAGATGGCAGTGCTGCGATCCTCGCGCTGAACCAGCAGGATATCCTCCATGTTGATAAAGGTTACGCCGTCGCGGTGCTTAAGCATCATGCGCCCGGCGGGCTTTATTCGCTGCACAGGCGCGGGCACAGGATTCTGCGGGCGCTGCTGCACGGCAAGCAGGCGCTCGCGCACGCGGGTCAGCGTTTCAATCACGCGCTCCATGCGGAAAGGCTTCAGCAGATAATCAAACGCATAGACCGCAAAGGCGTCGCTGCGGTATTCCTCATGCGCGGTGGCGAAGATCAGCACGCAGGCAGGATCCTCATCCTGAATGCGGTTGGCGCAGGCCACGCCGTTCATCACCGGCATATCCACATCCAGAAATACCACCTGCGGTCGGTGCTGCTCAAACAGCGCAATCAGCTGCTCGCCGTCCTGCGCTTCGCCCACCAGCTCATAGCCCTCCACGCGCGCGATCATCTTGCGCAGAATCAGCCGCATGCCCGGCTCGTCGTCGGCAATCAATACCTTTATCGCTTGCGTATCGCTCATAACATCCTCAATCTATTTCAGTGAATCACGCGGCGGCCGTTTTTGAACTCCGGCCTGCGCAGCACCTCGCTCATGATCACACCCTGCACCAGGCTTTGGCTATTGGAGAAATTCAGCGTCAGCCCCGGCACGGTATCGCAGGCCAGATCAGGCATCTCCTGATGCTGCAGCGCGGGATGCGGGCGCGGCTTCGCGCGCTCCTCCTCCGGGCAGGAGGCATCCTTGCCCTCGTGCGTATGCGGGGTTTCGGGAGCCATCTCAATGGAGCCGTCCCAGCTGTCCGCATCGTCGGAGTCAAAGTCCTCCATCTTCAGCTGCTCAGCCTTTGGCTGCATTTGCTTGGGGGACGCAACGGCCGCAGGCTGGGGCTTGGAAGGGGGCGCGGGCCGGGCGGCCGCGGTACGCTGATGCGCCCGTACAGCCGCCTGGCTGTTTTTTCTGCTTTTTGAAGCCACGCTGATCACGATCAACAGGACAACCAGCAGTATTTCCACGGTTTACTTTCCTTTCCAAATGGGCGCTCAGGCCTTTTCCGCGCCGGTGCTGGCCGCAGGCTGCGGCTTGGCGGCATTGGCAATGCCATCGCGCATGTTGGTGTCGGCAATCACATTTTTCATCTGGTAATAGTCCATCACGCCCAGCTTGCCCTCACGCAGCGCTTCAGCCATGGCCAGGGGCACCTGCGCCTCGGCCTCGACCACGCGGGCGCGCATTTCCTGCACGGCGGCCAGCATTTCCTGCTCGCGCGCCACGGCGATGGCGCGGCGTTCCTCCGCCTTGGCCTGGGCAATGCGGCGATCGGCCTCAGCCTGATCCATCTGCAGCTGCGCGCCGACGTTGCGGCCTACGTCCACATCCGCGATATCGATAGACAGGATGCGGTACGCCGTGCCATTATCCAGGCCCTTGCTCAGCACGGTCTGGCTGATCAGATCGGGGTTCTCCAGCACGGCCTTGTGCGTTTCGGAGGAGCCGATGGTGGTTACGATGCCCTCGCCTACACGGGCGATAATGGTCTCCTCGCCAGCGCCGCCTACCAGACGGTTCACGTCCGTGCGCACGGTCACGCGGGCCTTGGCGCGCAGCTCGATGCCGTCCTTGGCCACGGCGGAGATGGGCGGGGTTTCAATGACCTTGGGGATAACGCTCATCTGCACGGCCTGCAGCACGTCGCGGCCGGCCAGATCGATGGCGCAGGCTTCGGCAAAGGTCATGGGGATGCTGGCCTGCTGGGCGGAAATCATGGCCTTGGCCACGCGCTCAATGTTGCCGCCGGCCAGCAGGTGCTTTTCCAGCTGATCCAGGGTGATATCCAGGCCGGCCTTGCGCACCATGATCAGCGTATCCACCAGACGATGGGGCGAAATGCGGCGCAGACGCATGCCGATCAGCGCGGATACCTTGACCTTTACGCCCGAGGACAGCGCCCGCACCCACAGCCCCAGCGGAACATAGCGCAGGAACACCAGCACCAGCACGACCGCCAGCAGCAGCAATACGAGAATCATTACGGTTGCTCCATCAAAGCCCATAGTTTTCCTCTCCTTTTGTCCACTTTCAGATTTTGTTTACAAAGATCTGCGTGCCCTCCACGCGGACGATGCGAACCTTCTGTCCCTCGGACACATATTCGCCGTCGCTGGTCACATGCAGCTTTCCGCAGTCAAACTCAGCAGTGCCCACAGGGCGCAGGGTGTTCTTCACCACGCCCTCCTTGCCCACCAGCAGCTGCATATCCGCGTTTTCGGACGGCGGGGTCTCGGTATCATTGAGAATCAGATCGGATTTTGACAGCCTGCCGCTGGACGCGGATTTGAGCGATACGGATATCGCCACGCCCACCAGCGCCAGCACGGCCACCGTGGTACCCAGCCCGACCATGGCCCCGTATTCATACCAGGTCATGGCCACACCCGCCAGCAGCAGGATGATGCCCGATATGCCGGGCACGCCGAACCCTGGCATAAACGCTTCCACGATCAGCAAAATCACGCCCGCCAGCACGCAGATGATAATTGGTATCAGCCATTCCATCGCAGCGCGCCTCCCTTCATGCTTTGTGAGGTCAGCATAGCATATTTCACGCGCGATGAAAACAGCTTATGCCTGAAAGCATCACTTTTGCGTCTGAATTGTCAGGGAATCCCGCAGACAGCGCACATCCTGTTCGTACACGCTAAGCAGCTCGCGCCGGTAAATAATGGCCGCGGGATGATACAGGGCAAACAGCGGCAGGCCATTGACCGCCGTGTGCCACGCGCCGTGCATATCACCGATGGTGGATTTATCCCCCGTCAGTGCGCGCAGGGGCACGTTGCCCAGCGTCACCAGGGCACGGGGAGCGACCAGATCGATTTCCTTCATCAAAAAAGGCAGGAAAAGGGCAATTTCCTCCTTGGACGGCGCGCGGTTGCGCACGCGCCCGGACGCGCCCCGCGCCGTGGGGCGAATCTTGACCACGTTGCTGACATAGATCTCCTGCCGCTCCATGCCCATCAGCTCCAGAAAGCCATCCAGATTTTTGCCCGCCTTGCCCACGAAGGGCCGGCGCTTGAGGGTTTCCTGCTCGCCCGGCGCCTCGCCAATCAGCATCAGCGGGGGATGATCAGTATTGCCGTCGCCAAAGACCAGTATCTTATCCTCGCCCGGCCAAAGGGGGCGAAAAAACTGCGTGCACTCCTGCTCAAACGCTTGCATATCCGCCATATCACTGCGCCTCCAGATCCTTTAGTTTTGCCATCACCAGCTGCAAATCATGCCAGGCGTCGCGTTTTTTGCTTTCATCGCGCAATAGCGCGGCAGGGTGGTAGGTAGGCAGGAGCCACACGCCCTTGCGCTCCTCCCACTGGCCATGCTCGCGGGTGATGCGAAAATCCGGCCGCAGCAGCGTTTTGGCGGCCGTCGCGCCCAGCAGCACAAGCACCTGCGGACGCACCAGCGCCACCTGCTGGCGCAGATAGGGCAGGCAGGCCGCAGCCTCCTCGGGGAAGGGCGTGCGATTCTGCGGCGGACGGCACTTGACAATATTGCAGATGTAAACCTCCTCGCGCGTCATGCCCATGGCGGCGATCATCTTGGTCAGCAGCTGCCCAGCCGCGCCCACAAAGGCCAGGCCCTGCATATCCTCGTCCGCGCCGGGGCCCTCGCCGATAAACATCAGCCGGGCATGAATATCCCCCTGCCCTGGCACCTTGTTGTGGATGCGGCGGCACAGCTCGCACTTTTCGCAGGCAAAAATCTCATCATACAGCGATTGCCAGGAGGTTTTCATAGGCGTAGTCTCCCCTTTTGTGCGGTTACTTAAACAGCGCTAAAATAACGTCAAAGGTAGCGGACGCATCCTGCCGCAGCCAGGACAGCAGGCTTACGATCAGCAGCACCAGCACCAGCGTGACCGCCACGCCCGCCACCACGGCCAGAAATTCCATCAGGCCCATGGTCAGCCGCCAGCGATCCCGCCGCGCCTCTTTTTCTTCCTCTTTGCGTTCAAAATACGCGTCGCGGTTATCCTGCTGATACATTCTATTTCTTTCCTTTCGCGTTACACATAGTCCATCCAGGGCTGCGCGTCATCCTGCCGCCCGGTCAGCGCGCCGTGATCGCAGAGGCCGGGGAAGCCCTGCTGGCGCAGCGCCTCGTAGAGCACAATGGCCACGGAGTTGCTCAGGTTCAGCGACCGCGCCTCGCTGCGCATGGGAATGCGGATGCAGCGATCGTACACTCGGCTGAGCAGCGATTCGGGCAGGCCCTTTGTTTCGCAGCCGAACACCAGAAAATCCTCCGGCCCGAAGCTAACCTCATGATAGCCGCGCGGAGCCTTGGTGGTGGCAAAATGATAGACAGCATGCGGATATTCCGCCATCATTGTATCAAAATCCGGATGGACATGCAACTCCATCAAATGCCAGTAATCCAGCCCGGCGCGTTTGAGATATTTATCGCTCAGCTCAAAGCCCAGCGGCTCAATCAGGTGCAGCACGCTCCCCGTCGCCGCGCAGGTGCGGGCGATATTGCCTGTATTTTGCGGAATCTCCGGCGCGTATAATACGATATGCATGCGGCGTTTCCTCCCATTTGTAAACCAAATTTGCAAATTCTGCCGTTTATGGTATAATCATCTTAAAAATGGACAAGGAGCGTATTGATTTCATGCGCAGCGAACCCATTCTGGTCGTCATGGCGGCGGGCATCGGCAGCCGTTTCGGCGGCATCAAGCAGCTTGCTTCCTTTGGCGCTCATGGCGAGTGCATTATTGATTATTCCCTTTTCGACGCCTACCGTGCGGGCTTTCGCCGGGTGATTTTCATCGTCCGGGACGATATTCTGGAGGATTTTCGCCAGAAGATCGGCTGCCATGTGGAAGGGCTGATGGAGACGCACTACGTTCTCCAGCACCTGGATCATCTGCCAGAGGGCTGTACCGTGCCCACCGGCCGCGCCAAGCCCTGGGGCACCGGCCATGCTGTCATGTGCTGCCGGGAGTATATCGACGCGCCTTTTGCCGCCATCAACGGCGATGATTTCTACGGCCGCGATGCCTTCCAGCAGATTTACGATTTTTTGTCCCAGCCGCACAAGCCCGGCGAATACGCCATGACGGGCTTTCTGCTGAAGAATACCCTGTCCGAAAACGGCTCGGTTTCGCGCGGCGTATGCCACGCCTCGCCCGAGGGCTATCTTGAAAGCATCGTGGAAAACACGCACATCATTTCCACCTGCGACGGCCCGCTGACCACCATGGACGGTGAAACCTACCGTCTGCTCTCCCCCGATACGCCGGTATCCATGAACCTGTGGGCCTTTACGCCCGATTTCATGGATCAGCTGTGGGCGCGGTTCCCCGCGTTTTACCAAAACACCATGGCAGCCAACCCGCTCAAGGGCGAGTATTACCTGCCCTTCGTGGTCAACGATACCCTGCGCGATGGCGAATCCACCGTGCGCATGCTGCACACCACCAGCAAGTGGTACGGCATCACCTACCAGCCCGATCTTCCCGCTGTGCGCGAGGCGCTGGCCAGGCTGACGCAGGAGGGCGAGTATCCCGAAGCCCTGTGGGAAAAGTAAGACCCCTAAAGGCAGATGAACAAATCTGCCTTTTTTATTTGCTGGCTTTGCGCATGGCCTCGCACACGCCCAACAGCTGCATATCGCGCAGCTGCTCGGTCGCCAGCTCTTCCAGCCCTTCAATTTCGCGCAGATCACAGCCCCAGATTTCGCAGTCCGACAGCGCGGCATAAGCCAGCGCCTCGCAGGGCATATCGCAGCTCAGGCGCGAGAACGCCCGCAGCGCCTCGGCTCGATCCAGCACCGGCATGGAGCCGTCCTTGCCCGCCAGGGTATACACACCCTGATCATCCGGCCGCACGCCGCTGTACAGCATTATCAGCGCGCTGACGGCAAAGGCCAGCCGGCGGGGCAGCGCGGCGCTTTTCTGCTCGTACTCCGTCATCGCGGGCAGGATGGCGCGCACATACCGCGCCAGCAGGTTCTCGCCCATCTCAGGCCATTTTTCGCCCGCGCAGGCATTTTCCAGATAAGAGCATACCTGCACGGCGTATTGCAGATTTTCCGTGCGGGAAAAGCCAGCATCGGGCGGCATTTCCTCCGTCAGCGCCTTGCCCAGCAGCGTGCGAATATCCTCATCCTTGAACGCCTCGCCCAGCGTTTCCACCCCGGCCAGGCAGGCGCACACGGCGGCCATCGCCCCCGCCCCGCCCAGCATGCGCGTGCGGCGCAGCGCGTAGGGAGAAAGATCGGGCACGCAGCGCACCGCGTCGCTCTTGGGCAGCGGCAGGCGCGCGGCTGTTTTCTCATCCGCCTCAATGAGCCATTCGGCGCAGTCCGACAGCGTAGCGCAAAAAGCATTGTCGGACACCAGATAGCGCAGATATCCGGGCTGCGCGTGCCGCGCCACGGCGCAGGCAATGGCCGCCTCCAGCAAATGCTGGGCGTTGTGCTCCGCCGCCGCGCAGGAAAGCACGATCAGGCCGGGCTTTTTTGCCTGCCAGCGCGCATACAGCAGCGCATCCAGCGCAGCGGGAAAGCTGCCGTCTTTCTGGCCGAACACCTCCGCCGTCTCATCGCCCAGCACCAATTGCAGGGTATCGCGCGCCGCCCAGTCAGCGGCGTTTATGTTTTTTTGCATGGGGTATGCGTCGCCGCCCAGCAACGCCGCGCCCCGGCCCATACGGCTGTATATCAGCGCGTGCGCGGTTTCATCCTCATTGAGCGCCAGCGCAGTGCATTTCAGCTCGTCCATTGCATCCTCCAAAGGTTTTTTCACGTGTTTATTATATGCCCTTTACATTGGCTTGTCCAGATACTACAATAATATCATCCCCGATTCAAACGAAAGGAGCGCCCGCCATGGATTCCCCCTGCACGCGATTATCCGTCCGCCGGCTGGTGGAGTTTTCCCTGCGCGCGGGCGATCTGACCCCCGCCAACGCCGCGGCCATGTACGCCGGCATGCTGGGGCACATGGCGCGCCAGCAGCAAAGCGGCGCCGAGAACGAACGCGCCGTGCGCTGGACAGGCACGCGCGCAGGGATTGCGCTGGAGCTGTACGGCAGGGCGGATATCTTTTATCCCACGCAGGATCCGCCGCTGGTTGAGGAATTAAAGCTCTGTGCCGCGCAGCCGCCCGCCGCTCCCCTGCCCGCCCACCGGGCGCAGGCGTTGTGCTACGCCTTTATGCTGTGCGAGGAATTGGGGCTTTCGCAAATCGCCCTGCGCGTCAGCTATATCACCCAGCAGGGTGATGTATGCGCGGTCTTTGACGAAACGCTCACACGTGAGCAGGCTGCGGCGGAGTTTGAAGCGATTGTGCTGCCCTATGCGCGCTTCCGCGCCCTACAGGATGATTATCTCGCCCAGCGCAACGCCTCCATCGCGCAGCTGCCCTTTCCTTATCCCGCCTTTCGTCCCGGCCAGCGCGAGATGGCCGCGCAGGTATACACCGCCATCGTGCGGCAAAAGCGGCTGTTCGCCTGCCTGCCCACCGGCACGGGCAAAAGCGCCGCCACGCTGTTTCCGGCGCTCAAGGCGCTGGGCGAGGGTAAAACGGAGCAGATTTTCTATCTTACCGCCCGCGGCACCACGCAGCAGGCCGCGCTGGACGCATTAGAGCGCATGTGCGCACAGGGACTGATCGCACGCTGGGTGGTGCTGACAGCCAAGGAAAAGCGCTGTCCGCAGGCCGAAATGCGCTGCCATCCGGATTTCTGCCCGCGCGCCAAGGGATACTATGACCGTGAGCTGCCTGCGCTGATGGACATTTCCCGGGAAAAGCGCTGGGATCCTGCTCGCATCGATGCACTGTGCGAGCAATACTGCCTGTGCCCGTTTGAGTTTTCGCTCCTGCTGTGTGAAACGGCCGATGTGGTCGTCTGCGATTACAACTACGCCTTTGACCCGCTGGTATCGCTGCGGCGCATCTTCGAGGCCGGACGCACGCCCACGCTGCTGATTGACGAGGCGCACAACTTGCCCTCCCGCGTGCGCGATATGCTGTCCTGCACGCTGGACAGCTGCGAAGCTGCCGCCATCCGCCGTGAAAGCGGCAAGCTGCGCGGGCGCAAAGACACGGTCTATCAGGCTCTGACAGCCTATTTGCAGGCATTGCGCCCCTGCCAGGATGCATTGCAGCTGTCCGCGCCCGTGGACGCGCTGCTCTCCGCCCTCACCCCTGTGCTGGGCGAAGCGCTGGCCGAGGGTACGCACGAGCTGTACCGCACCCTGCTGCTGGCGCGGCTGTGCCTGAAGCGCATGCAGGCGCATCCACAGGAATACCAGGCGCTGCACCAGTCCCATGGAAAAGAGCAAAGCGTCCATCTGTTGCGATTGGATATCGCCGGGCACCTGGCTGCCTGCACGCGGCGCATGCGCGGCTGCGTGTACTTCTCGGCCACGCTGGATCCCCTTCCCCGCATGCGTCAGCTGCTGGGCGGCACGGAGGAGGACGCCACCTTCGCCCTGCCCTCGCCCTTTCCCAGCGGCAATCTCATGATCCTCCAGCGCGGGCTGGATACGCGCTATCAGCAGCGCGAAGCCACAGCCCGGCAGGTTGCGCTGTCGCTGCTGGCGCTGTATGATGGGCAGGCAGGCAAGTATATTGCTTACTTTCCCAGCTATGCCTATCTGGAATTGATCCGCGATCAGCTGCTGGCCCTGCGGCCCGAGCTGCCCCTGCATGTGCAGCAGCGCAGCATGGACGAGGCCGCCCGCGCGGAGTATCTCCATCGTTTTGAAACGCCGAATACCGTCTTTCTGGCCCTGTGCGTGCTGGGCGGCATCTTTTCGGAGGGCATTGACCTGCCCGGCGCGCGCCTGATTGGCACGGCAATCGTAGGCGTTGGGCTGCCGCAGGTAAATCCTGCCCAGGAAGCCCTGCGCGCCTGCTACGACGCAGCCTTCGCGGACGGCTTTGGCATGGCCTATCGCTATCCCGGCATGCACCGGGTGCTGCAGGCGGTGGGACGGGTCATCCGCTCCGAAACCGACTGCGGCGTGGCGCTGCTGCTGGATGACCGCTATGCCGACCCACGCTGGCAGGCGCTGATGCCGCCGCACTATCATCCTCAGCTCGTGCGCTCAGAGGATGAAATTCGCGCGCGTTCGCAGGATTTTTGGCGTACGCATGGAATTTAAGAAGTATTTTTCTTTGATTTGACAGGAGGCGCGTATGTTACCCAATCAGCCGGCGTTGCTGGATGAAACCGACCGGAAGCTCTACACGCTGCTGGCGCTCAGGGAGCTGGGCGGCTGCACGCATACGCAGCTTTTGTATTTCATGTTTGAAAACGATATCATGAGCTATTTTGACCTCGCCCTGGCTTTGCATGAACTGGTGGACGAGGGGCAGCTTGTGCGCACCAATCATCCGCTGGACTACCTGTACGCCCCCACAAGCGCAGGGCTTGAAACGCTATCCTTCTTTATCAACCGCCTGCCGCACAGCAAGATAGTGCTCATCTGCGACCGTGCCCCGGCCTGGAAGCAGCGCTTTCAGCGTGAGAAGCAATACGCCGCCAAAGTAACGCAAAACGCCAGCGGCGAATACGTGGTACAGCTTAATCTGGTGGAGGGCAACGTGGCCCGGCTGAGCATCGACCTGCCCGTGCCCGAGCACGCCATGGCCGAGCGCATGGCCCGCCGCTGGCCCGAATGCGCAGGCAAGGTATATCAGCAATTGTTGAAAGCGCTTTGTGAGGAAAACGAATGAGCACCTGGTGCATTTTATTATCCGGCGGCAACGGGCTGCGCATGGGCACGCAATCCAATAAAACGTTAATTTCCCTGCTGGGCGAGCCGGCGCTCTGCCGCGCCCTGCGCACGCTGCGCCGACATGCGGACGGCATAATCCTGGTGATTCGCCCGCAGGATGAAGATGAAATCCGCACGGCGCTAAACGACGCGCAATTAACTGTCGATGGCGTTGCCTACGGCGGGGCAGACCGGCAAGAATCCGTGCGAAACGGCCTGTCGCTTTTGCCGGAGGACTGCGATATCGTGCTGGTGCACGATGGCGCGCGCCCACTGGTGGACGATCAGACGATTGAAAACGTGCTGTCCTCCGTGCGCAAGTATGGCAGCGGCGTGGCCGCCACGCCCGTCACCGATACCATCAAGCGCGTGGGCGCGGACGATATCGTCGCCGATACTCCGCCGCGTGGGCAGCTTCGCGCCGTGCAGACCCCGCAGGGCTTTTCTCGCGACCTACTTTGCCGCGCGCACGCCGAAATCACCGAGCGCTGCACCGACGACGCGGCGCTGGTGGAGCAGCTGGGCGTGCCGGTGCATCTGTGCCCCGGCAGCCCGCGCAACCTGAAGCTGACAACCCCGGAGGATATTGCCTTGGCAGAGTTTTATTTAAGCGGCATGCCGCGCATCGGGCACGGCTACGACGCGCACCGGCTGGTGGAGGGCCGCCGTTTTATCCTGGGCGGAGTGGATATCCCGCATGAAAAAGGGCTGCTGGGCCACAGCGACGCCGACGTACTGCTGCACGCCATTGCCGATGCGCTGTTGGGCGCGGCTGCGCTGGGCGATATCGGCCGGCATTTTCCAGACAAGGATCCGCAGTACGAGGGCATTTCTTCGCTGGTTTTGCTGCAAAAGACGGCTGAAATTCTGCGCAATCACGGTTTTGCGCCCATGAACATCGATGCGACCGTGATCGCCCAGCGCCCCAAGCTGGCTCCGCACATCGACCAGATGCGGGAGAATATCGCCGCCGCGCTAAGCCTGTCCGTGGAAGCGGTCAGCGTTAAGGCTACCACCACCGAGCATATGGGCTTTGAAGGCGAGGAGCTGGGCATCAGCGCGCATGCGGTGGCCATGATCTGCAAAATTTCCGTCTGATTTAATGCAAGAACTTACCATCCTGATTCGTTATATAGGCATACGAAGGAACATGGGAGCGTGAAGTACCAATGTGGACCTGTATCAAATGCAATGCCGTAAATGAAGATACCTACACCATCTGCCCCAAGTGCGGAGCCGCCCGCAGCGCGGGGCGCTTTGGCTCGGGCAACGCCGCCCCGGCGCGCAACGCCGCGGCCTACACTGCGCCTGTGCAGCAGCGGGTCATGCCCTCGGGCGAACCTGCCGCTCCCGCGCACGCCAATGTGGTTGCCCCGCAGACAGCCTATTACGCTGATTTTTCGCATGTGCGCGCCGGGCGCGGCTTCATGCTGCTGGGCAGGGTGCTGGCCATCGTGATGGCCGTGCTGACGCTGCTGCTGGCCTGGCGGCAATACGATGCGGTATCCGCCGCCGTGCTGGGGTTGATTTTTGACGACCTGGCCGCGCTGTCGGCCTTTGTAAAGCTGCTGATCTATATTCCCCTTGCGCTGGCCGCCGCAGCAATCGCCGCCCTGCCCGGCCTGTGGACGCTGGGGCTGGGCAAGGCGCTGCGCCGCCTGAACCGAATGGAGGAGCTGCTTTAAGGCTCGATAGCAAGCACGCTTCAGTTTTGCCGCCCATCGGGCGGCATTTTCTTATCCAAAGCAGTTGCTTTGCCGATACTCAGCCGTTTCCCGCGCTTTTTCGCGCGGGACTTTGCTATTTTGACGTATCTCGCGCGCCGCTTCGACGCGGCCATCCCCTCCCTGCGCGTATACTGCTGTATACAATCACAGCATATGGAGCGTGACAGCCGTGCATCAGGCCATGCAGACGGTTGTACAAAGGAAGCGTGCCGCACATAGAAAAAAGCAGCGTTTGCCGCTGCGGCTTTATCTGCGCGAAAGCGGTCCCGCCCTGGCAGGCAAATTCGGGGAAGCCTTTTTGTTCTTTTTTCTCAGCCTCAGTGAGTGCTTCCGCCTGCCCTCTCCCTTTGCCGTGTGCGCGCTGTGCGCGTGGCTGTATACCCGCCGTGGGCTGCTTTTTCCCGCCGCGGGGCTATTGCTGAGCCTGGGGCTGCGCCTGCTTTGGGGCGTAGCGATCGATCCGATGCAGTATGCGGGCTGCGCGCTGCTGATGCTGCTGCGCTTTCGCCCGCCGCGGGCGGTATGGATTGCCTCCGCTTGGGCTGCCTGCGCACTGTCGCTGCGGTGCCTGATGATGATCTTCTCCCCCGGCACACAGGAGGATATGATTCTGTGCACGGTGTCGCTGATCGTAGGCGTGCTGTGCACCCCGGCCTTTTGCCACGCCGCCGCGCTGGCACAGGAACGCCGTGCCCGCGTGCGCATTGACGATCTGCTGTGCTGCCTGGTACTGGCCGCCGTGCTGTTGTGCGGCGCGGGACGGGTAGCGATTGGCATGGTGAATATCGGTTTCGCCCTGGCGGGGCTGGCCATTCTGCTCTCCGCCTGCGTGGGCGGCTGCACGGCCGCCGTGTGCGCCGGGCTGATCGCGGGCATCGCGCTGTCCCTGTGCGGCCATGCCGATGGATATGCGGTGTGCTTCGCCTTCTCCGGCATTGTATGCGGGCTATTCTATGGCCGCAAGCGCTGGGTGCTCGGCGCTATCTATTTATTGTGCGGCGCGTTTACCAGCTACGCCGTGCATTTTTCCATGGATTACAGCTTCATGGCTGCTGCTGCGCTGTCCTGCGTGGTCTTTCTGCTGCTGCCCCGACGGATGGTATCCACCGTGTATGCCTCCGTGCGGCGCATGTCTCCGGACGCCGCGGACAATGCCTCCGCCTACGCTCAATGCATGCGCGCGCAGTGGACAGGCAACCTGCTGCGCTTATCCCAGCTGCTGCCACCCGTGCGCGTGGGCGTGCCGGATGAGGAGGAGCAATTAGAGGACGTGATGGAGCGCATGTGCACAGGGTGCGAACTGCTGCCCCGCTGCTGGCACGAAAAATCTCCGGAAACCAAGGCGCTGCTAAGCGAGTATTTTCTGCATGGCGACCGCACCGCGCGCATGGCGGATTGTCCCCGGCTGGAAGCCTGGCCCGCCCTGGCGCTGGACTGTGAACGCGCCGCCCAGCAGCGCGCCCTGCGCTGCGCCTATGCCCAGCGGGAGCGCGAGGCCACACGCACGCATCTGTCCGCCATTGCCCAGGCAATGGGCGATCTGTCCGACGGCCGCGACTGCGACCGCGACGATGATGCGCTCATCGGTGAAGCGGCCTACCTGCTGCGCCGCATGCGTGTGCCGGGACGGCTGCTGTACGCGCTGCGCATCCACCAGCATGTTTCGCTGGCGCTGAGGTTTGAATCGCCCCTCACCTCCCAGCGCATGCTGGAACGCTACTGCGGCGCGCTGTCGCAGCAGCTGGATCTGCCGCTGCACATCGCCCGGCGCAGCAAGGATACCATCCAGATAGAAGAAACCCCGCCGCTGATGGTGGAGTGCTACCACCTATCGGCTTCGGCGGGGGATGGACGCGGCGAAAACGGCGATTCGCTGCTGCTGCGCTCTGCGCCGGGCGGCACGGAGCTGTCCATGCTCAGCGACGGCATGGGGCATGGCGGGCAAGCGCATGAGGAAAGCGAAAAAACGCTGGAATTGCTGTCGCTGTGCCTGGATTCGGGCTACGATGTGCCGCAAGCGCTGTCGGCCATCAACTGCATCATGCTTTCCTCCACAGATGGGGAGCAATACGCCACGGTGGATCTATGCGTATCCGACCTGTGGCAGGGCAAGGTAACGCTGGACAAGCTGGGCGCGTGCCCTTCCATGGTCATCTGCGGCGATACCCTGCGCGTGCTGGAAAGCAGCGCGCTGCCATTGGGCATCCTGCCCGCGGTGCAATCCTCCACCCACAGCTTTGCCGTGGATGAAAACGATATGGTCATTCAGTTTACCGACGGCCTGGCCGACGCCTGCGGCGGCATGCGCGCGCTGGAAGGGCAGGTGCAGCTGTTCATGCGCGATCGCCTGCACCGCTCCCCCGAAACGCTGTGCACCGCCCTGATGAGCGCGGCCATGCGGCGCTGTGGCGGCGTGCCGCAGGACGATATGACGGTATGCTGCACGCTGTTTAAGCGCCGCAAAAGCAGGCAGCGGGACATGCGCGAGGGATAACGCGCATGCAGGCGCGGCTTCCCTGCGTTACAGCATCATCCCAGCCGCAACATCCTCCACATGATCGCAGAACGCCTGGAAATCGGGATCAGGACGCTGCATATCCGGGTGGGAAAGAAAATACTCCACCGAGCGGCGCGCTCCCACGGCATAGGGTGTAAAATCAATGCGGCCAATGCCCGTTACGCGCCGCACTTTGCTGTTGTCAAAGATCACGCTGTTCGCCTTATCGCCCAGGATTGAGCCGTTAAAATCATACAGCCTGCTTTGCGCCAGCAGCCAGGCGGGTACATAGCAGGGGCGATAATCCACCCCCAGAATGTCCGCCAGCGCGCGGTACACCTGGTTCCAGGTGATTGTTTCATCGCTGGTGATGTGAAAGGCCTCGCCAATGGCGGCGTGGTTCCCCAGCAGCCCACAGAAATACACGGCAAAATCCTCCGCCGTGGTCATTACCCACAAGGATTCGCCATCGCAGGCAACTGGCACCCGCTTGCCCTGCATCATGCGCTCCAGCACCGCCCATGCGCCGCCCGCGCCGTGAATTTGCACCGGCAGACTGCGCTCACAATAGGTGTGGCTGGGGCGCACAATCGTAACCGGGAAGCCCGTTCGCGCATGCTCGGCCAGCAACAGCTCCTCGCACGCCGCCTTGTTTCTGGAATACAGCCAATACGGATTGTCCAGCGGCGTATCCTCGGTGATAGGCAGGCGCGGCAGGGGCTTGCAATAGGCGGAAGCCGAGCTGATAAACACATACTGCCGGGCATGATCGCGGAACAGGCGCACATCGCGCGCGGCCTGATCGGGCGTAAACACGATAAAATCGCATACCGCATCATATATGCTATCCCCCAGCAGCTCCGCCACGCGCGCCTCATCGTTGATATCCGCCATCACCTGCCGCACGTTGCCGTCAAAGGGGCGTTCCACGGCGGCATGCTGCCCGCGATTGAGCAGCGTTACCTCCCAGCCCTGCTCAAGCAGCCGCCGCGTCACACTGGTGCTGATTACTCCCGTTCCGCCGATCATAAGCGCCTTCATTGCAATGCCTCCCGTTGCTTTTTGCCTTCATTATAGCGTATTCTGCCGCGCGCGGCAAGCCCGGCCGTTGACAGGAAAATTCCGGGTTGCTATAATCAAGCCATCAGGATACGGAGGACGCGGCCATGGGCGATTTGTTTTCATTTGTTTCAGCATGCGGAGCGGATGATTTTTCGCTGCGCCCGCTTTGCGATGTGGACAGGCTGATTTTCGCGCAGCTGTCCTATTGTGATTTTCTGTCTGCCATGCCCTTTGCGCCCTGCCCTCTGCCCCAGGCCATCCGCGCCATGCTTGCCGCCGCGCCCAGCCCCGACGCCTCGGAGAAGCGCTTTGCCTTTCAGCGCAGCGACGATCAGCGGCTGCTGTCGCTGCTTTTGCACGCCCCGCGCTATGCGCGGATCATGTTCATCGACTTTACCCGCCTGCTGTGTCCAGATGGGCAGCAGTTTGCCGCCCTGACGCTGGCAATCGACGGCGCGCGCCTGCTGGCCTATCGCGGCACGGATAACACACTGGCCGGTTGGAAGGAAGACTTAGCTTTAAGCTGCCAGCCCTGTATTGCCTCGCAGCAGGAGGCGCTGCGGTATCTGCTGCGTCAGGCGCAGGCACACCCGGGCGCGCTGTCGCTATGCGGTCACAGCAAGGGCGGCAATCTGGCGCTGTACGCCGCCCTCCATGCCCCCGCTGACGTGCAGGATCGGCTTGCCTGCGCGGTCAGCTTTGACGGCCCCGGCCTGCTCAGCGAAACGCTGAAGCGGCTTTTAACCCCCGTCCTGGCTGCGCGCACGCGCGTGCTGCTGCCCGAGGGCTCGCTGATCGGCATCCTGTTCTCGCAGCCGCCGCAGGTGCGCACCATCGTGTTGTAGTTGGGGTAGAACGGCTCGGGGGTGAG
>ERZ825384.1821-NODE-1821-length-23870-cov-29.742263_pt1 | contig 23870 bp, 20 predicted proteins | sample MGYA00519931_ERZ825384 | MGnify/ENA primary metagenome ERZ825384 (study PRJEB31778, sample SAMEA3449200) | human gut metagenome | biome: human gut; feature: human-associated habitat; material: faeces | place: United Kingdom | collected 2010/2012 ...
GCGTGCCGCCGTTCAGGAACAGATCGCCGCTATCGACCTTGATCACGATGAAGTTGTCCTGCGTAAACGTGCCGCCCTTAATATTCAGGCCGGGATACTTTGCAACGCTGTCATCGCCGACACGCACCAGAGATGCTCCCTTGCCGGCCGCATTACCGCTGTTGTTCGTGACGATGCCGCTCTCGAAGGTGAGCCAGCCGCTGCCCTGAACGTCGATGACATAGTGGGAGCTGACGCCGGAGTTCTCCGCGGTGTCCTCACGCATGATCGTGCCGGTCTTCTCCGCGCTGCTGTCCTTGACCGTCACGCGTGCGGTGATCGTCAGTGCGGGCTTGCGTTCGCCGGTGCTGCCGTTGAGGGTATGACCGTTCAGGTCAAGCGTCACGTAGGGCGTGCTGATGGTGACATTTTCCTCGGTATCCGTCAGCAGCTTCACGGTAGCATTGCGCTTTGCCGCGTCAATAGCCGCCTGCAGCGTCACGTACTGCTTACTGCCGGTCTCCGCGACACATGTCGTGGCTTGACCGCCGTTCTCTTCGCTGCCGGTCTCGCCGCCCTCGGTGCCGTTCTCGCCGCTGCCTGCACTGCCGGTTTGTTCGTTACCGGCTGCACCCGTGCCTTCTCCTGTACCGGCTTCTCCTGTCGCCCATGCGCTTGTGCAGAGGGACAGCGCCATGACCAGTGCCAGAATGGTTGCTAACAATTTCTTCATGTCTCATACCCCGTTTGTTTTAGATTTCCGTAGGCGCACTCGTTTTAATCTCCATTAAAACGCCAAAGCAGAGGTACCTCTGCGGATAGTCAGATTATAGCACGGCTGCATAATTTGTCCAGCCTTTTATGGAAATTTTACACATTTTTTCTGTTACCGGGAATGGAAAACGGGAATTGGGGGTGTTTCGCCGCTGCGCGGCTACACCTCATCCGCCCCCTCGGGGCGCCTGTCTCCCTGCGGGTCGGTCGGTTCGCGGGTCTGACAGGCCACCGGCGTGTCTTTCAACACCGCGAACCCCTCGAGGGGAAGGCTTGAGGGCTGCGGGCGGGGCGGATATGATTTGTCATAATTGTCAAAAAAGTGGGGTTTATTTTTGTGCTAAGGGCAGAAATGCTGCACTTCTATTGACGGCGGGGTGAAATGCGAGTAAAATATGTACGCAAAGAATACTGTATACAGTATCCAATCCGAATACACGCAGAAACAGCGTCTGCGCTGTATACCATGACCGGCGGCCCCTGCCCGGGACACAGTATGCCGGGGCAGACAGATACAGCCGGTTCGGACATGGGCGGATAACGCCGGGCGGCAGAAGCGGAGGACGGCACATGGAGAACTTCTCATTATATATAAACGGCGTGCTCCGCACGGTATGCGTGCCGCCCCAGTGGACGCTGCTGCGGGTACTGCGGGAGACGCTGGGCCTGACCGGCGCGAAAAACGGATGCTCCTCCGGCGACTGCGGCGCCTGCCGCGTGATACTGGACGGCACGGCGGTGAACGCCTGCAAGGTACCTATTAAGGATGCGGCGGGACATCGGGTGGAGACCATAGAGGGGCTGAGCCGGAACGGACAGCTGCACCCCATACAGCAGGCGTTTATCGACTGCGGAGCCGTCCAGTGCGGCTTCTGCACGCCGGGAATGGTGATGAGCGCCAAGGCACTGCTGGACAAGACGCTGCACCCCAGTGACGAGGAGATACGGGAGGCGCTGGCACCGAATCTGTGCCGCTGTACCGGCTACTACAAGATCGAGGAGGCCGTCCGGGAGGCGGCGCGGCGGCTGGAGGCGCAGGACCGGTGAAGGAACTGACGTACATCGGAAAGAGCTACCCAGTGCAGGACGCGGCGGCCAAGGCAACAGGGGAACTGCTGTATGCGGACGACATGACCATGCCGCGGATGCTGTACGCCAAGGCGCTTTTCTCACCGGTGGCTCACGCGCGGATCAAGCGCATCGACACCACAGCGGCGGAGGCGCTGCCCGGCGTGTGGGCAGTGGCTACCTATCAGAACACACCGCAGACGCGGTTCAACAGCACCACGCGGTTTTATATGCAGGCGCCGGCGCCTATCGAGACGGAGCGCATTTTTGACGACACGGTGCGCTTTGTGGGCGACCGGGTGGCGGCGGTGGCGGCGGAGACAGAGGATATCGCCCAGGCGGCCATCGACCTGATCGAGGTGGAATACGAGCCGCTGCCGGTGGTGACGGATCCGCTGGAGGCCATGCGGGAGGACGCCTATCCCCTGCACGGCAGCAGCAACATCGCGCTGTGGATCGAGAAAAACACGGGAGACGTGACGAAGGGTTTTCAGGAGGCGGACCGGGTGTTTGAAGACACCTACCGCACGCCGGCGGTGCACCACTGCGCCATCGAGCCCCACACCGCCATCGCGGAGGTGGACGCGCAGGGACGGCTGACCGTCACCGCACCGTATCAGAACACCTTTGGCGAACGGATCGTATTGAGCCGGATATTCGGCCTGCCGCTGAGCAAGGTACGGGTGGTAAGCCCCACCATGGGCGGCGCATTCGGCGGAAAAATGGAGTCCTCGGTGGAGCTGATCCCCGCGGCGCTGGCGATGCTGTGCCGCAGGCCGGTGAAATTCACCGCCACACGGCGGGAGTGCATGGTATCCACCCGGGTGCGGCACGCCAGCGTCATCACGGTGAAGACCGGCGTGAAAAACGACGGCACCATCGTGGCACAGGAGATCACGGCCATCACCAACACCGGAGCATATGCCTCCAGCGCAGGGAACGTGATCGGCGCCATGAGCGCCAAGGTATTCAAGGGCTACAAAACACCGAATATGCGCTTTGTGGGCATACCCGTATATACCAACACGCCGGTGGCGGGGGCCATGCGGGGCTACGGATCGCCGCAGGTATTCTTTGCCATGGAACGGCAGTTGTATAAGATCGCCGGCGCGCTGGGCATGGACTACACGGAGCTGCAGATGAAAAATCTGGTTGATCCGGAGGACAGCGACCTGTTCGCGGGGCACCCCATCGGCAACCCCCGGCCCAAGGACTGCGTGCGCCGGGCCATGGCACTGCGGCAGAACTGGCCGGACATGGATGACGAGGACGGAAAGTACCTCATCGGCGAGGGCTGGGCCATGGGACTGCACGGCAGCGGGGCCTTCGGCTCGCAGATCGACCAGAACTGCATGGTGGTCAAGATGAACGATGACGGCACCTGCGTGCTGCACTCCGGCACCCACGATATGGGCAACGGACAGCTGATGGTGCAGATACAGGTCGTGGCGGAGACGCTGGGAATCCCACCGGAACAGGTGGCCTGCGTAGCCTCGGACACGGATGTGTGCGGGTGGAACCTGGGCGACTTTTCCAGCCGGGGCGTGTATGTCAGCTGCGGCGCGGTGCAGAAGGCCGCGGAGGACGCGGCGGCACAGCTGCGGTGCGCCGCCGCCGGACTGTTGGGCGACCAGGCGGAGGACATCTCTCTGCACGACGGACGGGCGTGGCTGCCGGAGGGCGGCAGCGCCTCGCTGGCAGAGGTAATGAACTACGCCCAGAGCGTACAAAAGCATGAGATATTCGGTGTGGCCACCCACGCATCGGCACACACCCCCGGGTCCTACGGCGTACATATGGCGCGGGTAAAGGTGGAAAAGGCCACCGGCGCGGTGACGGTGACGGACTACATCGCTGTACACGATGTGGGACGGGTGATGAACCGGATGGGCATCGAGGGACAGCTGGAGGGCGGCATACAGATGGGGCTGGGCTACGCGCTCCGGGAGGAACTGGCCTTTGACGCGGCAGGGCAGCTGCGAGACAGCAGCCTGCACAGTTACCGGCCCTTCCGGGCCACGGAAATGCCCCGTTTGCAGACGGATTTTATCGAAGAGGGCGAACCTACCGGGCCCTACGGCGCCAAGAGCATTTCGGAGTGCGCGGTGGTGCCCAGCGCACCGGCCATCATCAATGCGGTATGCGATGCCACGGGACTGGACATCCATGATCTGCCCTACCGCCCCATAAAGGCAGAGGGCGGCATACGGCGGCTGCACACCACGGAGGGCTGCGTATTCTGCGGCCTGTGCGCGAAGAAATGTCCCTATGGCGCGCTGTCCGTGGACCGGCAGACCAAGCAATGGCGGGTATCTGACCGGCGGTGCCGGGAATGCGGCCTGTGTGCGGCGGCCTGTCCAAAGCATTGCCTTTCCTTAGACAATAGTGTCGTATAAATGGCACATGAACTTTCTTATTGTGAAATGTACCATCGATCGACAAGGGCAGACACGGTTTTGGCGGGCAGAAATGTGCCCATACTGCGTCAAGCCCCTTGACAATACGGCAAGTATTCTCTGCGGGTCTTTTCTTGTCTGGACCCATTTCTGCTCCGGCAAAACTGCTCCGCACCTGCCGGCGATGTATTTTCGAATGTTTTTTGGCTTTTGAGACGCAGGCGGGCTGACGCCCGCCAAGGCGAAAAGGGCAAAAAGCAACGGAAAGACACGTTGGCAGGCGTGTTTGCCCTTGTCGATCGATGGTATCATTTCAACAAATAGCAGTGATGTGAAACCGCTATGGCCCGGTTATTGACTTTGCCCGGGCCAACGTGTAAACTATAGCATCATTTTTTCGGCGGCCGGCATTCCGCCGCCTCTCCCCTCCCCTGGCGCGGGAAAAAATCGTGGTGTACACTGTAATGTATACTGTACACAGTCGACGGACACAGACTCCCTCATCCATGCCAGCAGGGGCGAAACACCGTGGACAACATCATACGCAACAGCGCGGCCCGCAGACGACGGACGGCGCGATAGCCACAGACAGAACGGAAGGAGCGACAGTCATATGGCACATTACAACGATATGCGGGAATTTCTGGAGGAGCTGAAGAAGCGGGGCGACCTGATGGTCATCGACAAGAAGGTCAGCCCGGTACACGAGATATGCGCCTTTACGCGCAAGGCATCGGACATGGGTGGTCCGGCGCTGCTCTTCACCAATGTGGAGGGCTACGATATGCCGGTGCTGTCCGGCCTGTACGGCACCCGCGAGAGAGTGCGTCTGGCACTGGGTCTGGGCGACGATACAAAGAGCGTTATTAAGGAATACGTGGCTCACGAGAACAAGTTTATCCCGCCGGTAACGGTGGGTGACGACGAGGCTCCTGTGCACGAGGTGGTGCTGACCGGCGACGCGGTGGACCTGTACAAGCTGCCCATCCTGACGAACTTCGAGAAGGACCTGGGGCCGTATATCACCGCCGGCGTGCAGATGGCCAACGACCCCGTCACCGGTGTGCGGAACTCCTCCATGCACCGGATGCTGCTGCTGGACAAGAACCACATGACCTGCTTTGCCCCCAAGGGACGGCATCTGGGTACCATTATCGAACGCAACGAGGACAACGGAAAGGGCACGGAGATCGCCACGGTCATCGGCGGCGACCCCATCATCGCCATCGCGTCACAGTGCCGGCCGGCACTGGGCACCGATGAGATGGGCATGGCCGGCGGCCTGCGCGGCGAGGCTGTGAAGATGGTCAAGTGCAAGACCATCGACGTAGAGGTGCCTGCCACCGCGGAGATCGTTATCGAGGGACGCACCCTGCCCGGTCTGCGGGAGGACGACGGCCCCTTCGGTGAGTATCCCGGCACGTACAGCGAGGTACGCAAAGCCCCGGTGGTGGAGATCACCGCCATCACCATGCGGAAGGATGCCATTTTCCAGAATGCCTATACCGGTATGCCCATGACGGAAAACCACTGGATGATGGATCTGGCGGCCACAGCGCTGGCTTACCGCGAGGCGTACAAGATCTGCCCGGACATCCACGACATCTGCCTGACCTCCGGCGGCACCAGCCGCCACCACTGCGTGGTGTCCATCAAGAAGCGCCATCCCTATGAGCCGCGGAATGTGATGACCGCTCTTCTGGCGGCCAACATCGGCATCAAGCTGTGTGTGGTGGTGGACGAGGATATCGACGTACATGATATGCAGCAGGTGGAATGGGCTATCAACACCCGTATGCAGGCGGACCGGGATGTGATGATACTGCCGGTGATGTACAGCCCCACGCTGGATCCCTCCGCGCCGTATCCCCGTGCGTCGTCCAAGATGGGCATCGACGCCACCGCGCCGCTGGAGGACAAGGAGGCGTTCGCCCCTGTGTTCACACCCGGACAGGACGCACCGTATATCGAGGAAATGCTGCGGGACTTTATGGATAAGCGGCGGAAGTAAGCCGCAGGAGGCGGAATATGTCTGACAGGACTCGTGAAATGGCCACCGTACGGGAAAACAGCCGTATTCTGGACGGCTACTATAAAATGACACTCCACGCACCGGTGATCGCACAGCGCTGCCGGCCGGGACAATTCGTGTTTATCCGGGTGGGCAGCGGCACCGCACCGCTGCTGCGGCGGCCCATCAGCATCTGCGAAGCCGACAGCATCGGCGGCACGCTGACACTGCTCTATCGGGTGGTGGGCACAGGCACCGACCTGCTGTCCGCCGTGCGGGCGGGCCAAGCCCTGGACGTGATGGGCCCCATCGGCACGCCGTTCCCCGTGGAGGGCGAGCAGGCGATACTGGTAGCCGGCGGCATGGGGGCGGCGCCCCTGTGTATGCTGGCCCGGGCACTGCATGATGCAGGATCGGCTGTGACCGTGTATCTGGGCTGCCGCGACGCGGCCCACGACCTGTGCGGAAAGACGCTGCGGACCTACGGGACAGTACACACCGCCTATGAGAGTGAAGGCCGCCTGGTAACGGATATCCTGCCGGAAACAGCGGCAGGCGCCGTGTACGCCTGCGGGCCGACGGCCATGCTGGCTAAGGTGCAGCAGTGGGCCGCACAAAACGGCGCGGAGGGCTATGTGTCTCTGGAGGAACGCATGGCCTGCGGCATCGGCGCGTGCTCCGGCTGCGGCTTTCCCATGCGGAAAGCCGACGGCGGCGTGCTGTACAAAAAAGTCTGCGTGGACGGACCGGTATTCCCGATGGGTGAGGTGATCTTTCATGGATAACATCACAGTGGGCGGCGTGACGCTGCATTCGCCGCTGCTGAACGCGGCGGGCACGATGGGCTTTGGCTCCTCCTATGCGGACTATATCGACCTGCACCGTCTGGGCGGGCTGGTGACACGCACGATGACCGTCAAGCCCCGGTGTGGCGCGGAGGCGCCCCGGCTGTGGGAGACGCCCTCGGGGCTGCTGAACTGCGTGGGGATGCAAAACCCCGGATATGAGAAATTCACGCAGGTATTTTACAAGGGACTGGTGGGCTATGACGTGCCCATTATTGCCAGCGTCACCGGCACACCGGAGGAAATACGGCGTATGGCGGACGCATTGGCGGAGCTGCCGGCAGTGGCCGGCGTGGAGGTGAACCTCCACTGCACCTACGAGGAATACCGGACACTGGGAAGCAAGGCGTATCTGGAGCAGTGCGCGCAGCGCATCCGTGCCGCCGCAGACGGACGGCTGCCGGTGTGGGCGAAGCTGTCGCCCTGCGCCGGAGATATCGTAGATGCGGCGCGGACGGCACAGGACGCCGGGGCGCAGGCGGTAGTATGCGCCAACACCTATTGGGGCATGGCCCTGCAGGCGGACGGCAGCTCACGGCTGGGCAGCATGGTGGGCGGACTGTCCGGCCCGGCCATACGGCCTCTGTCCGTGTTCCAGACATGGCGGGTGGCCCAGGAGGTCGCTGTCGACGTGGTGGGCTGCGGCGGTATCGTGTGCGCCGCGGACGTAGAGGAATACATGGCCGCCGGCGCAAAGGCCGTGGAGATCGGCACTGCCAACTTCACAGAGCCGGAGACGATCATACGGATCACAGAGGCACTGTAACGCCCGCGGGCCGGGCAAAATGTACGAAACAGACGGGAGGAATGGACATGGTGGCAGTGGGCATCAGCGGTGCGACGGGCTGTATATACGGTATCCGGCTGCTGGAGGCACTGCGGGCGCTGGGACAGGAGACAGAGCTGATACTCAGCGACTGGGGCGCAGAGACCATACGGCTGGAAACGGATCTCACCGTGGAGCAGGTCAAGGCGCTGGCGGACCGGGTATACGACAACCGCAATATGGCCGCACAGGCGGCCAGCGGTTCCAGCTGCGCGGACGCCATGGTCATCGCCCCATGCAGCATGAAGACCCTGGCGGGCATCGCTATGGGCTATGACGACAGCCTGCTGGTGCGGGCGGCAGATGTGATGCTGAAGGAGCGGCGGCGGCTGATACTGCTGACGCGGGAAACACCGCTGAATTTGAGCCACATCCGCAATATGGAGACGGTAACGCTGATGGGCGGCATCATCCTGCCGCCGGTACCGGCCTTTTACAGCCGGCCGCAGACGGTGGACGACATCGTGGATCAGACAGTCAGCCGGACGCTGCGGCTGCTGGGTCTGGACGGCGGGGAAAGGTTCAGGTGGAACGGAAATGGCTGAGCGTGTGGTGGAGCGAACACTGAGCGACGGCGGACTGTCCATACACTACCGGCTGGAACGGCTGGGCGGCGACCTGCTGCTGACCGTGACCGGCGGGGCGGCCCACGTAGGCTGCGTCGTACTGGCCACACACCGGCAGAGCCTGACAGGCAGCGGCACGGACAGCGCCGACAGCAGCGTTCTCAATCGCAGCGGGCACAAGGACGAATTCTTGCTGCGGGCGCTGGCAGAACGGCTCAGCGCCGTGGCCGGCTGTGCCGTGGCTGCCGTGGGCGGCGTACATTACGACGGTCTGGACCAGCAGGGACTGCGGTCCGCCGCCCATATTGAACAGCAGGCGCTGGCACAGGCAGAGGACTGGGTGGCGGAATTGCTGCCGTAACGGGAAACAAAAAACACAGAGGGGAGGTATGCCGCTGTGGCACAGCGCGAACAGGACATCCTGCGGGTGGACGCCCGGGACAAGGTGACCGGGCGGACGAAATATGCGGCTGATCTCGTCTTTGACGGTATACTGTACACAAAATCAGTGCACGCGGACCTCCCCCATGGGAAGCTGCTGGCGGTGCATACCGCGGCGGCACTGGCGGCGGAGGGCGTGGCCGGTGTGTACACCGCCCGGGACATACCGGGCCGAAATGTGGGCGACAATGAGAAGCCCATCATGGTATATGACACTATACGGAGCCGGGGCGATTGCATCGCCGTGGTCGCGGCCGTCTCACAGGAGGCGGCAGACCGGGCGGCGCGGCTGGTCACCTATGACGCCCAGCCCATGCCCGCGGTATTCGACCCGGAGGAAGCACTGCTGCCGGACGCGCCCAAGCTGTACGACGACGGAAACCTGATACTGGAACACCGCGTCCGCAAGGGGCGGGCGGCACAGGGCTTTGACGAGGCGGACATCATTGTGGAACGGGAGTTCCGCACCCAACGGGTGATCCCCGGGGCCATCGAGCCGGAGAGCGTGGTGGTGTCGCCTCAGGACGGAGAGCTGCGGGTCTACTGCCCGTGCAAGGCGCCCTTCAACATCCGGCGTATCGTGGCGGCGGCCTGCGGTCTGCCCATGAGCGCTGTACGGGTGACACAGCCCGGTATGGGCGGGTCCTTCGGCGGCAAGGATGACGACGCCGGGGCTATGGCCGCAAGAGCCGCTATCGCGGCGCTGCACACCGGGCGGCCCTGCCGCATGACATGGCGCAGCAGCGAGACGCTGCTGGAGGGCGTAAAGCGGCATCCCTTTCACATCTACTACAAGGCCGGCGCGAAGCGGGACGGCACACTGACCGCCATTGAGGTGCGGGGCTTTGTGGACGGCGGCGCATACCTGTCCAAGAGCAAGACCACCACATGGCGCAGCGGTATCGAAGCCACAGGGCCCTATCGGGTGGAACACGTGGACGTGTGCATGAAGGCGGCCTATACCAACAACTGCTATGCCGGCAGTGTGCGTGGCTTCGGCTCGCCGCAGATCGACTTCGCCACCGAATCTGTGATGGACGAGCTGGCACAGCAGCTGGGCATGACGCCCTGGGCCTTCCGGGAGAAAAACCTGCTGCGGGACGGCGACATATCCGGCTCCGGCCAGCCCATGCGCGACGTGAGCGCAGGTGTGTGTCTGGAACGCCTGCGGCGGGAATTCGGCGAGGACCTGCGGCCCTTTGTCCGGAACGGAAAGCTGGTGGGCAGGGGCATCGCCTGCCTGTACCGGGGCGAGTCCTACGGCGCGGGCACACCGGTGCAGGACACCTCCGGCGTGACCATCGTATTAAACGCGGACGGCAGTCTGAACGTGAGCACCGGACTGAGCGAGGTGGGCCAGGGCGGCCACACGCTGCTGACGGCCATCATCGGCCGGGAGCTGGGGCTGCCGCCGGAACGCATACACATCGCACCGGCGGACACGGACTACTGTGTGGATTCCGGGTCCACCGCCGCCTCACGGGGGACCATCACCGCGGGCAACGCCGCCTGGCTGGCAGCACAGGAGGCCAAGCAGCAGATCAACACCGCACTGTGGGAATACCGGGGGTTCGACGGACCCATCGTATATGAGGACGGGCTGGTCCGCTGCGGTGACGAGCAGATGACCTTCACCGAGGCGGTAGGGGTCCTGCGGAATACCGGACGGGATATGCGCGCCCACGGCTGGTGGGCCGCCCCCAAGACATTCTGGGACAGAGAGAAATGCCGGGGCAGCAATTATATGTCCTACGCCTATGGCGCCTGCGGCGCTGAGGTAGAGATAGACCCCATCACCGGAAAGACCGACGTAACTGACTTTGTGGCCGTACACGACATGGGCCGCATCATTAACCACGCTGCCACGGTGGGACAAGTAGGCGGTGGTGTATCCATGGGCGTAGGCTACGCCTTGACGGAAAATGCCGACACACCGGGAGGCGTGACACGCGCCGCTGATCTGGACAGCTATCTGCTGCCCACAGCACTGGATATGTGTCCCGTGCGGACGGTGCTGCTGGAGGAAGGCGCCGGCGTTCCGCCGCTGCTGGTACACGGCATTGGCGAACCGGCCACCTCTATCGTGGCGCCGGCCATCACCAACGCTATGTTCGCGGCGCTGGGCGCACGGATAGACACCCTGCCGGCGGACCTGGAAACGGTACGGGCCATACTGGACGAGAAAAAGAGGTAGCTATGTTTCTGCAAGCGGGCAGCCCCGCGGAACTGCGGGCCTATATGGCACAATACCCCGACAGCCGGTGCATTGCCGGCGGCACGGATATCATGCCGGTGCAGAACCGGGAAAATGACCATGAGGCGGTGTTCATCGATATATCCGGCGCAGCGGCGCTGCACCGGATCGTGTCGGAGGACGGCGTGCTGTCCGTCGGGGCAGCGGCGACCTTCGCCGAGATAGAACGAAACGCGCTGCTGCGGCAGTACGCGCCGGTGCTGTGCCTTGCCGCATCACAGGTGGGGTCCCCTCAGATACGAAATCTGGGCACCATCGGCGGCAATGTGGCACATGGGAGCCCCGCAGCGGACACCCTGCCGGTGCTGGCCATGCTGGACGCGGAGGTGCGGCTGTACAGCGCCACGGATGGCACCTGCCGGGACATACCGGTGGATACCTTCATCACCGGACCGGGACAGACCCTGCTGCGTCCCGGCGAATACATAGAGGCGCTGCGCTTTTCCCCGCCGGAGGCGAGCTGGCGCATGGCCTATGAAAAAGTGGGACGGCGCAATGCGCTGGCCATCTCCCGGCTCAGCGCCTGCTGCGCGGCCAGATGGGAGGGACAGCGCCTGACCGGACTGCGCCTTGCGCTGGGCGCCGTATTCCCCACGCCGCGGCGGCTGTACGCAGCAGAAGCACTGCTTTTGAGGGAACAGCCCTCCCCTGCCGCGGAAATGCAGGCGGCAGAGCTGGTAACACAGGCCATCGTGGCGGCCGCCGGGCGGCGGGCCTCGGCCAGCTACAAGCTGGCGGTGGCCCCGGAGCTGCTGCTGCGGACACTGCGCCGCACCCGAGAGGAGGCGGACCAATGAAGATAGGTTTTACGCTCAACGGCGCGCCCGTCTGCGTGGAAGCGCCGGGGACGGTGTCGCTGCTGACATTGCTGCGGGACTACTGCCGCCTGACCGGCACCAAACGGGGCTGCGACATCGGCGAATGCGGTGCCTGCACGGTGCTGCTGGACGACAGGGCGGTGACCTCCTGCATGGTCATGGCCGGGCAGGTACAGGGCCGCCGGGTGGTGACCATTGAGGGCCTGACCGGACACGACGGCGCACTGAGTCCCCTACAGCAGGCGTTTGTGGACCACTTTGCTGTACAGTGCGGCTTCTGCACGCCCGGCATGATCATGAGTGCCACAGCGCTGCTGCACGAGGACCCGCATCCCTCCCGGGAGAAGATACGGCGGGCGATCTCGGGCAATCTGTGCCGGTGCACAGGCTACGACGCTATTGTGGACGCCATTGACGCCGCAGCGGCGGAGATGGCCAGGCTGGTATAAAACAAGCGTGGTAATTACCCCTTATGGGGCGATTATAAATTCAAAAATACGAAGGAGAAAGACATGAAAAAGCTATTTGCATTGCTGCTGGCGCTTGTCATGGCCCTGTCTCTCGTCGCCTGCGGCGAGAAGAAGGATGATACCGGGGACAAGACCGATGACAGCAACCCCTCCACCGGCATGGAGCTGACACAGGCCACCGATCTGGTGATCGCTACCGGCGGCACCTCCGGTGCATGGTACCCCATCGGCGTCAGCATCGCTGACACCCTGACCAACGTGGACAACAACCTGTTCGTTACCTCTGAGGTCACCAACGGCGGCGTGGAGAACGCCCGTCTGCTGGGCACCCACGCGGCCAATGTCGGCTTCGTGAACTCCGACACCGCGTACTTCGCCACCCATTCCGAGGATGCTTTCGCGTCCGAGCCCGCGTATGAGCTGTACGGCCTGGCCAACCTGTATGACAGCGTGCTGGAGATCGCCGTGCTGGCTGACAGCGGCATCAACAGCATCGCAGATCTGGCCGGTAAGCGCGTGGTGGTGGGCACCCCCGCCTCCTCCGCCTCCACCATGGGCTGGACGGTGCTGAGCACCTATGGTCTGACCGACAAGGACGTGAAGGGCTCTGAGCTGAGCATCGCCGAGGGCGTTGAGGCCCTGAAGAACGGCGATGTGGACTGCGTGTTCATCTTCAGTGCCGCCCCCAACAGCGCCCTGACCGAGCTGTCCGTGACCAAGAACTTCAAGCTGCTGAGCATCGACGAGGAGCATCAGAAGGCCGCGATCGAGCAGCACAGCTACTTCAGCACCGCTACCCTGTCCGCTGACCTGTACACCTGCACCAGCGAGGACACCACCACCCTGGCCATGCCCACTCTGCTGGCCTGTGACAGCAGCCTCAGCAACGAGGCCGCCTATCAGTTCGTGAAGGGCATCTATGAAAATCTGGACGTGATCTCCACCTCCCACGCGATGGCCGCTAAGATCAACCTGGACCACGCTGCCAACATCAACCTGGAGATCCACCCCGGTGCCCTGCAGTACTACCGCGAGATGGGCATTGTTGACTGATCTTCCCTCTCTTTTCCCCCCTGTCCCATCGGACGGCGGGCTTCGGCCCGCCGCCCGGTGCGGCCCCACATTCCGGAAATAACGAAAGGATCGGAACATGGCAACTAAGTCAAAATTCAGCGATGTACTGAGTAAGATCGCGTTTGTGATTGCCGTTCTGCTGACCCTGTTTCAATCGTACACTGCACTGTTCGGCGTTTTGACCGCCGTATACCAGCGGGCGATACACCTTGGTCTGGCGAGCAGCTACATCTTCCTGTTCAACATGGCAAACCCCAAGGAGAAGGGGAAAGTTTTTCACATCATCATCAATTTTATCGGGCTGGTGGCTTCCGCCGGCTCCAACTTCTACATCTGCCTGCACTACGCGGAGATCCAGGGGCGCTTGGGTATCACCACTGAGCTGGATATGATCTTCGGCGCGCTGCTGCTGGTGGCGATCCTGATCATGGGATATGAGTCCCTGGGCTGGGCGCTGCCCACCATCTCCGTGATCTTCCTGCTCTATGGCCTGTTTGGCCATCTCATCCCCGGTGCGCTGAGCCACCAGGCCTTTACATTCAAGCGCCTGATCTCGTTCCTGTATCTGGGTACCGAGGGTGTTTTCGGTTCGGCAATGAGTGTCAGTGCGACATTTATCTTTATATTCATTCTCTTCGGCGCGTTTCTGGAGAAAAGCGGCGCCGGCCAGTTCTTCGTGAACCTGGCACTGACCGCCACCGGGCGCGTTACCGGCGGTCCCGCGCTGGCCGCCGTGGCCTCCAGCGCCCTGATGGGCACCATCTCCGGCAGCGGCGTATCCAACGTCGTGACCACCGGCACCTTCACCATTCCGCTGATGAAGGCCAACGGCTATGACAAGAACTTCGCCGGTGCGGTGGAGGCAGTGGCCTCCAACGGCGGGCAGATCCTGCCGCCGGTCATGGGTTCCGTGGCGTTCCTGATGGCCGAGATGATCGGCGTAAGCTACTTCACCGTGGCTAAGGCCGCAGCTGTGCCCGCGCTGCTGTACTTCTTTGCCGTGGGTATCGCCGTGTACTTCGAGGCCAAGCGGCTGAACCTGCGCCCCGATCCCAATGCCCAGTATGAGCGCGTAGGGGTGGTGTTCAAGTCCGGTTTCTACTATCTGCTGCCTATCGCGCTGCTGATCGTGTTCATCATCTGCGGTTACAGCGTACTGCGTGCCGGCGCCTATGCCGCCATCCTGACCATCGCTCTGAGCTATGTGAAGAAGGACACCGCCTTCCACCTGAAGGACTTTGGTGCGGTGGTGAGCGACGTGGCCAAGCAGGTACGTCCCATTGTGGCAGCCTGCGCCTGCGCCGGTATCATCATGGGCATCACCTCCCTGACCAACCTGGGCATCAAGCTCTCCGGTCTGATCGTCACCGTGTCGCAGGGCAACCTGATGATCGCGCTGGTGATGACCATGCTGGTATCCCTGGTCATGGGCATGGGCCTGCCCACCACGGCGGCCTATCTGCTGCTGGCGGTGCTGGGCGCCCCCGCCCTGATCAAGCTGGGCGCGGATCCCCTGCCCGCACACCTGTTTATCCTGTACTTCGGCTGTATGTCCACCATCACCCCGCCGGTGGCTCTGTCTACCTACGCGGCGGCCGGTATCTCCGGCGGCTCGCCCATGAAAACGGGCATTTACGCCATGAAGCTGGCTTCGGTGGCCTTCCTGATCCCTTACATCTTTGTGTACGGGCAGGAACTGCTGCTGTATGGTTCTCTGGGCTCTATCCTGCTGGCTATCCTCAGCGCCTCGCTGGGCTGCGTGGCCCTGGCCGGCGGCATGATCGGCTGGCTGGGCGCAAAGATGCCCATGCCCCTGCGCTTTGTGCTGGTGGGCGCGGCCATTACGCTGATGATCCCCGGCGCGCTCACGGACGTGATCGGCGTGGTGCTGATGGCCGCCTGTGTCATCACAGCTGTGACGCTGAGCAAGCGGCAGACACCGAAGATCCAGTGATCTTACGCGGCTGAAGGGCGGGCCCTCCGCTGACAGAGGCCCGCGGAACGGAAATCTTACATATGGAGGAACATAAACATGGACTTCAACTTTAAGGGCCGCGACATTATCAACGGCTATGACTTTACCACGCAGGAGCTGTGCCACATCATGGACACAGCCATGATCTATGAAAAGCGCGTAAAAAGCGGTGAGGCCATCAAAGACATGGAAGGTATGCTGGTGGCCACGCTGTTCTTTGAGCCCAGCACCCGGACCCGGCTGTCTTTCAACTCCGCCATTCAGCGCATGGGCGCCAGCACCATCGACCTGGGCAGTGCCTCCGCCTCCTCTCAGTCCAAGGGTGAGACATGGCAGGACACCATCCGCACCGTGGACGGCTATGTGGACGCCATCGTTATGCGGCACCCCGTGGCCGGTTCGGCCATTGAGGCCGCCGAGATCGCGCAGCATCCCCTGATCAACGGCGGCGACGGCGCCCGCCAGCACCCCACACAGGCGCTGCTGGATATCTATACCATGCGGAAGGAAAAGGGCCACATCGGCGGCCAGACCATCACCTTCCTGGGCGACCTGAAGTATGGCCGCACCGTACACAGCCTGGGCTACTTCATGCAGCAGTTCGGCAACCGGATGATCTTTGCCTCCCCCGAGGAGCTGAGAATGCCCAAGGAGATCACTGACGACCTGCGCGCCAAGGGCGCCGACATCGTGGAGACCTCCGATGTGAAAGAGGCGCTTTCCCAGTCCGACTTCGTGTATGTCACCCGCGTACAGCGGGAGCGCTTCCCGGATGAGGAGTCCTATCTGCGGTGCAAGGGCAGCTATATCGTCAACAACGAGCTGCTGAAGTGCGCCAAGAAGGATATCACCATCATGCACCCGCTGCCCCGTGTGGATGAAATCGCCACAGAGGTGGACAGCTACCCCGGCGCGGCCTATTTCCGCCAGGCACACAACGGTATGTACCTGCGTATGGCGCTGCTGGGCCTGATCACCGGTCGGATCTGACAGAACACAACGGCAAAAGCTGTGCAGGCGCGGCTATCCCGCCTGCACAGCTTCTGCAAGGAGGACACCATGTACAACACTGTATCCGTCCGTTCCCAGGACATTGTCGTTCCCGGCGTGATGACACTGACGGTCCTGGCTCCCGAGATGGCGGCCGCCAGCGCGCCGGGCCAATTCTACATGCTGAAGAGCTGGCGGGAGCAGGACCCGTTCCTTATGCGGCCCATCAGCATCGACCATATCGATGTGCAGGCGGGGACACTGACCTTCCTGTACAAGGTGGTGGGGCGGGGAACGGAGTTGCTGTCGCACCTGCGCGGCGGCGACACGCTGGAGCTGCTGGGACCGCTGGGCAAGGGCTTCCCCATCGACGGCAGCTGCCGCCGGGCAGCGGTCATCGGTCGGGGTATCGGCATTGCGCCGCTGCGCCCGCTGGTGGAGCAGCTCCGTGCCCAAGGCACGGAGGTCTATGCCTATCTCAGCGCCAAGAGCGAGGACGATCTGTTCCACCAGGAGCTGTTCCGCACGTTGGGCGCCGTGGTGAGGACCACCACCGCGCCGAATGAGCGCATTACCGACGCCTTTGCCGCAGACGCGGCGCAGCTGCCCTTTGACGCCGCTTATTCCTGCGGCTCCAATCGTCTGGCTGCTCACATGAAGCAGCTGCACGCACAACACGGATTCCCGGCCTATGTGTCTCTGGAGGAGCACATGGCCTGCGGTGTGGGCGCATGCAAGGGCTGCATCTGCACCGCCCACGACAAGGACAGCGGTGAAGCATCCTACGTCCGTGTATGCAAAAGCGGCCCTGTTTTTGACGTGGACCGTGTGCTATAATGGAACGCACATCGCATAGCAGCACACCGGTAAAGGGGGAAGCCGCCTTGTCTTCCACGGAAAAACGCATCTATATCTTCGAGAAAGCCCCCGTCCGGCGGGCGGTATTACAGCAAATGCTGCCCACCGTCGCCGGACAGATGGTGGCGCTGCTGTACAACCTGGCGGACACGTTTTTTGTGGGCCTGCTGAATGCACCCATACAGACAGCCGCCGTTACGGTAGCCTATCCCCCCTTCCTGATGATGACTGCCGTGAGTAACCTCTTCGGCATCGGCGGCGCCAGCGCTGTGTCTCACGCACTGGGACGCAGGGATATGGACGGCGCACGGCGCATCTCCGCCATCGCCTTCTGGCTGAGCCTGGCCAGCGCGGCGGTATTCAGCCTGCTGTGCGGGTCGTTTCTGCACCCGCTGCTCTCTCTTTGCGGCGCGGACGCGGAGGTATATCCCGTGGCCGCGGCCTACGCCCGCTGGACGCTGCTGTGGGGCGGCGCGGGCACGATACTGAACCTGCTGCTGTCCAATCTGCTGCGTGCCGAAGGCCGGGCCGCGCTGGCCTTCGCCGGCGTGACGCTGGGCGGCGTGCTGAACATCGTGTTGGACCCGTTTTTCATTCTGCCGCAGTATATGAATATGGGCGCGGCCGGCGCTGGACTGGCCACCGCCATATCCAACACGGCAGGCACGCTGTTCTTTCTGCTGTGTCTGCTGCGGCGGAGCAGCACGGTGCTGTCCCTGCGGCCATGCCATCTGAAGCGTACCGGCGTTTATATCCGGGAGATACTGTCCATTGGTTTTCCCTCCGCGCTGCAATACGCGCTGACGGTGGTGTCGTTAGCGGTGCTGTCCCTATTCGTATCCAAATACGCGGTAGAGGCCGTAGCGGCCTACGGTATCGTGAAAAAGCTGGACAATCTGCCGCTGTACTTTTCGCTGGGCACCTCGGCGGGGCTGCTGCCCTTCCTGTCCTACAACTATGCCTCCGGCGACCGGGAACGGCAGCGGCAGGGCTTTGTCTTCGGCGTCAGCATCACCGTGGGCTTCTCGCTGGCGTGCGTTATCGTGTTTGAGTTGTTCGCGCCGCAGCTGGCGCGGCTGTTCATCCAGGATGATATGACCGTGGCTTACGCCGCCGCCTTTTTACGCAGGATGGTGCTGTGTATGCCCTTCGTGGCCATATGCCACCCCATGATCACACAGTTCCAGGCGATGGGACGCACCAGGGAATCCCTGATCTGCTCCATCCTGCGGAAGGGCTCGCTGGATATCCCGCTGCTGCTTCTGCTGGACCGCCTATACCCCCTGTATGGCTGCGCGCTGGTGCAGCCTGTCGTAGACCTGATCTCCCTGATCGTAGCACTGGTCCTGTACCGACGCCTACGGCGGACATCAGTTGTCTGACGCGCAAAATACACTGGAAAGGAGAAGGCGCGTACACCTCTCGCCGCGCCTTTGCACTGTTGTGAATTACCTGACTGATCTATCCGTGGAGCTGGGCGGCGCGGTGTTCAAAAACCCCGTCATGCCCGCCTCCGGCACCTATGATTATTTTGAAAACAATGCCGACTGCTTCCCCGTCAGTGAGCTGGGCGCGGTTATGATCAAGAGCGTTCACCGCCTGCGGCGGCCCGGCAATCCCGGCCCCCGCATCGCCGAGGTCTGCGGCGGAATGCTCAACTGTGTGGGCATCCCCTCCGTGGGTATCGAGGCCTTTCTGCGGGACGAATTGCCCCGGTATGAGAACATCGGCACCCAGGTCATCCTGAGCATCTCCGGCTCCGAGCCGGTGCACTACGCCGAGATCGCGGAACTGGTAGGCGACGATCCCCGGATCGCCGCCCTGGAAATGAACCTGTCCTGTCCCAACGTGGGCAGCGGGCTCCCTTTCTCCTCCGACCCGCAGCTGCTGTACGACACGGTACGTCAGACGCGGCAGCGCACCACCCTGCCTCTATACGCAAAGCTGTCCCCCAATGTGACGGATATCCGGGTGAGCTGCCGGGCGGCGGAGGACGCCGGCGCGGACGCGCTGACGCTGTCCAACACCTTCCGGGCTATGACCATCGACATACAAAAACGGCGACCCTACCTGGGAAATCTGTCCGGCGGTATGTCCGGCCCGGCGGTAAAACCCATGAATATGTTTCTGGTGTGGCAGGCCTATGAGACCGTGCACATTCCGATCATCGCCTGCGGCGGCATTGCCTCATGGCGGGACGCGGTGGAATACCTGATGGCCGGAGCTTCCGCCGTACAGGTGGGCTCCTGTAATTTCAACAATCCCATGACCATGCACAACATCATCCATGACCTTGATTCCTATCTGCACCGTAATGGCATCGCCTCTGTCCGCGAACTGTGCGGTGCAGCACACAAACAATGAGTAATGAGTAAAATGAGTAAGGAGTAACGATCATGACGACCGCTTATCGTTCCCGCTCCCCGGAGGCACTGCGCCGGGAATACGCAGAGGTCTCCGCCCGGTTCGACGCCCTGCGTGAACTGGGGCTGGCGCTGAATATGGCGCGGGGCAAACCCGGCAAGGCGCAGCTGGACGCCGTATCCGACATATTGACCATACTGCACGACCCTGTGCAGTGCCAGGCGGACGGCATGGATGTCCGCAACTACGGGCAGCTGTCCGGTCTGCCCAGTGCCAAAAAACTGTTCGCGGAGCTGCTGGGCTGCCGGGCAGAGGAATGTTTCATCGGCGGCAGCGCCTCGCTGACGCTGATGTATGACACCATCGCCAAGGCATATACCCACGGACTGCTCCACAGCGAAGCACCCTGGAGCCGGCTGGACAAGGTAAAATGGCTGTGCCCGGCTCCCGGCTATGACCGGCATTTCAAGATCACAGAGTCCTTCGGCGCGGAGATGATCACCGTGCCCATGACACCCACCGGCCCGGACATGGACCTGGTGGAGACGCTGGTGCGGGATCCCGCCGTGAAGGGTATGTGGTGCGTACCCAAATACTCCAATCCGGACGGCATCGTGTACTCCGCCGAAACGGTGCGGCGCATTGCCGCACTGAAGCCCGCGGCACCGGACTTCCTGCTGATGTGGGACAACGCCTACTGCGTGCATGAGTTTGAGGGCCCGTTCGTGCCCTTTGACGACATACTGACCCTCTGCCGCGAGGCGGGGAACCCGGACATGGTGTTCGAGTACGCCTCCACCTCCAAGATCACCCTGCCCGGCGCAGGCATATCCGTCATGGCCGCGTCGACGGCTAATCTGGCGTATATGGAAAAGCTGATGGATATCCAAATGATCTCCTACGACAAGGTCAACCAACTGCGCCACGTACTGTTTTTGCAGGATAAGGCACACACGCTGGCGCTGATGCAGAAGCACGCCGCCATACTGCGGCCTAAGTTCCGGTGTGTGCTGCGCTGCCTGGAGCGGGAGATCGCACCGCTGGGCATCGCCGCGTGGCAAAAGCCCACCGGAGGCTATTTCGTATCCGTGAACACCCTGCCGGGACTGGCCAAACGGACGCTGGCGCTATGCAAGGAGGCCGGCGTGACCATGACCGGCGCGGGCGCTACCTTCCCCTATGGCGTCGACCCGCAGGACAGCAACATCCGCATCGCGCCTTCCCTGCCGCCGGTGGAGGAGCTGGAGAAGGCCATGGAGGTATTCTGCGTATGCCTGCGGATGGCCGCGCTGGAACAGCTCCTGCAAGAGTAAATGCGAAAGGCACACCCCAATGGGGTGTGCTTTTCAGCTTTTTATCCGGCGCAGCACAGTTGTGCTGGGTGCGCTTTGCTATTAAATTCGCTTATACGCCATATATTAAATCGATGTTTTACTTATTATCTTGCTGCGCGTATAATGAACCGTCGTTTGAAAATAACACGGAACGGAGGCAGCGAATATGGCAAATTGCGCGATCGTAGGTATCAACTGGGGCGACGAGGGAAAAGGCCGCATGGTGGACTATCTGACAGGGCAGTACGATGTGGTGGTGCGGTATCAGGGCGGCGGCAACGCCGGGCACACCGTTATCAACGATATGGGCAAATTCGCCCTGCATCTGCTGCCCTCCGGCGTGTTCCGCCCCGGCGTGATGAATATTCTGGGCAACGGCGTGGCGCTGGACTGCGAAAACCTGCTCAAGGAGATGGAGACGCTGCGCGCCGCGGGCGTTATCATCACGCCGGAGAATCTGAAGGTCAGCGACCGCGCGTCGCTGCTGCTGCCCTGGCACCGCGAGCTCGACGCGCTCGAGGAAGCGCGCCTTGCCGACAAGAAGTACGGCTCGACCAAGCAAGGCATCGCGCCGTTCTATGGCGACAAGTACCAGAAAAAGACTGTGCAGGCGGGCGAGCTCCTGCACCCCGAGCACTTAAAGGAGCACCTTGCCGACCTTCTTGAGTGGAAGAACCTGATGCTCCAGAAGATCTACGGCGCAAAGGGCTACACGATGGACGAGCTCATGGCGTGGGTCAACACCTACTGCGGCGCCATCAAGCCCTACATCACCGACACCGGCCGTTTCCTGAGAAACGCGCAGAAGGAGGGCAAGTCCATCCTCTTTGAAGCCCAGCTCGGCGCGCTGCGCGACCTGGACTACGGCATCTATCCCTACACCACCTCCTCCAACGCCATCGCCGCCTATGCGCCGGTCGGCTCGGGTCTGCCCACCGCAAAGCTCGACGAGGTCGTGGGCGTGGTCAAGGCTTACTCCTCCTGCGTGGGCGAGGGGCCCTTCACCTGCGAGTGGTTCGGCGATGAAGCGGCAAAGCTGCGCGAGGCCGGTGCGGAGTTCGGCGCAAAGACCGGCCGTCCCCGCCGCGTCGGCCCCATCGACCTCGTGGCGACGCGCTACGGCGTGGAGATGCAGGGTGCGACGAGCATCGCCCTCACGAAGCTCGACGTGCTCAGCTACATGGACAAGATCCCTCTGTGCGCCCACTATGAGATCGACGGCGTGCAGACCGACGATTTCCCCTTCCCCGTCCTTCTTGACCGCGCCAAGCCCGTCATGGAGTATATGCCCGGCTGGCAGTGCGACATCTCCGGCGCCCGCCGCTGGGAGGATCTGCCCGAGGCCGCGCGGAGCTACGTCGAATATGTGGAAAAGGCCATCGGCTGTCCCATCGGCTATGTCTCCGTCGGCGCGGAAAGAGAAAGCCTCATTCTCCGATAAGAAAAATGGAACGGCAGCGCCGTTCCATTTTCTTTCGGGTGGACAAGCCGCGGATTTTTCGGTACAATAAAGCAAATCAGAAAAGAGGAACGAGCCATGAGCAAAGATGTTTACGAATCACCCCTGTCGTCGCGCTACGCGTCGCCGTATATGCTGCACCTGTTCTCCGCCGATATGCGCTTTCAGACATGGCGGCGGCTGTGGACCGCGCTCGCCCGCGCGGAGCACGAGCTGGGGCTGCCCATCACCGCCGAGCAGGTCGCGGAGCTGGAAGCGCACATCACCGACATTGGCTACGCCGTGGCCGAGCAGCGCGAGCGCGAGGTGCGCCACGATGTGATGGCGCACGTCTACGCCTACGGCAAGGCCGCGCCGTCCGCCGCCGGCATCATCCACCTTGGTGCGACGAGCTGCTACGTCACCGACAACGCCGATCTCATTCTCTACCGCGACGGCCTGCGCTATCTGCGCGGCGAGCTGCTCGGCGTGCTGGCAAATCTCGCCGCGTTTGCTCGCGAATACGCCGCCGTGCCTACCCTCGGCTACACGCACTATCAGCCCGCGCAGCCTGTGACCGTCGGCAAGCGCGCGACGCTCTGGATGAACGAGCTGCTGATGGACCTCGGCGAGGTCGAATACCGCATCGAGAACCTGCGCATGCTCGGCAGCAAGGGCACGACCGGCACGCAGGCCTCCTTCATGGAGCTGTTCGACGGCGACGAGAGCAAGGTCAAGCCGAACTCTGCGGCGATGCGAAGATCGACGAGATGAACCACCGCATCGCCGCAGAGTTCGGCTTCGACCGCTGCTTCTCCGTCTGCGGCCAGACCTACCCGCGCAAGACCGACAGCCGCATCCTGAACGTCCTCTCCTCCCTCGCGCAGAGCGCCTACCGCATGGCGAACGACATCCGTCTGCTTCAGCACGACCGGCAGGTCGAGGAGCCGTTCGAGAAAAACCAGATCGGCTCTACAAGCGCAATCCCATGCGCTGTGAGCGCATCTGCTCGCTCAGCCGCTATCTGATGGCCGACGCCGCCAACGCCCCCATGACCGCGAGCGTCCAGTGGCTCGAGCGCACGCTCGACGACTCCGCCAACCGCCGCATTGCCCTGCCCGAGGGCTTCCTCTGCGCGGACGCCGTGCTGCGCCTGTGCCAGAATGTCACCAACGGTCTGCACGTCAACAAGAAGATCGTTGACTGCACCATCCGCGAATACCTGCCCTTCCTCGCCACCGAGAACATCATGATGGAGGCCGTCAAGCGCGGCGGCGACCGGCAGGAGCTGCACGAGCGCATCCGGCAGCATTCCATGGCCGCGACCGCGCGCATGAAGGAGGGCGAACGCTGCGACCTGCTCGATCGTCTCGCCGCTGATCCCGCCTT
>ERZ825384.1829-NODE-1829-length-23789-cov-4.958414_pt1 | contig 23789 bp, 20 predicted proteins | sample MGYA00519931_ERZ825384 | MGnify/ENA primary metagenome ERZ825384 (study PRJEB31778, sample SAMEA3449200) | human gut metagenome | biome: human gut; feature: human-associated habitat; material: faeces | place: United Kingdom | collected 2010/2012 ...
AGTATCTTATCTTTCCGTTCCTCTTGGCTATCGTATGTGGCAGAAAAAAGAATCTAAACTGGAACTGGCAGCCTCCATGATCCGGCAGGTTATGCCTGAATTTCACAGCAAAGATCATGTCATCATCCTTTGTGACAGCTGGTATACAAAACAAAATCTGGTATCCATCGTTGATGAATATCCGAATCTGGATCTGATTGGCAATGCAAGGATTGATTCTGTCATGTATGATCTTGCACCTGCACAGACCGGTCGTCGGGGACGTCCTGCCAAACATGGAAAACATCTTTCTGTTGAAACAGATTTTACGTTTTCCAATGAAAAGATTGGTGATTATTATACCGGTGTCCGCCGGGTTCTCGCTAAGATCTTTGGCAATAGGGAAGTCCTTGCCTATGTCACTGCCACAGAAAAAGAACATGGTACAAAACGACTGTTTTTCAGTACCATTTTCCCGGAAGATCTGCAGATTTTCTGTGCATGGCAGGAAAAAGCACCATTGAACCAGACCGGAAGTGACCGTATGAAATACATTCCACTGTTGCTATATTCGTTACGCTGGAATATTGAAACAAGCTACTATGAACAGAAAACGTTCTGGTCTTTTTGTAACTATATGGTGCGAAGCTGCAAAGGGATTGAAATGCTGGTCAATCTGATTAACGTCAGTTACTGTGCCATGAAGATTCTGCCCTATCAGAACGAACATTTTTCTGAGTACCGTACAAAAAGCGTACAGGAGTTTCGTTTTGAATTAAGTCAGGGCATTCGCAGTCAGATATTTTTTGCCACTTTCGTGAAAAATATCGAAACACATATAAAATCAAATGCCATGACAAAGGCCTTAAAACAGCTGATTCATCAACAAGTCTATCATTTATAAAGTTGTAAACTGGTTATCAATCATAAAAAGACAGAAAAAAGAGAAATAATTTAGGATAGTATTTTGCTAAAGTATATGCTATAATGTGCTCAATTGGCGAAATGAATAACTGTAACTGTTCAGCGGTTTATTATTACTGCCAATATACTGAACAGTTACGAATAACTTTGGAAAGGCAGGAAATATCATGCAGGTATTATACAAAAGCACAAGAGGAAAAGAAGAAACCGTAACAGCTTCTATGGCTATTTTAAAGGGGCTTTCTGAGGATGGCGGCTTATTTGTGCCGACAGAGATTCCGAAGCTGGATGTCCCAATGGATGAGCTGGCAAAGATGAGCTATCAGGAGACAGCATATGAAGTAATGAAATGTTTCCTTACTGATTTTACAGAAGAAGAATTAAAGAACTGCATCAACAATGCCTATGATGAAAAATTTGATACAAAAGAGATTGCACCGCTTCATGAAGCAGACGGAGCTTATTTCCTTGAGCTGTATCATGGTGCGACCATTGCGTTTAAGGATATGGCATTATCAATTCTTCCACATCTTATGACTACAGCTGCTAAGAAGAATCAGGTAAAAAATGAGATTGTTATTCTTACCGCTACTTCCGGAGATACAGGTAAAGCGGCAATGGCCGGATTTGCAGATGTTCCGGGAACCAAGATCATCGTTTTCTATCCGAAACATGGTGTAAGTCCTATCCAGGAGAAACAGATGGTAACTCAGAAAGGCAAGAATACATATGTTGTGGGAATTACCGGAAACTTTGACGATGCACAGACTGCCGTAAAGAAAATGTTCAATGATAAGGAACTGGAAGCAGAACTTGATGCTGCAGGATATCAGTTCTCATCTGCGAACTCTATCAATATCGGACGTCTGGTACCGCAGATCGTTTATTATGTATATGCATATGCATCACTTGTACGTCAGGGCAAGATCAAAGACGGTCAGGAGATCAATGTGGTAGTACCTACCGGAAACTTTGGAAATATCCTGGCTGCTTATTATGCAAAACAGATGGGACTTCCGGTTCACAAACTTATCTGTGCCTCCAATGACAACAAGGTTCTGTATGATTTCTTCCGCACGGGAACTTATGACAGAAAGCGTGACTTTATCCTTACAACCTCACCGTCCATGGATATTCTGATTTCCAGCAATCTGGAACGTCTGATCTACCGTATCGCAGGCGGTGATGCAAAAAAATGTGCAGAGCTGATGCAGTCTCTTACTGCTGGCGGCGAGTATACCATCACAGAAGACATGAAGGCACAGCTTGCAGACTTCTATGGCAATTACTGTACAGAAGACGAAACAGCAAAAACAATCGCAGAAATCTTCAAAGACAGTCATTATGTGATAGATACCCATACTGCAGTTGCAGCAGGTGTTTATGACAAATATGTAAAAGATACCAATGATACCACACCAACTGTCATTGCATCCACAGCAAGCCCATATAAATTTACAAGAAGTGTAATGGAAGCACTTGGAGCAGATACAGACGGTAAGGATGATTTTGCACTGGCTGATGAACTGAGTGCGCTTTCCGGAGTGAAACTTCCACAGGCAGTTGAGACGATCCGCACAGCACCGGTGCTTCATAACCGGGTGGTAGATGCGCCGGATATGCCAAAGGCAGTAAAAGATATCCTTGGAATCCGATAATCTCCATATTATAAAAAAATATAATTAATTCTACATTTTATGTTGAAAAAGAACATATACTGGAGTATAATAAAAATCAGTTAAAAACAGTGAATATCCTGAAATGTACGAGGCCCCTTCTTTTTTTGAACCTACATCGACTTTAACGGGAACCCAACATCGCAGGCCGGATGTCAGGCCGTCATTATGCAGCGGAAGACAGAAGGTCTGTTGAGGATACCCACCTAGCTACGGCTAGGCGTCAATGGGAAGGGAACGGCATTTCGGGAACTGTAAAAATGAGCCGTAGAGAGGCTCTTTTTTATTATCTTTTGGATTTAATATTATTTTATGATACGGGAGGTTGGAAACAATGAGTGTTTCTGAAAGAAAGTTCGGCATATTACAGACTGGGGAAACAGTAAAAATTTTTCATCTGGAAAACAAATCCGGGGCATATGCGGAAGTGACAGATTTTGGAGCAATCCTGGTTAAGGTCTGCGTACCTGATAAAGATGGTACTTTAACAGACGTGGTACTTGGATATGATGATCTGGCATCTTATGAAGTAAATGGATGCTTTTTCGGTTCAACCATCGGCAGAAACGGAAACCGCATCGGCGGTGCGAAATTCTCTGTCAATGGCAAAGAAGTAGTTCTTGCTCAGAATGAGAATGACAATAATCTTCACAGCGGTCCTGACGGATTTGAAAAAAAGCTCTGGAAAGTGGCTGAGATTTCCGATGATAAAAACAGTGTTATATTTAACCGTATAAGTCCGGATGGCGAGAATGGTTTCCCGGGAGAATTTGATGTGTCTGTAAAATATGAGTTTACGGAAGACAACGAACTGAGGATCCATTATCAGGGAATCTGCGATGAGCCGACAGTTGCCAATATGACAAATCATTCTTATTTCAATCTGAATGGTGAGGGAAGCGGAACCGCCATGGATCAGTATCTTACAATCCATGCAAAATATTATACACCTGTAGCCGACAGTCATTCCATTCCTACAGGAGTGTATGAGGAAGTTGCAGGGACTCCCATGGATTTCAGAACTGCCAAACAGATCGGGCAGGATATTGAAGCAGAATTTGAGCAGCTGAAATTCACAGGCGGATATGACCACAATTATGTGACAGACAATTATGCAAAAGGAAACAGAAGACTGATCGCAACCGCATACAGTGATAAAACCGGAATTGCCATGGATGTCACTTCTGACTGTCCATGCGTACAGTTTTACGCAGCAAATTTTGTCGAAAATGAACATGGTAAAAATGGTCATACTTACAATAAGCGGGATGCTTTCTGTCTGGAAACGCAGGTTGAACCGAATGCGGTCAATGTTGAAGATTTCCACTCCCCGATTCTTAATGCAGGTGAGCAGTATGATTCTGTGACTGCTTATCATTTCTACATCAGAAAGTAAAAATCTGACCATAAAACTAATTACATATTGATCCGGTTTTTTTCATATCTACAGCGTTCCAGCATGAAAAGAACCGGATTTTATTATCCATAATTCATGTTTGTCATAACGGCAGTTTCATGGTATGATAGTAAACAGAGATATTTGAAACAGTTATCTTTATAATTACAGCAATCACCATAAATGCATTATCAGAAATGACTGCTGTAAAATAACAGAATGGAGACATATATGAAAAAGAAAAATAAAACCCGGTCTGTTACAGGGCTTTTATTCGGGTTTATGGAACGTGTATCCGGAGATCACGTAGGAGCTTATGCGACACAGGCAGCGTATTTTCTGATCATGTCTTTTATTCCCTGTATTCTGTTTCTGACTACACTGGTACGGTATACACCTCTGACCTATAATGTAGTCAGGGATGCGATCGTTGCTTTTATTCCGGAGAATCTGCAGAGTTTTGTTCTGGGGATCGTGGTAGATGTATACAAAAGAAGTACTGCAATTGTCCCTTTGTCAGCAATTGTGGCACTGTGGTCTGCCGGAAAAGGAATGCAGTCTATCATCAATGGATTAAATACCATTTATCACGTAAAAGAAACCCGTAACTGGCTGTTAACCAGAATTTATGCAGTATTCTATACTTTATCACTGGTGATTGCGGTAATCGTGTCTCTGCTTATGCTTGTACTTGGAAACGAAATACAGAAAGTTGTATCAAGATATATTCCTTTTCTTGGAAGAGTTCTGGGAAAAATACTGGGGGCAAGAGCACTGTTGGTATTTGGTGTGTTGTTTCTGGTTTTTCTTATGTTGTATAAGGTTCTTCCGAACAGAAAAGCCACATTCAAAAGCCAGATTCCCGGAGCCTTGATCATAGCAGTTGCATGGTCGATATTTTCATACGGATTCTCTTTTTATTTTGAGATTTTTCCGGGATTCAGTAATATGTACGGAAACCTTGCGACGATCATCATGGTCATGGTATGGTTGTATATCTGTATGAATCTTCTGTTATACGGTGCAGAGATCAATGCTTATTTTGAAAAAGAATTCCGGATTGCACATAAATCGGTACAGGAACTGCTGGCACATGAAAAAGAAAAAAAGCAGCAGGAAAATGAATGAATTTTGGCTACGTTGTGAACATGACAGTCAGGGGGCTTTTTATTGTAAAGCCTTTCTGAGTGTGCTATAATAAACCATAATTTTGGAGAAACAAAAAGGAATCAGTTCTATGATCGTTGTATATTTGATATTTTTGGCTGTCATTCAGGCTGTGACGGAATTTCTTCCTGTCAGCAGCCTGGGACATTTATGCATATTGGAACAATATATGGGAATCGGCCACGAAACCGAATTGCTGTCAGAAACGATGCTCCATCTTGGAAGTGCAGCAGCAATTATATTTTTGTTCCGCAAAGATTTAAAAAAAATCGGACTAGGACTTCTGGGGATGTTTATGGATATGATCGGTAATCTGAATCTATATATCCATAACAAGAAGACAGGGGAAAGTTTGGGCTATGCCAGAATAGTCACCGGAACATATCGGAAAATAGGTGCACTTCTTGTGATTTCCATGATTCCAACAGCACTTCTGGGACTTACAGGAAAACGGCTGGCTCTTCTGGGCGCAGACTCTCAGATTGTTCCGGGAATCGGATTTTTACTTACAGGCGTATTTCTTCTGGTAACAGATCTGAATAAATCCGGTGGAAAAAAGGGACCGAGAGAGGCTTCTTATGACAGCGCCATGTGGATTGGAATTTGTCAGGGGATTGCTGTCTTTCCGGGGATTTCCAGAATGGGATTTACGTTATGTGCTGCACTGTTATGCGGATATAACCGCAAATTTGCGGTTCGTTTTTCTGTTTTTATGAGTCTGCCTGCTATCATAGGTGCTTTTTTTACGGAAATCGGAAATTTTGGTGCTTCTGAAATGACGGCAGGACTTGGGTTTACCTATGTATTTGCAATGATCATCGCCGGTTTTGCGGGATGTCTTGTTATCCGAAATACAATAGCCATGACTCAGAATATAAAATTACGCTATTTTGCATATTATTCATTTATAGTCGGTATTATTACACTGGCATTAAATTTTGCCCTGTAAAGGGAAGATATTTACGAGAAGATCAAGGAGGGGAGCCTTAGAATGGCAGCATCAAAGAGTAAGAATACCGGGCATTCGGGAAGAAATACAAAAAAGAAGACAGCAATGGAACAGGAAGTCGGCAGATTTCAGACAGAAATCATATTATTTGTGATTCTGGCCGCATGTGTGATCCTGATGGCAAGCAATTTTGGAGCAGGTGGTTTTGTAGGAGATGCGATCAGTAATTTCTGTTTCGGACTGATGGGACTGATGGCATATCTGTTTCCTATCGTATTTTTCCTTGAATCAGCATTTATTCTGATCAATAAAACAAACCGGCTGGCATATAAGAAACTTGCAGCGGCGTTTGTGATGTTTCTGTTTCTGTGTGGGGCAGCGCAGCTTCTCACAGACGGATATATGCAGAGTACAACTTTGCTGGATTATTATGCTTTAAGCGCAGATTATAAAACAGGCGGTGGTCTGATCGGAGGAGCGATCTGTATTTCTGTCACATCTGCTTTTGGAACTATCGGCGGATATGTGATCATTATACTGGCATTTGTTGTATGTATGATCATTATCACACAGCGCTCTCTGCTTGATTTTGTAACGCGGCTGGTTATAAAGGTGTGTGATTTTGTAAAAGACAGACATATGCGCTATATGCAGGGGCAGCCTGAACGTGAGCGATATAGAGAAGAACGTGCCAGAGAACGTCAGCTTATAAGAGAACAGCGGCGTGAAGAAAGAGTCCGCAGACTGGAGGAAGAAATTGGCGATGATGAATTTTCAGATGATGACTTTCTCATGGATCCTTCGGAAGCAAAAAAAATGAAAAAAGGCGGCTTTCTGGAAGGAACCAAGCTGACAGGCTATTCTGAACAGAAGCCAAAGAAAAAGGGGAAACTTCTGAAAAAAGCAGCAGAAACAGCCGAAGCTGCGGAGAATACCGAGAACACAGGGATTAAATCCTCTGATGATGCGGATAATAAACCATACATCGATGCTCCGATGAATTTTGAGATTCACAGAGCGGATACATCCCCGGATACATACGAGGCAGATAATGAATCACAACAGCAGGAAGACCTTCCATTTGAAGATGCTGTCACTGACCGGAAGAAATCTGTGGTTTCAGAACCGGAGGAAGATCTGCCCCCTTTTCAGGATGAGAAGGCAGTGCGGCCGCCTTCGAAAAACCCCAAATCTTCTGAAAAGGAGATACAGAGCGGAATTGTAAACATTCAGCATGAGATCACCCGACAGGAAGCAGCCGTAAAAAAAGAATATAAATTTCCAGCCTTAAATCTGCTGAAGAAAGGAAGCAGCAAAGCTCAGGGGGATTCTGATGCCTATCTGCGTAAGACTGCAAAAAAACTCCAGGAAGTACTTCACAATTTCGGCGTGAACGTGACTGTCACTAATGTGAGCTGCGGACCAACAGTTACCCGTTATGAACTTCAGCCCGAGATGGGAGTGAAGGTCAGCAAAATTGTAGGTCTTGCAGATGACATCAAACTGAATCTTGCCACTCCTGATATCCGTATTGAAGCACCGATCCCCGGCAAAGCAGCAGTGGGCATTGAGGTTCCCAATAAAGAGAACAGTACGGTTATGCTCAGAGATCTGCTCCAGTCAGAAGAATTTCAGAAGGCAAAATCCAAACTTTCTTTTGCAGTAGGAAAGGATATTGCAGGTAAGACTGTAGTTGCGGATATTGCCAAAATGCCACATCTTCTCATCGCAGGTGCAACCGGTTCAGGTAAATCAGTATGTATCAATACACTTATCATCAGTATCCTGTACAAGGCAAATCCGGATGAAGTAAAGCTTATCATGATCGATCCTAAAGTAGTAGAGCTCAGTGTGTATAACGGAATTCCACATTTGTTTATTCCGGTTGTGACAGATCCGAAGAAAGCAGCAGGCGCATTAAACTGGGCAGTACAGGAGATGACAAACCGTTACAATACATTTGCGGAGTACGGTGTCCGTAATCTGGATGAATATAATAGAAAAGCAGAGCAGATCAAGGCGGCAGGAGCTGAAGAAGAACCTGTGAAAATGCCACAGATCGTGATCGTCGTGGATGAGCTTGCAGACCTTATGATGGTTGCGCCCGGAGAGGTGGAGGATGCTATCTGTCGCCTGGCCCAGCTTGCACGTGCGGCAGGTATCCATCTGATCATTGCCACACAGAGACCGTCTGTAAATGTTATCACCGGTCTGATCAAGGCGAATATGCCTTCCAGAATTGCTTTCTCTGTATCTTCCGGTGTGGATTCCAGGACAATTCTGGATATGAACGGAGCCGAGAAGCTTCTTGGAAAAGGTGATATGCTCTTTTATCCTCAGGGATATCAGAAGCCTGCAAGACTTCAGGGTGCATTTGTATCTGATGATGAGGTAAGTGCTGTGGTTGAATTTCTTGCAGATAAAAATCCGGGTGTCCAGTATAACCAACAGATCGAGCAGCAGGTAAATTCTCCTGTAACAACAGGTATGTCCGGAGATGAAAGGGACATCCATTTTGAAGAAGCAGGTAAGTTTATCATAGAGAAAGAGAAAGCTTCTATTGGTATGCTGCAGAGAATGTTTAAGATTGGTTTCAACAGAGCGGCAAGAATCATGGATCAGCTCTGCGACGCAGGTGTAGTGGGACCGGAAGAGGGAACAAAACCGAGAAAAGTTCTTATGTCTATGGAGGAGTTTCAGAATTATCTGGAAAATCAGTAAGTGAGGACTGTCTATGAAATGTCCTAAATGTCATAAAGAGGTGGAAAAAGGCTCTCTGTACTGCCCCTACTGCCTTGCGGAGATACCCTGGGTAAGAGAATTCAGCACAGTGGAAACTCTGATGAAAAAGGAGCAGCAGAACCGCCCATCCGAAAAAAAACAGAAAACAGAAATTATAAAATATTTCAAACATCCAAAAAGAAGAAAGCTGAAATTCAGCAGAAAACAGCTTCTATGTCTGCTTCTGTGTGCGGCGACACTGCTGGGGTTCTTTTGTTATCGGCAGTTAAATACTTTTTCTGCCTTATATTCCAGAGCAAAAAAACAATATGCACAGCAAAACTATGAAGAAGCACAGCGGATTGCAGAAAATGCTCTGGATAAAAATCCCAAAAATGAAGCCGCCAATCTTCTTCTGGCCAAAAGTATGGAGAAATCAGGCGATAAACGATCTGCACTTCTTGTTTTGCGCCCGTTTATCCAGAACAAAACTGCGGGAACAGGAATATATAAAGAGTATGTGAAGCTTCTTACACAGGAGGGAAAGACCAACGAAGTCAGACTGATCCTGAAATCTGCTGACAGAGAGGTGCAGAATGCCTGCGCAGAATATATCTGCGAAACACCTGTATCAAATCCTGCCCCCGGAACCTATACTACAACGCAGACTCTGAAACTGGAAGGTAACTGCCAAAAGATTTATTACACATTAGATGGAAGCACACCTACCAGAAAGAGTAAAGTATATACAGAACCTATTATTCTGAGGGAAGGCACAACTGAATTAAAAGCCTTTGGTGTAAATGATAAAAACATCGAAAGTGATGTGATCAGCAGAAAGTATGTGATTGTTTTAAATGCACCGAAAGCCCCTAAGGTAACACCTAAATCAGGGGATTACAATAAAAAAACAGAGATTAAGATCACTGTCCCGGATGGATGTAAAGCATATTATGCATTTGATTCTGAACCGGATCTTAACAGTACTGTTTATGAACAGCCAATCTCCATGCCTGTGGGTTACCATAGGCTGAATGTTATTCTTGTTGCAGCAAATGGCAAGACCAGTAAAATGACTGCTATGGAATATTATCTGCAGTACTAAAAATACTGTGATTTTATCGCTGATTTTATTAAAATAGAAGGAAGAAGATCATGGAAATCCGTATTGTTACAGTTGGAAAGATCAAAGAAAAATATCTGTGTGACGGAATCGCAGAATATGCCAAACGGCTGAGCAGATACTGCAAGCTGACTTTCTGTCAGGTAGCAGATGAAAAAACACCGGATAAAGCGTCAGAAGCACTGAACACACAGATTAAAAATACAGAAGGCGAACGTCTGATGAAACATATACGCGAACAGGATTATGTCATCGCACTGGCAATTGACGGAAAAACGCCGGATTCTGTAGAACTCTCTCAAAAAATTGAGAAACTGGGAGTTTCCGGTATCAGTTCCATTGCATTTGTGATCGGAGGTTCCTTAGGACTGAGTGAGAGTGTTCTGAAACGTGCAGATTATAAGCTCAGCTTTTCCAGAATGACTTTTCCGCATCAGCTGATGCAGATGATCCTTTTGGAACAGATATACAGAAGCTACCGCATTATGAATCACGAACCCTATCATAAATAAACGAATGTACCAACAAGCCCAAAAGAAAGAAGAAAACTATGAACACAGAAAAATTTGAAGAATTTATTTCACAGTACCCGATTTTTGAATACCGCATACTGGACACAAAAGATATTACAATTCAGGAACGCGTACGCACGATCTGCCAAGAAGAATGCGAACGTTATGATTCTACCTGGGCCTGTCCCCCCGCAGTAGGAACCCTGCAGGAATGTGAAAAAAAAATAAAAAGTTATCCTCAGGCTGTTTTCTTTTCCAGTGTAGCGGAAGTTTCGGATATCATGAACATGGAAGAAATGCTTTCTACAAGACGGGCACACGAGGATCTGACTACAGAGGTGGGAAAATATCTGAATAAAGAAGGGTATGAAACTTATATCCTGTCTACAGAATCCTGTGATATCTGTAAAAAATGTGCCTATAAAGAGGGAAAACCATGCAGATATCCTGACCGGATGCATCCATGTCTGGAAAGTCATGGTGTAGTAGTAAATGAGATTGTAGAGCGTGAATCTATGGAATATAATCTGGGTGGAAATACAATTCTGTGGTTTTCTATGGTTTTGTTTCGATGATTGCTGCTGAAACGTGTTTTAAAGAAAGTTCTTCCGGCATAGACTGATAGTAAAAGCCGGGGGAGCTTTTTTTTATGAAAAAAGCAGGACAATGGAAAAACCGGATGGTGCTGGCATTAGAACTTCCGCCTGATCTGGCATATAATGAAACGATCGTCACACTGACCGGTCAGACGGAAGCTGTTATCGAAAATTATAAATCTGTTTTTAAATATACACCTTCTGAAATTGTGATACAGTCTTTTTGCGGAAAAGTGACCATATCCGGGAAAAATCTTGAAATCCGCTGGTACAATTCCAGTGCAATGAAAGTGACGGGAAGTATTTATGATATAAAAGCGGGTGACAGCGAATGTTGAAATTTTTGAAATTAATATATGGTTATGTGATCATCCTTGTAAGAGGAGAAAATCTGGAACGCTTTCTGAATCTCTGCAAAAGCAGAAAAGTTTATATGGAAAAGATCCGGTACAGAGAGGACGGCCAGCTTATGGCACAAATGCAGGCCGCTGATTTCTTTCGCCTGAGACCTCTCCGGAATAAAACAGGTGTACATATTCAGATCATACAGAAACGGGGAATGCCCTTCTTTTTTTTAAGGAATAAAAAAAGAAAGGCTTTTTTTACAGGCATGATTCTGGGAGGCATCCTGATATTTTTTTTGACAGGGAGAATCTGGAATATCCATATTGAAGGAAATGTCAGAAACAGTACCGGAGAAATCCTCGATTTTCTGGATACGCAGGATATAAACCATGGAATGTCCAAAAAAAAGATCAACTGTTCAGAAGTTGCAGCAGCTGTGCGGAAAAATTTTCCGGAGATTACCTGGGTATCTGCCAGAATAGAAGGAACCCGTCTGATTCTTAATATCCAGGAAGGAATTATCCCCCAAAAAACCAACAGTAACACCTCACCCTGTAATCTGCTCGCAGACAAGGACGGAGTGATCACAGATATGATCGTCCGAAGGGGCATACCGGTAAAAAAGCCCGGGGATTCCTGCAAAAAAGGGGAACTTCTGGTATCCGGGGAACTTCATATCATGAATGACATTCAGGAAGTCCTGCGAAAGGAATACGTTCATGCAGATGCGGATATTTTTATTTCCAGACAAATTTCCTATTATCAGGAATTTCCATTAAAATACCGTACAGAAATCCCTGCCGGCAAAAAGAAAAAAGAAATGTACTTCCGGTTTGGGCACTGGTATCTGGGATTGTATCCGACATTACATACAGGTCAGAAACGTATCACAGAGGAAATTCCTCTGCGTATCACAGAAAATTTTATACTTCCCGTATGGATCGGATGGACCGAAACTACTGATTATACAATAAAAGAAGAAACCTATACCAGGAAAGAAGCCGAGAAGGAAGCTGTGCGAAGATTTCATCAATATGAAAAGAAGCTGCTTCAAAATGGCATTAAGATCAGTGAAAATCATATTACTACCAGGCTGACAGAATCTCTGTGCATTACCGGAGGAACCCTGCTTATCATCGAACAGACAGGCGAAAAAAGCCGGATAACATAAAATTCCATAAAAATTTGTATTTAAAAAGTTGCAGGGAGGTGTTACAATGAATGCATCTGGTTTTAACCGGACTTTGATTATCGTCCATAAACGAGGCAATAATCCATTATTAACTTATCAACAGGAAAGGACATCACAGGATGGCTGGCAATATTATTGAATTACACACAGAAGTCCCCGCAGAACTGGAAGCAAATGTATTTGGCCAGTTTGATGAGCATCTTAAGCTGATTGAGAGAACACTGAATGTGACAGTGATCTCCAGAGACGGAATCCTTAAGATACTTGGCAATGAACAGAATGCGGCTTCTGCGAAGAAACTGATAGAAGAACTGACAGTACTTGCAAAAAGAGGCAACACGATCACGAAACAGAATGTCAATTATGCTCTTTCTCTGGCAATGGAGCAGAGAAACGAAGTTCTCACAGAAATAGACAAAGATTTTATCTGTAACACCATACAGGGCAGACCTATCAAGCCCAAAACACTGGGGCAGAAAGATTATGTAGAACAGATACGCAAAAAAATGATCGTGTTCGGTGTAGGTCCTGCCGGTACCGGCAAAACCTATCTGGCGATGGCAATGGCTGTCACAGCCTTCCGAAATGAGGAGGTCAGCAGGATCATCCTGACACGTCCTGCTATTGAGGCCGGTGAGAAGCTGGGATTTCTTCCGGGAGATCTGCAGAGCAAGGTAGATCCTTATCTGAGACCACTCTATGATGCACTGTACCAGATCATGGGAGCGGACAGCTTTGCGAAAAATATGGAGCGCGGCCTGATCGAGGTTGCACCGCTTGCATATATGCGCGGACGTACACTGGATAATGCATTTATCATTCTCGATGAAGCACAGAATACTACTCCGGCACAGATGAAGATGTTCCTGACGCGTATCGGATTTGGTTCCAAGGTTATCATCACCGGAGATGCCTCACAGAAAGATCTTCCAAGAGATACTACATCCGGACTTGACGTGGCAATGAAAGTACTGAAAAAAATAGATGACATTGGCTTCTGCCAGCTTACCAGCAAGGATGTTGTCCGTCATCCTCTGGTACAGCAGATCGTACAGGCTTATGATGCCTATGAGAAGAAACAAAAACCTGAAAGACCGGCAAGACGCAGAAACGGGGTAAATGAACGATGAACATGCAGATTGATTATGAGACAGAGCGTGAACTGGGGATCGACTATGAGACACTGGCAGTAAAGGTAGCTGACAAGGTTCTTGAAATGGAAAAATGTCCCTATGATGCACAGGTGAATCTTGTACTTACAGATAACGAAGAGATTGAGAGAGTTAATACTGAGTTTCGCGATATCGCAAGACCTACGGATGTTTTATCCTTCCCTATGATTCCTTTTGAGACACCGGCAGGATATGATATTGTGGAGGAAGATGAATCTTACTTTGATCTGGATACAGACGAACTTCTTCTTGGAGATATCATGATCTCAGTTGACAAGGTATTTGCGCAGGCAGAGGAATACGGACACAGTGTGACAAGAGAATTCTGTTTTCTGGTTGCACACAGTATGCTGCATCTGCTGGGATATGACCATATGACTCCCGGGGAAGCGGCAGTCATGGAGGCAAAACAGGCGAAAGCCCTGGAGGAGCTTGGGATTACACGCTGATCTTCAAATTCTGTTATTGCAGGCAATTTCTGATGGATTTTGTCTCGTAACTGTAAAGACACTGAACAGTTACAAAAATATATTTATATGGAGTAACAAAAAGATGAATTACCGGGAACGACTTAAAGATAAAAAACGTATTGTAATTAAGATCGGTTCTTCTTCCCTGACTCATTCGGAGACAGGAAGACTGAACCTTCGCAAACTGGAAGTGCTGGCAAGAGAGCTCAGTGACCTTCGCAATCAGGGAAAAGATGTCATACTGGTTTCTTCAGGAGCTATAGCAACAGGTGTGGCAGCTCTTGGAATGCATGAGAAACCCACAGAACTGAAAGGAAAACAGGCATGTGCAGCAGTAGGACAGGCCAGACTGATGATGATTTATCAGAAACTTTTTTCTGAATATAATCAGCTTTCCGCTCAGATCCTTATGACCAAAAATACTATGGTTAATAATGTTAACCGAAAGAATGCTCAGAATACTTTCAATGAACTGCTCAGTCTGGGAGTGATTCCCATTGTAAACGAGAATGACTCCATTTCCACCTATGAGCTTCAGAATCTGGAGAAATTCGGAGATAATGATACATTGTCTGCAATGGTTGCCGCACTTGTACGGGCAGATCTGCTGATCCTGTTATCAGATATTGATGGTCTTTTTACAGATGATCCCAATACTAATCCTGATGCAAAATTCATTGATGTGGTAGAAAATCTGGATGATAATCTGCTTAACATGGGAAAAGGTACTTCCGGAAGTAAGGTAGGAACCGGCGGAATGGCTACTAAGCTGACAGCAGCACAGATCGCTTCTGCAGCAGGCGTAGATATGGTGATCGCAAACGGAGCCGATTTCCATATTATCCATAAGATCACAGAGGGACGCAAGTACGGTACGCTGTTTGTAAGCCAGTCCAAAGAAGAAGTTTATCTGATCGATATTATTGACAGACTGTTATAATACCGGAAATTTACCGGTGCCAAATGACATTCACAGAGTAAATGGCAGTGTTTACAGACAGACTGCCGCAGACAAAAAACAGGAGGAAGAACTATGGAAGTTGAGAAAATCGACCGCATTAATGCACTTGCACATAAAGCCAAAAGTGTGGGGCTTACTGAAGAAGAGAAAAAAGAAAGAGAACTGCTGCGCAAGGAATATATTGCATCTGTCCGCATGAACCTTCGCGCTCAGCTGGACAATGTGGATGTTCAGCAGGAAGACGGAACAATCATTAATCTGGGTGAAAAATATGGAATCAAAAAAAGACATTAGAAAGAAGATTTTCGCAGAAAGAAAGCTGCGCACAGATGAACAAATAGAGGCAATGAGCCGCACGATCACTGACAAAGTGACCGCACTTCCTGCATTTAAGAATGCGGACCGCATTCTGGTATATGCAGATTACAACCATGAAGTTGTCACAGAGTATCTTATAAAAGAAGCATGGAAGGCCGGCAAGGAGGTTGCAGTTCCCAAGGTTGTGGGAAAGGATATGGTATTTTATAAGCTGACAGACTTTGCCCGGCTGGAACCCGGATATTTTGGGATTCCTGAGCCTGTATCGGGGGAGATCGTCAACTGGTCAAAGGCTCTTATGATCATGCCGGGAGTGGCTTTTGACAGAGCAAATCACAGAGTCGGATACGGCGGTGGCTTCTATGACCGTTATCTTGAGAAACATCCGCAGCTTGAAAGAGTTGCCATTGCATTTTCTTTTCAGATGTTGCCGGAGGTTCCCACAGAACCTACTGATATCTGTCCGCAGATCATAGTAACAGAAGAGGAGATATGCTATCTTACTGACTGAAAGGGGACCTGAACATGAATGAAATGCTGAACCGCCTTGGCATGAATGCGAAGGCAGCTGAAACAGAAATGAGAAATCTTTCTACAAACAAAAAGAATGAAGTACTTCTTGCAGTAGCAGATAAACTGGTAAAGGATGCACAGACTCTGATCAATGCCAACAGGCTGGATGTAGAAACCGGAAAAAGGAATCATATGCCTGAGGGGCTGATCGACAGGCTTCTTCTCACAGAGAGCAGGATTGAAGGAATGGCAGAGGGCCTGCGCCAGGTATCAGCCCTGGATGATCCTGTCGGGGAAGTAACCGGGATGAAAAAACGCCCAAACGGACTGCTGATCGGGCAGAAGAGAGTACCTCTTGGCGTGATCGGAATTATCTATGAAGCAAGACCGAATGTAACTGCGGATGCATTTGCACTCTGCTTTAAGACCGGTAATGTAGTAATCCTAAAGGGTGGAAGTGATGCGATCCATTCCAACGAGGCCATTGTAAACTGTATCAGGGAAACTCTGAATGAACAGGGCGTGACAGAGGATGCGATCCAGCTGATTTCTGATACATCCAGAGAGACAGCAGCAGAATTCATGAAGATGAACCAGTATGTGGATGTACTCATCCCGCGAGGCGGCAGAGGCCTGATCAAAGCCGTAGTGGAGCAGAGCACCATCCCTGTGATTGAGACCGGTACTGGAAACTGCCATATTTATGTGGATGAAACCGCAGACCTTGAGATGGCAGCAGACATTATCATGAATGCCAAGACTCAGAGAGTAGGCGTCTGCAATGCCTGCGAATCTGTTCTTGTACATAAAGATGTAAAGGATGCCCTGCTTCCAGTCCTAGCAAAGCGTCTGCAGGAGAAACATGTGGAGATCCGCGCAGATGAAGCGGCTTATGCGTTGATCCCGGGAGCTGTACACGCAACAGAAGAAGACTGGGGCAAAGAATATCTGGATTATATTCTTTCTATTAAAGTGGTTTCTTCTGTGGAAGAGGCGATTGCTCACATCAATAAATATAATACAAAACATTCAGAGGCAATTATTACCAATAATTATGAACATGCACAGAAGTTTCTGGATGAAGTGGATGCTGCGGCAGTTTATGTCAATGCCTCCACACGTTTTACAGATGGATTTGAATTCGGTTTCGGGGCAGAGATCGGTATCAGCACACAGAAGCTTCATGCGAGGGGACCTATGGGACTTCTGGCTCTGACCACAACGAAATATATCATCTATGGAAACGGACAGGTACGCCCATAGACGGCACATTGATTTTTTCTGAGGGATGTGCTATACTTCAATTCAGATTTGGAATTACTGACTGCTTCGTGGGGAATAAGAAATCGGATGGTGTCAGTAGTGATTTTAACTAAAACTCATCTATGGGAGGACATACAATGAGAAAAAAACAACTTTTTGCATTATTAATGGCAGGTGCCCTGTCTGTAGGAATGGCACCGACAGCCACATTTGCAGCAGATACTGCTGCTGAGACATCAGCCGAAGGCGAACTGGAAGGTGAACTTGACTCTGCAGACACAGAAGAACCTTCTGAAGATCCGGCTGAAACTCCTGAGGAACCAGCCGAAACACCGGAAGATCCGGCTGAAACTCCTGCCGAAACAACAGCTGATCCTACAGAGGCACCGGCTGCTGAAGAAACTGATGAGCAGGCTGCTGAGGCAGGATCTGCGATTGTGATTGGCGGAGATTCCTTTACTTCTCTGGAAGAAGCGTTCGCAACAGTACCAGACTGTGAGGATATGATAAATGGTGAGCCTACTTATGTAAAATTAAAAGGAACCATTGAAGTCAACAACACAATAAAAGTTCCTGAAAAGAAGAATATCATGCTGGTTGCTGCTGAAGATAATACTACGATCAAACGTGCAGCCGGCTTTACTGAGAGTATGTTTACTGTTAATGGTGGTAATCTTCAGATGGCAGGCGGTTCTGTGACTGATTCAGATGGAAATGCTATCGGTTCAGGCAGTTTAACTGTTGATGGTACAGGCGATAACGTTACCGGTTCGATTGTAGAAGTAGCAAGTGGTAATTATGCATTGATTGACGGTACAACTCTGACAGGAAATACCACAACCGGAAATGGCGGTGCGGTCAACAATGCTGCCGGTGCAAATGTATATCTTCTGGGTGGTACTATCACAGCAAACTCCGCAGCAGCAGGCGGTGCGATTTACAGTGAGGGAACTGTCAATATTCGTGGAACTGTAAGTGTTACAGGAAATACAGTTACAAATTCTTTTGAAGCTGCAAGTAACCTTGTGCTTGCCAAAGACGGTGTGATCAATGTAAGCGGTGCTGTTACAGATTCTGCCATTGGTGTTGCTGTTCAGGAGGCTAACGCCGGAAGAACAGTCGTAAAGCTGGGTGACGCTGTTACTGATGTGAAACTGGCGGATGTTCTTTCTCAGATTACATATGAGGGAAATTCCAGCCTTAAAATCGGAGAAGACGGAACTTTAGTCAGTGCAACAGAACAATCCCCTACCCCAACTCCTGCAGAAGAAAAACTGAAAGTAACAGGAAAAGAATGCAAATGGTCAGGAAGTGGTACTGTTAAAATTAAGTTCCAGTCAAATGTAAAAGGTACCTATTATATTGACTGGGTAAAACGTGGTGAGAAAGCACCGACAATCGATACTTCCAGAGTAGGCGCGCCTATTGAGGCTGATACAAATGTAACAGCAAAAGTTACTGATCTTCCTGACTATGATGTTGATATTTATGTATGTGTGATCAGTGATAAGGATAAGAGCAATTATGGTTCTGTATTGTTCCAGCCGGTTTCAAAAGAACGTCCTGTTACACCTACACCATCTCATACTCCGGTAGTACCCGATGTAAAAGAGAGTGTTGTACAGGGATTTGAGAAAGCACTTGTGTTCTATCCCAAAACTTTTTATGACTTCAAGGTAATTGGTGCGGGTACACAGAATAATAATCCAGGAGAGGGAGATGTAAGATGGGTTCCTTCAGGATGGAGTATGTCTTCCAATCCATCTTCATGGAATCCATCATGGAAGATTGGTGCAAAGGATGGTATTTATACAGATACAGAGAAAACATATACCATCTATATTAAATATAATAAACAGGTATACAGTGGAAATGACTGGCAGGAAACAGATGCTTCCGAAGTTCTGTCCTATCAGTTCAAGGCAGCTCCTCTGACACAGGCCACTACCACACCAGGTGCAAACGGAACAAACGGAGACGGAACAGGATCCGGCGACGGAACTACAGATGGAGGAACTACAGATGTAACTCCTACCACCTATGCAGATGGAACAAACGGAACAGCGAAATCAGCAGTATCCACAGGTGATGAATCACCGATCGGAACTATGCTGGCTCTTGCTGCAGCTTCTGTTCTTGCAGGTGGTTACGTACTGATAAGAAGACGTAAAAAAGAAATGTAAATATAATCCAATTATTTTTAAGAGACAGGTCTTATGGCCTGTCTCTTTTCATATATAATAATAAGGCAGCCATTCAGCCGTCCATACAGGTCAGAATCCGGAATCTGATCCAGGCTGCTGAACATTTGCCAAAAAGGAGGAAAGAATGTATGTCAACAGAACAGATGGGAACTTATGAAAAAATATACTTCGCATTGTGGGAACTCGGACAGAGATATGGAAATTTTGTCCAGTTCAGAGTGATCGGAAGAAGTCATGATGACAGAATGATCCCCATGCTTGAGATTGGAAAGGGTGATACCTGCATTATCTGTCTGAGCGGAGTGGAAAGCGGAGACAGAAATCTCCCGGAATATCTTTTGTCCATTGCAAAAGATTACTGCAGATCCTATGAAAGCAACTGGACCATCGGAGAAAGTTATGAAGTTCGTAAACTTCTGGATAAGGTTCGTATCTGTATGATCCCCATGCTGAATCCTGACAGCTATGAGATATGTGAATACGGATATGGTGCCATACATAATCCCATCCACAGACAGATGCTGAAAATGCAGGACAGGCCTGTGGAAGAGTATGAATGTAATGCCAGGGGAATTGATCTGCGCAGAAATTTTCCGACTAATTATTATCAGCGGAAAAAAGTGAATCAGGAGCCTGCCAGTGAGAATGAGACTCGTGCCCTGATCAGCATTTTTCAGGAATATTCAAGCCTTGGCCTGCTTACATTCAGTTATTCCAGAGGGAAGATCGTTTACTGCAGACAGGAGAAAGGCTTTGCCTACAATCAGAAAAATTACAGACTGGCAAGGCATTTACAGAAATGTTCCGGCTATCGTCTGGAAAAAGGGATTGCAGGTGGTGCGAGAGTCAAAAAAGCCGGAGCAAAACCTGAGATGGGATCTCCAGAACAGTTTTATGCGGAAGTAATCCGTCAGCCCTCTTTGGCAATTGAGATTCCGGAATACCGCAAGGACGATATGGAAGAACTGCGTCTGATTCCACTTGAATATCTTTATTCTCTAAACAGCGGCATATTGGCAAACGCATAAATCCGTCACATAGTCAAAGAAAAACTGTATCCGAAAATAAAAAGTAATAAAAACAGAGATTAGCGTTTGACATAAAGCCATAGATTCTGTATGATAAAAAGAGTGCCCCGAAATGTTGTAAACAGAAAGATGAGGAATCAATAGTGAATAATAATACACAGGAAAGTAAAATACAGTTAGAATATATCAATAAATGTACAGAGCTTGTGAAGGAAAAATATGAAAAGGCGCCAGCTTTCTTTATCCAGAATGCAGGCTGCCAGATGAATTCCCTGCAGACGGAGACAGTGGCCGGTATCGTGAAACGTATGGGCTATACAGAAGTATCCAGAGAAGAAGATGCAGATGTTGTCATCTATAACACCTGCACAGTCCGGGAGAATGCAAACCTGAAGATTTACGGTCATCTTGGCCATCTGAAAAGTATTAAGAAAAAGAATCCTGAACTGAAGATTGTATTGTTTGGCTGCATGATGCAGGAGCCGGAAGTAATTGAGAAGATCCACAAAGAATATTCTTTTGTTGATCTGGTTTTCGGTACCCATAACTTCCATAAGTTTCCGGAGCTTTTCTACAGAAGCTTAAATACGGAGGGACAGATCATTGATGTCTGGAAGGAATCTGATGAAATCGTGGAGGGTATGCCTGCTGACCGTAAATATTCCTTTAAAACGGGTGTCAATATTATGTTTGGCTGCAATAATTTCTGCAGTTACTGTATTGTACCATATGTAAGAGGAAGAGAGAAGAGTCGCGAACCGGAGGCAATCATAGAAGAGATCAAAGGACTGGTAGCTGACGGTGTGACAGAAGTTATGCTTCTGGGACAGAACGTTAATTCCTATGGAAAGACACTGGAACATCCGGTTACTTTTGCACAGCTTCTGAAACAGGTGGAAGCAATTGAAGGATTAAAGAGAATCCGTTTCATGACTTCCCATCCGAAGGATCTGTCTGATGAACTGATCCGGACAATGGCAGAGAGCAAAAAAGTGTGCCATCACCTCCACCTTCCCATGCAGTCCGGAAGCAGCCGAATCTTAAAGATCATGAACCGCCGTTATGACAAAGAAAAGTATCTGGAGCTTGTAGCCAAAATCCGTAATGCCGTACCGGATATTTCCCTTACTACAGATATCATTGTAGGTTTTCCGGGAGAAACGGAAGAAGATTTCCAGGATACTCTGGACGTTGTGGAAAAATGCGATTTTGATTCTGCGTTTACCTTTATTTATTCCAAAAGAAGCGGCACACCTGCTGCCAAAATGGAGAATCAGGTACCTGAGGATGTAGTAAAAGACCGTTTTGACCGTCTTCTTGCTCTGGTTCAGGAAAAAGGCCGAAAGGCTTCTTCCCGTTTCGAGGGAACTGTTCAGGAAATCCTTGTAGAGGAGGAAAGCAGAGAAAAAGGTATCTTTACAGGAAGAACAGAATATAACCTTCTGGTCCATTTCCCGGGATGTCAGGATCTGATCGGTAAATATGTAAAAGTAAAACTGGATACCTGCAAGGGATTCTATTATTTCGGAAGCCTTGCAGAATAAAAACATTGAAAAATACTAACTGTTTACGAACAGTAATATAAAGGACTTCTACAGAAGCCCATGTCAATTTGGATATAAAGGGTGGAAGATAAAAGTGAAACAAAATAAATACGAAATAGATATGTGTAACGGAACCATCATGGACAAGCTGATTTCCTTTTCACTGCCGCTGATGCTGTCCGGAATCCTGCAGCTGATGTTTAATGCTGTGGATATCATAGTGGTGGGAAGATTTAGCGGAAGTCAGGCACTTGCAGCCGTAGGCTCAACCACAGCACTGATCAATGTGTTTACCAATCTGTTTATTGGTATCTCACTTGGTGCGAATGTACTTGCTGCCCGGTTCTATGCGGCAGGAAAAGACCGGGAAATGTCAGATACCGTTCATACGGCTGTAACTCTTGCACTGGTAAGCGGTATCGTCATGGCATTTGTGGGACTGATTTTTTCCAGATGGGCTCTGGAACTGATGGGTACCCCGGATGATGTGATCGGACAGTCTGCATTGTATATGAAAATCTATTTTCTGGGTATGCCGTTTTTTATGCTTTATAATTATGGAGCTGCGATTCTGCGGGCTGTAGGAGATACGAAACGTCCACTGATCTTTCTGGTTATTTCCGGTGTTGTAAATGCAGTACTGAATCTGATCCTCGTGATCATGTTTCATATGGATGTGGCGGGCGTAGCCATTGCTACTGTGATCTCCCAGTTAATTTCCTGCATTCTGGTACTCAGATGTCTGCGTACATCGAAAACCAGCTACCAGCTTCATTTTGGAAAATTAAGGATCAATACTGTCTATTTAAAACAGATTTTCCAGGTTGGGATTCCGGCCGGGATCCAGAGCACAGTCATTAATCTGTCAAATGCTCTGCTTCAGTCCTCGGTTAACTCCTTTGGATCGACCGCCATGGCAGGGTATACGGCGGCCAATAATATTTTCGGTTTTCTGTATGTGGCGGTGAACTCTGTCACACAGGCATGTATGAGCTTTACCAGTCAGAACTATGGTGTGCATAAATTTAAGGTTCTGGTCGACTGTCTTATTATTTCCGTAGTTACCTCCTTTTCCCTTGGATGCGGTGCATATTTCTTCGGTTCTGAGATTCTTAAGATTTATACTGCCGATCCGGAAGTAATCCGCTGCGGACTGGAAATCCTGTCTTACACTACCGTACCTTATTTTCTCTGCGGGATTATGGATCTATTTCCGGGTGCCCTGCGTGGAATGGGACATTCCGGCGTTCCAATGATCCTGTCAGTGATCGGAACAGTAGGAACCAGGATCGTATGGATATTTGGAATATTCCCGCATCACAGATCACTGGCTGTTCTGTTTATTTCCTATCCTGCATCCTGGATGCTGACGATCATTATGCAGGTCACCTGTTTTTATTTTGTCAGAAGAAAAGTGCATAGAGTATAGGTCTTGGAGCTTTCGCGAAAAATAATTACCGGCAGAATATTACCGGCGGTTATTTTCTGTGAGAGCTCTTTTTTGTGTTACTGCTGCTTACTCTGTCCACAGTAATCTTTGTTACTGTTCACACACCACTTGTTTCCGATATGAAAAACAGTATTGACAAATACCCCATAAGGGTATATAGTGACTACTATAAAGATACCCCGTAAGGGTATTTTGAAATCGTTATATGTTTCAGAAATTTATATAAAACAGAGCTTATTTATAAAAATGTACTCTCGGAGTCTTTATTGCACTTGCTTTTATGGCT
>ERZ825384.1830-NODE-1830-length-23755-cov-30.168354_pt1 | contig 23755 bp, 20 predicted proteins | sample MGYA00519931_ERZ825384 | MGnify/ENA primary metagenome ERZ825384 (study PRJEB31778, sample SAMEA3449200) | human gut metagenome | biome: human gut; feature: human-associated habitat; material: faeces | place: United Kingdom | collected 2010/2012 ...
CCTGAGAGTTGTCGTAACTTTCATGGAAAAAGCGGTCAAACTTTTCTTTAAAGTTGCTAATTTTCAGGGACTTTTACAAGTAATAACTAATCAAAAATCAATCATATAACTGACAAAAATTAATTTTTGTCATCTACTAAAAAGTCTTCTATATGATACACAAAGGGAAAGCCATGGCGGCGGCACTGACAATAGTGTTGATGTCGGCTACGGGGTTGTTTGCCTCCGGTCGCTGGCACGCTGCTACAACAGCCGGAAGCGTGAATGAGGAGAAGTACTCACCCAGGGCAGTGAACCCGGAGGAGGAAGGTACCGATTTCACCATACTCAATAACGCCGAACTCCGGACGATGATTTGGTCTCACAAATCCGTACTGCCACCGGCGGCATAACCATTATCGGCAATGTGATATATTCCGATAAGCCCGAAGGCCAGACCAAAGCCGCGCATACCGGCATGGTGAGCTTCACCACCGACGGCACCATTACAGCCCTGAACAACAAGAGCCTCGGCGGATGTTACAGCGCTGTGGAGCTGGATGGCGTGTATCATAATTTCTACGTGTTCACATCGCAGATATCGCATAAGAGCACCTACTACCACAAGACCTATAATACCGAGGACTGGAAGCAAATAAAAAGTACCACAATTACCAACGAGCAGACCCCCAGGGCCCTCTGCACCAATGGCATGGATGTGTACGGCTGTTTCGTCAATGACCCTGACGGCGACAATCCTACTATTGTCTTCGGTAAGATGGATATCAACGACAACACCCACACCACGATAGCTCAGCTGCCCCGATTGTGGAATGCCTGCGCATACGGCAACGACGGCTTCATCTACGCCGTGGATATGCTCGGCGACCTCTATAAAGTAACACCCGCCAGCGGCGCCATGACCAAGGTAGGCGCTACCGGAGTCGTTCCGGCATACATCACCGGCGCTGCCATTGACCGCGCCAGCGGACGTATGTTCTGGACCGTTACCCCCGCCGACAAGTCGGGCAATCTTTATGAAGTGAACACCACAACCGGCGCCGCCACCAAACTGTGTCAGTTCCAATATAACGACGAGATAGCCGGTCTGTATATACCCTTCACAGCATCCGGCAAAGCACCCGCCTCGGCGCTGAATCTGAAGGCCGATTTCCCCAAAGGCGCTCTCTCCGGACAGCTCTCATTCCAATGTCCCGATACCACCTACGACGGCACTCAGGCTACAGGAGCGTTGACGTATAAAGTCTATATAGACGGGCAGGAGAAAGCCTCCGGGACAACAGCTTTCGGCGCTGCAGTCAGCGTGCCTCTGAGCGTGCCTCAGGCCGAAAAGTATGAGTTTTCCGTGATTCTGAGCAACAACGAAGGCGAATCGCCCAAAGCCTCCCTCGGCCCGATTTTCATCGGCAAAGATACCCCTTCGGCTCCCGAAAGCGTAACTGCAGTATATGCCGACGGCAAGTTCACCGTGAGCTGGCCTGCAGTTACCACAACCGTCAACGGCGGCTATATGGATACCACAGCCGTTACCTACACCATAACGCGCATGCCCGGCAATGTCGTGGTAGGCAGCAATGTGAAGACACTGAGCATAACCGACCCTGTGGCCTCGCCGGAGAATCTGGAAGTGTACAGCTACACCGTTACAGCCACCTGTGAGGGCCTGACCTCTGAGGCAACCACCTCAAACGTAGTGGCCCTGGGCGCCATCTACCCTCCATATTCCAACAATTTCCCCGACGCAGCCTCAATCTCGGGCTTTACCATCATAGACGGCAACAACGACGGCGTACGCTTCTTCTGGGGCTCAGGCACCCTGCGTATCAGCTCTACCGGAAGTACTCCGCCCATGGACGACTGGATCATCACTCCGCCCGTTTACCTCCAGTCGGGCAAGCTTTATAAATTTAGCGTTTCGGCCCACAATGGCAGCACAGCAACGTCAATGAAAGAACAGCTTGAGGTGCGCATGGGCAATGCCCCCACAGCCGCCGCCATGACTACACTCGTAATAGACACGATGCTTCTGGAGAAGAAGGTGGTGAAGACCGAGGAACAGATGGTAAGCGTTCCGGCGGACGGCAAATATTACTTTGGCGTACACGGCGTGTCGCAGAAGAAAGGCTTCTTCCTCTACATCGACAGCATCGGCATCAGCGCTCCGCAGGCCATGTCGCTGCCCAAACCGGTTGAGAATCTGAAGCTCACAGCCGATATGGACTGTGCCCTCAAAGCAGTAATCAGCGGCACCGCTCCTTCGCTGGACATGGAAGGAAGCGCCTTACGCGACTTCACCGGCATCAGGATAGAACGTAACGGAACATTCCTGACTCAGCTGAGCGATGTGCAGCCCGGACAGTCCTTCAGCTTCACCGACACAACCATGACTGCTGCCGGGGAGTATACCTACACCCTGACAGCCACCAGCACCGCAGGCAGCAGTACATCGGTCAGCGACAAGATTTTCGTTGGCCTCAACAAACCCGAGCGTGTAAGCAATGTCAAGACAGTGCTTAAGAGCGACGGTAGCTTGGATATAAGCTGGGAAGCCCCTGTAAAGGACATTGACGGCAAGAATATCCCGGCCGGTTCCCTTACATACTACATTTTGGATGCCACCAATGCACAGTCGTCGAAAGTTGTGGTTCAGAATCTAACCGACACCCGGTATACCTACACCGTAAGCGGCCGTCAGCAATTCTTTGTTCCCGGAATCTTTGCCCGCGACGCAGCCGGAAACTCCGTAGGAGTGAAGGGTAATGTGTCGGCTGTAGGTCCCGCTTATACCACACCTTGGAAAGAAACCTTCGCCGGCGGCAAATCATCATCCATATTCGCCACCCAGGCCCTCGACGGTACGTCGGCAGCCACTTGGACAATCATGAAGGATGCTAACAGCGATGTCAAATCGTATGACAACGACGGCGGCTTCCTGGTATGCCAGACAAAGACGATAAACCAGACATCAATGATGTTCACCGGCCGTATCAGTCTGGCAGATGTTGAAGACCCCGAATTCAAATTCTATACCTACAACCTGTATACCGTTGCCAACGGCACTGAGCACAGAGACATCAATGAGCTGACGGTGATGGTTCGTGAACTCGGCGACACCGCCTGGATAACACTGCGTCAGGGCACTGTAGACCAGCTTTGCAGCGGCGACACCGCCTGCTGGCGTCCCGTAACGGCAAATCTCTCGCGCTGGAAAGGCAAACAGGTGCAGATGGGCATAAAGGTGAAGTGCAAGTATTACATCAATACCCTGTTCGACGCCCTGAGCGTGGATAAGCACAACTCGATAGGCGTTGTGGCAACCGACGATGGCATACGCGTGGCCGGTGGCAACGGCATCATAACCGTGGACAATGCTGCTGAGGAAACAGTGGCTGTCTATGATATGAACGGCCGACTGATTTGTCGGGTTACCGGCGATGCCATCATACTCGTTTCTCCCGGAGTATATGTGGCAACCACGCCGCGGCAAAGCTTCAAACTCATTGTGAGATAGAACCTGAGATTTTAGATGAGAGATAGGCGCTAAGATTATATAAATGTGAAGGGAGGCATGTCGGTGAGACACGGCCTCCCTTTTTCAAATTGAGTTGAGTTTTACTTTACGGGCGTAACGGTGTATCCGAGCTTGCGAAGTTCCTCTATGAGGCCCTTTTCGCCGGCGAGATGCAGAGCGCCCACACCGATGAAGGCTGAACCCTTATTTATTATGGACGGCAGTTTCTTCATCCATTCGGCATTGCGCTTAAAGAGCAGCTTGTCGAAGAATTCCGGATTCACATCCTCACTTTTCGACAGCTTGTACATGGCATCTAAATCCCCTTTGGCGTAAGCGTTGTTGAGAATGCGGGCGTTCTCCATGGCTTCCTCCGGATTCTCAAAGATCTCGCTGAGAGACTCCGCCTGCTCGGCAATAGGAGTGGAATCGTAGAGAATGATGGCCTGTTGCTCGGCCGTTTCCAGAGGCACGATTATCCGACCCCTCTTCTGGGCGATTTGCTGGAAATATGTGTCGAGCTGATCGCCCTCCTTAAAGTTCGGCATCATCTTTTGTATCATACCCATCATTACCATGGCATTCACCACCATCGGTTTCATGGGGTCGAGCATATTGAGCGTCATTCCGGACATCGGAGCATATTTGCTGAAAATAGGGGAGTAGAGATCCATTTTCTCTTTTCCGAACACCTTTGAGAGAGTACTGTCGGCAGGAGCTACCATGTGAGGCTGCATCTGCATGGCCATAGCCATTTTATCCTGAGTCATGTCTATTTCACCGACAACCATGTCTACAGAGGCGATAATGCCCTCAACGCCAAGACTGTCGGCCACTGAGAGAGGCGCCAGGTGATGGGTGCCGAAGAGATAAGAGGGTTTTGCAAGGCCGTTGCCTGTGATTTTGTAGAAGATTTGTCCCTGGGCTGTGAGAGCTGCCAGGAGGGCAAACACAAGGATGTTGATGCGTTTAATCATATTAGTTGGAATTTTGCCCAAAATTAATAAAAAATCCTGAGCCGGGATTCCTTGACCTGCTTTGCCTGTTAAAATCTGATAGTTATAATTTCAACGTGTTAAAAATTTCGTCAAGAAACTCCCGGGCTTCGTCAATAAACCCCGGGGCTTCATCAAAAATTCCCGAAAATGAGACTTCAGATGCTTGACAAGCGGAGAAAAGGTGTTAACTTTGCGTCAGAATAACACAAACACACTTAGAGCATGGCTGATTACAATACCAAGAAACCGAATGAGAGTAAAACGGCATGGCGCGATGAGCAGGGTAATTATGTATATAAGTATCCGCATCCGGCGCTGACGGCAGATGCCGTGGTATTCGGCTTTGACGGCAGTCAGCTGAACGTACTTCTGATTATGCGCAAATATGAGCCGTTTGAGGGCTATTGGGCTTTGCCGGGTGGCTTTGTGCGTAACGATGAGACGGTTGAGGAGGCGGTGAAACGCGAACTGCGCGAAGAGACAAACCTTCAGCTAAGCTATATGGAGCAGTTTCACATTTACAGCTCGCCTGACAGAGACCCGCGCGAAAGGGTCGTTACTGTGGCTTTTTGCGCCTTGGTACGCAGCGACCAGTGCAGGGTGCAGGGTGGCGATGATGCGGCTGTAGCACGTTGGTTCAGAGCACGTCAGCTACCCGTGTTGGCCTTCGACCACTTGCAGATAATCACCGACGCTCTGAATTTCTTGTATGTGAAGCTAGAGAATGAGCCTTTGGCTTTCGATTTGCTTGATAAGAAATTCACTCTGCCTCAGTTGCAAACTCTTTACGAGGAAGTAACGGGCAGAAAGTATGACCGCCGAAATTTTTCGCGTAAGATGCTGCAGTCGGGCTTTCTGAATCGGGAAACCGAGGATGACCCATTTGTAATGCCGGCTCCTAACAGCGCTGAATGTGAAGCCGAAGAATATTGTGTGCAAAAGACGCGCAGAAGTGCCCACAGACCGGCTGCATGGTTCTCATTTGCCAAAGATAATTATGAAAAAGTAAAAAAATCAACAAAACGTCAACGCAGTCCTTTTGATTTGTAATCAGGGTAAACAAACAGAGAAAGTCAACAGTTAAACCAAACAAGAAACAGAAAGTCATGAAAAATTCAGAAACTATCCGCACAAAGGTCTTCAATCTCATCATTCTCGACGAGAGTGGTTCAATGGATTGTGTATGGGCACAGACCATCAGCAACTGCAACGAGACGCTACAGACCATTTTTTCGGCTCAAAAGGAGTTCTATGCCACTCAGGACCATTTTATCAGCATCTACACCTTTCAGGATGCGGGTCCTTTAAAATCGCGCTATCTGCTTCGCAACCGTCCCATCGCAGAAGCTCGGATTCTGACGGCAAAAGACTATCGACCCAACGGATGCACTCCGCTGTATGATGCTGTGGGGGAGACGCTCACAGACCTGGAAGCAGTGGCAGAGACGCATGACGATGCCGTTGCCTCGGTGACGATAATCACCGACGGTGAAGAGAACTCCTCGCGCCGCTACAGTGGCTCCGATGTGGCCAAGATAATCTCACGGCTGAAAGAGAAGGGCTGGAACTTCAACATCATCGGCGCCAACATCGACGTGGAGTCGCTGGCAAAAGATCTGCACATAGACAACACCCTGAAATGGGAGCAGACACAGGAAGGCACCTCTTCCATGGGAAAGAAGCTCAATGAAAGTCAGAGGTCCTATTACAGAGCAATGGCTGAAGAGGAACAAATGCCAATGTCGATGGAAGAAAAGATTTCGCGCCGCAAGATGCGCAACAAGCACTTCTTTGACAAGTAAACAAGTCTCTATTATCCACAAAATGATGATTGCCGGCAGGTTGTCATTGACAGCTTTGCCGGCACACTCATGTAGAGTTATCCGAATCAGACTTATGGTTCGCGGGTGATGACCGCTCCGAGAGCCCTGAGACGTTCGTCGATGTGTTCGTAGCCGCGGTCAATCTGGTCGATATTCTGAATGCGACTTGTGCCTTTGGCGCCCATGGCAGCAATGAGCATGGCCACGCCGGCGCGTATGTCGGGCGAGGTCATGTTGGTAGCACGCAACGAATGGAGCTTCCCGCTGCCTATCACGGCGGCACGGTGAGGGTCGCAGAGAATTATGCGCGCTCCCATGTCAATGAGCTTGTCGACGAAGAAGAGACGGCTCTCAAACATCTTCTGGTGTATGAGCACCGAACCGGCAGCCTGGGTGGCTACCACAAGGAAGATGCTCAGCAAGTCGGGCGACAGACCGGGCCACGGAGCATCCGCAAACGTCATTATACTGCCGTCTATGAAGGTCTCAATCTGATAGCCGTCGTGGGCCGGCACAATGATGTCGTCGTTATGGAAACGCAGGTCTATGCCGAGACGAGTGAAGGCGTAAGGCATGATGCCTAAGTCGGGCGCCGAGACATTGCGCAGCGTTATTTCCGAACCCGTCATAGCCGCCATGCCAATGAAAGAGCCCACCTCAATCATATCGGGCAGCAGACGGTGTTTGGTGCCACCAAGCTTCTCCACGCCCGTTATGGTGAGCAGGTTGCTGCCTAAGCCGTCAATCTTTGCACCCATGCGGCAGAGCATGCGGCAAAGCTGCTGAATGTAAGGCTCGCAGGCGGCGTTGTAAAGAGTGGTTACACCCTTAGCCAGAACAGCTGCCATAATCAGGTTTGCGGTGCCTGTTACGGAGGCCTCATCAAGCAGGATGTAAGTGCCTTCGAGTCCGCCGGGAGCATTTATCTCGTAATGCCGGCTGTCTGTGAGGAAAGCGAAGTCCGCACCTAATTTCTGCAGGCCGAGGAAATGAGTGTCGAGTCTTCGTCTGCCAATCTTGTCGCCACCCGGTTTGGGTAAAACGGCGCGACCGAAGCGGCTCAGCAGCGGACCGATTATCATCACTGACCCGCGCAGCGTCCTGGCCATGGCGCTGAACTCATCCGTCTCCAGAAAATCTATGTCTACGTCATCTGCCTGAAAAGTGTAAGTGTCGGGGGCTAACCGCTCAACCTTTACGCCAAGACGCTTGAGAAGACGGATGAGGTTGCGGATGTCGAGGATGTCGGGGATATTGCTGATTTCCACCTTCTCCGATGTCAGCAATGTGGCACAAATCACCTCCAGGCCCTCGTTCTTGGCACCTTGCGGTGTTATGGAGCCGTGGAGGTTATGGCCGCCTTCCACAATGAAACTGCTCATTTCTTCTTTTTCTTCTTTTTGGCGTTTTTCGCTGCGGCGGGTTGTTCGGCAGCTATGAAATTGCGCAGATGGTAAATTTCAGGATTAAGGTTGATGGCGCCGTTGGTGAGTGTGCAGAGGTCGCGAAAGACGATGAAATCATCGGCTGCCTCGGGGTTGTGCAGGAAGAGCGATTTTTTCATCTGCATGGCAATGCGCCATACAGCCTCCTCCTTGTCGGGGCCTTCCTCCATTTTGCACACGGCTTTAGCCATATCGTCGATGATGCGGCCGTAGACCCTCATGCGCGGCTGTGAAATGAGATAGGGGACACGTTCCGGGGTAGGACGCACGTTCTCTTCCGTTATTACCGGACACGGGAAATCCACATCAAGGTCAAAATCTGCCAATATCTGAATAGTGTCCCAGGCTTTGGTGCTGGGCCACTCGCGGGCGTTCATTTCGTCAGGAAACAGACGGCACAGATATGCGGCGATGGTCTCGGCGCATGCCTGGCGTTCATCCCTGTCTTCGATGGTGCGACAATAATCTACCATCTGCTGGATATGCCGCCCAAATTCAGGTAATTTTAGTCTGGGTCGGTTGGTGTTGTAATCCATCTTTTTTCGTGTAAGGATATGGCCCGACACAGCTGTCGGACTTTGCACTCCTGTTCAGACTGCAAAGATAATCAATTATTTCTATTTTGGGGGCTTATTGATTCAGAATATCCACAAATTCTCTCGGCAGGAGAATGTTGTTTATTCCCAATGCGTTGCGGAAGAGCGGGGCAATTTCTTCATCCTTGAAACCGGCAATGCCGCAACCGATGCGTGTAACGAGAAACTTCAACTGCGGATGCTGCCGGGCAAAGTCTATGAACTCGTCAACGTAAGGGGCTATAGTCTCCACGCCACCCTGCATTGTGGGGATGGCGTATGACTGTCCTTGCAGGCCGACGCCTTGGCCCATTATGGCACCGAAATATCTGTAAGCGGCTCGGGCTGCTCCTCCTCCGTGACGGCCGGCAAGATTGCTGCCGAAGACAAAAATTTCGTTGGGTGCTAAGTCGCTTATGTGATTGGGTGTGAACTCCATGGCAATAAAAAATTTGGGATGCGCAACATTTTCTGTTATGCATCCCTTGTTGGTGGCGGAGGCAGGACTCGAACCTGCGACCTTTGGGTTATGAGCCCAACGAGCTACCACTGCTCCACTCCGCGATATCGTGTTTGCGAGTGCAAAATTACATCATTTAGGAGCCTTTGTCAAGGGTTTTGGGCAACTAATTTTGTTAAATTAAGTTAAACAAACTCTAACATCCTTATTTACAGGCACTTAGTGGTGATTGTTCGGTGCCCCAAAAGAGACACTTTTCTGGTTATATGGTCTGCGTTATGGGCCATACGAAAGCACGCAGCCCGAGTCGCGGCTTCTCTTCATCAAGAGCCCGGAGGCGTGTCAGGATGTTCTCAACCCGGTCATCCTCAACAAAAGTGAGAATTGCGGAGGCCAGCGAGGGCCAGGCGTGAGTGCCGTAATGAGGCTCGCCGCCTTTGCTTCCTCGGCCCTGAACGGTGCCGAAGTTGGTGAAGCCGCGACAGTTGGAGCGTTCCAGAATTTCTATTATCTGATGTTCGTGTGCCTGGTCAAAGGCTATGAATATGGCTTGCATTGGGTGTTGGAATAACGTTGGTGAATGACTTTGATAAGTGGCTGCAATGCACTTTAATCGGCCCGGAGGTTCAAAGCTGAGAGGTATGCCCTCCGGGCTGATTTGTGCTGTGTCATCTGCTCATAAACGGTTGCGAACGAAGGAGTTACTGCTTATCGTCGCTTTCTTTTTGCGGCAACTGTTTAACAGCTTTTTGGGCATTGCCCTTAAGGAGCTTCTTGTGGAGCTTTTTACGAGCCCGTTTCACACCGCGGCCGGCGAAGGAGCAGTAAAGTACCGGCACGAAGAGCAGCGTGAGGATGGTGGAGAAGGTGAGGCCGCCGATGACGGCTGTACCCATAGGCTTCCACATTTCAGAACCCTGTCCGCTGCCCACTGCCATGGGCACCATGCCGAGGATGGTGGTGAGCGTGGTCATAATCACCGGACGCAGACGCGAGCGGCCGCCGTCGATTACGGCTGTGCGGATGCTCATGCCGCGTTCGCGGTTCAGCGAGATATAGTCGATGAGCACAATGCCGTTTTTAACCACAATGCCGATGAGCATAATGGCACCGATAAGCGACATCACATTGAGCGTGTTGCCGGTAATCCACAGTATCAGGAAGACGCCCGAGAAGGCGAACATCAGCGACGTCATGATGATGCCGGGATATGTGAGGCTTTCGAACTGCGCCGCCATGACTATGTAGACCAGGATGATGATGAGCAACCCTAACGTCAGCAAGTCGCCGAAGCTGTCCTGCTGGTCCTCGAAGCTGCCTGCCAATCCTATTGAGACATCGCCGGGAAGGTCCAGCTCGTCAATCTTCATCTGAGCCTCGGTAACCACCTCGCTCATAGGCACGCCGTCTACCACCGTCGACACCGTAACCTGGCGTTCACGGTCTTTGCGTTCAATAGTCGGAGGCGACCAGCGTTCCACCACCGTGCCCAGCTCCTTGATGCGGATGCCGGCGCCCGAAGGGGTATAGACAATGATATTCTCAATGTCTTCAATGCTCTGACGACTTTCAGGCTCATACATCACCTTAATGTCGTATTCTTCGCCGTCTTCGCGGTATTGAGAGGCTATGGCGCCGTTTATACGGTTGCGCATTACGTTGGCCACAGTCGACATATTAAGCCCGTAGAGAGCCAGTTTCTCGCGGTCGAAATCAACCTGTATTTCCGGCTGGTAATCCGAGCGCGACACCGTTACGTCGGCTGTGCCGGGAATGCCCTTGAGAATCTCAACAAGTTTGGCTGCCACCGTGTCGGTCTCGGCGAAATCATATCCGTAGATTTCAAAATCCACAGTGGCCTGACCACCCATGCCTGCGCCTCGGCCGCCGCCGACATTGACCTCCGTTTTCTTAAATTCGGGGAAGTCATTGGCAAGGTCCTGACGCATGCCGTCGGCAATCTCCTTGATGCCGCGCGTTCGGTCTTCGGGGTCTGTCAGACTTATGTTCATTGATGCCAGATGCGGGCCATTGTCACTCAGCGACGCAAACGTGTTGTCGCTGCTTGCGGGTCCCACAGTGTAGTTGATGATTTTGATTTCAGGATATTTATGGCGCCACAGGGTGTCGAGCCGATAGAGAACTTCCTGAGCCTGTTCCACACGCGACCCTATGGGCAGCTCCAGCGACACGCCTATGCGCGCATTGTCTTGCGTGGGGAAGAACTCGGTGCCCACAAAGCGCATGAGGAAGAGGGAGCCGACAAAGATGCCCAGGCAGATTATCACCGTTACCGTGCGGTGCGACACCACGCGGTGAAGCAATCGGGCATAGCCGTTGTCTAAAGCGTCCAGAGCCTTCTCTATGGGGCCGTAGAAGGTGTTGAAGAGCTTGCTGTGAACACGCTTCAGTTTAAGCCATTGGCTGCAGAGCATGGGGGTGAGGGTAAGGGCGCAGGTGGTGGAAATAATCATCATGATTGTTACCATCCAGCCTAACTGACGGAAGAGGACACCTGTCATGCCCGTTACCAGCGTCAGCGGGAAGAACACCGCAATCAGCGTCAGCGTGGAGGCTATTACCGACACCGCCACCTCATTGGTGCCGTGAACTGCCGCCTGACGCGGGTCGGCTCCACGCTCTATATGCGTCGTTACGTTCTCCAACACCACTATGGCGTCGTCCACAACCATGCCGATGGATATACTCAGCGCCGACAGCGACACTATGTTGAGGGTGTTGCCTGTGGCATATAAGTATATGAATGAGGCAATCAGCGACACCGGTATGGTGATGATGATAATCATGGTGGCGCGCCATCGGCCAAGGAAGAGGAATACCACTATCATCACAAAGAGAAGAGCGTAGAGCACCGTTTCTTCAAGCGAGGCAATGGTGTTGCGAATGTTGTCGGAAGTGTCGACAATCACACCCAATTTGACGTCGGAAGGCAGCGAGGCCTGCAAACGCGGCAGCATCTGCATCACCTTCTCGGAAATCTGCACCGAGTTGGCGCCGCTCTGTTTCTGAATCACAATCATGGCGCCTTCAGCACCATTGTTGTAAGTCTGTTGCGTCCGTTCCTCCAGCGAGTCGTCGATACGCGCCACGTCGCGCAGATAGACTGTCTTGCCGCCCGAGCTTGCCACCGGCAAATCGAGCATCTGACGGCTGTCGGTGAATTCACCTTTCACACGCAGAGCATACGTGTTTGAACCGATGTCTAACGAGCCGCCGGGAGTGTTGCGGTTTTCGGCACCTATCACCTGAGCCACCTGTTCCACCGAGAGGTTGTAAGCCTCCAGGCGGCGCGGGTCAACATAAACGTGAATCTCGCGCTTGGGAGCGCCCGAAATGCTCACCGAGCCCACGCCGTCTATGCGGGCAAGCGGGTTGGCCACACGGTCGTCAAGAATCTTGTACAGACCTGCCATGCTCTCCTTTGCTTCCACTGACAGCAGACAGATAGGTATCATGTCGGTGGAGAATTTGAAGATGATGGGATCCTGGGCGTCGTCGGGGAGCTGCTGGCTCACCATGTCGAGTTTGTCGCGCACCGAGTTGGTGAGCACGTCAATGTCGTAGCCATACTCAAACTCCAGCGTTATCACCGAAGTGTTTTCGCGGCTCTCGGAGGTGATGTGTTTCAGATGCTCAACCGAGTTGAGCACATTCTCCAAAGGCTTGGTTACGTTCTGTTCTATATCCTCGGCCGAAGCACCCTGGTAAAACGTAATTACCATGATGGTGTTTGTGTCGATGTCGGGATAGAGGTCAATGGGTAGCTTCTTCAGCGAGAAGATACCCAGAATGACCACCGCCACAAAGCACAGCGTGGTCATTACGGGCCGTTTGACGGCGCTGCCGTATATACTCATGGCCTTCTGTTACTTAGCAAGTTTTACTTTGATGCCGTTTGCCAGGCGACTCTGGCCCGTTACCACCACATAAGTTCCTGACTCAACGCCCGACAGCAATTCATAGGAGTTGTCTATGCGTCGGCCGAGCTGCACCTGCACATAATGCACTTCGCCGTCGGAGTAGGTGTAAACGTAAGAGTTGCCTGAGCCTTGCATCTTCACCACGGCCTTGTCGGGCACAACAACATGGCGTGCCGTGCCGAAGTTAAGCGTTACGCGGGCAAACATACCGGGCAAGACGGCGCCGTCGGCATTGGGCAGCGTTATCTCCACGCCGAAAGTCTTGGTGTTGGTGTCTACGGTGGGTGCTATGAGCGAAACAACGCCTGTGAATTTTCTGTCGCCGTAGGTATCGAAGGTCATCACCGCCAGCATGCCCTTACGCAATTTGGCATATTCCGTTTCCGCCACATTGATGACCACCTTTACCGGCTGCACTCTGCCTATGGTGAGCACCGGCAGCTGACCCGTAACATCGCCCGGGTCGTAATTACGGGCTGTAACCACACCGTTGATAGGGGAGGTCAGCACCGTGTTTTCCTGCGCGTTTCTGAGGGCGCGGCGCGCTGTGGCAAGCTGATTGCGGGCGGCCGTTACCTGTGTCTGCATCTGCTCAACCTGCTGACGTGTGCCGCCGCCTATGCGATACAGCTCCTTGGCGCGGTTGAGGTCGGCTTCCAGCTGGCTCAGCTGTGCCTGTGCCGTACTTATCTGAAGCTGATATGAGTCGGTATTGACGTTGTCGAGCACCACAAGCTTCTGACCCTTGCTCACCCGCATACCCTCGTCAACATAGATTGCCTTGATGCGGTTGCTCATCTGGGCCGAGATATTGTTTATCAGATACGGCTCCACAGTGGCTGTGTAGGTCTGTATCTGGTCTACATCCTGTTCAGATACCTGTTCCACTTTCACCGTGGGCACATTATCTTCTTTGGCAGATTCATTTTTTGCTTTGTCCGAACCGGAGCAAGAGGCAAGAAAGGCGAGAAGAAGGAAAGCGGTGAATGATTTCAGCTTCATTTATTCATTGTTCAATTTTGCCCGCGGCCTAAAAGCAGATCGAGCTGTGAAACAGATACAAGATAGTTGTAAACGGCCTGATAGAAATTCAGTTGCGCCGTGGTGTTGGCCAGTTCGCTGTCGCGCAAATCGAGCCATGAGGCAGCGCCGAGTTCAAAACTCCGTTGCATAATGTCGTATGCACGCCGAGCCTGTGCCATACCCCTTTGTGAGGCTACTATCTGATTGGCTTCGCGGTTGATGTTGTCGAGGCTCAGGTCAACCTGCATTTGCAGCGACGACAGCAGATTCTCGCGCTGCAGCTGAATCTCTTTGCGTTGCAGACGCGCGTCCTTGAGGCCGTAATAACGGCTTCCGCCTGAGAAAATAGGCACATTGAGCTGCAGAGCCACATAGCTGTAAGGATTGAACTGCAGATTGCGCAGCGCATTGCCGTTGCTCATGGAGTTCCATGAATAGCTGAACGACGCGCTCAGGGTGGGCAGGAAAGCCCGTTTCTGCAGGCCTATGTTGTGCAGCATTATGGAGTCCTGAATATTGATTGTGCGCAACTGAGTGTTGTCGTTGAGAGAGGGTGCGAGCTGAGTGTGGGCATACATCTCCTCGCGCAGGGCCTCCAGCGTGGTAGTCGGCTCCACAACGGCGTCAGGCGGCAGATTGAGCAATACTTTGAGCTGCAGACGGGCCTGACGTATGGCAATGTCGGCCTGGAGCAATTCGGGCTCTATGTTACGCACCTGTACTGCCGTGCGCAGTGTGTCATATTCAGTTGCGGTTCCGAGCAGATAGCGGTTGCGGAAGATGGTGGCGTTGAAGGCCGCCTGATTGTAATTCTGTTTGATGACCCCTAATGAGGCCTTGGCCAGCAGTAAGGCATAATAGGCGCAATTCACCTGGTTGACCATGTCAAGACGGCTGGCGCGGGCCTGCTCTGCATTTGCTAAGATTTGTAAATCGCTTATCTGCAGCGACTTCCACAGCTGTGGCGCCACAAGCGGCATGGAAGCGCCGAAGCCGAACGACCAGTTGTTGTCAGTACCCATCTTGAATTTCTGGGTCTCACCGCCCATATTCATCGACACCGTCTGCAACTCAACGGCGCGCTGATACGAACCGGTGAAGCTAACATTGGGCAACAGCTGAGCCAGTACCTCGCGTTTGCTGTAATCGGCACGCGTTATCTCCATATCGGCCACCTTGATGGTGGGATTGCTGCTCAGCGCTATGTCAATGCACTGGGTGCGGCTCAGCGGCAGGCGAGTGCCCCCGTTGTCCAACGGTAATACCGTAGCCGCATAGTCGGGCAGGCTGTCGGGGCGGATGCTGTCAGAGCGCTGCACATCGGCCTTCATTGCCGTTATGCAGCCTGACAGCAATATGCAGAAACAAATTAGTCTTTTCATTTGCTTCATTGTCCTAAAATTGCTTGATAAAGGTCCTTGCCGGCCGTGGGTAAAAAGTTTTCTAATTTTTTTATGCCTTCGGTGGTTGCTATGGAGCGGAGGAAGCCGTCGGTGATGGTGATGAAGATTTCCTCAAGAGTGAATTTGCCGGCAAACTCATTCTCCATGCGTTTGAGCGCTTCCATCTGCACCTTCATCATATAGCACAGCACCTCGTGGTTCACATCCTCACGCAGCAGACCCTCCTCAATACCACGCTGATATACAACTTCCCAGTCGCTAATCTCCGCGTCATGCTTTTCCTCATAGATGCGTTTGATGTCGGGATAGAGGGTATCCATATCGTGGAAAAAGTCTATCGACAGCATACACAACAGCTCTGCCTGAAGATGAAAAATCTCACTCAGAGCGGTGATGATGTCGGGCGAGGCCTGGAATATCTCGCGGCTCATCCGGCGAATTATGCCGAACATATAATCCAGTGTTACGGATATCAGGTTATGCTTTGAATCGAATAATTCATATAGCGTCCGTTTCGACATACTCAGCTCTGAAGCCAGAAGATCCATGGTAAGACCTTTCAGCCCCTTGTCAATGAGCATCCGGAGTATGGCCGGAAGCAAACGGTTGTATTTGTCAGTTTTTTCCGAGTCAGTAATCATTTCACTTTTATGATGAGTGGTTAAGCCTTTACTTATCACGGCGCAAAATTAGATAAAAAACTTTAAACGCACAATCGGTTTTGTATGTTTTCACAGTTGGCGGTTTTGCCACTGCTGTTCAAAAGTTGTAACTTTGCATATCTTATGGCAAATACCACCGACAACAATACTCAATCGCTGAATGAGCAGCAGCGTGCGGCAGTGGAGTTTAAAGGCCGCAATCTGCTTGTACTTGCCGGCGCAGGAACAGGCAAGACGCGAACTATTATAGCAAGGGCGCGGCATCTGTTGAAAAACGGCGTGTCGCCCGAGCGCATACTTATACTTTCCTTCACCCGTAAGTCGGCAAAAGAGATTGTCGACAGGCTGCAGTCGGCGTTGCCGAAAAGGAGCGCCGAGATGAAGGGATGCACCTTTCACAGCTGGTGTATGGAGCTGATTGAGAGCAATCCGCAGGTGTTCAATTTCGGCAAATATTCCGTTATTGACGAAGATGACCGCAACAGCGCCTTTAATCTTATCTGCGGCCGAAATTTCAAGGCTTCCAACTTCATCAAGCCCGAGCAACTGTCGGATGTTTACAGCTATATGGTGAATGCCTGCTGCAACCTCTCAAAGGCTCTTCAGGTAAAGATTTTCAACGGGCGCACTGACAAGGCTACGCGCAACGCCATTTTGGGCAAACGCCCCGTGTATGAGGCTGCCATACGCAAGTATATTGAATTCAAAGCTCAGCACCGCTATCTTGACTATGACGACATCTTGCATAGGGTAGCTACCGGTCTGGCCCGGAATGAGGAGGCCGCAAGGCATCTTGCCTCGCATTACGACCATATTCTCATTGACGAGATGCAGGATACCAATCCGCTGCAGTACAAGCTCCTGAAGTCGTTCTGGGACCATGTCAATCTCTTTTGTGTTGGCGATGATGCGCAGAGCATCTATGGCTTTCGCGGCGCCGATTTCCAGTCGGTGCATCATTTCACGGAAGTAGTGCCTGACGCCGAAGTAATGCGCCTGACGCTCAATTACCGTTCCACCCAACAGATTCTTGATTTTGCCAACTGGGTGCTTCAGCGCTCGCCGCTCAACTACGATAAGAATCTGAAAGCCGACCGGGGAAAAGGCGAATTGCCCATGCTCATTCACTATGCGCAGGAATGGGATCAGGCCCGCGATGTAGTGATGCGCATCCGCAACAGTGTGGGCATGGAAGGGTGTAAATATGCCGACAATATGGTGCTTAGCCGCAGCAATTATGGCATGAGGTCCGTTGAGGCGTGTCTGATAGAGGCCGGTATTCCGTATATCATTTTCGGCGGAACTTCTCTTATGAAGTCGGCTCACGTCAGGGATGTGGTGTCTGCGCTGCGTATTGTGGCCAATTATCGCGATGAACTGGCCTGGATGCGCTATCTGAAGCTCTTCCCGGGAGTCGGCGACATCACAGCTGCCAAGATTATTGCCAAGCTGCTTGAAAAGCAGACCCTCCGCGAATGTCTCGAAACGCTGGTCATAGACTTTAAGATGCCCGGCGAGGCCGCCTCTACGCTGCAGGCGATATATAATCTGCAGGCTGAGGTGGGCAAAGCCATTCAGGCTGCCTTCTCAGGCCTGGAGAAGCAGTTGAAGAGCCACTATAAGGATGACTGGGAGGCGCGCAGCCGCGATTTGCCGATTTTGCAAATGATTGGCAATGCAGCCGAGTCGCTTACCGCTTTCCTCAGCGAATATTTGTTTGACCCATCTCTCGAACTCGGACAGAAAAACGAAAGCAAGCCCGACGACCATGTTATCCTCACCACCATTCATTCGGCAAAAGGCCTTGAAGCCCGCAATTGCTACATACTCAATGTAAGCTACAATAACTTCCCCTCGTCGCACGCCATTGAGCTTGGCGATGAAGCCGTGGAGGAAGACAGGCGCTGTCTGTATGTGGCTTTGACACGGGCTAAAGACAGGCTTTTCATCTACCGCAGTATCAGGGCGGTGAGAGTGCTTGACCCGGAGGCGGAAGAGAACTGCTCCAAGAGCTATTTCCTCAATAATTTGCCACCGGCTTTGTATCGCTTCGGTGATGTGCGCGATGCCTCTAACGTCTGGACTGAATATAAGGGCAAGAGCATAAAACTGGAAGACACCGAGGATTTCGATTTCTCGTAACCACGGTGCCTTCCGGTTATAGTGTTTCTTCTTTGCTAAGACGCTTATTCGCTGCGGTTCTCGCGGTTGAAGATATGCCGTAACCTGCTGAAGATGCGGCTTGCCGTGGACTTAGAGGGCACAATGTTGTCGCTGTCCTTCAGGCTCTCAATGGCACTCTTCTCCTTGTCGTTGAGGTTCTCGGGCACGTATACCATGACATTGACCAGCAGGTCGCCCTTGATGTTTGAATTAAGCTGAGGCAGACCTTTGCCGCGCAGACGCAATACCTTGCCGGGCTGTGTGCCGGCCGGAATCGTCAGACGGGCGCGTCCGTCAACAGTGGGTATCTCGGCCGGACCGCCAAGAGCTGCTGTGGGGAAGTCGAGCATCAGGTTGTAAATCAGGTCGTTGCCGTCGCGCAGCAACTCGGTGTCTTTCTCCTCCTGCACCACAATGAGCAAATCGCCGTTTACGCCCTTGCCGCCGCGCGGTGCGTTGCCTTTGTTGGGCAGAGTCAGCGTCATGCCGTCTTCCACGCCGGCAGGTATGTAGAAGTTCACAACCTCTTCTACGCGCTCCACGCCTTCGCCGTTGCATTTGCTGCATTTGCGGTCAACCACTTTACCCTCGCCGTGGCACTCCGGACATACATCCTGACTCTGTTGCGGGCCAAAGATGGTCTGATGAACGGTTGTGGTGTATCCTGTGCCGCCGCAGGTTGAGCAAGTGTGGAAGGCAGTGCCGTTTTCAGCACCTGTGCCGCCGCATGCCGAGCAGGGCACAAGACGCGGAATCTTCAGCTTCTTCTCAACGCCATGCATCACGTCGTTGAGCGTTACCTTCACCTTTATGCGCAGGTCTGTGCCGCGCCGCTGACGCGGTTGTGGACGCCGTCCGAAGCCACCGCCGCTGCCGTAATGGCCGCCGAAGATGTCGCCGAACTGCTCGAAGATATCCTCCATGCTGAAGCCGCCGAAACCGCCGAAGCCGCCTCCTGCGCCTCCCGGGAAGCCCTGAGCCTGCGGACCTGCATGGCCGAACTGATCATATTGCTGACGCTTCTTGTCGTCGCTCAATACGTCGTATGCCTCGGCTGCTTCCTTGAATTTCTCCTCGGCTTCCTTATCGCCCGGATTACGGTCGGGGTGATATTTGAGGGCCAGTTTGCGATAGGCCTTCTTTATTTCATCTTTTGTGGCGCCTTTTTGCAGCCCCAACACTTCATAATAATCTCTCTTTGCCATTGTCGTGGTGTTTTTGCAGACTTTCAGATATGTTGCTACATACTGAAATCAGGGTTTATTGGCCTACCACCACTTTGGCGTGGCGAAGCACCTTGTCGTTGAGCGTATATCCTTTCTGTACGGTGTCAAGAATCTTGCCTTTCTTATCTTCGCTTGGTGCCGGAACGGCTGCTATGGCCTCATGACGGTCGGCATTGAACGTGTCGTCGGTCATGTCGAACTCCTTCACACCATTTTGTTCAAGATACTTTTTCAGCTTGTTGTAAATGAGCCGGAAACCCTCAATCTGTTTCGGGTCGGCATTTTCATCCTTGGCAGCTGCTTCCAGACCGCGTTCAAAATCGTCGATAACCGGCAGCAGACCTTTGAAAGCCTGTTCGCCGCCATTCTTTATAAGCTCGGCTTTTTCGCGGATTGTGCGTTTGCGGAAATTGTCGAAGTCCGCATAGAGCAGCAGATATTTATTCTTTTCTTCCTCTAACTTCTTATTCAGCTCCAGAATCTGGCCCTCGAGCGTTTCAGTCTGGTCCTCGCTGTCCAACGCCTCGACGTCTTCTATGACATCGACATCATCGGATGCAGCTTCCTGAGCAGCCTGCTGTTGTTCTTTGGCCTTTTCAGTGTCAGCGGCTGCCTTTGGGTCTTTATTGTTGGGGTTATAGTTGTGCTTGTTGTGTGACATAGCTTTGTCGTTTAAATTTTATTAGCAAAAATTGAGCCAAAGTAATGTTTGCTTCAGCGTGGCAGAATCTTTTTTCTCTGCCATTCTATAATTTTAACAAAGCTAAGGCCTTAAGGTTGCATCATGAACCCAATATTACAACAGCACAAGAGCCTTGAAGGGAGCCTCTGCTTGGAGCAAAGCCTTTTCGGCACTCTCCTTATCGGAGAAAATGCCGTAGAAGGAAGCGCCTGAGCCGCTGAGAGAAGCATATAATGCTCCGGAGGCATAAAGACCCTCTTTCAGGGCGCCGCAATGGGGATAAAGGTCAAGGAAAGGCTTCTCGAAGTCATTCATCAGCTCTTTGCGCCACACGTCAAAGTCGGATTCATAGATGCTTGTCAGGCTCTCGGAGTGTTTGGCCGGTGTGATACGCGCAAAAGCCTCGCGCGTAGACATATTCTCTGCGGGCTTGACAATAACGCACCACAGGCCTCTCAAACGCTCCTGCAGAGGCGTGAGCTGTTCGCCTATACCATTTCCCAAAGCCGGTTTGTTGAGCAGGAAGAACGGACAGTCGGCTCCGAGCTTCAGAGCAGCTTTGGCCAACTCATCCTCGCTGAGAGGGTTGTCTTGAACCTTGTTGAGCATCTTCAGCATAAAGGCTCCGTCGGCCGAGCCGCCTCCTAATCCCGCCTGTACAGGCAGATGCTTCTCCAGTCTGATAGCCATAGGCGCCACCTCGATGCCTTTGCGCTCACATAGGCTGCGGAACAGCTCGCGGGCTTTGAAGGTAAGGTCTTTGTCGGTGGGCCATTTCGCCCCGTCTATGCTTATCATTTCTGTCTCCGCTGCTGTCAGTTCAAGCATATCGCAGAAGGGATACGGACACTCAGGCTTGCCGTTGTAGAGTCCCACAGGATAGAAGATTGTTTCAAGCTCGTGATAGCCGTTGGGAAGGCGACTTACCACCCGCAGTCCGAGGTTTATTTTTGCATTTACAAATGTAAGCATGGCTCAGGAAAATTTTTTGTTTGAATTCAGAGTTGACGGTGTCATGAGGCCCAGCACCAGACCTCGCGTCAGCAGATAGCCGCAAAAGGCTCCCCACAGCAAATCCACTGATGGCAGTCCGTGGCAGAGCGATACGATGAAGAAGACCATTGCGGCGCTGAAAGTGGCCACCAACATACGTCGGGTGGCTGTGAGGCCTATATATACGCCGTCGAAAATAAAGGCCCAGACAGAGACTAACGGTATGGCGGCCACCCAGTAACGGTATTGTGCCACCTGCTCAACCACCTGCGTCTGCGACGTCAGCAGCGAGGCACCCCACCGAGCGCCGGCGCCGTAGAGCAGGGTGAATATTATTGTTATGCCGCCGCCCCACAGCAGCAGGTGTTTTACCGCGCTGTAAAGCATGGGTTTGTCGGCCGCTCCGGCAAACCGGCCGCAGAGGGCCTCGCCCGTGAAGGCCAGTCCGTCCATGAAGTAAGAAAAGGTGTGGAAGAACTGCAGCATTACGGCGTTGGCAGCGAGTGTCAGGGCACCCATTCGCGCTCCTAACGACGTCATAGCCACCGTTACGGCCATGATGCACGCCGAGCGCAACAGTATGTCGGTGTTGACTTTAAAAAGTCGCAGCAGAGTGCCGCGGCGGAACACCGATTTCCATCCTGACCAAAGGGATTCTTTCTGCAGCGGACGAGCGAGCAGAATGGCGGTTAGGAATCCGGCCCAGTCGGCAATAACGGTGCCTAAAGCCACTCCTCTGAAGCCCATACCGCAGCTGAACACCAGAAACAGACTCAGCGGTATGTTGACGGCATTGACACCTATCGACACAATCATTGGCCTTACGGTGTTCTGCATTCCCAGCATCCATCCCAGCACAGCCATGGTGCCTAATAACGCCGGAGCCGCCCACATCAGTGTGTTGAAGTAATCGAAAGCCATGGCGCCCGTCTCCGCGTCGGCATCCATTATCTCCGTCATGAAACTGCCCAACGGCTGTCGAAGCGCCCATAGGATTATGCCTATGCCTATTCCGGCCACTATGCCTTGTGAGAAGAGCCGTTGCAGCTCGGCACGGTTATCGGCTCCGAAGGCCTGTGCCGTAAGTCCTGATGTGCCCATTCGCAAAAAGCCGAAGAGCCAGAACACCGGGTTCACCATCATTGCCCCCACCGCTATGGCGCCCAGATAGCTCACGGTGCCTAAGTGTCCGGCAATGGCAGTGTCGCACAAACCCAACAGCGGAACGGTGATGTTGCTCACCACCGCCGGCACGCTTAATCGCCATATCTCACGATTAAGATTCACTTTGTTTCTCTTTCTCTGAATATTATGTTATTTGGTGCTACATTCCATGCAGGGGATATGACAGTGATAGGTTGTGCGTCCGCATACCTTGCATGAATGATTGCGACCGTTTACATACATCCTTGACATTGAACCGCTTGCCATGGCACCTGAAGGGTCATTCTCGAACATGGGGTACTTCTCGTAGCCGATTCCGTGGCAGTTGCTGCACGTCCGGTTGCTTTGGCCTGATGACTGCCCTGAGGAAGAGGTGCGTCCGTGGCTGTTACTCGAAGGCGGAACGGGGGTATATCGGCCTGTTCCTTTGCAGATGCAACATTTGCCTGATCCCCAACAGCTGAAGCATGGACTGGTCATTACTCTGCCTGCTACGTAAACCGGTTGGGAGTGTCCGCTGCCTTTGCAATAGACACAGATTTTCTTGCCTTGGCAATAATGGCATACTTTCTGTTGGGCCTGTAGGCCGGCGCCACGGCTGTCGCAAGCACTAATAACAGAATTATTGTTATTCGGGTCTTAAATCTTTTCATAAGGGGTTTGAGTTTGAAAATATTTACAGTGGGTAAGTCTTGAATCTCGGTTTGCTGAACTGATTATTTGTTTCTGATGCAAAATTAAGTTTTTATTGCTTACCCTCCAAATCTCTTTAGATGGCTCTGAAATTACCCCGATTTTTCCCTCATGAGTCTTAAAATAGGGCTTGTTTTAACTAAATTAAGTTAATTAAAGTTATAGAAATTATAAAATTGTTTCAATTTTTTGGATGTTAATTCGTTATTGAATAAAAATCACTACCTTTGGGGAGCAAAACATGTCAAGAGCAGATAAAGACATATCATCATCGTTGCCTGTTGACCAGGAGAAGCTGGTTGAACAGTTGCGCGACCCCAAGACGGCGGCCGCTGCGTTCAACGTCATGATGAAGCTTTATGGCGAGCGCATCTATTGGCATATTCGCAAGATGGTGGCCGCCCATGACGACGCCATGGATCTGCTGCAGAATGTTTTTATCAAAGCGTGGAAATCGCTCGACAAGTTCCGGGGCGCCGCAAAACTGTCGACATGGCTCTATAAAATTGCGGTCAACGAGTCGTTGAATTTCATCAAGAAGGAGAAAGCGGCTCAGGGCATCACGGATGCTGACAGCGATGAGGCCCTTTTTGCCAACCTTGAAGCTGACCCATGGTTTGACGGCGACGAGTTGCAGGCTGAACTGCAAAGAGCCATTGCCGCTTTGCCCGAAAAACAGCGGCTGGTATTCAGAATGCGCTATTACGACGAGATGAAATATGAGGAAATTTCCGAAATATTAGGCACATCCGTCGGCGCCCTGAAAGCCTCCTATCATCATGCCGTATCCAAGATAGCCAAACACTTCGATCTCTAACCCCCCTTCCCTTCCTTCCTCCTCCCCGTTCTGTGAAGGGGCAATCTTGCCCTTCAAGCAGGATGAGGTGGGTATCCGCCAGGGTGTTCTCAACCGGCGAATTATAGCGATAATCTAATTTGGGATATTCAGTTAATGGCTATGAGAAAAGGGACTGCAAAAGTATGAGATCGGGG
>ERZ825384.1838-NODE-1838-length-23688-cov-9.228536_pt1 | contig 23688 bp, 22 predicted proteins | sample MGYA00519931_ERZ825384 | MGnify/ENA primary metagenome ERZ825384 (study PRJEB31778, sample SAMEA3449200) | human gut metagenome | biome: human gut; feature: human-associated habitat; material: faeces | place: United Kingdom | collected 2010/2012 ...
CGGACGTTGCCATGGATGGCAACTGGAGCCGTGCCCGTACGGATTAGAACCGCTATTCACTTTTCGTTAGAAAATTCCCACCGGGAGACCTCACATCGAGGAAGGACATTCCGTTCGCCGTGGGCGTTCGTGGCTTTTTTACTAACTCTCAATTTACAACATCTCTGTGCTGATAGTACCACTTGTAAAGTCCTGTCGGAATCGGTATAATATAGGTAATTGGGAGGTAAATATATGCTGCTTACATTAGTACCACTTTTTGATGAAAAAATGGCCGTATGTGCCTATTCTTTTTTTACCCAGAGAGAGAATTATCTGTTGAATCCGCTGCTGCTTGGGACGGCACAATTTGACGGAGCATCACAGATCACCGGATTGGAATTGATCCAAAAGATGGGAATCGATACATTGTCTCAGGGAAAAGAGATTTTTGTACCGATCACCAATATTTCTATTTTTGCGGATATTACGGAGCAGTGCGATGCACCTCATGAAAAAATCGTACTTTTGATCGATAATACCATTCCGCCGATTGAAATGTATGTCAATCGTCTGAAGGAATTGAAACAGCAAGGCTATAAACTTGCCATTCGCAAGCTTGCGGTCAGTGATTTTGAAAATTACAGAGAAGTCCTGAAGCTGATGGATTATGTCCTTCTGAATAACCGCAAAATCGCCATTGACAAAGCCAAGATTTATTTCGGAAAATTATTCCCGAATATCAGTCTGTGTGCCGGTAATATTGATACCATGGAGGACTTCGAGAGACTGAAGGAGACCGGTGGATATCGTTTTTATGAGGGTAAGTTCTATCGTGTTCCCATTACGAAGGGACAGACGGATGTGGCGCCCCTGAAGGGCAATTATATTGACCTGCTGAATATTGTGAACAGTCCGGACTTTGAACTCACGACAGCGGCGGATATCATCAGCCGTGATACCGCACTTACGATCGATCTGCTGAAAATGGTTCAGCCATTGGCTGTAAATTCGGAGATTACGTCTATCCGTCATGCAGCTGCCATGCTGGGACAGCGGGAACTGAAAAAGTGGATCAACACGGCAGTAGCCAATGCTTTGTATGCGGATAAGCCGAACGAGGTCACCAGACTTTCTCTGCTTCGTGCGAAATTTGCCGAGAATCTGGCGGAAGCATTTGGTCTGAAGGCACAGAAGGACGAACTGTTCCTGATGGGATTGTTCTCCGTGCTGGATGTGATCCTCGAGAAACCTATGGCGGAAGCTTTGAAGGTGGTCCATGTGGCCGGCGAGATCAGCAATGCACTGATCTACCACATCGGCGTACTGGCACCGGTGTACGATTTCATGCTGCAGTATGAGACAGCCAACTGGGCGGAGGTATCCCGTCTGATGCTGTTAAAAAATATTGATATGGATACAGTATATGAAGCCTATACATCGGCGCTGAAGTGGTATCGCACCGTACGCTGATTGTATTAAAAAATATACTTGTGTTTTGTATACATTTATGTTATTTTCTTGAATGACTTGTAATTATATCCTCCGGCAGTCTAAAGGACGCCAGATGGAGGAATAGTAGCAAAGGCGCAAAAAGCGCGGAAAGGAAATTTCATATGAAAAAAAACAAGACACTTGAGATGGTACAATTGGCCGTACTCATCGCGATCATGCTGATTCTGGCATTTACCCCGCTTGGGTATCTGCGCATCGGACCGTTAGCAATCTCCCTGATGACCATTCCCGTAGTCATCGGTGCGATGCTCTTAGGACCGGCAGGCGGAGCCGTACTGGGACTGGTATTCGGACTGACAAGTTTTTACCAGTGCTTTGCAGGAGATCCTTTTGGAGCAGCGTTGGTAGCAATGAATCCGTTTTTCACTTTCCTGGTATGCATCCCTACCAGAACTCTGATGGGATGGCTGTCCGGCGTGATCTTCAAGGCACTGTGGAAGATCGACAAGACGAAGACCGTAACATACTTCGTGACCGGTCTGCTGGGAGCATTTATGAACACCCTGTTCTTCATGTCCACTCTGATGATCTGCTTCGGTCATACCGAGTATCTGCAGAGCATGAATGCAACCGGAGCGAATCTGTTTATGTTCGCCGTAGCATTCTGTGGTATCAACGGAGCACTGGAGATGCCTATGAGCTGTGTAGTAGGTGGTGGCGTTGCGAAGGCAGTCAGCGTAGCACTGAAGAAGAATGCAGCAACAGAAGAGAAATAATTAGATTTTCCGAAACGAAAAATATATAAAATATATAAACACACCCCCGGAGTATGACAGATGGTCATGCCGGGGGTTTTCCATGTAAAAATATTGACACAGAATTCATGTGCCGAAATGCATATATAGGCAGAAAGGATGCTCATTACAGAGACGCCCACATTGCCTGCAGGGTATCTGCCGTGGCAGCAACATTCCCCTGGATCATGGGAGCGGATCCGCCGCCTTTTGCAGAAAGTTCCCGGCGCATACGGTCTGCCAGTTCTTGGCAGTTACAGGAAGCACTGCCTACAATAAATCGGTAACCGTTTGTATCGTCTCCGGCAAAGATACCACAGTAACCGGAATATTTTCCGGTCAGCAAATTTACCGCGTTGCGCAGAGCAATGGCATCCAGTTCACCGACGAAGAGAAGCACGTGGTGTACTTCTTCCGGGGAGGGGAGTGCGTCCATCTGTACGTTCAGCAGCTCCGCCTGCAGGGCATTGGCGCGTTCTTTTTGCAGCCTTGCATCCTCTTTGGCGCGGGCAACAGCACCTTCTACTTCCGGCTGTTTCGCAGAGAGCAGAGAAGAAATTGCCCAGACGGAATCCTGTTTTTCGGTATAATCTGCCAGAGCACGGTTTCCGCAGAGAATATTGATGCGGACACCGCCCCGGTGGCTCTGTACATTTACAATTTTGATGAGACCGATCTGTCCGGTGGTATCTACATGTGGAGCACAGCAGGCACACAGATCCACGCCGGGGATCTCGACAATACGTACATTTTCCGTAAGTGCCAGTTTGCTGCGGTAATTTAAGCTCGCCAGTTCTTCGGCGGTGGGCCAGCTGATGTTGACCGGAAGATTTTTCCAGACATAAGTGTTAGCATCTTGCTCGATGAGACGCAGCTGCTCCAGAGAGACTTCTCCGTTCATATCCAGTGTCACTTCTCTGTCGCTTAAATGGAAGCCTACGTTTTCCAGTCCGAAATGAGAGTGCAGTAAGCCGGAGATCATATGCTCTCCGGAGTGCTGCTGCATGAAATCAAACCGGCGGTTCCAGTCCACATGACCGGCGATCCGGGTGCCGACGGGAAACTCACAGGCCGTTTTATGATACAGGATGCCCTGTTTAATGCTGACATCCAGTACTTCCTGACCGTTTAAGGTGCCTTTGTCGGCGGACTGACCACCTTCTTCCGGGAAAAAAGCGGAAGCGTCCAGAACGATTCTGTAATATCCATCTTCCTTGTCGGGAACACATTCCATCACCACAGCGGTAAAATCCGTCTGGTGCACATTTTCATAATAGAGTTTGCGGGTTCCCAGGGAGTTCATTTGAGCATTTTCGATACGATCCATAGATGCCTGTCCAATCTGCTGTAGGAAAACAGCGTTTTGTGATAATTGAAAAATAGAAAATACATATCTATTCTATATCAGACCCAGGGGAAAAAGCAATGGAAAATGTAAGCTTTTACACAGCTTTGTCAGATTCTCCAAGGAGTATCGGGATTGCGTAATTGTTTTTTGTAGGTTTTTACGCAGACGGGGTCTATTGCGACGCATTTTTTTTTATGATATAATAAATCGATTATGCAGATACCAGATTTAAACGGCAGAGGCCGACCGTGCTTGCACGGGGAGGCAGGTGCCGGTTTAAATCATAAAACATGAGGATGCAGTGGAATCCGAATGTTTTCAGAATTGCGAGAGCTGCGAAGTAGCGGAGCAATTCGCAGGTATCGTAGGCTACTGAGAGAAATACAAACGTCGCAAAAGCGGCAGAATGTGAGGAAAGAATGAAGGCATTTTTGATTTTGGAAGATGGAACGGTGTTCGAAGGAACGCACATCGGTGCAGACAAAGAGATCATCAGTGAAATCGTATTTAACACATCCATGGCCGGATATCTGGAGGTCCTGACGGATCCGTCCTATGCAGGACAGGCTGTATGCATGACTTACCCCCTGATCGGTAACTATGGCATATGCAGGGATGACTGCGAGTCGGAGAGACCCTGGCCGGATGGATTCATCGTCAGAGAGCTTTCACGTATTCCCAGCAACTTCCGCTGTGACTGCACAATACAGGAATACTTAGAGGAGAACGGCGTGCCCGGTATCGCCGGTATCGATACCCGTGCGCTGACCAAGATCCTGCGTGAGAAGGGTACCATGAACGGCATGATCACCACCAACGAAGCCTATGACCTGAACGAAGTACTTCCGAAGCTGAAGGAGTATACCACAGGCAAGGTCGTGGAAAAGGTGACCTGCAAGGAAAAATATGTGGTAGCGCCCACCACGGATCTGGCACAGAACGGACCGCTCTCCGGTGCAGCGCGTTTTGATAAAGAAGCTTATGAAAAGGGTGTCAGAGAGCCCAAGCCCGCACTGGTAACGGAGCTGTCCGGACAGGGACTGAAGGTAGCTCTGTTAGACCTGGGAGCTAAGAGAAATATCGCCAGATCCCTGGCAGAGAGAGGCTGTGAGGTGACCGTATACCCCGCAGGAACTCCCGCACAGGAGATCATTGATGATAATCCAGACGGTATCATGTTAAGTAACGGACCGGGGGACCCCAAGGAGTGTACCGGTGTGATCGCCGAGATCAAAAAGTTATACGATACCGAGATCCCTATTTTCGCAATCTGTCTGGGACATCAGCTGATGGCTCTGGCTACCGGCGCAGATACCCACAAAATGAAATACGGACACAGAGGAGGCAACCATCCGGTAAAGGATCTGATGACCGGAAGAGTATATATTTCCTCTCAGAACCACGGCTATGTGGTAGATACCGATAAGCTGGATCCGTCCGTAGCGGTTCCCGCATTCATCAATGTCAACGACGGTACCAACGAGGGTCTGTCCTACACCGGCAAGAACATTTTCACCGTACAGTTCCATCCGGAAGCATGTCCGGGACCCCAGGACTCCGGTTACCTGTTTGACCGGTTCATTCATATGATGAGAGGAGAGAACTAAGATGCCCAAGAATCCTAATGTAAAACGAGTAATGGTAATCGGCTCCGGTCCTATTGTCATCGGACAGGCAGCGGAATTCGACTATGCAGGTACCCAGGCCTGCCGTTCCCTGAAGGAAGAGGGAGTAGAGGTAATCCTGGTGAACTCCAACCCTGCGACCATCATGACCGATAAAGATATCGCAGATAAGGTATATATTGAGCCCTTGAACGTAAAGGTTCTGGAGCAGATCATTGAAAAGGAAAAGCCCGACAGCATTCTTCCCACCCTGGGAGGACAGGCTGGTCTGAACCTCGGCATGGAGTTGGAGGAGTCCGGGTTCCTGGCAGCTCACAATGTAAAGCTGTTAGGTACTACCGCAGCTACCATTCGTAATGCGGAAGGACGTCAGGAGTTCAAGGATCTGATGGAGCGTATCGGCGAGCCCTGTGCAGCATCCAAGGTCGTTGAGAACGTGGAAGACGGTGTGGAATTCACCAACACCATCGGCTATCCTGTTGTACTGCGTCCTGCTTATACCCTGGGCGGTTCCGGCGGTGGTATCGCACACAATCAGGTAGAACTGGAAGAGATCCTGGAGAACGGTTTACGTCTGTCCCGTGTAGGACAGGTACTGGTAGAGCGTTGTATCGCGGGCTGGAAAGAGATCGAGTACGAAGTAATGCGTGACAGCGCAGGCAACTGCATCACCGTATGTAACATGGAGAACATCGATCCCGTCGGCGTGCATACCGGAGACAGTATCGTAGTAGCGCCTTCCCAAACCCTGAGCGACAAGGAGTACCAGATGTTACGTACTTCCGCTCTGAAGATCATCAACGAACTGCAGATCACCGGTGGATGTAACGTACAGTTTGCACTGCATCCCACCAGCTTTGAATATTGTGTTATCGAGGTAAATCCCCGTGTCAGCCGTTCTTCCGCACTGGCAAGTAAGGCGACCGGTTACCCCATTGCAAAGGTAGCAGCGAAGATCGCACTGGGCTTTACTCTGGATGAGATCAAAAATGCCATTACCCACAAGACCTATGCCAGCTTCGAGCCGACACTGGATTACTGTGTAGTAAAGATTCCCAGACTGCCTTTCGACAAATTTATCACTGCAAAGCGTACTCTGACCACACAGATGAAGGCAACCGGTGAGGTTATGAGTATCTGCAATAACTTCGAGGGAGCACTGATGAAGGCCATCCGTTCCCTGGAGCAGCATGTGGACTGCCTGCGCAGCTATGATTTCAGCGCTTTGTCTGTGGAGGAACTGTTAGAGCGTCTGAAGATCGTGGATGACCAGAGAATCTATGTGATCGCTGAAGCAATCCGTAAGGGTATCAGTTATGAACAGATTCACGACATTACAAAGATCGACCTGTGGTTCATTGACAAGATCGCCATTCTGACCGAGATGGAGCATGCACTGGAGACACAGCCTCTGACAGTGGAACTGCTGAAGGAAGCCAAGAGAATCGAGTTCCCGGATAACGTCATCGCAAGACTGACCGGCAAGACCGAGGAAGAGATCAAGAAGATGCGTTATGACAACGGCATTAAGGCTGTTTACAAGATGGTAGACACCTGTGCCGCAGAGTTCGCAGCTTCCACTCCTTATTATTACTCCGTATTCGGCGGCGAGTGCGAAGCCAAGGAGACCACCGGACGCAAGAAAGTCCTGGTACTGGGTTCCGGTCCTATCCGTATCGGACAGGGTATCGAGTTCGACTATTGTTCCGTACATGCTACCTGGGCATTTTCCAAGGCAGGCTATGAGACCATTATCATCAACAACAACCCGGAGACTGTAAGTACCGACTTCGATATTGCGGACAAGCTGTATTTCGAGCCTTTGACTCCGGAAGATGTGGAATCTATCGTAAATATTGAGCATCCCGATGGTGCTGTGGTACAGTTCGGCGGACAGACCGCTATCAAGCTGACCGAGAGCCTGATGAAGATGGGCGTGCCCATCCTGGGCACCAAGGCGGAGGATGTAGATGCCGCTGAGGACAGAGAACTGTTCGACAAGATTCTGGAAGAGACCGAGATCCCCCGTGCAGCCGGCGGTACTGTATACACCGCAGAGGAAGCTAAGGTGGTGGCCAACAGACTGGGCTATCCCGTACTGGTGCGTCCTTCCTATGTATTGGGCGGACAGGGCATGCAGATCGCTATCTCCGATGAAGAGATCGAAGAATTCATGGAGATCATCAACCGTATCGCACAGGATCACCCGATCCTGGTAGATAAGTATTTACAGGGTAAGGAGATTGAGGTTGATGCTGTATGCGACGGTACCGATATCCTGATCCCCGGTATCATGGAGCATATCGAGAGAACCGGTATCCACTCCGGAGACAGTATCTCCGTATACCCGGCTCCGACCATTGATAAAGTAGTAAAAGAGAAGATTGCAGAGTACACCAGAAGACTGGCAAAGGCACTGCATGTCAAGGGACTGATCAATATCCAGTTCATTGCTATCGGTGACGAGGTATATGTCATTGAGGTTAACCCCCGCTCTTCCCGTACCGTACCTTATATCAGCAAGGTAACCGGTATTCCTATCGTGGATCTGGCGACCGAAGTGATCATCGGCAAGACCATCCGTGAGCTTGGCTACGAGCCCGGCTTACAGCCTGAGGCAGAGTATTTTGCCATCAAGATGCCCGTGTTCTCCTTCGAGAAGATCCGTGGTGCCGAGATCAGCTTAGGACCGGAGATGAAGTCTACCGGTGAGTGTCTGGGTATCGCCAAGACCTTCAATGAGGCTCTGTACAAGGCATTCCTGGGAGCAGGCGTAGAACTGCCCAAGTATAAGAACATGATCATCACCGTGAAGGATGCGGATAAGGGTGAAGCCATTGAAGTCGGAAGACGCTTCGAAAAGCTGGGATACACCATTTATGCTACCAGAAGTACTGCAGCTGCTCTGAATGAAGCAGGTGTGAAGGCGAGAAAGGTCAACAAGATCTCTCAGGAATCCCCGACCGTGATGGATCTGATCCTGGGACACAAGATCGACCTTGTCATCGACACCCCTACCCAGGGCCGTGACAAGACCAGAGACGGTTTCCTGATCCGCCGTACCGCTATCGAGACCGGTATCTACTGCATCACCGCAATGGACACCGCCAATGCTCTCGTGACCAGCATGGAGCATATGAACGACTGTAAGCAACTGACACTGGTGGATATTGCACAACTGTAAAAATATAAAAAATGAAATTGAGCAGGAGGGAATATTTAAAAAATTTTCTCTCCTGCTTGATTTATGTCAAAAAGAGAAGAACGCTGACTGCAAAAGTGCAAATCCGAAAATAAAATCCGTAAGTGCGGCATATAATAGGCGTATGGTAAATATTGTATGATCGCAAGCCTGTATCCCACAGGCGGATTGGAGTCTCATGTTAGAAGAACATTATCCTTTTGTCGCACAGCCCCTGCCTTACGAATATGATGCCCTGCTTCCGGTACTGGATGAGGAGACACTGCATTTTCACCATGATAAGCATTATCAGACCTATGTGGACAAGCTGAATACAATTCTCGCGGATTATCCTCAGTTACAGCAAATGACCTTGACGGAACTGCTTACTTCGGAGGATAATAAACTTGCATCCTTGCAGGAGGAAGCCCGGGAAAGTATTCACAATAACGGTGGCGGCGTATACAACCATCAGCTGTATTTTGACAGCATGCGAAGCCCTGTGGGGCAGGAGCCTTGTGGAGCGCTGGCGGAGGCACTGATCCGTGATTTCGGATCCGTGAGACAATGGAAAGAGCAGATGTCGCAGAGTGCCATAGGAGTATTCGGTTCCGGATGGGCGTGGCTTGTAAGTGATCAGGACGGTACCCTTATGATCCTGACCACAGCGAACCAGGATGTGCCGGATCTGAGATTGTATACACCGATATTGCTGATAGATGTGTGGGAACATGCCTATTATTTACAGTACCGGAACCGCAGACCGGATTATGTAGTGGGGTGGCATAAGCTGATCCACTGGAAAAAGGCGGAGAGACGTTATGAACAGGTCCTCTGCAGACTGGAAAGAGGAAATGAAAATGGAGAACAGACCGATCATAAAAAAAGAACAGGTAGGGACCGTCTATGACAGCAGATTCATCAAGGTATTTGATCTGCAATATGAGCCGGGAAAACATTATTTTGATGCCACCAGAAGAAGCGTTGAGAATCTGGCGGCAGTAAAGAATGACGAAGAATTTAAACAGATGCTGCCGGATGCGGTAAGCTGTGTCGTGATCCTGAATGTTAAGGATCAAGAGCCGAAACTTTGCCTGAGCCGTGAGTATCGCTATCCGGCGGGACAGTTCCTGTTAAGCGTTCCAGCAGGACTATTAGATCCGGAGGATGCGAAGGAAGAAAATCCCGTATTCCATGCGGCAATCAGGGAACTTCGTGAGGAGACCGGTATTGCACTGGAAGAGAGTGACAGCATCCGTCTGGTGAATCCGCTGGTATTCAGCACCCCCGGCATGACGGACGAGAGCAATGCACTGGTGCAGATCACTCTGAACCGGGAAGAAATGCCGAAGGTAAGCCAGGAAGGTGCTGTTGGCACGGAATGCTTTGACGGCTTTTTATTGGTGACCCAAGAAGAAGCACAGAAAATCCTAAAAGCCGGTGTGGATGACCAGGGACTGTTTTATCCCTTATATACCTGGGCGGCGCTGATGTGCTTCGTGACGGGAATGTGGGAATAAGGGAACCTATCCCCGGAGCGTTATCACCGTGTGGAAGGTCAGAGTAGCATCGTTATAGTACAGTTGGATATCCCCATGACAGCAGCGAGCAATGTGGAATGATACAGATCCAGAGCGTCCTTCAGATTCCGGAACAGACGCTGCCTGTCTATGGGATTGGACAGATAACGGAATACATGGAACCGCATGGCTTCATCCAGATATTCGGAATAAGAAGTAATAATAAAAATGATAATATCTTTATCTTTCTTTTTCAGTTCGTTTCCTACATAGATTCCGTCAAGCCCCGGCATCTCGATATCGAGAAAAAGGATATCCTTGTCTCCCGGATCCGCAAGCAGGGACTCCCCGTCTGAAAAGCAGACGATCTCCGGACAGCTCAGGTGCAGATGACTGAAATAGCTTTTCAGATATTTTTGCAGTTTTTCTACGATCAGTAAATCGTCATCGCAAATAAGAATACGCATCTTATACTCCATTCGATATCATTGACGCCTGCGGATTGTTCCGTACCAGACATGTGCCACTGGCATCATTATATAATAAGAAAACGCAAAATAGAATGTCGTTTTCGCCCATTTTTGCCTTAGTTTTTGCTTTTCGGTTCGGAAGGGATGTCTCGTTTTTTTAAATATGCTATTCTGAAAATGCAAATAAGTAAAAACTTAAGTATAAATCTTCAACGCATTTGTAACAAATAGCGCAAGATCTTTCGTTATGGTTAATGAAGAGGAAGGTTTCCACTCGCTCAATTGCTTTTCCGATTGCTCAATTGTATAATGATATCATTATCAAGTACAATTAAGGAGCAAAAACATCATGTAGAAAGAGAACCTGTATATCAGCAGATAGGCACAAGATATATCGATGATCCGGACTGGGGATATACATTCCTGAATGTAGAATGAAAGGAGCAGCTATGAAGAAGATTTTTTCAAATTACTACAAAATTATTTTGTCTGTTGTGATCCTGATTGTCCTGGTGGCACTAAAGGAGGATTACAAAACTTCTTTTGACGAAATGAGCGGAGTCCGGACGGTGGTACGTATGCTGCTCTATACGGCATGGGGATTCCTGCTGGCGACAAGGACCAGACGGGACAAAGCAAAAGGTGCGGAATATGTTGCTTTTGGCGTTGCCTGTGTGGCAGCGCTTAATCTGTTAATCCCCATCTGGAGCTTCCAGATAGCGTTTTATGCTTTTGTCGCAGGTGTTCCGGGACTCTATTTTATGGTATTTATTCTGACCGGAATATTAGGCGGCTACTTATGGGGACCGGTTGATAAAACGGACCGTAAATAGTGCCGGATATATCAGGAGCATTGATCTGATGGCAGAAGATATTGCCCAGGGTGTAAAGATAGCAACAGCAGAGTAGAATGGCGGAGGTGCTTATGGGTAAAAAATGGATTGTGGGTCTGATGATTTTAGCAGCATTATGGGCAATGACCGGTTGTGGAAAGCAGGAGATGATCCGCTGCGAATACACAAATGAGGCAGCAGGGTTTACCTTAAGCATAGACAGACCGGTAGAATGGACAGCGAAGCTTCAGGAAGGGTGGCCTGCGACCGAGACAGAGGAAGCCAGCCCGGACGAGGGAATCCGGCTTTTTCCGGATGACAGCCAGGAGAGCAGCATCTATTTTTGCAACAGCTTTTCTCCCTATTATGCAGGGGATGAAAATGATCTGGAGACCGTGGAAGTGAATGAGGAACTCACGGCCCTTCATGGAATCGAAACGGGTGATGAATGGGTGAGGGAATCCTATGTTTTTAAAGGGGATTTCACCGGTCAGGGATTCTACAACATTACCATCTCTATGACACAAAAGGATTATAAAAAATACAAAAAGATTATCTCACAGATGGTTGCAAGCTGCCAGATCCGTGAATGGGAGCCGGAGAATGCAACGGTATCGGAAAGCATTGAAAATGTAGAAAATACAGAAAATAATGATTTGACAATTCGGGGAACGCTGTTAGACAGAGAGAGCGAGAGTGCTGTCTACAGTGATATCACTCAGTTATTAAATGAAAGATATGATTTGCTGAACGAGTTATTAAGTGCGTGGGATTCCACGGTAGACAGCAAGGACAGCATTTCCGTAAATCTGCCAGATGGCCGGAAGACGGTAATGTACCGTGTGAAGGTGGCGGACTCCTGGGAGTATTATGAACAAAAGGCTGAAGATATCTATGATGATATTTATATACAGGAAGTTTTTACCCCTTGCTACCTGGGAAATTTATACGCCGAAGTGGATGACAAATTGTACCGTGCGGAAGCGGATGGTTTCGCCTGGGGCATTGATGAAGACTCCATCAAAATATGGAAGCAGGATGGGGGTAACCGTTATATAGTTACCGCAAAAGAGCAAAACGAGATGACTACGGATGTGCTGTTTATTATAAGAAAAGAAGATATGGATAACAAATACAAAATCGTAGATGAAGTCGAGATGAATTAGTGATTGTTATGAAAATAAAGTCTGATATGTAATTTGGAGTTAAGCCAAATTATTATCAGACTTTATTTGTCATTATTTATTGTATAGATGTATATAATAATACAGACATAAAAATTGACAATATAAATATAAATATGGTACACTTTACATGGAGGTGAGTGTATGATAAAAGATTACCTGATAGACAATTACGGATATAATGAACCGATTTTTCTAAATGATTTATTGGTGGAAGGAATATCTGAAAATGCCGTACGACAGTCGGTGAAAAGACTTGTGGCATGCGGTTTTCTGGAAAGATATGATAGCGGAATATATTATATTCCTAAGAGTGGAGGATTACTTGGAAAAAGTTATTTGGATCCTTCTGTAGTTATTATGCGAAAATATGTAGAAAATAATGCAAATAAATATGGGTATATTACCGGATTGTCTTTTGCAAATCAATTAGGACTGACAACGCAAATGCCGGCAGTTATCGAAATTGTTACGAATCGTGAAGCCACGAATGGACGGACGCTCATGGTTGGCAATCAAAAGGTACGGGTGAAAAAATCAGTGATTCCTGTATCAGAGGACAATGCTGAATTATTGCAATTGCTTGATAGCGTGGGACAGGCGGAAAAGTATACAGAATTGACAATAGAAGAGACAGTAGATGTTTTAATTACTTACATGAGAAAGAAGAAGTTTACAAAGAAACAGTTATCAGATGTGTCGTCTGTGTTAACCGGAGCAACAGCCAAAAAATTGATTGAATGGGGGATAATCTATGAATTTGCATCATGATAAAGATGCATTTGAGGAATTATTGATTGGTGCGGCTAACGAGTTGATGATTCCTACAAATATATGATACCGTAATTCAAAGCCTGAAACAGTTGGCAGATAGCGGAATCTGGGATTAAGTGGAGCAGAAGAATAATACTGTCCGAGCTTGTTAAGAAAAATAAATATTGACATATATAGATAGCCGATATATATTATATACAACGATATATATCGGCTATCTATATAAGGAGGACAAAAAATGGCTGTGGACAAATCACTGATGTCGGGGAGTATGACGATGCTTCTGCTCAGATTGCTTGCGGAGAAGGATATGTATGGATACGAGATGATCGATACACTGCGGAAAAAATCCTGTAACGTGTTCGAGTTAAAAGCAGGTACGCTGTATCCGCTGTTGCATGGGCTGGAAGCGAAGGGCCTGCTTACGGTATATGAGCAGGAATATGCAGGTAAGACGAGGAAGTATTACAGTATTACGAAGGAAGGCAGAAAATTACTGGAAACAAAAAAAGCGGAGTGGATGGAATATCAGTCTGCAGTGACCAGCGTTCTGGCAATGGGGGTATAAGGATGGAGACATATTTGGAAAAACTGCTGTCACAGATCCGCTGCAAAAAAGCCAGACCCTATATTGCTGAGGAGATAAAAGACCATATAGAAAGTCAGATCGCAGACAATCTTTCCGAGGGAATGAGCTATGAGGAAGCAGAGAAAAATGCGGTTACGGACATGGGAGATCCGGTAGAAGTGGGGATCTCGCTGGACAGGATCCACAAGCCTAAGATTGCATGGAAGTTACTTGTGATCGTAGGAATCTTAAGCCTGCTGGGCATTCTGATACAGCAATCCATTCTCAGACAACCCGGTTTTCAGGAGCTGGAAACATGTAGACAGGAAGTGTACCGCTATACTACGGAGGGGTTTGTCTCATGTATTGTGATAGGATTCCTTCTCATGTGTGTGATCTACTTTCTGGATTATACGTTAATTGCAAAGTACTCCAGGTTCATTGGAGTCTTTATACTTATTTTGGGAGGATTGCGGCTGACCGGGTTTTTCGGTGTGGATATTAACGGAGTCGGCAACTGGGTTGGATTTGGAATGTTCCGGGTGTCGGTTACTTCCCTGATGATGTTCTATGTGCCCATCTATGGAGCTATCTTATACAAATACAGGGATGGTGGGTTTATGGCACTGTGCAAAGCACTCCTGTGGCTGATCCTTCCGGTATTTATTACATTCCGGATTCCAAGCCTCGGTGTGGCTGTCATCATGATGATCAGTATGCTGATGGAACTTACGGTGGCTATTTGGAAGGGGTGGTTTCAACTGCCCGTCAAAAAGACGATTATTGGCTTGGGGTTGTTTCTTGCGGGATTACCGGTCCTGTTACTGGCTGCAATGTACGCATTTCATATGCTGGCAGCATATCAGGAGGCAAGGATCCGTTCCTATTTAACCTCTTCCGGAGATGCCTATTATATGACGTCCATGCTTCATAAATTTAATGAGAACATTTCGTTTTGGGGAAATAGTGGAAATGATGTGCTCGAGGGTCTGCCGGAATTTAATAAAGCTTACGTTTTTTCCTATATTCTGAACAGTTACGGAAAGTTAGCCGGAATTGTTGTGATCGTTCTTCTGACGGCATTGGTAGTGTTTATGTTCGGAACTTCTGTCAGACAGAAAAATGAACTTGGCACAGTGATGGGATTCGGATGCGGAATGATCATTTTATTAAATGTTTTTCTGAACTTTGCCGGAATTTTTGGCTGGATCCCGCTGACGACAACATTCCTGCCGTTCTTATCTGTTGGCAGAGATAATATTTTACTGTCTTATGCATTGGTGGGAATTATCCTGAGCATCTACCGGTACAAGGATGTGTACCCCAAAAAGTTCAAGGCATCCCAGGTAGCGTTTCAGAAGACCATTACTTTCAACTTAAATGTGTAAAACAATAGCACAGACAAAAGGTCCATGAGCAGGAAAACTGTCCATGGACTTTTATATATCATGGGCAGAACTCACCCAATGTATTTCGTAAACTTATGAAGGCAATACCGACAAAATCAGTATCTCCACACTCATCATGTCGTTCATCCGTCCGGATTTCACAGCTTCCTCGGTCTCCACGCACTGCTTTACTGCATTTTTCAGCACGGAAGTTTTGAAATGGGATGCCTGTGCCACGTATTTTCCGGCGGCAAAGGGCGGTACACCAATCTTGGAGGCAATGGTCTTATTGTCGTGGCCTCTGCTTTTTAATTCCTTGGTCTGGAGCAGCAGGTTACATTGTCTGGCAATCAGGAACAGTACGCGCATGGGCGGCTCTTTTAATGCCAACAGATCATAGTAAAGCTGCAATGCTTTCTGGGGCTGTTTTTCTGCAATGGCATTGACCATATCGAAGATATGGTTGGTGATACGGGTGGTGCAGACAGCCTCCACATCCTCCGCGGTGACCACATCCCGGTCCAGACAATAGCAGATCAGCTTCTCCAGCTCCATCTGGATATTTTCCATATCGGTGCCGGTCTTGGAGAGCAGGAGCTGTGCAGTGTTCTCGGAGATCTTTTTCCCTTCTTTGCCCAGAATACCGGCAATCCAGCGTTTCAGTGTATTTTCATCCTGTACTGTGAACTCTGCCACATATCCCTTGGACTGCACGGCTTTGTAGAGCTTGCTGCGCTTATCCACTTCACTTTCCGTGAACACGAAAAAGGTGGTGTCGTTGGGGTTTGCCAGGTATTCCGCAAGCTTTTCCCCACCGGCTTTGAAGAGCCCGGTATCTTTGAAAAACATGACACGGCGTTCTGCCAGAAAAGGCAGCGTCTCTGCCAGATCGATGACCTGTCCCAAGGAGAAATCCTTCCCCTGATAGAAATGGGTGTTCATCTCGTCCCCCTCCTGACACAGAGCCTTGCGCAGACGGGTCGTGTACTGGTTCTTCAGATAACGTTCCTCTCCGTAGAGCAGGTAGATCTGTTTGAAATTGCCGGTTTTGATGTCTTCATTGATCCGCTGCATGACTTGATCCTTTCGGGAAAAATACAGTTTCGTTTCTATTACATTCCTAAAAGAGTATACCCCATTTCCTATTGAGGTTTCAAGGGGTGTATGCTATTATGGAACAAAACAGTTCGACCATGGACATATTCGTTCACACAATCATGCTTGCATGATTGTGTGAACGAATATGTCCATGAGTCAAGCGCCAATTCATGAGCAAAGGTAGTCACGAAGTGACGGAAAGCGCGGTAGCGCGACTTTGCGAATGGCGCGGGTCGAACGTGGAATGGCGCGGGCTAAACAGTATACCATAAGAGGAAGGAAGAGAAAATGAGCAGGAAAAGCGGATTCGTGCAGGAATTTAAAAAGTTTATTCTGAGGGGAAATGTAATGGATATGGCAGTCGGCGTGATCGTCGGCGGCGCATTTACCGCTATCGTTACTTCTCTGAATCAGGACATCCTTACTCCGGTTCTGGCAATCTTCGGAGGCACGGATTTTTCTAATTTGTATGTGAAGCTGGGAAGCGGTGACACCGCACCGGTGCTGATGTACGGTAATTTTATCACAGCGGTCATCAATTTCCTGATCACCGCATTTGTGATCTTCTGCCTGGTAAAATTCATCAACAAGCTGGGAGACACCCTGCACCATAAAGAGGAGACTCCGGCAGCACCTACGACGAAGAAATGCCCGTTCTGTAAGAGCGAGATCGCCATTGACGCAACGAGATGTCCTCATTGCACATCCAAACTGGACGAGCAGTAAAGTAATAGAGCAGTAAGGATCGAAACAGACCGTGGAGGAAAGCATGGGTAAAACACATAAGAAAATAGTGATGGCAGGAGTCTGTTGTCTGATGATAAGCATGCTGACAGGCTGCGGAAATGATACTACGAAAATCACCGAAGGGATGCAGCTGGTGGAAACACTGGATTATCAGGGTGCATTGACAGCCTTTGACGAAGCGGAAGCACAGAAGGAAAACAGCCGTCTTATTGCAAGAGGCCGGGGGATTGCCAGCATGGGGCTGACAGAATATGATCAGGCAGTGCAGTATTTTACAGAGGCGTTGGAGCTTAGTGACGGCTGGGTGCAGAATGTAGACTACGATATGAACTATTATCTTGCAGCCGCCTACCGGAAGAACGGACAGCCTGCGGAGGCAAAAAAGGTATATGATGCCATTCTGGGACTGAAGCCGGAGGAGAAGGACGCCTATTTCCTGCGGGGATCGGCGGAACTGGAACTGGGAGATTACGAGAGTGCCAAGGCGGATTTCGACAAGGCAATCTCTATGGACCCGAAGAATTACGACCGGATGATCGAGATCTACGAAGCCCTGGCAGACTACGGATACCGGAAAGTCGGGCAGGAGTATCTGCAAAATGTACTGAATACGGCAAAACAGCTGGATTCCTATGACAGCGGTCGTATTTATTATTATTTGGGAGATTATCAGAAAGCCTACCTGGCACTGGAAGAAGCCAAGGGTAAGGGTGGAGTGGACAGCTATCTGTACCTGGGAAAAGCTTATGCTGCCACCGGAGATTATAATTATGCCTCCAGCGTATACAGCAATTACCTGTCCAAGCAGGGACCGGATGCGGAGATCTATAATCAGCTGGGATTATGTGAGATGGCGAAAAAAGACTACCAGAAGGCATTGGAAGCATTTCAGGCAGGAAAACAGATCGAAGGAAACAGCCTGATGCAGACCTTGTCCTTCAACGAGATCGTAGCATATGAATATCTGCAGGATTATCAGAAAGCGGCAGTGCTGTTAAAAGCCTACTTACAAAATTACCCGGACGACCAGGCGGCCATCCGGGAACAGCAGTTTTTATCTACGAGGTAGAGGAGCAATCCTCTGCCTTTTGTCGTAATTGCAGAAGTTCGATATAATCCAAAAAGGATGCTGTGTTCTGGGGACTGAAATGCTGTATGATATCCACCAGCTCAGCCACGGTCATGCCGGGAGCATATTCTTCATTTAAGGTATCCAGACTATAACGATAGGAAGTACGCCCCAACAGATAATCAACGGTCACTCCGAAATAATCAGCCAGTTGCAGTAATGCGTCCTGATCCGGGAAGTGAATATTGTTCTCATAATTAGAGACGGTGCCAACGGATACTTTTAATATGGCAGCCAGTTCCTTCTGATAGATGCCCCGTTCTTCCCGCAGGGATGTAAGGATCTCACCGAAACTCCTCATATTGCCTCTCATTCTGCCGCAGATGCAGCACTATTTAAATGTTTTCTTTTAAGATTTGATGAAGTCTATTTTACTATATTTTAGATTTAAAGGAATGACATTTTAGAAATAGATGAAAAATGTATAAAAGAAAGTCTAAAATTAATCTTACCTAAAAACAAAAGGATATACATGAAAACCCCTTTTGGGAACTCTTTGAGAAATCCTCTCATTTATAACTATTGCTATTTCGAAGAATACCCGATATAATAATTCAAGAGTTAGGTGCAACTAACTAATGAGTGAATCATGTGAAACTCCTCAGAGGAAACGGAGCTGCTGAATCCGCGGACTGCCGGGAGGGGATCTCCCGGGAGGAGTTTTTCAGCCCTTATAGGGGATTTACGAAGGAGAAGGTTTGGGAATAAAAGTTAGAATAGAGGATAAAGGAGAAGAACGAAATGAACTATTTAGAGATTGAAAAAGTAATCGGAAGAGAGATTCTGGATTCCAGAGGCAATCCTACTGTAGAAGCAGAGGTAACTCTGGTAGACGGTACCATCGGACGCGGCATGGCTCCCAGCGGAGCATCTACCGGTGAGTTCGAGGCACTGGAACTGAGAGACGGCGATAAGAGCAGATATCTGGGCAAGGGTGTGCAGAAGGCTGTAGAAAATATCAATACTGTAATCAATGAGACTCTGCAGGGAATGGATGCATCCGATATTTATGCCATTGATAAGGCAATGATCGATGCAGACGGAACCAAGGATAAGTCCAGACTGGGAGCCAATGCGATCCTGGCAGTATCCATTGCCAGTGCGAGAGCAGCAGCAATTTCCCTGGATATTCCCCTGTATCGCTTTTTAGGAGGTATCTCCGGTAACAGACTTCCGGTTCCCATGATGAACATTATCAACGGCGGTTGTCATGCACTTTCTTCCGGACTGGATGTACAGGAATTCATGATCATGCCCGTAGGTGCGCCTTCCTTCAAGGAATGCTTAAGATGGTGCGCTGAAGTATTCCACGCACTGGCTTCTATTTTAAAGGACAGAGGACTGGCTACTTCCGTAGGTGACGAGGGTGGTTTTGCACCGGCATTGAAGTCTGACGAAGAAGCTATCGAGACAATCTTAGAGGCTGTGAAGAAAGCCGGTTATGAGCCAGGCAAGGATTTCAAGATCGCTATGGATGCTGCTTCCAGCGAGTGGAAGACCGGCAAGGTGGGCGAGTACAAGCTGCCTAAGGCAGGCACCGTATTTACCTCTGAAGAACTGATCGCACATTGGAAGAAACTGGTGGAGAAATACCCCATCATTTCTATAGAAGATGCACTGGATGAGGAAGACTGGGAAGGCTGGAAGAAACTGACCGCAGAACTGGGCGACAAGGTACAGCTGGTCGGTGATGACCTCTTTGTAACCAATACCGAGAGACTGGCAAAGGGAATCTCCCTTGGCTGTGGTAACTCCATCCTCATCAAGCTGAACCAGATCGGATCCGTATCCGAGACTCTGGAAGCCATCAAGATGGCACACAAGGCAGGCTATACCGCTATCTCCTCCCATCGTTCCGGTGAGACCGAGGACACCACCATTGCTGACCTGGCAGTGGCACTGAACACCTGCCAGATCAAGACCGGTGCTCCCAGTAGAACCGAGCGTGTGGCAAAATACAACCAGTTACTCCGTATTGAGGAAGAGCTGGGTGCCGCAGCCGTATATCCCGGCATGGGCGCATTCAACGTTCAGAATTAATTTGCTTTTATCCAAAACTATTTTGGTTTCTCTTTTTCTCTTCAGGGACTGTTCGAAAGGACAGTCCCGTTTGCGTTTTCATTTTTCTTTTTTTAAAACCTTGCAACATTTTTCCTCTCCCATCTGTATCTAAGATAGAACGGTAAGGAAAAGGACGTAAGATCCTGGGGACCGCCGAAGAAATCCATAGAAGAAAAAATCCATTATTTTATATTGACTTTTCCGGAAACTATGTGATAAAATCTCACCGTTGCAAAAATAGTAAAACAGCATAAAGACTTTAGGTAAGAATTGGAAACGACACATGTGCGCACGGCTCACTGATTAACGAACAACACACATGTGTCTTTTTGCGCTCATTTTTAGAAAAGGAGGGCATCCAATTATGCCGAAAACAAAATTACAGAACATTATTTTCACCCTGATCATGGCGTTCGTTATGGTGTACGCCATGGTCTGTTACAACATCGCACTGGACAAGGGAGGAATGACCAACGAGATCTTCCTGTTAGCGTTCCACGAGATTCCCATCATGTGGCCTATTGCCTGTATTCTGGAGTACTTTGTCGTAGAAAAGCTGTCACAGAAGCTGGCATTCCGTATGGTATCTCCGGAGGATAAGCCTATTTTTATCACACTGGCGATCTCTTCCATGATCGTATGTCTGATGTGCCCGGTGATGAGTTTTATCGCCACCTGTCTCTTCATGCATCCCGGTAGCCAGATCATCGCCCTGTGGCTGCAGAAGACCGTCCAGAACTTCCCTATGGCGCTGTGCTGGCAGATCTTTTTCGCCGGTCCCGGAGTGCGGAATGCCTTTGGGTTTGTTGTCGGGAAAATGGCAAAAAACAAGAAAAATGAGAAATAGTTCAAAAGCAATTGATAAAATAATTATAGTAATGTTAAAATAAATCGATTTTGAGAGACAGGATGTGTGAAAGTCTTTTCAAAATAAATGCAAAGAAGCAATGGAAAATCAAGGGAAGAAAACAGAGCTTTTGAATGCATCCTGCAAGAACAGAAAGACTGATTGAGAAGATAAACAGGTTGTGCAAATGCGCAGCCTGTTTTTTGTGTATACGAGAAAATTTATCCGATGACAGAACAGACTGCGACACTTTTTGATAACAAAGGGAGGAATGGGATATGAGCGAGAAGCATACCCATATGGATCAGCGCAGGGCTCCGATTCATGAAGCACTGGAAAACTTTCGGCGCATGAGAGTCGTACCTTTTGATGTGCCGGGACATAAGAGAGGCCGGGGCAATCCTGAACTGACAAAATTCCTGGGGGAACAATGTGTGGGCGTGGATGTCAACAGCATGAAGCCGCTGATTATGCGGACAGCAGGACATGGCGGCTGGCAGGACCGACCTGCCTTGCCGGAGATGTGATCGGAGATTATCATTTCCCCGTGGAAGTCATTCCGGGAGAGAGGCTGCTGTTTGAAGATATGGCGATCTACACCACCTGTAAGAAAAATACCTTTAACGGAATGCTTCTCCCGGCGATCTGGGTGTACCGGGAAGATGGAACCTGCGAAGAACTCGTGCATTTTGGATATGAAGATTTTAAGGCAAGGCTGGGGAGGATCTGATTGACGTTCCAAAGATTCTGTGCTAACATGAGCGAATAAAGAGACAACGAAGTCCGTAGAAGCGGAAGTCGTTGTCTCTTTTATTTTATAGATATTAAAAAAGTTATGAAAACCACGAGGTGAAACCTATGAGCGAGCAGGAAAAGAAGCAGAGTACCGTAGCTGAGGTGTTGGTGAAATGTCTGGAAAACGAAGGTGTAAAATATGTCTTCGGTATCCCGGGAGAAGAAAATCTGGATATGATGAATGCACTGGAGAAGTCGGATATCCGGGTCGTTGTGGTAAGACATGAGCAGGGTGCTGCATTCATGGCGGACATGTACGGAAGACTTACGGGAAAGGCAGGTGTGTGCTTTTCCACACTGGGACCCGGAGCAACGAACCTGATCACCGGTACCGCGGATGCAAATTCCGACGGAGCGCCTCTGATTGCCATTACCGGACAGGTGGGAACGGAGCGGATGCACCTGACCTCTCATCAGTATTTGGATTTGGTAGAACTTTTTGCTCCGATTACCAAGAGAAGCAAACAGATCGTCAATCCCAATTCCGTGAATGAGATCGTAAGAATTGCTTTTAAATATGCGGAAAGTGAAAAGCCAGGAGCCTGTCATGTAGATCTCCCGACGAATGTGGCAAAGCTGCCGGTCAGCTCCGGTATTGCCACACAGCCGTTGAAAAAACCGGAAAGAGATAAAGAATATGCTTCCTTTTCAAGTATTGATCAGGCGGCAGCAATGATCTTCAAAGCAGAGCATCCGGTGATCCTTGTGGGGCACAGTGCGGTGAGAAATCATGCGGGTGAAGCGCTGACCAGCTTTGCGGATGCATTGAAGATACCGGTGGTCAATACCATGATGGCAAAGGGAATCATTCCTTTTAACAACAAATATTCTATGTGGACGATCGGAATTCCTCAGAAGGACTATCAGAACAAAGTGCTGGATATGGCAGATCTGGTAATCGCCGTGGGATATGATATTGTGGAGTTTGCTCCCGGAAAATGGAATGAAGGTGGAAAACACAAGATTCTTCATATCGATCAGAGACCTGCACACATCAACATGTTGTATCAGCCGGAGGTTGAGGTCATTGGAGATATTTCCTATTCCTTACAACAGATTCAGTATCGTAGCGATGCGAAGGAAGAACCGGAAGAACTTCTGAAGCTGCGGGCCGAAATGGTGGCAGAGTATGAAAGCTATGCGGAGGATACTTCTTTTCCCATGAAGCCCCAGAAAATACTGCATGATGTGCGGAAATTCATGGGTGCGGATGATATTGTAATCTCGGATGTGGGTGCTCATAAAATGTGGATCGCCAGAGAGTACAACTGCTACGAACCAAATACCTGTATCATTTCTAATGGATTTGCTACCATGGGAATTGCTGTTCCGGGAGCCGTTGCGGCCAAGCTGATCTATCCGGAGAAAAAAGTGCTGGCAATCTCCGGGGATGGCGGATTTATGATGAACAGCCAGGAATATGAGACGGCACTGAGAGAGGGGACACCTATCGTAACACTGATCTTCTCCGATGCCAGCTACGGCCTGATCAAATGGAAACAGATGGATCACTTCGGACATAACTGTTTTGTGGATTTCCAAAATCCTGATTTCGTGAAGTATGCCGAAAGCATGCATGCGAAAGGCTACCGCGTAGAGAAGGCAGAGGACCTGCTGCCGATTTTGGAAGATGCGTTTCAGCAGAAGGTTCCCTGCATTATCGACTGCCCCGTGGACTACAGCGAGAACACCAAACTCTCGGAGTACCTTCACGAGAAGTTTGAGAAGTAGAGTTTTAAATTGAGATTTAGTGAAGAAGCCACGAACGCCCACGGCGGACGGGACATCCTTCCTCGATGTAAGGTCTCCCGGTGGGAATTTTCTAACGAAAAGTGAGTAGCGGTTCTAATCCGTACGGGCACGGCTCCAGTTGCCATCCATGGCAACGTCCG
>ERZ825384.1885-NODE-1885-length-23233-cov-5.934895_pt1 | contig 23233 bp, 20 predicted proteins | sample MGYA00519931_ERZ825384 | MGnify/ENA primary metagenome ERZ825384 (study PRJEB31778, sample SAMEA3449200) | human gut metagenome | biome: human gut; feature: human-associated habitat; material: faeces | place: United Kingdom | collected 2010/2012 ...
CATGAGTTTTTGATTTTTTGCGAAGATACATTATTTATCTGAACAACCCCGCATGATAATACCGAAAAATCAGTTCACATTGAGCCAGGCGTTCAAGTCTTCGGCTATAAAAAGCCAATATAGCAATAAGACAATGGCAATAATCGCGCCTACGGCAATCAAATGTTTTCGCTTCATAGTTTGTTCCTTTCTTTTTAATAGTAAATAATAGCTGTTATCCGCTATAAAGAACAAAATTTTAAGAAAAATGTTCTTATACGAAAAAAAAGTAAGATTTGTTTTGGAGATTAAAACAATGTGCTTATATTTGCCTCGGTTAAAATAAAAAAAGACAATGAAAACAATGTTCGTAAATACATATTGGTGGTGGCACCCGTTACAACTCCGGCAGTCGTAAGGGAGCAGTGCTCGTATGTATATATGTAATATATGATAGATATAAAAAGAGCCCTGTCGCACCAAGCGACAGGGCTTTTTTCGTTTAAGCGATGTACATCTCCCCCCTATCAAATCAACGGTAAAATAATAAATAATAAAATAGACAATAATATGGCGAGTTTCTTAGTTGACAAAGAAGGCTATTACGGAGAATTCGGCGGGGCATACGTTCCCGAGATACTCCACAGATGTGTAGAGGAGTTGCAGAACACCTATCTCGACGTTCTGCAAAGTGAGGATTTCAAGCGGGAGTACGACCAGTTGCTGCGCGACTACGTAGGGCGTCCTTCTCCGCTGTATCAGGCCAAACGCCTATCGGAGAAGTACGGTTGCAGGATTTATCTGAAACGGGAAGACCTGAACCACACCGGCGCGCACAAAATCAACAATACCATCGGCCAGATTTTGCTGGCGCGCCGCATGGGCAAGCACCGCATCATCGCCGAGACAGGAGCGGGACAGCACGGCGTCGCCACCGCCACCGTCTGCGCATTGATGAATATGGAGTGCATCGTATATATGGGCAAGACCGATGTGGAGCGTCAGCACATCAACGTAGAGAAAATGAAGATGCTGGGAGCAACCGTAGTCCCCGTAACCAGCGGCAACATGACCTTGAAAGACGCCACCAACGAGGCCATACGCGACTGGTGCTGCCACCCTGCCGACACCTATTACATCATCGGCTCCACCGTAGGCCCGCACCCCTATCCCGATATGGTGGCACGCCTGCAATCGGTTATCAGCGAGGAGATTAAGAAGCAACTCATGGAAAAGGAAGGGCGCGATTGTCCGGACTATCTCATAGCCTGCGTAGGCGGCGGAAGCAATGCCGCCGGAACCATTTACCACTATGTCGACGACGAACGCGCGCAGATAGTTCTCGCCGAAGCCGGCGGTAAAGGAGTGGAAACGGGCATGACGGCCGCCACCATCGCCCTCGGCAAACTGGGCATCATTCATGGAGCGCGCACCTACGTCATCCAGAACGAGGACGGGCAGATTGAGGAACCTTACTCCATCTCCGCCGGACTGGATTATCCGGGCATCGGTCCCATGCACGCCAACCTTGCCGCACGGAAACGCGCCATCGTACTCTCCGTAAATGACGACGAGGCTATCCGCGCCGCTTACGAACTGACAAAGCTCGAAGGCATCATCCCCGCATTGGAAAGCGCCCACGCCCTCGGCGCCTTGGAGAAACTGAACTTCAAACCCGACGATGTGGTGGTACTGACCGTTTCGGGACGGGGGGATAAGGATGTGGAAACGTATTTAAGTTATGAGTTATGAGTTATAAGTTATGAGGGTTTGTGATATAAACTGACTGTTACAACTTACTGCTACTACTTACTGTTACTACTATTTACTGTTACTACTTACTCAATAAAGGAAGCAATGAAACAATATAATTATCAAACGGTCAGCCGTACAGTGCTTGGCGACCTGCATACTCCCGTAAGCACTTATCTGAAAGTGCGCGACATCTTTCCTCAAAGCGCGCTCATGGAGAGTTCCGACTATCATGGCAGCGAGAACAACCGTTCTTTCATCGGGCTTTGTCCGGTGGCAAGCGTCAGCATAGACCACGGAACCGCCGTATTCCGCCTGCCCGACGGCACACGCGAGGAACATCCCGTTACCGGAGAGTACCGTGCGGAGAATGCTCTGCGGGACTTTCTCAACCGCTTTCATGTGGAAGGCGAGTACAGCGACTATTGCGGGCTGTACGGCTACACCTCTTTCAACGCCGTACGCTATTTCGAGAACATCCCCGTAAAGGACAGCCGCGAAGCCACCAACGATGCGCCGGATATGCTATACATATTATACAAGTATCTCATCGTTTTCAACGACTTCAAGAACGAGATGCTGTTGCTGGAAATGCTGGCTCCCGGCGGGAAAGGCGAGCTGGACAAAGTGCGGAAAGCCATTCACAACCGCAATTATACCGTTTACGACTTCCGTGCCGTAGGCGAAACGACCTCTCCGCTGACGGACGAGGAGCACAAAGCCAACATCCGCCAAGGAATAGCCCACTGCATGCGGGGTGATGTTTTCCAGATAGTCCTCTCCCGCCGCTTCGAGCAACGTTTCACAGGCGACGATTTCAAGCTCTATCGCGCTCTGCGCAGCATCAACCCCTCTCCCTACCTGTTTTACTTTGACTTCGGCGGTTTCCGTATCTTCGGCTCATCGCCCGAAACGCACTGCCGCATCGAAGGACGCCATGCCTATATAGACCCCATTGCCGGCACTACCAAGCGCACCGGCGACCCGGAGCAGGATGCCGTAAACGCCCGTTACCTGCACGACGACCCGAAAGAAAACGCGGAGCACGTGATGCTGGTAGACCTCGCCCGCAACGACCTCAGCCGCAACTGCCACGACGTGAAAGTGGATTTCTACAAGGAGATGCAATATTACAGCCACGTCATTCACCTCGTGAGCCGCGTCAGCGGTACGCTGAACAGCGAAGCCGATCCTATCAAGGCGTTCATCGACACCTTCCCCGCCGGAACATTGAGCGGTGCGCCGAAAGTACGCGCCATGCAACTCATCAGCGAACTGGAACCGCATAATCGTGGCGCCTACGGCGGTTGCATCGGGTTCATCGGTCTGAACGGCAGTCTGAATCAGGCCATCACCATCCGCACATTCGTCAGCCGCAACGGGGTACTGTGGTTCCAGGCAGGCGGCGGCATCGTAGCCAAAAGCAATGACGAATACGAGCTGCAAGAGGTGAACAACAAACTGGGAGCATTGAAGAAGGCAATTGTAATGGCGGAGAGAATGAAAGAAATGAAGAATGAGGATGAAGTATGAAGAATAAAGGATGAAGATTTTGAAAGATATGGAAATGAAAATAGTAATCATAGACAATTATGACTCTTTCACCTACAACCTTGCGCATCTGGTGAAAGAGCTCGGAGCAACGGTGGATGTGTTGCGCAACGACCGATTCGAAATGGACGAACTGGAGAAATATGATAAGATTCTTCTTTCTCCCGGCCCCGGTGTGCCCGAAGAAGCGGGATTGTTGCCGGATGTCATACGTACCTATTCCGGAAAGAAACCGATATTGGGAGTGTGCCTGGGAGAGCAGGCTATCGGACAGGTATTCGGCGGGAGATTGGTCAATCTCAGCAAGGTGTTTCACGGTGTACAGACCGATATACGGCTGACAGAACCGGATTACATTTTCCGGGGACTGCCTGAGAAAATACCTGTGGGGCGCTACCATTCTTGGGTAGTGGATACGGAAGGACTGCCTGCAACGCTTGCCGTTACAGCCGTCAGTCCCGAAGGGCAGATTATGGCATTGAAACACCGGGAGTACGACGTTCACGGCATTCAGTTTCATCCGGAATCCGTGTTGACCCCGGACGGAAAGCAGATTATGAAAAATTGGCTGGACGGTGACGGAAAGGACGGAATAAACGGCGCAGCTTATGAAGGTAAATGACACAGTTCACGAGGGTGCAGCGCAGACCTCATAAGGTACAAGCGGCCTCATAAGCACAGGTGCACATTGCGTGAAAACAAGCGCACACTGCGTGAAAGCCAAGCAAGCACTTCGCAAGAACCAAGCAAGCACTTCGTGAGAACCGAGCAGGCACTTCGTGAGAGCCGACCGCACACCTCATGGAAGCCGACCGCGCACCTCACAAGAGCCGGGCAGGCATCTCACGGGAGTGAAGCAAGCGCCTCACGAGAACAAAAAAACGTTACTCGGAAACATATTCGATTACTGATATCAGCACTCATGCTTAGCCATACATCAACTATAAACTTTTTAATCACTGACTTAAACAGATGAAAACAATATTAACCCGCCTCTTCAATCACGAAGAGCTCACCGCAGAGGAGTCCAGACAAATCCTGCTCAACATCAGCCGGGGGATGTATCCCGAGGCGCAGATAGCAGCGTTACTCACTGTTTTTCAGATGCGCGGCATCACAGTAGACGAACTGACAGGCTTTCGCGAAGCGCTTATGGAGACACGAGTCCCGATAGACTTCGCGCCCTATCGCCCCATTGACATCGTAGGTACGGGCGGTGACGGAAAGAACACGTTCAACATCTCCACCTGCGCCTGCTTCATTGTGGCGGGAGCGGGTTACAAAGTGGCCAAGCACGGCAATTACGGCGCTACTTCCGTCAGCGGGGCAAGCAACGTAATAGAGCAGCATGGCGTGCGCTTCACCAATAATCCCGACATCCTGAAGCGCAGCATGGAAGAATGCAACATTGCCTACCTGCACGCCCAACTGTTCAATCCGGCAATGAAAACCGTCGGTTCTGTGCGCAAAGCGTTGGGAGTACGCACGCTGTTCAACCTGCTGGGCCCGCTGGTGAATCCGTGCAAACCCGCTTATCAGCTGCTGGGTGTGGCAGACCTCTCGCAGATGCGTCTCTACACAAATGTTTTCTACAAGCTCGGTATCGACTTTGCCGTCGTCAACAGCCTGGACAATTACGATGAAATCTCGCTGACCGATGAATTCAAGGTAATGACACGCAATTATGAGCGTATCTATCGTCCACAAGCTCTCGGTTTCAGTGCGGTACGTCCCGAAGAGCTTTCCGGCGGAGCATGTAAGGAAGACGCGGCACGCATCTTCGACAATGTCCTGAACAACCGTGCGGAAGCCGCCCAGACGCAATGTGTCATTGTCAATGCCGCCTTTGCCATTCAGGTCATGGAACCAGAAAAGGAGATTGAAGAATGCATCGCCATAGCCCGCGAATCACTGGAAAGCGGACGGGCGTTGAAGACATTGAAAAAGTTTATAGAAATAAGTAAAGGTTGAAAATCAAGTTATGCTATACTGTCATTCAGAGCGAAGCGAAGCATCTCTTCCCTTTGTGAATACAAGTCTTTATGTGAATGTCAAGAAGAGAGAAGATTCTTCGCTCTGAATGACAGATAGGATTAACCGATTATACGCATTTACTTAAACAGCGCCATATCACCCCCAACCCATAACTCATAACTCATAACTCATAACTTATAACTCACCCCTCCCCTCCTATGGATATTCTATCTGAAATAACAGACCACAAACGAATCGAAGTGGAATTGCAGAAACAGGCTGTTTCACCCGAACAGTTGCGCGAGCAAGTACGCGACCTAATGGAAAACTCCCCTGCCCCACGCCGCAGCATGAAACGTGCGCTGGCTTCCTCACCCGCGGGAATCATTGCCGAGTTCAAGCGGCGCTCGCCCTCGAAGGGTTGGATATACGAGACGGCCAAAGCCGACGAAATACCAGCCGCATACGAGGCGGCAGGCGCTTCCGCCATCTCCATCCTTACGGATGAGAAATTCTTCGGCGGTTCGTTGCGGGACATCCGTACGGCACGTCCGCTGGTCGACATTCCTATCTTGAGAAAAGACTTCATCATCGACGAATACCAACTGCTGCAAGCACGTATCGCAGGCGCGGACGCCGTATTGCTCATCGCCGCCTGTCTGACGCAGGAAGAATGCGCCGACCTCACCGCCCGGGCGCACGCCCTGGGACTGGAAGTGCTGCTCGAAATCCACAGCCCCCGCGAACTTGCTTATATAAGTAAGGATGTGGACATGGTAGGCGTCAACAACCGTAACCTCGGCACATTCGTCACCGATGTGGAGAACTCGTTCCGCATAGCCGGACAGCTCCAGCAGACGATAGCCGGCGTCCGTAACATTTCCGACGCCCAAGACTCTTCCGATACCCCCCGAAACCTGCCGCTACTTGTTTCGGAAAGCGGTATTTCGCACCCCGAAACCATCTGCCGCCTGCGCACCGCCGGTTTCCGAGGCTTCCTTATCGGAGAAACCTTTATGAAAACCCCACAGCCGGGAGACGCTCTGAAAGGCTTCATACAAGGCACCGAGGAAACCGAAGCACAGAAATCTTTGTGAGCAATGAATAATGAATCGTAAATATAGTAAACAGTAACTCCCATGGCTTCTCTTATTATCAAAGTATGTGGTATGACCGAAGCGGAAAACATCCGCAATGTAGAGCAACTGGACGTAGATATGATAGGTTTCATCTTCTACCCCAAGTCTCCCCGTTGCCTGTGCGAAATGCCGGCATACCTGCCTGTGCACGCAAAGCGTGTCGGCGTCTTCGTGAACGAAAACAAGGACGACATCCTGATGTACACCGACCGTTTTGCGCTGGATTATATTCAGCTCCACGGCAACGAATCGCCCGAGTACTGCCGTTCTTTATGCAACAACGGCCTGCATCTCATCAAGGCTTTCTCCATCGCGCACCCCAAGGATTTGGCGGCCGTCTCCGCCTACAAGGGATTATGCGACTATTACCTGTTTGACACCAAAACGCCACAGTATGGCGGTTCCGGCAATCAGTTCGACTGGAACCTGCTGCTTCGATACACCGGAATGACACCCTTTCTGCTCAGCGGCGGCATCAACCCTTACAGCGTCAAAGCAATCAGGGAGTTCCATCACCCCAAACTGGCCGGCATCGACATCAACAGCCGCTTCGAAACGGCCCCGGGCAAAAAAGACGTGGAACGCATCGGGAAATTCCTTCAGGAAATAAGAGGCGGCGAACCTGCCGGCAAGTAGCACCGCTACCCGCCGATAACGTAACAGACAACAATAAATCCATAATAACGAACTCACTATGAACCGTATCAACCAACTTTTCCAGAACAGCCCCCAAAACCTGCTGTCTATCTACTTTTGTGCCGGCTGCCCCACACTCGACGGCACAGCCGATGTTATCCGCACGCTCGAAAAGAACGGAGTGGATATGATAGAAATCGGCATCCCCTTCAGCGACCCCATGGCAGACGGCATCGTCATTCAGGATGCCGCCACCCGCGCCCTGCGCAACGGAATGTCTCTCCGCATCCTCTTTGACCAGCTGCGTGACATCCGTCGCGATGTCCGCATACCGCTGATATTGATGGGATATCTCAATCCTATCCTGCACTTCGGCTTTGAAGCCTTCTGCCGGAAATGTACGGAATGTGGCATCGACGGCGTCATCATCCCCGACCTGCCCTTCAGGGAATACGAGGCGAACTATAAGGCCGTCGCGCAAAAGTACGACATCCGCATCATCATGCTCATCACCCCCGAAACCAGCGAAAAGCGCGTCCGCGAGATAGATGCCCACACCGACGGATTCATTTATATGGTGTCGTCGGCAGCCACCACCGGCGCGCAAAAGGATTTCGACACCCGGAAACAAGCCTACTTCAAGAAGATTCAGGACATGAACCTGCGCAATCCGCGTATGGTAGGTTTCGGCATCAGCAATAAACAGACATTCGATGCCGCCTGCTCCCATTCGTCCGGAGCCATCATCGGAAGCCGCTTCGTCACTCTGCTCAACGAATATAAAGGAGATACCGGAAAAGCCATCGCGCACCTGAAAGAGGACTTGGAGCAAGGATGATAAAAGGGTTATTACTTTATCATTACCACCTTATTACTTTTTTTCCTATCTTTGTGCCCGAAAAAGAAGAAAAACGAGATATTTATGAAAGCAGATTACCCTTCCGTTCTCTTAATTTACACAGGCGGAACTATCGGAATGATAGAAAACCCGGAAACCGGCTCACTGGAAAATTTCAATTTCGACCACCTGCTCAAGCATGTCCCCGAATTGAAACGCTTCAACTACCGCATCTCGTCCTATCAGTTCGACCCGCCCATCGACTCCTCTGATATGGAACCTTCTCTGTGGGCCAAGATTGTCGAAATCATAAATGATAACTACGATAACTTTGACGGCTTTGTCATCCTGCACGGCACCGACACGATGGCGTATACGGCATCGGCGCTCAGCTTCATGCTCGAAAACCTCGCGAAGCCGGTTATCCTTACCGGTTCGCAGCTGCCTATCGGAACCTTGCGCACGGACGGAAAGGAAAACCTGATTACTTCCATCGAAATAGCCGCCGCCAAGCATCCCGACGGCACAGCCATCGTTCCCGAAGTATGCATCTTCTTTGAGAACGAACTGATGCGGGGCAACCGGACAACCAAAATCAATGCCGAAAATTTCAACGCTTTCCGCTCCTTCAACTATCCCGCCCTGGCAAAAGCAGGCATCCATATCCGCTACAACGAGCACAGCATCCGCCGCCCCGACCCTGCACGGCCGATGAAACCGCATTATCTCTTCGACACCAACGTCGTAGTCCTCACCCTGTTTCCGGGCATTCAGGAAAGCATCATCAATTCCGTACTGCACGTTCCGGGGTTGAAAGCGGTGGTTCTCAAGACATTCGGTTCCGGCAACGCTCCCCAAAAGGAGTGGTTCATCCGGCAACTAAAGGATGCCACAGAGCGCGGCATCGTCATCGTCAACATCACCCAGTGCCAAAGCGGCGGCGTAGAGATGGGGCGTTACGAAACCGGCCTGCATCTTCTTCAAGCCGGCGTTATCAGCGGCTACGACAGTACGCCCGAGTGCGCCGTTACAAAGCTCATGTTCCTGCTCGGACACGGGCTGGACCAGACAGAAATTCGTCACCGGATGAATTCGGATTTGGCAGGGGAAATTACAAAAGAGTAATTTCCTCTTTTTTTCTTCTCCCCCCCTTCTGACTTTTTCCCTTACCCGCCCTGGATAGTATTTACAAGTTTTCAAGACCGGTAAATGGCCGGATTTAACAAAATATCCACCCTATTTTATCAAAAAAGACAATATTTACAACTAATAATCCGAATAATATGGCTATTTTTGCGGCGTAAACGAGCTGAAAGTTGATTATTTTATTCAAGAAGCAAACAAAACATCAGAAATTTTTATAGATTGGCTTATGAAATTATTCTACCGTTTTTCAGTTATGGCAGCCATAGCCGGAACTTTGGCGTTTGCCGGTTGCACGGACGATGTGTACGATCCTGAAAGGGGGATTCAGACGGAACCGAAAGAAAATCCGTTAGGAGAAGATTTCGCCGCCCCTGACGGTTTTAACTGGTCTATGATTAACACCGTAAATCTGAACGTCGAGGTAAACGACGAGTTTGACGGTCGATACAAGTACCTTATCGAAGTATTCACCGTCAATCCGATATCCGATGTAAGCGCCGCGCCTATCGCAGTGGGTACCGCCGATAAGGACGGAAACTACAACGCGGAAATCAACGTCTCCAAAGCAACCGCGAGACTGTTCATCCGTCAAACCGACCCAAAGCAGCGCAAGGAAGTCTACGAATACGACATTCCCGAAAATGGCGGAGCATTGGAGTGTAAGTTATACAGCGTTTCAACCGGCACAAAAACAAGAGCGGCAAGCAGAGTTACAGCCAATTCCAACCCGGCAGCCGAAGCAGCCCGGGCAGCCGGAATAACGGAAATCGCCGATAAGGAATATAAGGAAACGGAAGTCATCCCCGCCGTCCCGGGCACATCGGACGGTTATATCTCCGACAATCCTTGGGATGAAGGCGTACTGGCCGACGGCGCCGAGTATATTATAGGAAAGGAATACACTTCAGCCTCTCCCTACCTTGTGCAGCTAAGAACAAACAGAGGCAGGGCAACCGTATTCGTACAGGGTGTTTGGAAACTAAGCGATAATCATTCAAACCTCGATATATACGTAATGAACGGCGGTAAAATCATTGCCAACGCCCTTACCGTCGGCAACAACAATACCCTCACCCTGCAAAGCGGCGGCAGCCTCGAATGTACCTCTCTCAAATTAGGATGCCCCACCAAGAATTTCGGAAACATCAAGGTCGGCAAAGAGCTGAGCATGAATCTCGGAAGCCGCCCGGAATTATTTAACGCGGGGAACATCGAAGCAGACGATAAAATCACTATCAACGGCAGCAACGTCATCAATCACGGCACATTAAGCGCCCATGAATTCAACTTCGTAAATGCCCGGATACTGAACAAGGCGGATTTAACCAGCGCCACCGATATAGACCTCAACGGCAGTCAACTATTCAACTACGGCAATATCAGCTTCGACGAAGCGGACGGTGAAATAGAAACCAACAACTCCACCGCAACCGCCATCGTCAACCACTATGAAGCCCGCATCAGCGGTCATGAAATAGAAGGCGGCCTGTCCGTCTACAACGACGGTTTCATCGAAACATCCAAATTCACGAACTCGTCATCCGATGTTCTATACAACAGTTGCACCGTCATCGTCAAAAAGGAATTCAAGTTCAGAAACGTGACATTAAACAAAGGCTCCATCACTGCCGGCCGTGCCGATGAAACCGACACCGAATGGCTGCCCGTACCCGAAATAGAAACCCTGAGCAATGCCAGGTTCACGCTGACAGACGGCTCCATGATTAAAGCCAAAGAGTTCAGAGTAAAACGCGGCGACGTCATTTTCCGGGCGGTGAACGTCACCAACAACGACAAGTCGATGATTAAGGCCGGAACAATTAAATTCGAGCAACCCTCTACCGTCCAATTGTTAAGCAACAATCTGGTCATAGAAGGAAAGATAGAAGGCCCCGACCGATATCGCCCGTTTAAAAAGAACGAAAGCGTCAATACCGGTTATGACGAATCCAAATACACCATCGAGACTTACGGCGGCATCTACGACGAAGGCAACAAAGGCGAAGAAGAGAAAAACCCCGACTTCCCCATCGAAATCGAAGACAGCGACGTATACACTTTCGCCTTCGAGGACAACTGGCCTGTATACGGTGACTTTGACATGAACGACCTCGTAATCGTAATGTCCAGAAAAGAGCTGCAAGTAGACAAAAACGGCATCGTGACCCGTCTCAGAATGACCCTCGAATTACGCGCGACAGGCGCCACCAAGACATTGGGAGCAGGCATCCGTTTCACCAAATTCCCCCGAAACATGAAGCCCGATAAATTCAGAATCGGCGGTGAGGACGTATCATTCGAGGAGCGGCAAAGCATCCCCACCTATATCCTCTTCGGTGACGCGCGCACCGAATTGTGGGGCGGCCGATACACCGACACGGAGAAGCGTATCAACACCATTGTCGGCGGCCCGTTCAAAAAGGACACCAAGGAATACAACATTATCATGGAAATTCCCGCCTCTGCCAACGTGAAGCCGGAAGACCTGAATATCAACCACATCGATATATTTGCCATCACAGCTCCCGCCACAGCCAAAGGAAAGCGTACGGAAGTGCACATAGCGGGCTTCGCTCCGACCGACTTGGGCGGCACTCATTACTTCAACAGCGGTAACGACGGCTCATCCGCCGCCGAAAACAGGTACTATCTCAGCCAAGAGAACCTTGCCTGGGCGGTCGTGATTCCCCAAGAGTTCGCATGGCCTGCGGAGAACAAGAAAGTCACGATGGTATACGATAAGTTCCGGTCGTGGATTACCACCGGCGGACAACAAGACAACGACTGGTACCGATCGCACAACCAAGACGTATATCCTATTGAAAATCTGGCTCCGCTCAATAAAGACTAAAGTACACCGATATACACATTCTCACGCTTTTTCTCACTTTGCCGTTAAAGTAGGTTAACAAGTCTTCATTGTTATTAGCAGTCAGACGAGTTTAATAAAAAATAATAGTTACTTTTGTTACTGCATAGCAAACAAACAAAGCAACAGCGCTATAATAAACAGAGCAATGAAAAAAATCTTATTGGTTGATGACAAAGCCACCATAGGCCGCGTACTCAAGATCTATTTAGGGACAGAATACGACCTGGAATATTTTGAAAACCCCTTAAAGGCCCTTGAGTGGCTTAACGAAGGCAATATTCCCGACCTTATCATCTCCGACATCCACATGCCCCATATGCGTGGCAACGAATTCCTGTATTATCTGAAAGGAAACGAGCTGTTCAGGCACATCCCCGTAGTGATGCTCTCCAGTGAAGAAAGCACCGTCGAGCGCATCCAATTGCTCGAAGCCGGGGCGGCGGATTACATACTCAAGCCATTCAACCCGCTGGAACTCAGGGCGCGCATCAAGAAATACATCTAAAAAAGCAGCAAGGAAGATATGTTATATTATATCTACATAGGAAACGGCCAAACCGCCATCGACCATCTGAGCAAGGTTACGGATGGCATGTTCGTTACTGTTTCCTGCGCCGATAAAGCGGCCGTCATCATAGACGGCATCCGCGAACGGTATAACACATCCATCCTTTACGAGCAAACCGACCCCGGAAAGGATTGCCTCGACATCGCCTGCCTTCACAGGAGATTTCCACGCGTCTACATCACCCTTATCACCGAAGGATTGCAGGCAGAAGACCGCAAGGCCTATCTGCTGGCAGGCGTCAGTAACACACTGCCGCCGCAGGCCGACGCAGAGAGCATCCGCAGCATGACCCGGTTCCTGCAGATACGCCAAAAGCATAAAATGCAGGAATTCAGCCGTACCCACCGGAAGATGCTCAACACGTTTCACCTGCCCGCATGGAAACGCGCGTTCGACGTATTATTCGCCGCATGCGCATTGGTACTCCTTTCTCCGCTGCTCATCGGCACAGCCGTCGCCATCCGTCTCGAGAGCAAAGGCAAGGTCATTTACAAGTCGCAACGTGTAGGCAGTAATTACCGGATATTCAACTTCCTGAAATTCCGTTCCATGTACACCGATGCGGACAAACGGCTGAAAGAGCTCAACGCCCTCAACCAGTACAAGCTGGAAGAAAAAATAGCGGACTGCACTCCCGACATCCGTTTCGACGAGCTTACAGGCTCCCCCGACGAAGAAGCCGGCCTGCTGATTTCGGACGATTTCATCATACCGGAGAAAGATTTTTTGAAACAAAAAGCCCAATCCAAAGAAAGCCCGTTTGTCAAGATAGAGAACGACCCGCGCGTCACACGCATCGGCCGTTTCATCCGCAAATACAGCATCGACGAGCTTCCACAGCTATTCAACGTTCTAAAGGGCGACATGAGCATCGTAGGCAACCGCCCTCTCCCGCTCTACGAAGCCGAGCTGCTGACCAGCGACGCGTACATAGACCGCTTCATGGCGCCTTCCGGACTGACCGGGCTTTGGCAAGTGGAGAAACGCGGCGGAGCCGGCAAGATGTCGGCGGAAGAACGGAAACAGCTCGACATCAAATACGCGCAGGAATTCAGTTTCCTGCTGGACATGAAGATACTTCTCAGGACGTTCACCGCTTTTGTACAGAAAGAAAACGTGTAATCATTAAAACCAAAAACAAAACAGACGAATGATAAAAGCCCGTACATATACCTTATTATATCTCTGTGCAGTTACACTTATTCTGTTTCTGTCACCCCTGCCTGCCGGCGCCCAGAAAGACATGACGCGTGAAGAGCGAATCAAAATCCTGGAAGCGTTGAAAGAGAGCGACGCCATTCTGGAAAAGAGCATCTCGGGAGACAACCTGCCGGAGACGCGGCACTACATAGAAGGCTTCGAGCTGCCGCCCCTTTCCGTATTCATGGATGCCGTGATAGAAAACGCCACCGTAAAACGGGCGCAGTCCCAGGTAGAGCAGGTAAAGAACCAGTACCGCATAGAAAAAAGGAACTGGTGGAACTACTTCCGGCTGAACGGGAACTACGCCTACGGGCGTTACAACGTGCTGAACGACAACAGCGACTCCTTCACCGACTGGTATCAGTCCACCACAGCCAGCTCCCGCCACACCTTCAACGTAGGCGCCAGCTTCAGCGTAGGCCTCGGCGATTTGTTCAACCGCCCGCTCCGGCTGAAAAACTATCGTTACAACATCGAACAACTCCAATACACGCAGGAAGAAGTGATGGAAGAACGGCGGCTCAAAGTGCTGGAAGCCTATAACAATGTGACGGCGCAACTGGCAACCATCAAAGCCAAAGCGGAGAATGCCGCCCTCTACAACGCCCAGATGAAAATCTCGGAGAACAATTTCATACAAGGCAAAATAGACATCATCTCGCTGTCACTGGAGCGCGCGCGCCGTTCCGGGGCGGTGACTTCCTATGCCGAGGCGCGCGTCTCGCTGCATAACGCCATCATTTTACTCGAGATGCTGACCAACGTAAAAATAATCAAAGGGAAATAAAGTCTTATGGATATAGTACAGTTTATAGCCCAATTCTTTTACCGCATCCGTTACTGGCTGTTGTGGGGCGGATTCATCGTCACCGTGCTGGTGGCGTACTTCACCCAGTTCCTGCCATTCAGCTATACTGTAAACAGCAATATCTACGCCGGCGTCACCAACGTCACCAACATCGACGGCAGCAAGGTCGAGAACATCAGCAGTACGTTCGACAATCTCATCAACATCGCCAAGTCCAAAAGCACCCTGGAGCAAGTCTCGCTCCGCCTGCTGGCCACCAACCTTGTGTATGGCGAGGAGTGGCAAGACAATATGTACATCCAGGCAAAGCACTACCGCCAACTCCTGCAAAGAACTCCCAAAGAAGTGCTGGCTCTGGTAGACCGTTCCTCGTTGGAGAAGACCGTCGGGAACCTGCAAAAATACCGTCAGGAAAGCGCCGCGAACTTCGTATATTCCATGTTCAGCCGTCCCACGGAGTTTTACGGCTTCGAGGCGCTCGACCAAATCATCGTAAAGCGTCTGGGCACGAGCGACCTGATAAGCTTCACCTACACAAGTCCCGACCCGGGCATCACCCAAAACACCATCCGGATTTTAGAGGACGAGCTTATCAAGGCATACGAAATACTCCGTTTCAGCGCCACCAACAGCGCCATCGCTTACTTTGAGGAGCAAGTGAGGCTCGCCAAAATCAACCTCAACAAAGAAGAAGACAACCTGATGCGCTATAACGTAGAACATTCGGTAATCAACTACGACAACCAGAGCAAGGAGCTGGCCATCACCAAATACGACCTGGACGACCGCGAGGAACTCGCCCTGCGCACCTACCAGAGCGCTGTGGCGCTCCGCCGGATGCTGGAAGACAAAATGGACATCCGCGCCAAGATAATCCGCGACAACACCAAGCTGCTCAAAGAGCTTGAGAAAGTAACGGAGCTGAACCAGAACATTCTGGAGCAGGAAATCTTCTCGACGGACACGGAGCTGAAAGACAACAGGCAGTTGCAGCAAAACAAAACCGATTTACGGAACTCCGAAGACAGAATCAGCCATATTTCCGACAACCTCAACGAATACAATTTCACCAAAGAAGGGGTCGGCATCGGTAACGGAATGGCTGGTGGCGTGCATCAACGAGGCCAAGGCGCAGGCCGAGCTGAAAGTCCTTCGCGAGCGCCGGAACGACATCCTGAACCAATACCGGGAATTCGCCCCCGTGGGCACGCAGGTCAACCGCAAGGAGCGCGCCATCGGCATAGCCGAGGACACCTACCGCGAACAGCTCCGCGGCCTGTCCGAAGCGCGGCTCCGCCTGCAAAACATCAAAATGACCACCGCCAACCTGCAAATCATCGCCCCGCCCGAGTTCCCGCTCACCGACAACGGGCGCAAGCGCATGCTCTACATCGTGGCAGCCCTGATAGGCAGTTTGATATTCATCACTTTCTACTTCCTCATCATCGAGCTAATAGACCGTACGCTCCGTGACGCCGAACGCAGCCACCGCCTTAGCGGCCTGCCCGTCATCGCCGCGTTCAACGGCATCAGCAACCTGAAATTCCGGGGATTCCTGAAAGTATGCAACCGCCGTGCCGCCGCCTACTCCTGCCACCGGCTCAACAAATACCTGGCAACAGGCCGTCCCACCGTCATCAACCTGCTCAGCATGGAAGAACGGGAAGGCAAGAGCTTCCTGGCCAAATACTTTGCCGACCATTGGGCGTCCGAAGGGCTCCGCACCCGTATCGTAAGGCACGGCGTCGATTTTGAAACCAACGACAAGAAATACATCCGGGCGCAGCGGCTATCCGACTTCTGGGAGTTGAACTCCGCCGAGCAGATACCCGATATCATCCTCGTGGAATACCCGTCCGTAAGCAGCTCCAGCCTGCCTCTGGCCGTGCTGAAACAGGCCGATTTCAACCTGCTCATAGCCAATGCCTGCCGTTTGTGGGGTAAGAACGACGACATCAACCTGAAATCCATCAAAGAAATGCTGGGTGACACCCCGTTATCGCTTTACCTCAACAATGCCGACCGTGAAGTCGTGGAATCATTCACCGGCGAATTACCGCCCAAGACACCACTCCACAGCTTCGTCAGCCGATTGTCGCAACTGGGACTGACCGCCAAAAAAGCCGCCGTAAAATGAGCATCAAGCGAAGTTACATATCATCTCCCACCCTCACCTTTGCCATACTCTGTATCGGGTTAGGCTGCATCGTGGCGGCCACCCTGCGGCAAAATCTGGCGATAGCGGCACTGGTGGCCGTGCTGCCCGCCCTCTTATGCATCCTGATTTTGCATCTCCGCAAGCCGGAACGCTTCATCTTCCTGCTGTTCATCTTCAATTACTTCTTCACCCCGCTGGCCCGTTACAGCCGGCAGGACGGGCTCAGCGTACTGTCGGACGTCATCTGGTGGAGCGTGCTGCTTATCATCATCATCCAGACCGCGCTGCGCTACCGTTTCCCCTGGAAGCAGGCCGCCAACATCCTCACCATAGGGGGCGCGGCGCTGGCGGTATACTGCCTGATGGAAGTCGTCAACCCCACCGCGTCCCTGGAAGCGTGGATTTATTCCAGAGGATTCATTTACAACACGTTCCTCGTCTCCTTAATCACGGTGCTGCTGGCAACGTCCTACAAGCAAATCGGCCGGCTGATGTTCCTGTTCTCCCTACTGACGCTCATCGCCATACTGAAAGGCTTCTGGCAGAAATTCATCGGGTTCGACGCCATCGAGTACGATGCCCTGATGGAAAGCGGTATGTACAAGACGCACCTGCTGCCCCAAATCACCCGCTATTTCTCTATTTTCACCGATGCGGGCAATTACGGTTCCAACATGGGATTCACCTGCGTGCTGTTCGGCATCACCGGCCTGTTCAGCAAGAAACCCGGCCTGAAAACATATTACCTCTGCGTCTCCGCGCTTTCACTGTACTCCATGTTCACTACGGGCACCCGGGGAGCCATCGTGGTGCCTCTGGGCGGCCTGCTGCTCTTCGCGCTTATCAGTAAAAACATCAGGCTGATGAGCGCCGCCACGGTGGGGGGAATATGCATCTACGTCTTCTTCGCGTTTACATACGCGGGCGAGAGCAACTACATGATACGGCGTATGCGCACGGCGTTCCGTCCGAATAAAGACGCGTCCTATCTGGTAAGAAAGCAGAACAGGCAAAAGCTGGCGGAATACCTCAGGGACAAGCCCTTCGGCGAAGGTCTCGGCCTGGGCGGCGTGGAAGCCCGGAGATTCGGCAACAGACTGACCACCACCATCCCCAACGACTCCACCTACGTCAAGATATGGACGGAAACGGGCATCGTGGGCATCATCCTCTACCTGCTGATTTACGCGGGCAGCCTGCTGTGGGGATGCTACTACATCATGTTCAAGGTGAGGAACGACGAGCTGCGCCACCTGCTCACCGCGCTTGCCTGCGGCGTATTCGGCATGATGCTCAGCGCATACGGGAACGCGTTTTTCACCCAGTTCCCCACCGGCATCATGATGATTATGTTCCTGGGCATACTGATGAACGGGAAATATATAGACGAACGTCTGACGATTGAAAAACAACAAGCATTATTAACCGCAACTAAAAAAGATTCGACGCTATGATGTCCGATATTTTTAACATATTCAGTATAGACTGGTGGATGGATGAGAACAACAACGCGTTACAAATGACAGATTCCGTCCTGTTCCTGCTGCTGGCCATTCCGGTGGCCTACCTGCTTCTTTGCGCGCTCTTCTCGCTCGGAAAGTACAGGAACCCCTACCCGGCGGCAGCCGTACAGCACCGTTTCCTGGTGCTTTTCACGGTGTTGCGCAACGGGAAAGAGGTGATTGAATCCATCAACCGCTTTCTGGACACCCAGCAATACCCGCGCGACAAGTACGACGTGGCCGTAGCGGCCACCCAACTGCCCGAAGAAGACCTTATCACCCTGCTGCAAATGCCCATAAACATCGTAGTGCCCGACAAGGAGTACTGCACCAAGGTCTACGCCATCCAGCAGGTGATGGAACGCTATGCTCCCGACGAATACGACATGATTGTGCTCTTCAATTCCGACAACCACATCGTGCCGAACGCCCTCAGCCTGTTCAACGACGCCTACTACTCCGGCTGCGACTCCATCCAGGCGCACCGCATGGCGGAGAACCTGAACACCAGCATCGCCGTCCTTAATGCCACCAGCGAGGAAATCAACAACAATCTTTTCCGTCTGGCGCACACCCGCATGGGCTTTTCCTCGGCTCTCATCGGTTCGGCCATGGCGTTCGATTTCGCCATGTTCCACGAACGCGCTCCCAAGTTGAAAGGCTCCGACATAAGCAAGGCGATGGAAACCGCCCTGCTGGAGCAGAACATCTACACCGAATACCTGGCGGAAGTGGTGTGTTACAGCAAGAAAGAGGACAATGCCGACGGCTACCAGACACAGCGCATCAGTTGGATACGCGCACAGTACACCAGCACATTCTTCGCGCTGAGGTATCTCCCGCTGGTGCTGCTGAAAGGCGAATGGGACTACGCCCTCAAACTGTTCCAGTGGCTGATGCCTTCCCGTTTCCTGCTTATCGCGCTGGTGCTGCTGTGCACCGCGGGCGTCACCCTGCTGGACTGGACGCTGGCTCCCAAGTGGTACGTGCTGTTTGCCGCGCTTATCCTCGCTTTCCTCATGGCGCTGCCCGAAGGAGAGGCCAGCCGCCGTCTCCGCAAGGCCATCTGGGCGCTCCCGGTGCTTATGTTCACAGCCGTATTCAGCCATATCAAACGGTTCTTCCATAAAAAGAGATAAGGAGCATGAAAATAGCCATAGAAGCCCAACGGATTTTCCGTCCCGACAAGCACGGCATGGATTTCGTAGCGCTGGAAACCATCCGCGAATTGCAGAAGCGGAACGACGGCAACGAATATTACATCATCGTCGCTCCGGGCGCCGACCGTTGCCTGGAAGAGTCCGCCAACCTCTCCATCGTGGAAGTGGCGTGCCCCACCTACCCGCTTTGGGAGCAGACAGCCCTGCCGCTGGCGGTGAAACGCCTGGGCGCCGACCTGCTGCACTGCACGTCCAATACAGCCCCGCTATGCTGTCCGGTTCCGCTGGTGCTGACACTTCACGACATCATCTATCTGGAGCCCCGCCTACACCGCAGCCCCTCGCTCTATCAGGAAATGGGGTGGCACTACCGCCGCCTCACCGTGCCCCGGATTCTGAAGAAATGCCGGAAAATCATCACCGTCTCGCACTTTGAGCGCAACCGCATCCGCGAAGCCCTGAACATCCCCGCAGACCGCATCACGACCATCTACAACGGCTGCAACAAGCATTTCCGCCCGATGGACGACATAGACATGCAGGTAGTAAACCGCTATATCCCCCAAAAAGACTTCCTGTTCTTCCTGGGCAACACAGACCCCAAGAAGAACGCCGCGCGGGTGCTGAAAGCCTACCGCCTCTATCTGGAACAGTCGTCCGTAAAGCGTCCGCTGCTCATCGCCGACCTCACAGAAAGCCGCATAGACAGCCTGCTTCAGCAGGAAGGCATCGGCAACGCCCTGAAACAGCACCTCTACTATCCGGGCTACATCCGCAACGCCGACCTCGCCACGCTGTATAACGCCGCGTTCGCCTTCCTCTACCCCTCGCTGCGCGAGAGTTTCGGCATCCCGCTGGTGGAAGCCATGGCCTGCGGCACTCCCGTCATTACGGGAAACACCTCTTCCATGCCCGAAGTGGGCGGCCCCGGCATACTGGCCATAGACCCCTGCCGGCCGGAAGAGATAGCCCGCGCGGTGCTGCGTCTCGAAAACGAGGACACGCTCTACCGGCGGCAGCGGGAATACGGACTGCTGCGCGCCCGGCAATTCTCGTGGGAAAAGACGGCCGACGAGCTGATTCAAGTATATCGTTCCCTATTCAAATAACCGCCACCCCATGAAAATCCTTTTCCTCGTCTTCTACGGATTCCAAGAGTACAACGGTATCAGCAAGAAAATCGGCTACCAGGCGGACGCCCTCAGGCAATGCGGGGCGGATGTCCGCGTCTGCCGCTACGAGGTCGCCGGCGACGGCAGCCGTAAGTGGATGACAGACGAAGAAGTGCTCGCCGATTTGGGTAAGGGAATACCCGCCAAGCTCAAAAAGCGGCTGTCGTTCGCCCCCATCCTGCGATACGTCCGCCGGGAAGGCATCCGGTGCGTCTATATCCGTTCCTACCACAACGCCAACCCCTTCACCATACACTTCGTGAGGACGCTGAAAAAGCAAGGCGTCGGCGTGCTGCTGGAGATACCCACATACCCCTACGACCACGAATACGCTTCCGTCAGGGAGAAAGCGCAACTGTATACGGACAAACTGTTCCGCCGCGCCTTCTGCAAGTACGTCGATTTCATCGTCACCTTCTCCGACGACGAGCGCATATTCGGCCGCCCCACCATCCGCATATCCAACGGAATAGATTTCGACCGCATCCCCCTGCGCTCCCCCCGGCACGGCACGGCCGGAGAGCTGAACCTGATAGGAGTTGCCGAAATCCACTTCTGGCACGGCTTCGACCGCTTGCTGAGAGGTCTGGGAGAGTATTACAGCGGCCATCCCGAATATAAAGTCCGCTTCCACCTGGTAGGCAAACCAAGCGGCAGGCGCGAAGCGGAAGAAATCGCGGCGCCCATCCGCCGCTACCGCCTGCAACCGTTCGTCACCCTGTACGGGGCAAAGCACGGCGAGGAGCTGGACGCGCTTTTCAACCGGGCGGACTTCGCCGTAGGCAGCCTGGCACGGCATCGCAGCGGCATATACAACATCAAGACGCTGAAAAACAGGGAATACGCGGCGCGCGGATTCGGTTTCGTCTACTCCGAGACGGACGACGACTTCGACCGCATGCCCTACACGTTCAAAGTCCCCGCCGACGACAGCCCCGTCAGCATCCCCGCCCTGATAGAGTTTTACCAAAGCATGACCGTGACGCCGCCGGAAATAAGAGATTCCATCCGCCACCTCTCCTGGCGGGAACAGATGAAGAAAGTATATGAACATATCGTACGAATGAAAAAATAGAACGCCATGCCCGAAGTCTCCGTCATCATCCCCATATACAACACCGCCGCCTACCTGCGCAAGGCGCTGGACAGCATTTGCGACCAGACCCTGAAAGAGCTGGAGATAATCCTCATTGACGACGGCTCCACCGACGGAAGCCGCGGCATCATCGAAGAATACGCGGAACGCGACGCGCGGATACGGTGGCACGCGCAGCCCAACCAAGGTCAGGGAGTGGCGCGCAACACCGCCCTGGCGCTTGCCACGGGCAGGTATATATACTTCATGGACAGCGACGACCTGTTGGGCAGGGACGCCCTGCGGCACTGCCACGAAGAGTGCGAGCGGCACAAGCTGGACTTCGCTTTCTTCGATGCCGAAACCATCCTGGAAGACCGCCACACGCCGAACCTCTACGATTACCGCAGAAAAGGCATCGTGGATGAAAACAAGCTGTGGAACGGCATCGAACTGTTGGACTTCGAGATAAATCACCGCAAGCTGCTTATCTCGCCGTGCCTGTTCTTCACAAGACGCTCCTTTCTGGAGCGATGCTTCAAGGGATTCCCCTCAGGGATTATCCACGAAGACCATATCTTCGCGATGGATGTGCTGCTGAACGCCCGTCGGGCGCGCTATATAGCGCAACCCTACTTCAAGCGCAGGGTGCGGGGCAGCTCCACCATGACCGGCCGCTTCGGAATGCGCAACATCGAGGGATACACCTCCGTATGCACCCGGATGCGCGCGCTCGGAGAGGAACGCCCCGAATGGAAAGCGGTTATCGGCAAATACCTGTCCTACACCCTGAACGATGTAATCTGGGCGGGACACCGGATGTCGCTGCTCGAAAAAGTGGAAACCGCCTGCCGCTTCAGACGCCTGCGGCTCGGAAAGTACGTCAGTTTCAGGAACTGGGCTGTGTTTTGGCTGAAAAAGAAATAGGAAAAGACCATGAAAGCGCTTGTCTCCATCATCACCGTCAACTACAACGGGCTGCGCGACACCTGCGAAATGATAGACTCCTTCCGCAGCCGCGAAACCTATCCGCGATACGAAATCATCGTTGTGGACAACGGCTCGCGCCTGCCCGAGGCGGAAGAGATACAGGAACGATACAGGGACAACCCCGTGCCGGGCGGCTCCTTATCAGGCAGCCCCGTCTCCTTTCCCCCCGTCAAAGTGGTGCGGAACATCAACAACGGCTTTGCCGGCGGCAACAATGCCGGACTGAAAGCGGCCGCAGGCGATTACCTCTTTTTCATCAACAACGACACCCTCATCAAAGAGCCGGTACTGGATGCGCTGGTGCGGCGCATAGAGAGCGATTCGCCACGCAACGGCGGCGTGTCGCCCATGCTGAAGTTCGCCGCCCGTCCGGACACCCTGCAATACGCGGGCTTCACCCCCCTGAGCCCCGTCACCCTGCGCAACGCGGCCATAGGCTTTATGCAGCAAGACAGCCCCCGCTTCCGCATCCCCCGCGAAACCGCCTCGCTGCATGGAGCCGCCATGATGGTGAGCCGGCGGGCGTTCCAGGACGCAGGCACCATGAGCGAGGTCTATTTCCTGTTTTACGAGGAGCTGGACTGGTCGGCACAGCTCCGGAAAGCCGGCTACCGCCTGTGGTACGAGCCCGCCGCCGTGGTCTACCACAAGGAAGGCATGACGGCGAGGCGGGGCAGCCCGACACGCGAATTCTACCTGTCGCGCGCGCG
>ERZ825384.1887-NODE-1887-length-23149-cov-3.623842_pt1 | contig 23149 bp, 15 predicted proteins | sample MGYA00519931_ERZ825384 | MGnify/ENA primary metagenome ERZ825384 (study PRJEB31778, sample SAMEA3449200) | human gut metagenome | biome: human gut; feature: human-associated habitat; material: faeces | place: United Kingdom | collected 2010/2012 ...
GCCAGATGATCACCGACGTCACACCAAACTGCACCATAACCAACAAATAAACTATTGAGATTATATTCCGCCTGCAGAATGCTGCTAATTGGAAAATCTCTAGTTCTTGAGGGGTAAGAACGGAATTCTTTCGTTGTTATCCCTCAAGTGGTTCTGACGTCATTCACTATTTCAGCCGATAGTGCAAAATTTATTTTTAGAATTTAAAGATATTGCGTCATTGCAGTGTTGCTGCATCACTGCTATTGCGCTAACTGTCGTCAACAATGCCCCCGTCTATAGGCAATGAAAGAATGCAAAAGATGTATGTGCAGAGGAGGGGGTTACCTGTGTTCAGCAATGTTGATAAGCGCTTTCATATTGGTTATTCCTACTCTGCTTCTTTTAAAGAAGGTCTCGCGCGATAGATTTATGGAGCTTGTTCAAAATATGAGAATTGCATTTATCGGGCATAAGCGTATACCTTCTCGTGAGGGCGGTGTTGAAATCGTGGTCGATGAGCTGTCTGCGCGTATGTCGGCACGGGGGAATCGGGTTGTAGTATACAATCGCAAAGGTCATAATGTGGCAGGAGCCGAATTCGACGATACCGTCAACGCTTCGGACAAACCATTCTCCTATCAGGGTGTTCATGTCGTTCCCGTAACCACATTCGATGCCAAGGGTATGGCCGCGCTGTCCTCATCCTTCTTCGCCACGTTGAAGGCGATTGCAGCGAAGCCGGATGTGATTCACTACCATGCCGAAGGGCCGTGTGTGATGCTCCGACTGGCGCATTGGGCGGGAATTCGCACCGTTGCCACTATCCATGGCCTCGACTGGCAGCGTGCCAAGTGGGGAAGGTTCGCCTCCACGTATTTGAAGTTCGGCGAACGTACCGCTGCCAAGTGCGCGGACGAGGTCATTGTGCTCAGCCGGAACATGCAGGAATACTTCAAGAACACGTATGGGCGTGATACCCGGTTCATCCCCAACGGCATAGAACGCAAACAGCTGGTTACCGCACAGGAAATCACCAGCGAATATGGTTTGCACAAGGATGACTACATCCTGTTCCTTGGTCGTATCGTTCCAGAAAAAGGCGTGCACTATCTGATCGACGCGTTCGGCAAGCTCGATACGGATAAGAAGCTGGTTATTGCTGGTGGGTCTTCCGATTCAACGGAATACTATGAGCAGGTTAAACAGATGGCGGCGCAGGACTCGCGTATCATACTGACCGGCTTTGTACAGGGGCGTATGCTGCAGGAGTTGTACAGCAACGCGTATATCTATGTGCTGCCGAGTGATCTTGAGGGTATGCCCATGAGTCTGCTCGAGGCGATGAGCTATGGCAATTGCTGCCTGACTTCGGATATCGCCGAATGTACGGAAGTGGTGGAGGATAAGGCTGCCTCCTTCGCGCATGGTTCCGCGGATGCGTTGTACAAGGCATTGAATGAACTGATCCGACATCCTCAGAAAGTCCAGAAGTATAAGAATGAGGCCGCTGATTTCATTACCGGCAAATACAGCTGGGACTCGGTAGTGGATCAGACTCTGGCTTTATACAAGGGCGAGAAGGTCGGTGAATGATGCGCATTCTGCTGGTCAACAAGTACTTCTACCGCAAGGGCGGCGCCGAAACATATTTCTTTGCCTTGGCTGAAGGCTTGAAGGAGCTTGGCCATGAGGTGGCGTTCTTCTCCATGAAGCATCCCAATAACGAACCAAGTCGTTGGAGCAAGTTTTTCGTTTCCGAAAAGGATTATGTGGGGGAGATCTCCGCATTCAAGAAGGTGCAGGAAGCCTCCACGCTGATCTACTCGTTCGAGGCGAAGCGTAAGTTCGAGGCATTGCTGGAGGAGTTCAAGCCCGACATCATCCATATGAATAATGTGCATCGCCAGCTTACGCTGTCGATTCTGGATGCCCCGTACCTGAAGAAGCATCATGTGCCGGTGGTATACACGGCGCACGACTATATTCTGCTGTGCCCGGCCTACACCATGGTGAATGGCAGGGGAGAGGTCTGCGATGCCTGCCTGGATAGGCATTTCATGCACGCCACCAAAAATGTATGCGTGAAGGGATCCCGTGCGAAGAGCGCCTTGGCCACCATGGAAGCGGAATTCCTGAAATTCCACCACTCATATGACATGATCGATCTGATCATCGCGCCTTCGCAGTTCATGAAGAATAAGCTCGATGAAGGCGGCTTTGCCGGCAAGACCGTCGCGATGCAGAACTTCCTGACCGATTCGCAGATGGCGATGGGCGCCCGGGTGGCGAACACGCATAAATTCGAGGATACGAAGGCCGGAGCAAGACCATATTTCCTGTTCTTCGGTCGCCTTTCCAAGGAGAAGGGCATTCTCACCTTGGTGAAGGCATTTCTGCAGGCTGCAGGGCTCGCTCAGGGGAGTGCCAATGCGCAGAGCGATGATCAAGATGCCCGAGTGATTCCTGATGTGTGGGATCTGCACATTGTGGGTGACGGACCGGAACGCGGTGCCATTGAACAGCTGATAGCCTCGGCTGGCCCGCAGGCCGCTTCGCGCATTCATCTGCTGGGATACAAGAGCGGCGAGGATCTGCAACGAGAGGTCGGCAATGCCCGCTTCACCGTGCTGAGCTCCGAGTGGCGTGAGAACATGCCATATTCCGGTTTGGAATCCTTGGCTGCCCAGACCCCGATTATCGGTGCCAGGATTGGTGGTATTCCAGAACTGGTGGAGGAAGGCAAGACAGGGGTCACGTTTGAATCGGGGAATGCTGTGGATTTGTCTAATAGCATGCTAAAATGCGCCGCAGTTAGCGCATTGAACTATTCAGCCATGCAGCATTCTTGCCGTGAATATGTCAACGCAAGATGTCTGCAAAATGAGTATGCATTGGCATTGGTTGATTTATACGAGAGGGTGATTCAGCGATGACGAAGAAACATAATAATCTTGGCCGGATTGTTCATCGTGCTTCAGAAGAAATGTATGCAACGCAAAAAATTGCTGAAGTGACTTCGTGGCTCGAAGCGATCAATACTTTTCGTGCAAAATTAGATATCCAGGTAATGAATCACAATGGATATAAGGAATCGGACGCGGTCAAGAAGCGGTTACTTCGTAAGCACGAAACGGTTCTTAAGTATCTTGAGAACAAGTTCGGTGATTTTTACGCTGCATACGACTACCGGGCGCCTCTTCCGGAGGTTGATCCGGCGTTAGAGAATAAAATCTGGATGTGCTGGTGGCAGGGTCTGGATAATGCCCCGGAAATTGTAAAGGCCTGCGTTGATTCTGTTCGGCGTAATGCAGGAAATCGGGAAGTAATTATAATTACTGACAAGAATCTGCAAGAATATGTTTCTTTTCCCAAGTGTATTCTGAAACGTTATAACGAAGGAATTCTATCTAAGACGCATATTTCAGATTTTCTTCGGTTAGAGCTTCTTTCGCGATACGGCGGCTTATGGTTGGATGCCACTTTCTTCTGCGCAGGTTCGCTAGATAAATCTTTATACTCTGCTCCTCTTTTTTCTATTAAAAGGCCTGATTACTTCCATGCATCAGTCGCGGGAGGCATGTTTGCTAATTATTCATTAGGTTGTGATAATGAGCATAGACGTGTATTCGCTACAATCCGTGATTACTTCCTCAAGTATTGGGAAGAAGAGCAATTCCTTGTAGATTATTTGTTGACTGATTATCTTATCGTTCTTGCTCAGAGACATGACTCATATATAGATCAAGCCTTTAAGCAGATTAAGCCAAATAATCCGATGTGCGATGAATTATTCAAAATTCTTGATGAACCATATGATGCATTGAAATGGAAAGCGTTGACGAAAGACACTAATCTTTTCAAGTTGACGTGGAAGCAACAGTTTAAGACATCTTCTAATCAGCAAGATACTTTTTTTGGAAAGATTTTCAAGCAATAGGGAAGATGCTCAGGTGGGCGCAGAATCAATTTTATTCTTTGATAGGCGTTGACGATAAACTTTTAATATGGAGAGCTTCTCTACTAGGATTTTGGATGAGGTAATCGTGGAAAAGATTATACATTATTGCTGGTTTGGGCGGAACAAGCTTTCGCAGCATGCTTTGGATGTAATTGAGACATGGAAGAAATATGCTCCTGGATATGAAATTAAATGCTGGAATGAAGATAATTTCAATATAAATGACCATCCGTTTACAAAAGCAGCTTATGAATCAGGGAGAATGGCTTTCGTAAGTGATTACGTCAGATTCTGGGCTGTATATAACTACGGTGGAATTTATATGGATCTTGGGAGTGAGTTAATTAAAGATATAAGAGGTCTTGTTTCTTCCTACAAGTGTATTTCTGCAATTGAAAAGAGCACATGCACTGTTAATAGCGGACTTTTTCTGTCGTGTGAAAAGCACGATTCTTTGGCTGGAGAAGTGCTTTCAAAATATGATGCATTAGAGTATGTGGATTCTGATGACTTCAGATTAAAGCATACTGTTAATGAAATGTTTACGCAGCTTCTAATGGAAAAAGGATTCCAAAAAAAAGATGAGAAACAGTCCATTGGAAAATGGACGATATTGCCTTCCGATTATTTTAATCCGCTTTATGGTATAGGAGGATTTCATATTAAGAAGAATACGTATAGTATTCATCAATATAGCGCTTCATGGAGAGATTCAAAAGAAAGATACAGGGACCAAGTAACCCATCGTCTTGCCTTTTATGTGGGACATCGTACTGGAGAAGTGCTGTCGAGGTTAATTGCAGAGTTTAAGTTTGAGAATATGGGCGATGCTTTTAGAAATCTTTTCTCTAAGTTAGCTAGTCATTCTCACCGATAAAATTTTTTGCTCGGCACCTTGGAACTTACATGAATAATGTTCTTCTCATATCTCTATTGAAGTAAAGGAATATGTAATGCTAAAAAAAGGTGTTCCTCAAGTCTCAGTCATTATTCCTGCATATAATGCGGAAAAATATATTGAAGAATGTGTTCTAAGTGTTCTGAAGCAGAACTATCAAAATTTAGAGATAATTGTCGTAAATGATGGTTCATCAGATTCGACTCTGTCTATTTTGATGAATATGCAGAAACGCTTTCCCTCAGTGCTTGTTTTCTCTAAAGATAATGAGGGTGTTTCTGCGGCGAGAAATTTTGGGATTAGCAAAGCGCACGGGAAGTATGTTTTACTCCTTGACTCGGATGATGCATATTTGCCTGATTCCGTGTCTTTGCTGGTTGAAACGGCTGAACGAAATAAAGCTCAGATGGTGTCTTTCAATTTTGAGACGTTATTCCCAGATGGCTCCATAGGGGAAAGGCCGGTCGAGTATTCTTTTCCGGATGTAAAAACAAGTACTGGGCATGAGTGCGTTGAGTATATTTATGCTGAGCATATAGGTTATTTTTCCTGGGCTTTTATGTATGATCGACAGTTTCTTGTTGATTTGCATATTTTGTATCCTCAGGGGTTTGCTCTTCTTGAAGATGCTCTCTTTTTGAATAAGATTCTGCGACAATGCAGCCGTGTTGCTTATGTGAGCAAGCCTTGTTACAGATATCGCATTACTGAAGGGTCTCTTTCTAAAAGGACCTCGCTCGCAACGGTTGATAGTGCTTTCAAATCGTTGTCCGAGATTCAGCGAATAGCGCATTCGGAAGGTTCCTCCATTAGATTTGATGCACATATCGTGCGTTTATATCTGTATATATACACTCTCTTGATTGATTGTCCGGCATCAAAGGAAAAAAGTAAGCTACGTCATTCGATACGAAAAAAGGTACTAGAGACTTGTTCGAGAAATTCTTTTCAGCTTCTTTGCTTATCTGACAAAATTAAGCTTATATTGCTAAAAGTTTTCCTTTTGGATAATACGCATAACATAAAAGATTGTGTGAAAAAACTTTTGAAGAAAAGTTCTTTCTGACATTATTAATTGAATCTCTAAAAATGGAGCGAGGAAATAAATGAGTGTTAAATCAGCTATCAAAAAGATTTTGCCTGTTTCATTGATTGAAAAAAGGCAGCGCTGGAAAACAAATCGTGCGTTACAGCATGAAGGAAAACGGGAATTCAGAAATTTTGCACAATCTTATGCTGCTCCTGAATGTTCAGATCAGGTTCAGATGGAGAGCCTACTGATCTTTTTCGTGCATCAGATTGAGAAGGGTTTCTCCTTCGATACTTATCAGTATGGTCGTGGTCGCGGGGCTTTACGTAATGCCGCTGATTTATCGGCAAGACTTTCAAAGGTCGATACTCAATGGCGTAACAATTCGGTCTATAAAGACATGATACTTGCCTTGGGCGAATATCGTAGGCGTCATGTACTCGCTGATCAAGACGTCACGTTTATGACGGAATTATTCGATGATGACACAAATGCTGATATCGTATCGGCTTCTAAAAACGAATATCCAAGCATTGAGCTTTCCCTGGCTTCTAAAGCAGACAATGCTGTTGTTCCGTTTGCTGAGTTAACGGAACGTCGGCATGCGGTACGTTCCTATTCTGATGAGCCAGTAACGCGAACGGATCTTGAGAAAGCAGTCACCATGTCTCTGCATACTCCATCTGTCTGCAACAGACAGCCGGCCCGCATTCGTATCTTCACCGATCGGAAATTAATCGGCGAGGCATTGAAAGTACAAGGCGGTTTTGGCGGATATAACCTGCCTCCGGCATTAGTACTCGTAACCGCCGATTTGCGGGTGTTTATGGGAACAAATGAACATAACGAGGGATACGTTGATGGTGGGTTGTTTGCTATGTCAATGTTGTACTCATTGGAGGCATGCGGTCTTGCCGCCTGCCCGCTCAATACAATGTTCAGCGAGGAAAACGATAAGAAAACTCGTGATATGCTCGGTGTCCCCGATAATGAGGTGTTTATCATGTATATCGCTGTAGGTCATTTCCGTGAATCCTCCAAGATCTGCCGCTCTCAGAGATTCGGACTAGATCGTATTCTTATGAACTGATTGCGGAGGTTTTCCTTGGGCAAGTACAAAAATCTGCTGGTAAATATCGGCCTGTTTACGCTGAATACCGTATCGACGAAGCTGATCACGTTCCTACTGGTACCGTTGTATACCTATTTCCTTACGACGGCGCAGTATGGTGTGACGGACATGTCATTGACCGTGGCTGGCTTGATTACTCCGGTCCTGACCTTGTCCATCGGCGACGCCACAACGCGGTATATCATCGATGATCCGAATGATAAGAAGCAATACATATCCGTCGGATTCTGGGTTACACTGTTCGGCTGTCTGCTTATGCTTCTGTTGCTTCCACTGCTGAATTTGCCGATATTTGGTGGTCTTGGGAACTATGAATGGCTTTATCTGGCATATTTTGTCTCGTCCGCATTCAATGCATATTTGGCGAATGTAGCTCGTGGCTTAAACCAGATAAAGCTCATCACCTGGGCATCCATTGCATCGTCCCTTGCATCCGCATCTTCGGCTGGCTTGCTTATCGGATTGCTTGGCTGGAAGGTTGAGGGATACTTCGTTTCTTTGATCTTCGGAGGATTGATCGCGGTCGTTCTGTATCTCATATTCGGAGGTTCTTGGGAATATGTGGCCCTTCCAAGCAAAGAACGTGATTGGCGGGTCCTCAAAAAGATGTTGCTGTATTCCGTGCCGTTGATGCCGAACGCCATTTTTTGGTGGGTCGGCACGAGTGTAAATAGGTTTTTCATTACCAGCATGCTTGGCATCGGAGCATCTGGCTTATTCGCTGCGGCCAGTAAGATACCTAACGTAATGAACATGGTTTCGTCCACGTTCTGGCAGGCATGGAGCTTGTCCGCATTCCAGGAGTTCAAGAAAACGGATACCGGCAAGTTCTACAGCAACGTGTTCGCTGTATTCCGTACGTTCTGTTTTCTTGCGGCATCGGGGCTCATGTTGCTGACTCCATGGCTTGCCTCATTGCTGCTGCAGAAAAAATTCTATGATTCATGGCCTATTATACCGATCCTTATTCTGGCGTTTTTGTTTAATGTATTCGCGGGATTTTATGGGACGGTATTCACCGCGAGCATGAAGACTCGGCACTTGATGACATCTACTGCTGCAGCGGCGATTGTGGTCATCGTGCTGACTTGGCTGCTCATCCATGTTATGGGTCTGCAAGGTGCCGCATGGGCTATGGTCGGCAGCAATTTGGTCATGTACGTCATACGTGTGGTTATGGCCAATCAAATCGTCAAAATCGACGTGAACTGGCCACTTATGCTGACGAATATTCTGCTGGTATCCGTCCAAACATGTGTATTGGCATGGCACCCGGCTGCATATATGTTGGTATCAGCCGTACTATTCCTAGCCGTATGTGTGGTATCTGCCATAGATATCTACCCGTCCGTGGAGGCTTTGTCCGCTGTTGTCAAGGGCAAGGGGTCGAGAAATAGGCACGGAAAACACGTTAGGGAAACAAAGATTTGAGGAGATGAGCAAAAATGAAAATCGGAACGATCACTTTCCATTGCGCGTATAATTTTGGTTCCGCTCTGCAAACTTATGCGTTGAAGAAGTATCTCACTGATCGCGGGCATGATGTGCACGTTATTGATTATCGTAGTGAGGATTTCCGAAATTACTGGATTTTTCGGAAATATGGTATCAAATCGCTTGCCGTGGATCTGCTGTTCCTCCCGGGCAATCTACGTAGACGCAACAGTTTCCAGACTTTTTGGCACAGGCATTTTAATCTGACTAGCCATACTTATGAAGGTGCTGGCGCGGAACGCCAGCTGGCTCATGATTTGAAAGATTTTGATGCGTTTATTTGCGGAAGCGATCAAATCTGGAATCTGGATTGTACTCGCGGTCCTGTTCCGCCGTTCTTCCTTTCATTTGCGCCTGACAACACCAAGAAAATCGCGTATGCACCAAGTATGTCGCATGCCAAGTTTGAAGAGAAGAATTTCACCGCAGAAGACAAGAAGAGGATTTCCGGTTGGCTCAATCGTTTTGACTCGGTATCCGTGCGTGAGATTTCCGTTGCTGGGCAATTCCAGGAATTGACGGATAAATCCATCGTCGAAACGCTTGATCCGACGCTTTTGCTTGATCTGAAGGACTATCGGCATATTCAAGCACCCGAACTCCCGAAGAGGCTCAAAGAAGGCAAGTATATCTTTGCCTATACGCTGTGGCCGAATAAAGACATGGTGAAATATATTGATGAGCTCGCATCAGAACGAAATCTGACTATCGTTTACTACTCGAGGAATCCAATTCACTATAAGGCGCATTCCATCAACGTGTGGGGGATTGGTCCTGCTGACTTCCTCACGTTAATCGACAAGGCCGCGTGCATAGTATCTAACTCATTCCATGCCACGGTGTTCTCTATTCTTTATGGAAAGCCTTTCCTTACGTTTGGCACCGAGAAGAGCAGTTCTCGCATGAAGACTCTTCTCACTAGGCTTGGCTTGCCTGAAGAGCATTTGTTGCCGCCTGATTTCGAAGGCGGAACGAGAATTAAGCCGTTTGTGTCTAAGCTAGATGTTGCACGGCTCAATGAACTGCGTGCAACATCCGAGCAATTCCTTAAAATGGCGCTAGCATGAAATGAACAGATGGGTGCTTACCACCGTCTGTTCGATTAGGATTTGAGTGTGAGCTATCACATGACATTTTATTTTCATGTGGATTTTGCTGATACTATTTTCATCCCATAATATAATTATGGTTTAATTTGAATAAATCTAATTTGAATCCAGTGGACTCCAATACGTTCACACTCAAATCTTTGCCATCTGTGTGTTTTAAAATTGTTTTCTTTGTTTAAATAATTACCTAGCTATATAAATTACACTTGTTCTGTTTGGTAGTGCCCGAAGGTTTGCGCACTTAGGGTCGTGCCCGGGTAGTGCCCGAAGGTTTGCGCACTTAGGGTCGTGCCCGTCCATGGGACGATGATCAGTTCGCTTCCTGCAGGTTGTCATCGAGCCGGGACATGTCGAGGTAGCGGCGCGTGCTCCATTCGTTCGCGGTGACGTACCTGATTCTGGCGCAGATGAGCATCAACGCGCTGTTGCCGTCCGGGAAACTGCCGACGACGCGCGTGCGACGCCGGATCTCCCGGTTCAGCCGTTCGATCATGTTGTTCGTGCGGATCCTCCTGCGGTGCTCCGTCGGGAATTCCGGCAAAAGGTAGGCGGTCGTCTCCCCGATGCCCTCGCGCAGGCAGCCGGCCGCCGCCTTGAGCTTCCTGGACTCCATCTCCGCGGCGACCGTCCCGGCCTTGGCGAGGGCGGATTCGCGGGACTCCATGGCGAATATCGCCTTCAGGGCCGCGGACGCCCAATCCCGGTGGTTGGGCGGCACCTTCGAGAGCACGTTGCGCATGAAGTGCACCATGCACCGCTGGTACTTCGCCCGGGGAAGCATCGAGTTCACCGTGGAGACGAGTCCCGCGCACCGGTCGCCGACCACGAGGCGCACGCCCTTCAAACCGCGTTCGATCATGCTTCGTATGAACTGCTCCCAGCTGGCAGCGTCCTCCCTCATGCCCTCCGTCACGCCGATGACCTCGCGGTGGCCCTCCGCGTTGACGCCGATGGCGACGAGGACGCTGACGTTCTCCACGCTTCCGCCCCAGGAGCGCTTGTGCCACACGCCGTCCATGAACACGTACGGGTATTCGGATTCCAATGGCCGGGTGCGCCATCGGTCGATGTCGTCATACACGCGCTTGAGCTTGTCGGAAAGGGTCTGGGATGGCATCCTGTCACCCCACAGCAGTTTGCTGATGTCGTCGACCTGACGGGTGCTCACTCCCGCCAGGTACATCTCCATCAACGCCTCCTCGACGCTGGACTCCCGCCTGCGGTAGCGTTCGATGACCGCGGATTCGAAGACCGCGCCCTTGAGTTTCGGCACCCTGAGCTCGAGCCTGCCCGCCTTTGCCGTGAGCGTGCGTTCGTAGTGGCCGGCCCTGTACGCCTTGCGCCCCTCCTTGCGTTCGTATCTGGCGGCCCCGGTGATCTCGTCGGCCTCGGCGTCGAGCATGGCGTTGAGGATCTGGGTCATCTTCTCGGTGACCAGCCGGTCGAGTTTGGTCTCGAACAGGTTCTGGTCGATCTGTATGATGTTGCTGTCGGGCATGGCTGCGCGTCCTGCTTTCCAATTGCGATTCTTTGTTTGGCGACTGAAAATCGTACACAGGACGCGGGCCATGCCCGCTTCAACATCTCAACGAAGAACAAAACCGAAAGTGCGCAGGAATTCGGACGTTATCTTCTGTTTTCCTCTTGTTGTTTACTTTATTTATACATTTGTGGAAGAACTGAGCAAATAGCATTTATATTTGTGTGAAAACCAAAGGAATTGAAATGAAATCGTCGCTAATTCGTTAAGAAGGATGTTTTCCGCTGAATTGTCGTGGGGATAATTTTCCATGAGTCAGCATTCTTTTCGGTTTTGATGCACCTCATAGAAGCCTTGATGGGAGAGGGGATGGTGGTGAGCAGAAGAGGGAATGCAGTCAACGCTGAGAATGCTCCCCATTCTGATAAACCATAGAAAAGAACAATTGTAATCAGAATCAAGCTTGAATAATCCCTGTTGCGGATCATGGAACGAATGGAGTGAATAAGAATTACGGTAAAGATTAAAGCGCCAATTATACCAAATTCAACAAGAACTCTAACATAGGCGAAATCAAGCCAAAATGTACCCCACTGGCCATCTATAAAAAGAGTTTCTCCTAATTTGTCGAGATAATGTCCTGTTAGATTCACTCCATAGAGACGAATTGCCATTACGGAACCGATGAATCTATACGAAAATGTGCCGGAGATGATTTTTCCTATGAAGCCGGTCTTCCCGGTGAGGTATAAGGAGAAAATGAGGATGCCGATAATTGCAACAAGATATGGTGCAAATCGTAGTATTTTCTTTTTGAAAAAATCAATCTTGTCAAAGAAGAGAATTAAGAGAGCGTAGATAACGAGCACAACGCAACCGGTGACGCAGTTCGGGAAGATGTAAAGAAATGCGCTTGAAATAGCCAGGATAGCTATAGAAATTAGAGAAGACAATTTGCTTATGTATATGAAACATATAATCGTGAATGCAAATTGAATTCCGAAATTGTTTGGTTGGAGAAAGAAGAAAGTATATCTAGTTCTATCTCCTGTGTTATATAGACTAACGTTTATGAATTTGATTTTTAAAGCTAGAAAGTATGTTATAATGCATGAGGCTAAAATGATTGATTGTACGGTTAAAAATGTATTTAATAGCTTCTTTTTTGTGTTTTGTGTGGTAGCTGCGAAGAGAAGAAACACGATTAGTGTGGTGTCTCGAGTTAGTAGCCAAGTGTTAAAAGCGAATAAAAAAACAAGTATTAAGAAAAAAGATTTTTTTTGAAAGAGGACAACACTAGAGATTGTAATTATGCCTAAAAGTGTGATGCTGGACTTGCTGAGGGGATCTAGAAAATCAAAATCAAGCAAATTGGCATATTTGTTTATTAAAAGAATTATAAAGCCAGCAATGATGATGATGTGACTTACTCGGATTTTGTATATATTCTCTATCGTAGTTTTCATGTATCTCATTCCAAGCTTGCGCGCAATGCTGCAATTCTCTCTAAGTCTATACAAAAGATAAAATCTGTTAGGGACATAAACGAAATGCCGCATCGTAGGTGTTGCCATTCTTGTTTTGTGTTATTGGCAGTTCATTCGTCTCCCTATGGGTCCAAACTAAAGTTCATTTTTTCCTACTGCCGAATGGTGCAGTTTGGTGTGACGTCGGTGATCATCTGGCCGCCGGCCACGGCGACGCTGCCGCCGCTCACCCGGTAGTCCTTGCCCTGCCCGCCGTTGTTGTCCCAGGCGGAACCGCCGTCCGTGAACGCCATGCGCACCTGCCCGCCGGCGGTGTCCGGGATCGTGTACTTGTACCAGCCGTTCCTGTACAGGGTCATCTGCTGGGCCGAGCCCGTCCACTTGCCGTTCGCCTGGTAATGCACCTTCGCGGTCTTCCACGACGACGCCGGCTTGTACCACACCGTCATCGGCTGCTTCGGCACGTCCGTGACCGTCACCGTGACGCTCGCGCTCTTGCCGCCCGCGGTCGCCTTGATCGTGGCCTTGCCGGCCTTCGACCCGGCGGTGACCACGCCCGTGCCCATCACGTTCGCGACCGAGCTGTCGCTCGACGTCCACGCGACCTTCCGGTCCGTCGCGTCGTCGGGCTTGACCGTCGCGGTCAACTGCACGGACTCGCCGGACTTCAGCGAGAGCTTGCCGTCCCTCACACCATCACCCGAAACCGACACCGACGAGACCGGAACAGGAACATTCGCTACGGTAACGGTGATCGAAGAGGATATATCGCCGGCGGTTGCGGTAATGGTGGTGGTTCCGACCTTTAGGGCCGTAACCTTACCGTCGGATACTTTTGCCACAGAGTTGTCTGAGTTGTCCCAAGAGACCGTCTTATTAGTTGCGTTGTCTGGCTTGACCGTCGCAGTCAACTGTGCCGATGAGCCAACTTTCAGGCTCAGCCTGCCATCGCTTACTCCGTTACCCGAAATCGTCACCGACTCCACTGGAATTGGCTGCTGAATATTGCAGTTCACGGCGGTCACCGTGCTCGAAGAGCCATCCCAGCTGACCTTGCCGGAGAATTCGATGCCGGGCTGGCTGGCACCAGGGGTCTGCGCGCCGGAACCGTTGGTGAAGATCACACGGTACTTGCCTTCGCCCAGATCCGGTACCTCGTACTTGTAGGCGCCGGCCTTCGCACAGGAATCGTCGGCGGTCAGCTGGGTCATTTCAACGCCCGGCCAGTTGCCATTGTTCTTGGACGTGGTGTCGTTGTACACGTAAGCGTAGATCTTGCTCCAGCCGGAAGGCTTGGTGGCGTAGATCACGTTGGAGACTTCCGGCTTCACGCCGGTGATCGTGATGGTGATGGAGTCGGATTTCTTGTTCGTGCCGGCAGTGGCGGTAATCTTCACCGTTCCCGCCTTAAGGCCGGAAACCTTGCCCTTGGAATCGACGGTGGCAACAGAAGTGTCGGAAGAAGTCCAAGTCACGGAAGGACGCTTGCCCGCCGGATCGGTTGTCACATCCGCCTTGAGCTGCACGCTCTGCGTGGAAGCGAGATCCATGGAAGTGTCGCCGGAAACCTTGATGGCAGTAACGGTCACATTCCTTGGATGGCAAGGCTCTTTGGCGTCAATGTAGCAATCCGGATCCAGACCGTTCTTCTCCATATACTCCATGCAATATTTGTCGCACGGGCTGGAAGTGCCGTCACTCGGGTCATAAGTAGGATCGCCATACTTGGTGTAAGAGTACGTGTGCTTGATGGTTTCGCCGTCTGCACCAGTGCCCTTCACCGTGACCGTCACTACTTCATCCGACTTGGCCTTGCTGCCGATTTCAATGGTGTCGCCGTCCTTGAAGGAACCGGACTGACCGTCGGAAGTGGAGTAGGTGGTGTTGGTGGACTGATAGGACCGGAGAGTGATCGTCTTAGATTCGCCCGGAATGGTGCCCTTGTTCGGATAGGCCTCGGCGGTGGAGACCTTGCCGGAACGGGTCTTATTGGAAAACGCCGCGATGGACTGGCCCTTCACTGTGCCGGAGGTAACCTTGCCACCGGAAACGGTGATGGTGGAACCGGTCACTTCATCCGTATACGTGCCATTGGCCAGCTTGGTGCTGGTGCCCGCGAGGTTCTTGTCTGAAGCGTTGGCATTGGCCACAACCATGCCGTCCTGAGCCGCGGAACCGGCATAACGCTCGACCATCAGGCAGTTGTCATCGCCGCAGTTGGAGACGTTTGACGCTTTGCCGACCATGGCGTTGCGGAAGTGGTTGACGGCCACGACTTCCGGATCCTTCCACAGGTCGGAGCCGGCGTCGCCGAGCTTGGAGTTCTCGGTGAACGGACCGCTGCCATTACCGTAAGTGCCAACGCCACCAGTGCCATACGTGCCGCCGTCCTTGTACGGGCGGTCGAAGAACAGGCTCATGCCGTTCTTCTGGGCGGTCACACCGGCCCAGCCGTACTTGATCCATTCGTCGGAGAGCTCCTGCGGAATGTTGGCCTCGCCGTTGGCGAAGTTATCATGGGACTCCACCCAGTTCACGGACTTGTCCTCGGTCACCTTGCTGTGCGAGGTGAAGTGGCTTGCGCCCAGATTCTTGAACTGCACGGCGTTACGGACCTCATGACCGTAGCTGGAGTCGGTGATGCCGCCACCGCCAACAGAGCTCTTGTTGAACAGGTCGGCATAGTCGACTTCACGCACATTGGCATCTTCCAGCACTTCGCCATACTGGTACTGTGCACCGTTCTGCAGAATCGTGTTCCAATAGTGGGACTGCTTGCCGCCAAACACCTCGTCGGAAAGCTCGATGTGCTTGGCTGCGTCGTAGCGGAAACCGTCGGCGCCATCAGCCACGGTCTGCTTGAGCAAATCGGCCATGCCCTGAGTGACGGTATCGTCTTGCGTGTTCAGATCCCACAGACCGGAGAGCTTGTGCTGGGTGCAGTCCTCACGGTTGTTGTAATCGGAGATCTGCTTGTCCTCATGGTAGTAGGCTTTGTTCTTCCACTTGCCTTCGATCACATCAAAATCGGAAGTGAAATGGTTGGACACGGAATCGACGATGATGCGCAGGCCGTACTGGTGTGCCAGCTTGCACATTTCCTTGAATTCGTCTTCCGAACCGACCACATAGTTACCGATGGACATGTCGGTTGGCTGGTAGACATAGTACCAGTTGAGGTACCAGTTGCCGGTGCCGAGCTTACGGTTGTCCTTGATTTTGACGATTGGTTCGGTTTGGATGGAAGTATAACCGGCCTTGGCGATATCCGGAATGTTCTCCATGATGGTTTTGAAGGACCATTCAAAGGCGTGCAGGGTTGCACCGTCCTTCATATCCTTCGGCAGACCGTACTTCTGACGGGCGGCCTCGAACGTCGGATTGCCGATGGTGTCGGCGTAGCTGTCACGGGTGGCGGCGTTGGCCTGCTGCGGTGCGGCCGTAGCGAGTGAAAGACCCGCGAGCAGCGTGGTGGCCGCGGCAAGGAACGCCACGGTCTTCTTGCTCAGACGAGCAAGCGTTGCTGATTGTTTCATCATCTTCCTTGATTGGATTGGATTTGTTCAGGTAAGGCTGAGGCCCGATTCCCCTGGAATACGGAATCAGGCCTCAGCTGTTTTCAGTTATTTGTTGGTTATGGTGCAGTTTGGTGTGACGTCGGTGATCATCTGGCCGCCGGCCACGGCGACGCTGCCGCCGCTCACCCGGTAGTCCTTGCCCTGCCCGCCGTTGTTGTCCCAGGCGGAACCGCCGTCCGTGAACGCCATGCGCACCTGCCCGCCGGCGGTGTCCGGGATCGTGTACTTGTACCAGCCGTTCCTGTACAGGGTCATCTGCTGGGCCGAGCCCGTCCACTTGCCGTTCGCCTGGTAATGCACCTTCGCGGTCTTCCACGACGACGCCGGCTTGTACCACACCGTCATCGGCTGCTTCGGCACGTCCGTGACCGTCACCGTGACGCTCGCGCTCTTGCCGCCCGCGGTCGCCTTGATCGTGGCCTTGCCGGCCTTCGACCCGGCGGTGACCACGCCCGTGCCCATCACGTTCGCGACCGAGCTGTCCGAGCTCGTCCATGTGACCTTGCGGTCCGTCGCATTGTCGGGCTTGACCGTCGCGGTCAGCTGCGCGGACGCGCCGGACTTCAGGGCAAGCTTGCCGTCCCTCACGCCATCACCGGAGATCGAGACGGACGTGACCGGGATGGTGGTCTCGCACTCGACCGCGGCCAGGGCCGCGGAGGAGCCGTCCCACTGCACGATGCCGCCGTTGTAGTCCAGGCCCGGCTGGCGGGATCCCGGATACTGCTGGCTGCCGCCGTCGTTGAAGATCACCTTCGCGCCGGACGCGAGGTTGTCCGGCACGACGTACTTGTACAGGCCGGTCTTGCCGCAGCCGTCGGTCGCGCTCGGGGCGGCCATCTCCACGCCCGGCCAGGCCGCGTTGTTCACCGCGGTCGCGCCGTCGCCCGTGTACACGTACGCGTAGATCTTGCCCCAGCCGGACGGCTTCGAAGCGTAGATCGTGTTCTTCGCGACCGGGTCAGGCGGAAGCTCACCGGTCACGGTCACGGTGATCGTCGAGGTCTTGGTCCCGGACTTCGCGGTGATCGTGGCCGTTCCGGCCTTCCTCGGGGTGACCACGCCCTTCGGGCTGACGGTCGCCACGTCCTTGTCGGACGAGCTCCAGCTCACGGACGCGCCCTTCGGATCGGTCGTGGCGGTCAACTGCTTCGTGGCCACGCCATTGGACAGGTCCACGCTGTAATCCGACTGATCAATCTTAACGGACTTGGTCGGGGTGACCACGCAATTGCGGGCCTCCCAAGTGCCGGACGAAGTGTTGCCGTCCCAAGCGTAATTGCCGTCGATCTTGAGGCCAGCGGCATCTACGCCTTCGGTGGTGTCGGCAGGGTACTTCTGGGTATTCGTGGCATTGCCATCGTTGAAGATGATGCGAGTATTGCTTCCCTCGAGATCGTCGGGAATCTCATACTTGTACTCGTCATCCTTGCCGCAAGTGTCTCCCGAAGCGACCTTGGTCATCGGCTCGCCCGGCCACTTCGCGTTTTCCTTCAAAGTGGTGGCGCTCGAATCGTCTACATACACATAGGCGTACAGGTTGCTCCACGCACTCGGCTTCTTCGCATAAGCCGTGCTGGTGGCGGCCGGATCCTTCTTCGTGTACTTGTATGTTGCGGAGACCGTTTGGCCATCCGCATCCTTGCCCTGCAGCTTCACGGTGATGGTGTTACCGATCGCCGTGGAAGCGCCGATGGTGATGGTGTCGCCATCCTGATACGAGCCGGACTTGCCCTCCGAAGTGGTGTAGGTGGCATCGGTGACGTTGTTCGCATTCAGGGTAACGGTAGTGGTGTCCGTCTTGAACGAGCTGTCGCCCGGGGTTGCGGAGACCGAACCGGAATTGTCGGTGAAGAACACACTGATCTTGCCGCCGGGAGCAGAGCCGGAAGTAATCTTGCCGCCGGAAACGGTGATGGTACCGCCGGAGACCTGGTCCTTGTAGGTGCCGTCGTCAAGGTTGGTGGCAGTGCCGGACAGCTCTTGCGTATCACCCATGTTGGTGATGGCCACGCCGTCGTTCTTGAAGTTGCCGTCCTTGATGTAGCGTTCCACCATGAGGCAGGAATTCGCGCCGCAGTTGCGCAGATACTCCGAAGCCTTGTTGTTGTTCATAGTATTGCGGAAGTGGTTCACCGCCACGACCTGCGCATCCTTCCAAGAATCCGCACCGGCATCGCCGAGCTTGCTTTTCTCGGCGAACTGCGGCTGGCTGCCGCCGGAGCCGACCGGGCGGTCGAAGTACAGCGGCATGGTCTGGGAACGGGAACCGATCACGCCCCAGCCCATGGTCATCTGCCATTCGCTCATGCCGGTGGATTCCCTATCGCTATTGGAATAGTTATCATGCGATTCCACCCAAGAGACAAGATTGCTCGGGCTGGCGGAGTTGCTCCAATCGGACAGGGTGCCGGCGTTCAGGTTCTTCGAATTCAGGGCTCCGCGCAGCTTGCTGCCGTAGGAGGATGCGGTGACGCCGCCGCCGTTCTTGCTGTGGCTGGAGAACAGCTTTGCATAGTCGCTATCGCGGGAGATGAATCCTGCAACACTTCGCCGTATTGGAACTGCGCGCCATTGTTAAGAATGATGTTCCAATACTGGGAGCCGTTATACTCGTCCGGCAGTTCGATGTGCTTGGCCGCATCGAAACGGAACCCGTCCACACCGTCGTTGACCGCTTGCACGAGGAAATCGTGCATCATGTTGGCGGTTTCGGTGTTCTCAGTGTTGATGTCATACAGGCCGAGCAGCTTGCAGTGGGTCACCTGATAGCGGTTGTTCCAATCCTGCACATCACCGTCATTGCAGTCGTGGTGGTAGTACTCGGACTTCTTCCAACGATCGGCGATGGCGCCCCAAGTCGCGGTCATATGGTTGGCTACCACATCGACGATGATACGCACGCCGTACTTGTGAGCCGTGTTGCACAGGCTCTTCAGATCATCTTCGGTACCCATCACCCAGTTGCCGATGGTGGTGTCGGTCGGCTGATACACGTAGTACCAGTTCTCGGTGAAGATCATGCCCTTGCCGCCGTTATGAATAGCGGAAATCGGCTCGGTCTGCACGGAGGTGTAACCGGCTTCGGCAATAGCGGGGATGTTTTCCTCAATGGTTTTGAAGCTCCACTCCCATGCATGCAGGGTGGCGCCCTCGCTCATTTGCTGCGCCAGTCCGTAATGCTTGCGCGCCTGTTCGAACGTGGTGTTTTCAACGGTGTCGGCGTAGCTGTCGCGATCGGTGCTGGCCTGTGCTGCGGTGCTGGCGATTGCCAGTCCGCCGAAGGCGGTCGCCGCGGCGGTGATGCCGACCACCACTTTCTTGCTAATCTTCAGCCCCAGCCTATGCCAGGTCGGTGCGGGTTTCCGATGTTTCATGACTCCTTTGTTCCTTACTGACGGCCCCTTATGACGGGGGTTTATCTTCCCTGATAACGTTTGCTCTATTGCGAACGTATGCTGTATATTCTATACCTTTTGCAGAGTGCTAAAGAGTGGAAAATGGCAGAATGTCAATGAAAATCGTTGCTGCAATAACAATGATTTTTGCAAAAACTTGCCGTTGTTTTTGCAGGGGTAGCCCCCGATTGAATGGCAATTTGTGGATGCGGAATGCGTAACGATTGCAAGTTGTGGTGTGAGGGAGTATTGAAAAGGGGTTTGCAAAAATTTTCAGTGGATGCAAACGTGAGTTCGGGGCCATTGGATAAAGGTTGTATGAAATATATACATAAAACGTTTTCTCTTTCAGGAAAGTTTGCATATAACATCATGCGTAATGCGAATAGATGTTGTGTCGTAAAATCGGGGGTGTGGTTGAAGAGACGTTTACTCCTAAGAACATTATCGTGACCGGTGGATGTGGTTTCATCGGTTCGAATTTCGTGCATTACGTGGTGGACCATCATCCGGACGTGCATGTGACCGTGTTGGACAAGCTCACCTATGCGGGCAATCCGGAGAACATCGCGGGTTTGCCCGAGGACCGTGTAGAATTGGTCGTGGGTGATATCTGCGACGCGGATCTGTTGGACCGTATCGTGCCTGGTCATGACGCGATCGTGCATTACGCGGCGGAGTCGCATAACGATAATTCCATCGCGGATCCGGAGCCGTTTTTGAGGACGAATGTGGAGGGCACGTTCCGTCTGTTGGAGGCGGTCAGGAAGTATGGCATCCGTTACCATCATGTGAGCACGGACGAGGTGTACGGGGATCTCGCGTTGGATGATCCGGCCAGGTTCACGGAGCATACGCCGTACCATCCGTCCAGCCCGTACAGCTCCACCAAGGCCGCGAACGACATGCTGGTGCGCGCGTGGACGCGCACGTACGGGATCCGCGCGACGATCTCGAACTGTTCGAACAATTATGGCCCGTATCAGCATGTGGAGAAGTTCATTCCGCGTCAGATCACGAACATCCTGGATGGTCAGCGTCCGAAGCTGTACGGCAAAGGCGAGAACGTGCGCGACTGGATCCATACCGAGGACCATTCCAGCGGCGTGTGGACGATTCTGACGAAGGGTCGTGTCGGCGAGACGTATCTGATCGGCGCGGATGGTGAGAGGAACAACATCACCGTGTTGCGCATGATTTTGAGGATGATGGGTCAGGCGGAGGATGCGTTCGATTGGGTGAAGGATCGTCCGGGCCATGACCGCCGGTACGCGATCGATTCGACGAAGCTGCGCACGGAGCTTGGTTGGACGCCGAAGCATACGGATTTCGAGTCGGGCCTCGCGCAGACGATCGAATGGTACACCGAGAACCGTGCGTGGTGGGAGCCGGCGAAGGCCGCGACCGAGGCCCGGTACAAGCGTCAGGGACAGTGAGGGGAGAATAGGCATAAAAAATGACCGCGCCTCGAAGGCGCGGTCCCTATTGCACTATCCCATGTTAGCGTGGGGTGTGACATAGGTGTTCGATGGCAGATGTTTGGAAGACTGTCCTGCCGTCCTATTCTGCGAAATAAATCGGTTTTGCAGAATAGGAACAGTCGTTTTGCAGAATAAAAGTGTTGAAAAATAGCGGTTCTTCTATTCTGTGTGCTGTTTTGTGCAGAATAGAAAACGCATAGGAAAGATGGATTTCATGGATTTTGAGAAGGATTTGAGGGCCGTGGGGACGAACATCCCGGGCCTGGTGGTGTTTGATCTGCCGGTGCATGGTGATAATCGTGGTTGGTTCAAGGAGAACTGGCAGCGTGCGAAGCAGACCGCGTTGGGGTTGCCTGATTTCGGTCCGGTGCAGAACAACATCAGTTTCAACGCGAAGAAGGGCGTGACGCGTGGCATCCACGCCGAGCCGTGGGACAAGTACATCTCGATTGCGGCCGGTAGCGTGTTCGGCGCGTGGGTGGACCTGCGTCCCGGCGACTCGTTCGGCCAGGTGTACACGACCATATTGGATCCATCGAAGGCGATCTACGTGCCGCGTGGCGTGGGCAACAGCTTCCAGGCGCTCGAAGACGGTACCGTGTACACGTATCTGGTGAACGCGCATTGGAGTCTGGAGCAGAAGAAGACGTACACGTTCGTGAATCTCGCCGACCCGGAGTTGGACATCCAGTGGCCGATTCCGTTGGAGGATTCGGAACGGTCCGAGGCGGACCTGCACCATCCCATGTTGAAGGACGCGAAGCCGATGGCCCCGCGTCGCACGATGGTGACGGGTTGCAACGGCCAGTTGGGCCACGCGATCCGCGACTACGTGGAGAGCCATGGTTTGGAGGGTTTCGAGTTCAACGACATCGACACGTTCGATTTCTCCGACCCCGCGCAGTACGACCAGTTCGACTGGTCGCTGTATGGCACGATCATCAACGCGGGCGCGTACACCGCGGTAGACAAGGCCGAGACCCCGGAGGGGCGCGCTCTGGCATGGAAGGCCAACGCGCAGGGTCCGGCGTTGCTGGCGCGTGTGGCTCGTGAGCATAACATCACGTTGGTGCACGTGAGCTCGGATTATGTGTTCGATGGGACGCGCGAGATGCATGACGAGTCGGAGGGGTTCGCTCCGTTGGGCGTGTATGGGCAGTCGAAGGCCGCGGGTGATATCGCGGTTTCGAACGCGCCGCGTCATTACATCCTGCGTTCGAGTTGGGTGATCGGCGAGGGGCATAACTTCGTGAAGACCATGATGGGCCTGTCCGGCCGGGTCGCGAAAGGCGAGCTGGGGAAGGTGACGGTGGTGGACGACCAGTACGGCCGTCTCACGTTCACCCGTGACATGGCCGAAGCGATCTTCCACCTGTTGGATTCGGACGCCGCGTACGGCACGTATGATCTGACGGGTTCCGGCTCGGTGAGGTCCTGGGCGGATATCGCGCGCATGGTGTTCGATCTGGCGAACGGGAACGGCGGCAAGGTCGAGCCAATCTCGACGGCCGAGTATTTCGCGAACGCGAAGAACCCGGTGAGTCCGCGTCCGACGTATTCCGCACTGAATCTGGCAAAGATCGAGGCGACGGGGTTGAAAGTGCCTGATTGGGAGGAGTCCCTCAAGGCATACGTCACCAAGGAACTCAACAAGTAACGGATCATGTTCGGGCGGCTTCTTTCGCGGGGCCGCCCGGCATCTGACAATACGCAATAGAGAAGGGGAAGCCACATGAAGGGCATTATTCTTGCCGGTGGTTCGGGCACGAGGTTGTATCCGCTGACCACGGTCACGTCGAAGCAGCTGCTGCCGGTATACGACAAGCCGATGATCTACTATCCGCTCAGCGTGCTGATGATGGCCGGGATCCGTGACATCCTGATCATCAGCACGCCGAAGGATCTGCCGAATTTCCAGCGTCTTCTGGGTGATGGTTCGCATTACGGGGTGCGGTTCTCGTACAAGGTGCAGCCGTCTCCGGATGGTCTGGCTCAGGCGTTCCTGTTGGGTGAGGAGTTCATCGCGGGCGAGCCATGCGCGCTGGTGCTGGGCGACAACATCTTCTACGGCAATGGTCTGGGCGCGACCCTGCGCGGCGCGGTCGCGAAGGCCGAGTCCGGC
>ERZ825384.1917-NODE-1917-length-22951-cov-23.304813_pt1 | contig 22951 bp, 16 predicted proteins | sample MGYA00519931_ERZ825384 | MGnify/ENA primary metagenome ERZ825384 (study PRJEB31778, sample SAMEA3449200) | human gut metagenome | biome: human gut; feature: human-associated habitat; material: faeces | place: United Kingdom | collected 2010/2012 ...
CCATAGCAAGCGGTGTCGGTTCTCTTTTCGGCAGCGGTAAATTGAAAGATTTGGAACAATCTAACGAGAATTTACGTCATGAAATTGCCAAACGTGACAAGGGCATTGATGAATTAAAAGCCAAGATGCAACAAATGCAGGAACAGCATAGTAAGCAGATTCGTAACATACAAGGAATACATAATCAAGAGCTTGAAACCAAAGACAAGGAAATATCACGATTGAACGCCATTCTTGAAAAAGCGTTCAACTGGTTCCCATTACTCAAAGAAATGTTGAGAATGGAAAGACTGTGCTATGCCATCGGATTTACCAAAGATATGGTAAACAGTCTTTTGACCAAAAGGGAAGCTATCAGATGCAATGGAAAAATCTATTCCGAAGAACATAAACGAAGATTTGAAATCAAGAACGATATTTTCAAGATAGAGAAGAGTTCGGTTGATGAAAACAAATTAGTGCTAACTATAAACAGGCAGCCGATAGGTGAATGGTTCAAAGAGCAATGGGAAAAATTAAGGCATGGTTTGCGACAATCAGCAGAAGAACCAAGAAAAAGTAGAGGATTCAGAATGTAATCTTGATAGTATTTGATTGTACCTCAATAAAATTGCATATCTTTGTAAGCGGATTGAGGCTACTCTTTCCAAGACATATTAGAATTTAGAAGAAGCGTTATGCTTATTTCTTGCGAATGAAAACCTGAGAAACTTTCAAACGTGTACAAGAATAGCATAGTGGTTCTCACGCTATAGCGTGGGCTGCTATTGTTACATCTGTACACAAAGGTTTTCTCAGGACCTTCATTCAAAGAGGTGGCATTACAGTTCCACGCTTCGTGATATTATAAAGTCCTTGTGGCAGCTGGAGGTGTATAATTAAAACAGTTAGTTGATATGAAACAGAATATATGCGTGGTAATATTTTTATTGCTTTCAACCATATGTAAAGCCCAAACATTCATATACCCCCAAAACGATTCTATCCTGACAGAATATAATGATGGAAAATTTTGGGCTTATTTAAACAAAAATGATTTTGTTGTAGGTCTTTCATGCTTTGAGGAAAAAGATGATTATGGAAAATACTATCACTTGGATATTTTTATCAAGAATTTAAGTGAAACCCCAATTGTATTCCAACCTGATAGCGTACACTCTAATCTACTAACAAAAAAAGATGATACTTTAAAACTTGAAGTATATACAATTATAGTATTTGCAACGGATTATTACTCAATATTTTATATGTAATAAGTCAGAAATATGGTCGTCGTCTTTAATGGTACATTCTAAAGGGTGAAGATTTAACGCTTTTATTAATTCTTAACTCATTTTGAAAATGAGAATATAGTGTTTCCTTCTTTTTCGGTGCTATTCACTTCCAATATTTCATTTTATCTCATAACCAAATCACTGCAAAAATAGTATATCATCAGTTGTAAACATAATTTTTTTATTCAAATATTCTTCATTTACTTCACTTCATGGAAAAGTCCTTGCAAACTTCCAATATTTTACAGGGACTTTCCCTCTTTAATAAGACGAAGCATCAACGCTTATCCGGTATTCCATAATCCAGCCAATGGCTCGGATCAACACGTTGTTTGACTAAACGTTTTAATTCAAATGTCAGACTGCGAACCTCTGCCAATTTGTGTGAGGCGTTAGGAACAATTTTATTTAATTCCGCACGTTGACGGTCGACTTCTGCATTAAGCCTTTCTCCTTCATTTACAGCGGCTTCCAGCTTCTGCAAATCATCTATGCTGATTCCATAGTTTTTTACCGTTTCCAAATGTTCTTTTAAACCTTTGACTAAAGTCCGTGCCTTGTCCAAATACATTTCATTCGTCTTTGACATATTTCTAAGATTATTAGTTAGCAAGGATTAATCCGTTCCTTGCATGACGGTCATATGAAAATACAAAAAAACTCAAAGTTTGCCCTAAAAATCACGTTAAATATGACAAATACAGACACTTATAAGCGATACCAAAGTGGGAGTATAGCATTGTACATTCTCTTATTTCCTCCTTGCAAGATACTCGATGGCATAAACCGGCCAACGTGGTACTTTCCGGATATTTGTCCGGACAGAAGGAATGTCGCACAGCAGGAAGAGGGCCGCAAGAGCTAAGGCGAACCAGATGACATAGCCGTATACTTGTTTTATTGTCACCATCATCATGGAGTGCAGGAAGTCGTGCCCAATGTACTCACCGAAATCAAAATGCGCCATATCTAAGTGAGTGAGGGTAAGTTGCTGCCCGTAATTCATCATATTTTCGTTCATAAGATGTGAGAAGATGGTGGTATAAATACCATAACCTGCCGCTCCTGCCAGATACATATGTAGGATGTTGAATACGAACAGGCCCATGAAAAACTGTTCAAGGCTGGGTACCGATTCGTCTAAAGCCCACATCAACGCTGGGGCAAGTATGGCATAGGCAAATCCTCGCAGGAATATGGCAAGCCGGTACTGCTCGATGTTGGCATTCATGTCTAACGTGAAGTACATCAACATGCCATAGAACGCGATACAGATAAAAGCGATTCCGAAGAGTTTCCATATCTTCCATTTCCTGACTTTCAGCCAATAGATATCCAGCAGGATACCGGCGTACATACCGGGGAGCACCCACATATACTGCGCCTCTTTGGTGAGTTCCTCCAGTTGGATAACCTCACAGTAAAGTATCTCTTCCATTGTGTGTTCTGCACCGAAAGCAAGTTCGGCAAAGAAAGTAACAATGAGAATGGGAACAACGTTGCGTCGTGTGAAAAGACTCAGTTCGACGTAAGGGTAGCGGTAGTAGTGCAGACGGTAGAGCACGATACCGAAAAGCACAATAGCAACGCCTATCAGGAGGCGAATACGGAACGTGTCTAACCACATGAAATAGTCGCCATACACCACGATATATGACACAACCAGCATCAGCCCACAGATGAGCAATGCTCCCTGAAAGTCAATTCCCTTAAGTGATAGTCGCTGGGGCATGGGACAGAACGGGCGACAGAAGACGGTTTGCGTGAGCAGCACGAACAACATGGTACCTATAGTAAAGACGTGCATCATCTGCCAGGTGAAATGGTGTCCGAACCAGGCTGCAAGCCATCCACTACCTTCAATAGCCGTGAGCAGGATGATGTGGAGTACGGGGAAGAAAACAGCAAAATCACGTCGGGGAGTAATCCAAAGTTGGATATTGCTCATACACTCGAACGTTCCCTGTATCTTGGCCATTCCGGCAATGAAGCACACTACCGTCAGTATTGGCATCGACTGACAATACATTGTTAACACATTGCATATGCCAAGCACAATGGCAGAACAACAAAGCAACTGCTGGTTGGTGAAACGGAACTTCATGCGGAAGAGCATAGGGAAATACACGGCCATGCCTGCAAGGGTAGCATAAAGCAGGAAAAGTACGTCCTCAATCATGAAGTTGGTGGTACCACGGATGCCATCAAGCGCACCAAGGTAAACACCTCCGCTGAACTGAAAGCAAAGGGCGGTCAGCACATATAGCCAGGGTTGGATACGACGAGGTACCCACTCTTTCATCATCGGCATAGAAAAGCCCATGCTGGGAGGAGGACCGCCGGCACTCTTCATAAAAAATTCTGTTAATTGTCCCATTGCGTATTACTCCTTAACGATACATTCTACATTATAACCACCCTTTAGCTTGTCAACATCACTGCTCATGTCGAGCCTGATGCGTACAGTAACACGTTGTTCAACCTTCACAAAATTGCCGGTGGCATTGTCGATAGGAATCAGAGAGAAGGCACTGCCGGTAGCATCAGAAATGCGTTCCACCGTTCCCGTATATTCCACACCCGGAACGGCGTCGGCTGTAATCTCAACCTTATTACCCACCTTAATATGCGGCAACTGACTTTCCTTGTAGTTTGCCTCAATCCAACGTTCATCCTTGTCAACGATGCTCACCAGTGTCTGACCCGGATTAACAAGCTGCCCAACATGGATGTCCTTTGCGCCTACGGTACCGTCGCATGTGGCAATGATATAGCAATAAGAAAGATTTAGGCGGGCAAGGTCGACAGCACGACGGGCCAGTTCTATACCCTGTTCCGAAGCGGAAAGATGGTGTCCTTGTTCGGTTACAACAGCCGACTGCATCTGTCGTGAACGAACCGCCTGCTCATAGGCAGCCTTGGCACTCAGATAAGCTGTGTGTACCTTGTCATACTGTTGTGGGGTGACGGCATCCTGACTGAGAAGGTTCTTGAAACGGTTGTCCTCACGCATGGCATTCTCCATCTGCGCACGTGCCGATTCGATACCTGCCTCGGTAACGGTCATGCTTGTTTTTGTGGTAACGATGCTGCTTGCCGTTCCCTTCGAGCCTTGTTCCGCACGGAGAAGGTCTGTCTCGGCCTGAGCCAGCCGCAGGCGGAATTCTGCATCCTCGATGATAACGAGTGTATCACCCTTCTTTACCTGTTGAAAATCAGTAAAGCGTACTTCACGGATAAAACCTTGCACACGGCTGCTCTGAGGAACGATATTCTGACGGACACGGGCATTGTCGGTAAATTCTCCACTGCCGAAGTGCATAAACTGACTGACCACATAGACTGCTCCGCCCAAGAGGCAAAGTATGATGAGTGTATTATATAAATAAACGTGTATCTTGTTCTTTTCCATTATTATAAAGTATTTGTTACGTATTTGAGTTTATAGAAATTATAAAGCATACCGATTCGGGCATTTACCAGTGCCATTTCGGCAGAGAGTTTCATGTTGGAGGCATCAACCATGTCGGTAAGGAGCGCAAGTTCATTCTGATAACGGTTTTGCACCACGGAGTAATTCTGATTGGCAAGTTCTACTTGCTTCTGCTGTGTCTTCACCTCGGTGTAGGATGTCAGCAGGTTGGTGTAGTTTGCCTGCACTCCATTCTCTACCTCCTCATGTGCCAAGGCGAGTGCTTCCTGCGACTGCTGATGTTCTATACGTGCCTTGCGGATATTGTGTTTATTTTTCCAAAGACTGCCAAGTCTGAATTTTACGCCTATTCCGACAAACCATACGTTTACATTGCAATCTTTCGGAATAAGGTCTTGCGTATAAGGTCCAGAGAGCTGATTCTCTGCGACAAGGGCTACCGAAGGCAATGATTCCGCTTTTACCTGTTTCACTTTCTGCTCTGCAAGATTTGTAGCAACTTTTGCCTGACGGATGCCAAGGTTGTTGTCTGCTGCTGTCTGCTGCCATATCTCCTGTGCAGCGATTGTCGAGAGCGCATTTATCTCAGTGTCAAGTTCATTTTTGTCGAGGACTATAACCGTCTGCTCCGGCAAATGAAGTGTCGTGACCAACTGATGATTGATGATGGCAGAAGCATCAGTGAGTTTCGTCAGTGTAAGTTCGAGACTCTGCAACTGAAATTCATAGCGGGTTATGTCGTTCTGCAAAACTGTACCCTCACTTCGACGGGCTTTCATTTGCTCAATCTCCTTCTGCGTCAGTGCGATATTTTGGCGAACCACCTCTATCTGATTATCCAGTTTGCAGAGGTCAAGGTAATAACCCGTCAGTAAGAAACGCACCTCTTGGCGGTTCTTCTCAACATCGAGTTCTGCCATTTCTTTGCCCAGTTCCGCCATTCGGATACCTGAACGGATAGCACCACCTGCATACACAACCTGCGACACTTGAGCCGTAAAGCTGTTTCCCCAATGGGGAGTGTCCTGCTTACCGTTTGCCACAGGAACAGTTCCAACACCCGGCACAATGTAGTCAGTAGTCCCATTGGTTGAAAAACCTCGCGACAGCATGAATGCATTACCCGTATAACTGCCTTGTAAACTCAAGTCAACACTCGGGAGCAAAGCTGATTTAGCCGCTGTTACCCCTTCATCGGCTGCTTGCAAAGCCACCTCACTTACTCTCACCTTCTGACTTTGCTGGTCGGCAAGGTTGTAAAGTGCTGTGAGTGTCATTGTCTGCACAACCCTCTCTTGCGCACATACAGGCGCAAAAAAAGCCACTTCGGCTATCAATGCAATAGCCAAAGCGGAATAAGCCATAAATTTGTTCATGAAATAAAAATAGATGTATTGTTGTTCATTATTCCTTTCCTTTAACCGTTAACTATAAGCCGTTAACCATTGCTTATTCCCTCGGAAATACTAATAATGAACTAACAGTCCGGACAGCATAGAATCTGCCACAATGCGCTACTGACGACCACATCAGGGAATAATATAAAAAGATGAAAGCCGAAATTCGAGCACTATTGATTAAGAAATCCAGTACAAAAGTACAAATAAAATTTCAATTCTGTGACTCAAAAGTGCACTAATTCTTGATATATGATGCATAACCTTATTCATACTAATTTATTAGTTTGGGGTAGTGATGCACAGTTTAATCTATCATTCTATCAAGGATTTCAGTAAAGCAGACAGTCGCTTTATAATGTGCCCAACAGCTATATCCATTATAGTTAAAACACTCTCAGGCCCTTTATGGATAAAGTATAGCTATCTGAAACTTTGCCTTCTTCAAACAATATTATTTTAGATGGAATGGTTTGTGTTTCCGTCACTTCAAAAGGAGAAAAAGCTTTTTGAATGTTAAAAAATAATATATCATATGAAATTGGGAATGAATCCTTTCACCCGGTCTTTAATACAAGAAACAATATACACGAAAAAAAACAAATAGAGTTAAGAGGCAATATTCTTATATGGATTATTTTTATACTTTTGTAGATTTTCTTTTATAGAAAGATGAAAAAATACATTGTAACTGCGCTTGTTGTGGTATCTTCTGTGTGTGCCATAGCAGGTGAGAAGCCGACATCGGGAGTGATGTTTGATGCTTCGAAAGGCGTGGCGGGGTCTGTTTCTATGCCAAATGGAAAAGTAGTGAACTATACTGCCTACACAAAACTTTATTATGTTACAAATGTGGAGGACTCCACTTATCAGTACATGAATATATTCATTCCTGATGGAGCCGATCAGTCAACACCTATCTTTATGCCAAATTATGTGGGTGGCTATATGGCGGCAAAACCACAGTCAGTCAATGCGGGTGATGCCTCAGGCCGTGCCTTGGCGGAAGGGTACGTTGTAGCAATTCCCGGAGTCCGCGGACGTAATTCTGTCGTTACAAATACCAGGGGCGAAAGCGTATATACAGGACGTGCGCCAAAAGCCCTGCTGGATTTGAAAGCAGCCGTACGCTATCTGCGCCATTTCGACAAAGAGATGCCCGGTGATGCTGAAAAAATCATAACAGATGGAACAAGTGCGGGAGGAGCCATGTCTGCCCTATTGGGAGCTACAGGTAACAATCCTGTCTATGAAGATTACTTGAAGGAAATGGGTGCAGCAAATGAACGAGATGATATTTTTGCGGCCGTTTGTTTTTGCCCGATTACAGACTTGGATCATGCCGATGCGGCCTATGAGTGGCTATATGGTTGTACAAACAATGTCACAAGGCATCTGAGCGATGAACAGGCGGAAGTGTCTAAAGAATTGGCTTCGCAATATCCAGCTTATCTTAACAGTCTGAACCTTAAAAAAGCGGATGGTACCCTTCTCACATCAGACAATTATCTGGATTACCTCAAAGAACTGTTGATGAAAAGCGCCCAGGAATCCAAAGATTATGGAGCCACAATCCCCGATAGCATCGGATTTGCATTCAGTGGAATGCCCCAATTCATCGCTCCTGTAAACGGAGGTATGAGAGGACATGGACGGCCGGCGCTAAGACTGGAAAGAAGTGCAAAAAGTCAAGGAGAATATATTACGGATTTGGATTTAGAACGGTATTTGAATTATGTAGTTTCAATGACACCACTAAAGACACCTCCAGCATTTGATAGTAAAGGAGTAGCTGGAAACAACGCAAGTGGTGAGAACGAAGAATTTGGCGATGAGAATGGTAGCTCTGTCAATTTCACCGACTATTCCCTTCAAAAGTCTACTGGAAATGAAGATGCGCAAGTCGACTCAAGAATTAAGACAGCCGTGAAGCTGATGAACCCGATGAACTTCATTTCTGCGCCTAACACGACAGTAGCCCAGCATTGGTATATCCGTCATGGCGCGATAGACCGGGATACGGCTTTTCCTGTTCCAATAAACCTTGCGACCAAACTTCAGAACGAAGGAAAAAATGTAGATTTCAAACTCGCATGGAATCGTCCCCATTCCGGCGACTATGCTTTGAATGAAATGTTTGAATGGATTAAAAGTTTATTAGATAAGCCTTAAGCTATACAACAGTCTAAGGATTGGCAGCCAGAGGAAATGTGCCAGATTCAATTGTTGGAAATATGAACTTATGATTGAAACTAGAACATCTTAAATAGAGAAATAAAGGGTCGTATCAACTTGATATAGAATAATAATACGACCCTTTAAAATAAACACTTAAAGTAAAGGTAGTCCAGAATCTAAAAGTAGCAAGAAATTTGGTATATTTACGATTATCTTCGGATTATTGATTATCTTCTCATTGAAAATCTTCTTTACTGTTGGTGGTCATAATTCCCTTCTACTACATTGTCAACTTCCCTTTTGACTTGGGTTTGCTCTCGATTATCAAACTTATTAATGTAAAATTGATACTTTTATCGCTATATTTTGTTTTTTTCTTTTATCAAAATCTGATAAAATATATAATTTTGCAATAAAAATGAGAACGAGTAACATGATGCAGACAAAAAACTGGATGGCACTGGTAGGATTAACTTGTGCCGCATTTATCTTTAACACTTCTGAGTTCATTCCGATAGGACTCTTGACAGATATTGCGAATGACTTCTTGACAACAGAAGCTCAAGCTGGAATGATTATATCGATTTATGCTTTTGTAGTCATGCTACTTTCGTTACCTCTTATGATTGTAGTATCCCGATTTGAGATGAAAAAGCTCCTCTCCAGTGTAATTTTTGTGTTTGTAGGATTTCAGCTTCTCTCAGCAGTATCCACAAGTTATCACATGCTGATGTTATCAAGAATAGGTGTGGCGTGTGCTCACGCTATATTCTGGTCTATTGTTTCGCCACTGGCCGTAAGAACTGTGCCGGAGAAATATAAATCGCTTGCATTGAGCATGATTGTAACCGGCACGTCAGTTGCTATGATATTTGGACTACCTATTGGTAGAATCATAGGGCTGCATATTGGATGGAGGATGACATTTCTTTGCATAGGAATATTCGCTTTTGTCCTCATGATTTACCTTATGTTATGCTTCCGAAAGTACCGAGTCGGGGAACTTTCTCATTGCAAAAGCTACCGTTCCTTTTTAGAATGTCTATCTTGTTGGATTTTTTTATTATTTCATTTGCTATCGCTACCTCATATTACACCGGATATAGTTACATAGAGCCATTTTTAAAACAGGTTGCAGGACTAGAGGATAATTGGATTACGGTCACATTGGTAATATTTGGTGCCATGGGTATATTAGGTAGTCTTGCTTTTTCCAGATTTTATAATAAGAATCCTTACAAGTTCACAGACTTTGTACTTTTGTCTATCTTTGGTTGTCTTATGCTACTTCAAGCCGCTGCATGTTGCTGTTTAACCATTATCCTGTTGTGTGCCTTGTGGGGAATGGTATTTACAGCCTCTAATGTGGTATTGCAGGCTGAAATAATAAACAACTCACCAATAGAAGCTACATCCGTATCGATGTCAATATTTTCCGGTATTTTTAATTTGGGAATAGCATGCGGCACTTATATAGGTGGGCAGGTATGTACACACTTTTCTATGTCGGACATAGGCTATGCAGGAGCTGTACTGGCATTTCTAACATTTATCTATTGGAATAAGATTATCAAAAAGAAAATGAAAGAAAAGGCAGTTTGTTGTTAGCAATCTTTTAGCTGTTGAATTACATCATCCAGATATTTCTTACCGATTGGAAGTATCTTTTCATCTTTAGTCAGTGTAACTTCAGACCGCGAGAAACGTGAAATGCGGCAACGGGATACTAAAAACGAGCGATGGATTCGGATAAATTCTCCTTGCGGTAATTGTTCTTCAATTGTACGCAGAGGCATTTTGGAGAGCACGGACGTACCATCTGCAAGATGTACCTTGACGTAATTGTCTATAGATTCAATGTACAGAATCGTATCTATAGAAACGGTTACATTCTTATATTCCGACTTTAATATGAATTGACGTGTGGCAGATTCGGATGTGCGGAGCAAATCGTTCATACGTAACCATTGTTCTGCCTTTTGCATGGCGCGGTCGAAACGTTCGTAGAAGTATGGCTTGTGTAGGAAATCCACAGCGTTTACTTCAAAGCCATCCAATGCATAGTGTGCATATGCGGTGGTGAATATCAGGCAGCAAGAAGGTGGAAGTTGTCGGGCCAGTTCAATGCCGGACGTACCGTTCATCTCAATGTCGAGCAGTACGATGTCAGGCAACCATTCACGGATACGTTGCATTCCCATGCGTGGCTTGCTATATGTTTCCAGCACTATACCTCCACGGCGTTCACAATATCGTTCTATGATATTCAGTGCAATGGGTTCGTCATCTATGGCTATTACTTTCATGCTGTTTCTTCCAGTTTTATTTCAAGTCGGACGCGGAATATCCCTTCATTTCCCTGTTCAATGTCTAAACGGTGGCGGTCGGGATACAATAATTCAAGCCTGCGACGGCAGTTCTTTATACCCATTCGTCCGGAACTTTTCACTTCACGGTCGAATGTAGAGTTCGTTACTTCAAAATATAGTTTATCAGCCTGTTGGCTAAGCCGGATATGTATAAAGCAAGGATCGTTGGAAGATATTCCGTATTTAAACGCATTTTCCACGAATGTGATAAGCATCATAGGGGGAATAGGAATTTCTTCCCTTTCCACATCGTGTGTAAAACGGACGTCTGCCAGTTCATTCAATCGCAGTTTCTGAAGAGCTATGTATTGTCCGATGTAATCCACTTCTTCCGCCAGAGGGATAAATTCCCGGTTGGTATTGTTGTACATATACTTGGTCAGGTTGATAAAACGTTCGAGAGTTACCTCTGTCTTGTCAGACTGGGTAATAAGCAATCCGTAGAGCGTGTTGAGCGTATTGAAGAGGAAATGCGGATTTATCTGTGCTTTATAGAGTGCGAGTTCCGCCCTGTTACGCTCATATTCCATTTCTGCCCGCGCCAGCTTTTGTCTGTATACTTCTTTTAGCATTCCTACAGCAAAACAAAAAAAGACAACCAGAATGTAATGTAGCCATATCGCCTGTTGGTTCTGCCTGATTCCCCAATTGGGATACGGATAAATCTCACGTTGTTGCTGATGGACGTGGTAAAGTGGTGATGTTATTTCGTAGGCTGAAAAAAAGAAGGTGACAGACAGCGAGAGTAGCACCGTTATCAGTGCTACTACACGCTTTTTGCCTTTCAGAAACAGCCTGGGAATAATGAAGTATTTGTATAAAAAATAGGTAACATACAGCCATCCGACAAACGAACAGAAAAATAAAGGATATGTGCCCCACCATCTTTCCACCGGGAATGCGTATATTACCAATGGCAATAGGATGAAGCAGAATGCCAGATCGATGTAAAGCGTTGCATTTTTCATCAGACTTTCATTTTTATAAACTGTTTTTCTTTGAAAAAGGGATGCTTATTATTTATGCTGCTCAAACAGCCAATCCTGCACACCTTCTATGCCGTATGCCACGAACCATGTGGCGCGATGATTTCCGCCTGTAAGATGGGTAAACAGCAGATGGTTGCCTTCAGCACGCATTTTGTTTGCTTCCTCGGAGAGTTGTTCCTTTGGCAACGTCATATCCCATGTTGCTTCTGTTACCTTGCTACCCTGACTACGCCACAATTCTACGGCTTGTCCTTGTAATGAATTGGACGAAGTATCGCCTTCGCATGAAATAATCCAGATGTTCTGTTTGTCCAACGGGCCCATTAGGGAAGGATTCCATTTTCCTGCTACAAGTAGTGCACCGGCAAACAAATCCGGCTCTTTTAACATCAACACAATGGATGACATGCATCCCATTGACTGGCCTGTGGTATAAATGTGTTTCGGGTCAATGGAATATTTAGTCTGGAGCTCTTTCAATAAAGCGATGGTAGCATCAAGGTGGTGGCTGTAATTCCAGTTATCATCTACCGTAATGACCGGATACTCCGGGGCAACAACGATGCACTTATGACGTGCTTGTGCTTCCGGCTCTGCCCACGAAGTTGCACCGTTCCCCTGATAAAGAGTGTGCGTGACGTCTCCGCTGGCCACCCCCGCATCGTGGATGAAGAGTACCAGAGGATATTGTTCAGCCGGATTATAGTCTTCCGGCAAGTATATATTATAAGGTAATACTTGTCCGGTGTACGGACTTATAAATTCTTCTTGTCTGAAATCATCTGCAACTAGACATTTCTCGGAAGTACTTTCTATCGGCAAGGTGTTTGCCTTGTAGGTTTTTCCTGCTCTGGTTTTTATATCGGCGGTTTGCGTTACTACGGCATTACCGGGATATTTGTCATTTCCTCCGGTGCTCCATCCTGCACGTAATCCCGGACCTCCCTGCATGCGATCGCGTTCCTGTTTCTTTTCTTTGTCAGCCTCGGTAGGCACTTGAGGCTGAGCATTCAAATCTACTTCTGCCTTTACTTCAATGATGACATACTGCCCGTCTGCTCCTTGTTGTGCTCGTTCGGGAACATTGTTGGCATATATGCGTGTTACTTCCTTATCTTCTACACGATAACTTTCGGCAGAAAGACTTTTGTTGCTGATAGGTGTGTCGTATTGAAGTACAATGGTTTCAACCTTTCGACCGTCTCCTAATACGCGACTTATCGCGGTAACAGACTGCAAGTGTTTGTCATTTATGGAGTTGTTTTGGGCTTGTGCCAAGCCGAGGATTCCTGCCAGAACCATTGTGATAATTGTTCTCTTTTTCATAAATGTAAAATATTAAATTCTTGTATCTATCTCATTGACTGGATAGTGCAAAATTACGCTCTTTTATTCTGAAAACAAAATCCCGTTCCATTCGTTCGCCACCAAAAATCGATTGTTGACCCCCGTTCGTGTGACAAGACTGATTTCTCTTATGACAGGTGGCTATTTTTGTGACAACGAAAACAGAATTAAACCATAGTTTGAACATTATGAATTATAAAACTTTGTTGATTGTTCTTGCAGGTTTGTCGATTGCTTCCTGCAAGAGTAGGACGGTGGAAGAAGAGACGTCCGATTACAAGACTCTGACCGTGAAACTGGAAAACCGAACGTTAATGCAGGGGTATAGTGCCCGACTGGATGGGCAACAAGTGGTTGAGGTTCGTCCGCAGGTAAGCGGGCTTATTACACGTATCTGTATAGATGAAGGGCAGAAAGTACGGAAAGGTCAGGTCTTGTTTGTTATTGACCAGGTGCCTTATCAGGCGGCATTGGCCGAGGCTACAGCTAATGTGAAAAGCGCAGAGGCGAATCTGGCTACCGCAAAGCTTAATCTTGAAAGTACTGAAGTGTTACGGGAAAAGAACGTGGTACAGGACTACGACCTCAATACCGCCAGAAACGAATTGTCTGTTGCAGAGGCTGCATTGGCGCAGGCGCAGGCACAGGAAATGAGTGCCCGCAATAATCTTTCGTATACAGAAGTGAAAAGTCCGGTTGACGGTGTCGCTAGCATGATTGCCTATCGTGTAGGAGCGTTGGTGAGCAGCAGTATCAGTGAACCGCTTGTAACATTATCGGATGATAGTAATGTGTATGCTTATTTCTCGTTGAATGAGAGTCAAATAACATCATTGACAGAACAGTATGGTTCATTGGATGAGTTTATGAAGAGAATGGAGGACGTAGAATTACAGATGGCCGGAGGTAAAATGTATGGCGAAAAGGGGCACATTTCGGCCGTGAGCGGTATTGTCACTACTGGTACAGGAACTGTTGTATTGCGTGCAGATTTTCCTAATGATAGGGGATTGCTGCGTAGTGGAGGCAGTGCAACGGTTATGGTGCCTACTACGTTGGCACAGGTTGTTGTTATTCCACAGAGTGCCACTTACGAATTACAGAACAAGACATTTGTTTATAAAGTGGTGAACGGTAAGGCTCAGTCTGCTCCGGTTACGCTTTATCGGCTGAATAATGGTACGGAATATGTGGTAGAGGAAGGCTTACAGCCGGGCGACGTGATTATAGCCGAAGGTGCAGGACTAGTGAAGGAAGGTGTAAATGTAAATATAAAGCAAGGAAAGGAGTAAGTCATGACTGTCAAAACCTTTATAGACCGCCCGATATTATCGGGTGTAATTTCCGTTGCCATAGTTATCGTAGGACTTATCGGCTTGAGCCAGCTTCCTATAGAACAGTTTCCTGACATTGCTCCGCCAACTGTAAACGTGTCTGCTACATATACCGGAGCCAATGCGGAAACAGTGATGAAGAGTGTCATTACCCCGTTGGAAGAGGAGTTGAATGGTGTGGAAAACATGATGTATATGACTTCTACTGCAACCAATACAGGCTCAGCTTCCATCAATGTCTACTTCAAGCAGGGCACAGATCCTGATATGTCGGTAGTGAATGTGCAGAACCGTGTTGCTTCGGCGCAGGGATTGTTGCCGGCCGAGGTTACGAAGTCTGGTGTAACCGTACGCAAGAGGCAGAGCAACTCCCTGAAAGCCATCTCGCTTTATTCGCCAGATGATTCTTTTGATGCGAATTTTCTGACAAACTATATGAAAATCAATATAGAACCGCGTCTTTCGCGTATTGCCGGCGTGGGCGATGTCAATATCTGGGGAGCCAGTTATTCAATGCGAATCTGGCTTGATCCGCAACGTATGGCCCAGTATGGACTGATGCCCTCTGATATTGAAACGGTATTGAACGAACAGAATGTGGAGTCTCCTACAGGCACACTAGGTGCGGAATCGGCCAATACGTTTCAGTATGTTCTGAAATATCGGGGGCGTTATGAGGAAGAAGAAGACTTTGGTAATATGGTTATCAAGTCTTTACCGAGTGGTGATGTGTTGCGTTTGAAGGATGTGGCCCGTATAGAGATGGGTGCCGAAAATTATGCTATGCTCAGTGAGACAAACGGACATCCGGGAGCTAACTGTATGACAGCTCAGACTTCCGGTTCGAATGCGAACGAGATTATTAAAGAAATGGATAAAGTAACAGCTGACATATCCGCATCGTTGCCCAAAGGTATGGTATTGGCTGATATAACGAGTACCAAAGACTTTCTGGATGCTTCCATTGCCAATGTGGTGGAGACATTATTTGTGGCTATACTGCTCGTAATATTGGTCGTTTATTTTTTCTTGCATGATTTCCGTGCTACGCTGATTCCCTCGCTGGCTATTGTCGTATCACTCATAGGCACATTTGCTTTCCTTTATATTGTCGGGTTCAGCCTGAATCTATTGACTCTTTTTGCTCTGGTTCTCGTTATCGGTACCGTGGTTGATGACAGTATAGTGGTTGTCGAGGCTGTGCAGGCCCGTTTTGAAGAAGGATACAATTCTGCCTATACAGCTACAGTTGACGCAATGAGCGGCTTGTCTTCTGCATTGATGACAACGACTATCGTGTTTATGGCTGTATTTATTCCAGTGAGTTTTATGGGCGGAACCACCGGTACTTTCTATACACAATTTGGTTTGACAATGGCAGTAGCTGTAGCTATTTCGCTGCTTAATGCCATGACATTAAGTCCGGCACTTTGTGCGCTTATCATGCGTCCTCGTGCCAATGTGGCCCAAGGTGAAAAGTTAGGATTTTCAGACCGTTTCCATTATGCTTTTGATACCTCTTTCCGGCATCTGCAGCAGAAATATATGACAGGTGTATCGTTCCTTTTTCATCATAAGAAACTTGCTGTGGGGAGCATAGCTATAGCTGTCATTGCACTTCTGGTGTTAATGAGCACTACAAAGACCGGACTTGTACCGCAGGAAGATATGGGAACCATCAACATCAATGTACAGACTGCACCCGGTACCAATCTGGAAGAAACGGGGCGTGTAATGGACGAGGTGGAGAGAGTTATACGGGATATACCGCAGATTAAGATCTATTCGCGTGTAACGGGAAAAGATGCCGTTCATAACCAGTCGGCATCTGCCGGTTCGTTCACTATCCGTTTGAAAAATTGGAGTGAGCGTAGGAAAAAAGGTGACGATGTGAATTCTGTAATGAATGAAATCTATCACCGTACGGATAGTATCAAGGCTGCCACAATCCGCGTTTCTACCAGTCCGATGATTTCAGGTTACGGAATGAGCAACGGGTTCGATCTCTATGTTCAGGATAAAAGAGGAGGCAGTATAGACGACCTGCTGCAATATACCAACAATTTTATTGATGCCATGAATAAGCGTCCGGAAATTTCTCGCGCTTATACGACCTTCGATACCAAATATCCGCAATATCTGGTAGAGGTGGATGCAGCCTTATGCAAACGTAATGACATATCACCGGCAGATGTACTCAGCACGTTGGCTGGATATGTGGGAGGAAGTTATTCCAGCAACCTGAACCGCTTCACAAAACTGTATCGTGTCATGGTGCAGGCTGCTCCGGAATATCGTCTCGATACGGAAGCTCTGAATAATATTTTTGTACGCAATGGCAGTGGGGAGATGTCACCGATAGCTCAATATCTTACGCTTACAAGAGTGTATGGTTCCGAAAGTTTGTCGCGATTCAATCTTTTTTCCGCCATCAGTGTTTCCGGTACACCGGCTGACGGATACAGTTCAGGTCAGGCTCTGAAAGCAATTGAGGAAGTTGCCAAGACAACGCTGCCTGAAGGGTATGGTTATGAATTTGGAGGAATGTCACGTGAGGAGGCTTCGACAGGCAATACCACTACATTGGTATTTATTGTTTGCATTGTTTTTATCTACCTAATTTTATGTGCCCTCTATGAAAGCCTGATGATTCCGTTTGCTGTTATTTTGTCTGTTCCGTTCGGGCTTATGGGCAGTTTCCTTTTCGCTAAATTCTGGGGGTTGGAAAACAACATCTATATGCAGACAGGGCTTATCATGCTTATAGGTTTGCTGGCCAAGACTGCCATCCTGCTGACAGAATATGCTTCCGATCGCCGCCGTCAAGGTATGAATATCGCTGCCGCTGCCATGTCGGCTGCCAAAGCACGTTTACGTCCTATTCTGATGACTTCCATGACAATGATTTTTGGCATGTTGCCACTGATGTTTGCACACGGGGTAGGTGCTAACGGAAATATTTCTGTGGGCGTGAGCACTGTAGGCGGCATGTTGTTCGGGACGATTGGGTTACTTTTTGTGGTTCCATCATTGTTCATTGTTTTCCAATATTTACAGGAGTATTTCCAGCCGAAGAAAATAAACAGAATAAAATAGAGACAATATGAAGCACATACATTATTATTTGTTTTTATTTCTCGCTACTTCCATTCTGAATGGATGCGGACTGTATACCCGTTATTCGCGGCCAGAATTGGATATCTGTACCAACAGCCTTTATCGGTCAGCAGTGGCGCAGACGGATAGTTCTACAATTGCTTCAAAACCGTGGCGTGAATTGTTTACTGATTCATGCTTGCAAACGCTTATAACCATTGGTTTGCAGCGCAATACCGACCTTGATATAGCGCGGTTACAGGTAGAAGAGGCACGTGCCGTATTGCAGAATGCCCGCTTGTCCTATCTGCCATCAATCAGCTTGACACCACAGGGAAGTATCAGCCGTTACAACGGTGAGACTAAGAATGTCTATGATATTGGGGTAACCTCTTCATGGGAACTGGACATCTTCGGTCGTGTGACCAATACAAAACGTGCGGCTCTTGCCTCTTTCGAACAGAGTCGGGCCTATGTACAAGCGGTACAGACACAGCTGGTGGCAACTATTGCCGAAAGCTATTATACACTGTTAATGCTTGACGAACAACTTGATATATCCAATGAAACACTGGCTAACTGGACTGAGACCATTGCTACATTGGAAGCACTCGTACAAGCGGGAAAGTCAAATGATGTAGCTGTCCATCAGGCGCGGGCAAGTAGGAGTGCACTTGAGGCTTCTATACAGACCATTCGTAAAAGTATCAGTGAAACAGAAAATGCTCTTTCTGCTTTGCTGAAAGAACCGGCTCACACGATTGAACGAGGAACACTGAGTAGTCAGCATTTTTCTGACGATATTTCGGTGGGGATTCCTCTTCAGCTTTTATCCAATCGTCCCGATGTACGACAGGCGGAAGCAGCACTTGCAGAAGCTTTTTATGCAACCAATTCTGCCCGTGCGGCTTTTTATCCAAGTCTGACACTTTCAGGAACACTTGGTTGGACGAACAATGGTAACGGCGTAACCGTTAATCCTGGTAAATGGCTGTCATCGGCTATAGCTTCGCTTACCGCTCCATTGTTTAATAAGGGGACGAATGTGGCTAATCTGAAAGTAGCCAAAGCGCGTCAGCAGGAAGCCGTTCTGCAGTTTGAACAATCGTTACTTGATGCGGGAAATGAGGTAAATAATGCTCTTACCGGATGGCAGACTGCCGACAGGCGTATTCGTTTTGATGAGGAACAAATTGCAGATCTTGAGGCTGCGACGGAAAAAACAAAACTGCTTGTACGTTATACTTCATCTACTTATCTTGAAGTGCTTACCGCTCAACAGTCGTTGCTTGATGCCCGGTTGACATTGGCACAAGATCGTATAGAAAAGATACAGGCAATCATTTCTCTATATCATGCACTTGGTGGAGGTGTTGAATAGCAGGATATATCTTTTTTATTTTGCAGTCTCTTAAAAATTATAGAGAGTAGTTTGTTATTCAAGTTGTCTGTTATGTTTTCCGAAAAGCTCAAAAAGTTATTGTTTAATATTAAGTCATTCGTGTATGAATAAGTATGAAATAGAAAAAATGCAGGTCTTATATGGCATTTGCTGAATACCAGATATTATTGGAGTTATACAGAGTTGAAAGCCGAAAGTCATTTGTCTGATATAGAACTCGGAGCTGCCATCGGTTGGTTAGCTCATGAAGATAAAATAGAAATAGATATTGGTAAAGAGAACTCTGAACAGAGGTTTCATTACCCATACTATAACCGTTTTTTTTGATATGTCGTATAAATCTCAGTAACTATTGAGTCCAATGCTATTAAAATACGTTGGACTCAATATAATTATCATAAAAACATTAATAAAACATGGAAGCGTGATACTGCGATGCCACGTCCTGAATTGGAGGTCGTAGGAAAACCTGTACACACGAATGTAGTAATAGCAGCCCACGCTATGGCGTGAGAACTACTATGCTATCCTTGTGTGTAATTGTGAAATTCCTACGTTTCCAATTCACAAGATAAGCATAATGCTTCTTCTTATTTAAATATGTCTTGGAAAAAGTTGCCTCTGTCCGAATACAAAAGTGCAAAAAACATTTGGTATACTTACAATTATCTACGGATTATTGATTATCTTCTCATCGAGAATCCTCTTTTCTGCTGTTGGTCATAATTCCCTTCCACCACATTGTCAACCTCCCGTCTGGCTTTGATTTGCTCCCGGTTGTCAAATTCACCCTTTTGCCTGGCAGTGAAGTACAGGAAATCCCCTGCCGCCTGATGTGATTGTCTGTCATCCCCGAACAGGTTAAGGGCGTTCTTGATGTCAGATACCTGTTCCGTGTCAAAACGTGGCTTGTAATAATCACGGGCAAAACGGATAATACTGTGTACCGCCTTACGGAAGATGTCGCTCGTTTTGAGCAGCAGGAAACTGAGACAGCCGATGATATGGCTTTGCCATGCAATCCGTTTTTTAAGCCTTGTGGTTTCCTGTGCATGTTCCGTTTCCTTGCAGTTCAATTCTGATCGGTATTTGGCCTCCAGTTGCATCAGCTCACGGCTATGGTCGTTCTGTATGGTCTGGATTTTATCCTGCAACCGTTCGATGGTTTCCTCGTGAGTGGAAACCTCACAGCGCAAATCCTCTATTTCATTTTTCAGGACTTTCGATTTTCCGGTAGCCCAGCCGACAGCGGCGTTCAGAAGCTCGCTTCCTTTTTCCTTGTTCAGTCTGGAGCGTTTCTCGCTGATAGCCCTGTCAAGGTCTTCACTCTGCCGTTCCTTTTCATTTGCCTTTTCGATAAGGGCGTTGGTAATGCTTTCCGTTTCCTGCATCTTTTTGTTCGCCATTTCCAGCTGATGTTCCCGGTATTGCCTCGTGGCATCAAGCCGCTTCATTTCCTCCTTCTGCTTCCTAATGATGAAATCGTTACGTTCCTGATGTTCCTTGCCCGTAACAGCCTTTGACTGCCCACGCTCCATCAGAAGTATGTCGGATGCCAGATTCTGCATTTCTGTCATATCCTCGTCATTGAGTTTGCGGCTCTTGCCTGTGTCATGGTTCATCCAGTCAAAAACGATATGGGCATGGTAATTCGGCTTGAACCATCTTTCGCCGACTTTGAAACTCTCCCTGTCTTCCGCTTCCGGCTGACCGTTCAGCCAGTGTCCCTCGTCCTTGTGCAGGAAGATCTGGAGAGGAGTGATGCCCCAGCGTCTCCGGCACTCTTCGCCAAACTTGCGCACATCTGCCAGTGTCGTGTCCGGTCTGATGAGCAACACGCCCTCACGGATTGGCGAGCATCCAGCCACCTTGGTAATTTTCCCGTTCTTGCCTTTGCGTTCACGCTCCTTCTCCTGCATCGCACGGCCTGTCTTTTCCTTGACCATCCGCTTGATGTAGTCATAGTGCGCCTGCAGATCGGGATTGCCGAAGCCGGGATTTATCCACTGCTCATTATTGGCAGTGAGTTCGGGCACGATGTAGATTTTGGACTTGCCGATATTGCGCATGTACTCGGCAGTCCTCCGGTTATGAGCCTCGCTTGACGAGGTCTTGCAAGGCTTGATGTGTATGCTGCTTTTTGTAGCCATATTCTCAAAATTTGATTTGGGTTGTTGATTAAACTTATTGCTGTCCGCTCATAACCGCACGGGGTTCTTAGGGGTGCAACCCATAAGCGGAGATTGCAAAGAGAGGGTCACTCTTTGCTCTGGGTTCTCAGGGGTGAAACGCCCTGAGTGGGTCATTAGGGCTTTGCCCTAATCCCCTCGGGAGAGCCCACAACTACGGAAGCGGAGCGTGTAGTTATAGTGGGCTATATCAATGGCAAGCCATTGTCCGTTACCCACAGCCTACGGCTTCCGCTCTCCTCCGCTATGGAGGGTTTTCATCACTGTTGCTTGGGGATGCACCGACCAGTACAAGGTCGAAAGCATCTATCAGCTTTTGCAGGACGGGGTTCTTTTCTACCATCCGCCGGAGGATTCTTTCCGCCTCTACCAAGTGGTCGGCTGTACAATTTATTTTGCTTTCCCGTATCTGGAAGACAATCCAGTCAGCTATGTCGATATGTGCAGCTTTCTGCTCCGGGGTGGCATTCTTCTCAATGATGTCGGACACGACCGTCTTGCAAAAAGTCATGTTTTCGGCACGCTGTTTCCATTCCGCATATCCGTCCGCATCTGGAAAGAGAAGCACGGTGCGCCCGGTCAGCACACGGAGCTTTTCCTCTCTCAACTGGCTCTTGCCGCCTGTCGCCAGCCATACATAGCCGGGAAAGATGGCAGAGCCGATAACGGCACTCTTTTCGGATTCCACCAAGACCACAACCTTGTCGGAATAAGTGCCCAGCAGGTGTTCTCCGAACAGGCATTGGGACAGTTGCCATTCCTCTGCCAGCTCATGCCGCCTTTTAAGCAGGCTGTGTATCCAGTCCACTGCCGATGCCTGTCCGTCCTTGACACGGTGTCCGTCATTGGGATTGTATTGCATCACCTTGCCCGTGCGTACCCTGTTTGCGCGGTCTATCTGCCAGAAGATGACAGCCCCGTCGCGAGTAGCCCCCAGACGGTACTCTTCCAGCAACCTCTTCAACACTTCCTTTGCCTTGCTGCCGTAATAGGAATAAAGAAGCGATGAAATGAAGCGGAAGAAATTGCTATGCACGCTTTGCGACCTCTCCACATACTTTGGCGGTATGTAGCCTATGGCTGCTTGCCGTGGTTTCTGTATGGACTTCTGTTCCGACTTTTGCCTGTCAAAAGAGAAACTGTTGGCAGTACGGCATTTGGGGTGGTCATGAAAATACTCCTTTGGAGTGTAATGATACCCGCAGCTGCTTTCATGGTTACATCTGCCGACAGACGGATGCAGGGGCGTACCGCTTTCATCCACATAGTATGTGAAAGAACGCTTGTCCCCGCAGTTCGGGCAGGTATGCCGTGTTGCCGTTCCTTTATATTTCTGTAATGTATAATTGCCCATTGCTAGCCTCCTCTATTCTTTTCTTTCATGAAACTGTTGTTGTCCTGTCCCATTGTCCCACGTCCTGTGGGTCGGGACAGTGGGACATCTTGGGACACTCTGGGAAATCAAGTTTCCGTTTGCTCCGTTACCGCTCCGATAAACAAGGCGGTTATTCTTTATACAGATATGTACAGGCTGTTTCATGGCTTGTCCTCCTCTCTTTCCTGTCCGGCAAACAACCCGACCTGCTTTGTGTCCTCCATTGTCCCGACTGTCCCATACTGTCCCACCGTCCCGTTTTCTCCGGGTTGGGACAGCGGGACACTTGGAACGGCTGATTCCTCCACTTTCCTGTTGCTCTGGATTATCCGGCTGACAGTGGATTTTCCGCAATTTACCTGTGAGGCTATTTCCCTGACGGACTTTCCCGACCGGGACAATTGCAATATTTGGCAGTCTCTCTGGCTGGATTCATTGTCGCCCAGTTTCTTCAGGTGTTCCTTTTCCGTTGAATAGCCCCTGAACACAAATTGCAGGAAAGCGTCCACCTTTTCAATCTCGTAGATGATTACATTGTCCGCATCGTGGGAGAATGTCCCGTAACGGA